>Ga0315905_10004019_pt1 | contig 15069 bp, 18 predicted proteins | sample LakEriMetagenome_5_FD_203522 | JGI IMG/M metagenome (GOLD analysis project Ga0315905, IMG submission 203522) | Freshwater fungal communities from buoy surface, Lake Erie, Ohio, United States - Buoy 4 MA121 | ecosystem: Environmental > Aquatic > Freshwater > Lake | place: USA: Lake Erie, Ohio... | reverse complement strand
TATTTTATAATGTCTGGACCTAATCGTCATGAGAACTAACTGGATCGAGCGGAAGAGGAAAGTAGCATTTCAGTCGACAAGTGTTGAACCTAATGTCACGGCTTAAACAAACAGTTTTTCGAATTTAAGGCACATTGTTGGTTGGTAAAGGGCGCAAAGCGGTGTTCATCGGCCAGTGGCCATTCGTCGCCGGAGTGAATGTAGATGAAGTCTACTCCTCCCTATATATGGTGAGCCCTGCTGGATTCGAACCAGCGACCTACTGATTAAAAGTCAGTTGCTCTACCGACTGAGCTAAGGGCCCCCGTCTTGAACCATTATCGGTTCAAAGGAGAGCGCTCCCCCTAATGGCGGTGGGGGGACTGGTCAAGCGCCTTTGGTCGGTTAAATCGCGATTGCAGGTGACGAATGTTAAGGCCGGACACCGGGTCGCGCCAATCGGGGGCGACCATGGCGGCTGGCGTCAGCACAAAACCTCGCGAACTCAGGCCCGGATGGGGAATGGAAAGCCCTGGGTTACTGTCTGCCCACATGCCGCCGGACCATAAGAGAATATCGAGGTCCAGCACCCGTGCACGCCAGCTTTGTCCGCGACGGACGCGACCGAAATGGCTTTCTATTTCATGCAGGCGGGCAAGCAGCGCAGGCGGCTCTAGTTCCGTTGCCACTACCGCCGCCGCATTGGCAAAACGGCGTGACGATGGCCCCATCGGGCTGGATTGTATGGTCGCGGAATGCGCGAACACATCAATGTCATCCATCTCTAGCGCTGCTATCGCTTGTGGGATTATCCGGTTTGGTGTGCCAATGACGGGATGTGGCTGATTTGAACCGATGCCAATGAGATAGAGGTGCGACAGATCAAAAATCCTCGGCAAGGCGACTGTAGAGTTGAGGGCGACGGTCGCGGAAGAAGCCCATGCTGGCGCGGTGCTTACGGGCTTGGTCTAAGTCAAAAGTTGATACCAATAGGCCGGTCTCGGCGTCGTCCAGGTCGCAGACCACATCGCCCCACTCATTGGCGATGAAGCTGGTACCGTAAAATTTTTGCGCCGCCTGACCATGGTCGTCTTCGCTGCCGACCCTATTGGCGGCAATGACAGGCATGCAGTTTGATACAGCATGGCCGACCATAGCCCGTCGCCACATGTGCCGCGTGTCCAATGTCGCATCCTGCGGCTCAGCACCGATGGCTGTGGGGTAGAATAAAAGCTCAGCGCCCATCAACGCCATGGCCCGTGCGCATTCTGGGTACCATTGGTCCCAGCAAATGCCGACTCCGATGCGCGCACCGAAGACGTCCCAGACCTTGAATCCTGTATTACCGGGACGGAAATAATATTTCTCTTGATAGCCGGGGCCGTCGGGAATGTGGCTTTTGCGATATACGCCCATGATTTCGCCATTGCCGTCGATCATGGCGATGCTGTTGTAGAAATGCGCGCCGTCGCGTTCGAAGAAGCTCGCAGGGATAGCAACGTTAAGGCGCTTGGCTAGTTTAGCCATCGCCCTAACCGCAGGATGCTCCGACGCTGGCTGCGCGAGCGCGAAATGCGCTTCTTCCTGTGTTTTACAGAAATAGGGGCCTGAAAACAGTTCGGGCGGCAGGATGATTTGCGCGCCAAGGTCTGCTGCCTGCGCAACAAGATCGCTCACGGCATCGATGTTTTCGGCTTCGTTTGCCGACAAAGGCAGTTGCAGCGCGGCAACGGTTATATTTCTGGTCATGTGGCGTCTATAGCCGGACCCCGAAACGCGCCGCAATCACGATTGTCGCCAGATACAATATATTTTGCGGCGCAATATCGCCGCAACATCATCAGTCGCACTTTTTGAACAACAATGTCATCCGGTCGGTTTCCCCAATCGCCTCATATTTTGCGCGATCGACATCCTTCAACCGCAGCGCAGGCGGCAACGTCCATACGCCGTCGGGCCAGTTTGCGCTATCTTTGGGGTTGGCGTTCACTTCGCTCTTGGCGACAAGTTCAAAGCCATGGATTTCCATGAAGTTGATGATGTCGGCTTCGCGCATATAGCCTTTGCTGCCATTGGTATAGCTATAGGGGGCGTCTGCCTTCGCACGGTGTTGTTCGATGCCGAGCAGGCCGTCAGGTTTCAAAAGATCCCGCATGGCTTTGATTTCGGCGTCTGCAATGTTCCAGTTGATCAGATTGTGCATCATCCGCATCACCAAAATGCGGTCAAAACTGCCCTTTGCACTTTCTGGGATTTCGCTGAGGGAAAAGGCGTTGAAATCGGTTGCGGGTCGGCCAGATACCGCCGCGACATCGGACGGAAATTTGGTGATGGCGGCTGCAATACCTTGCTTTTGCTGATCGCTGAAATGGGTTTTTGTACCAAAATACAGGCCAGTATATTTGCCATTTTCGTTGACATAGCGGCCAAGAAGGCGCGAGACCCATTCTCCGCCGGGGGCATATTCACCAATCACATGATCAGGGTGTAAGCGAAAAAATTCAAATGTTTCGGCTGGGTGGCGATACTGGTCGCGCTTGGCGTCATTTGCTCGGGCTGGGTCGGCCAAGATTCTGGCAATACGTTCCTGATGTGCCTTATGCATCTTCTCGTGGTCGGCCTTATTGGGCCCATGGTGGTTGGCAAAGGCTGGTGCGGCCAAAGTTGTTACAGCTAGGGCGAGTAGAAAAGCTTTTTTCATTGGAAATCCTCTTCTTGGTTACGTGCAGCGGATATGGTTATGGGCGCTTGAAATTCCAATAGAGTTACGTCGGCACTTGTTGACTAGAGCAATGAAAGCTGCCGCCGCCGGTCAAAACGGCGTCCGCCATGACCCCAATAACCTGCCGGTCGGGGAACAAAGATGCCAAAGTGGCAATAGCTACATCATCATTTTGTACGCCATAAATAGGCACGACAATCGCCGCATTGCCGATGTAAAAATTCATATAGCTGGCGGGAACAGCTTCTCCGTCCTGCAGGAATCGGCCGACCGAGGGCATGAGGCTGACTTGGCACCCAAATGCTTGTGCACGTTTCCGGGCATCTTCAAAAACGGCTGCATTGGGGTCATCGGACCCTGCGCTTTGCGGAATGAGTATGTGGTTAACTCCCACAAAGCGCGCCAGATTGTCGATATGCCCATCGGTGTGATCATTCGCCAAGCCGTCGCCCAACCACAGCAGACGTTTGATCCCAAGGTCATCACGAAGCCGCGCTTCAATCGCCTCCTTATTGAGCGAAGGGTTACGGTTCGGGTTCAACAAGCAATCCACTGTGGTCGCGGCAAGACCTTCACCGTCCACATCGATTGAGCCGCCCTCCAATATCCAGTCGGCCTTCCTAACGTCAAAGCCTGCAGCAATGGCGAGGTCTTGGCCAATGCTTTTGTCGCCCGGATAATCGAAGCGGTCACCCCAGCCATTAAAGCCAAAATCGCGGGCGATACGAAGATTACCGTCCTTTACAATGATACAGCCGGTATCGCGTAACCAGACGTCGCCTATATGGCGCTGTTCGACATGAACCCCGCTGTCTACAAGACCCTCAGCAATTGCAGCGGCTTCGGCGCTGCCTGCAATCAAATAGACATGCTCACCACGGCCAGAGGCATAAACCGCATTGGCAAAGGCCGCAATCTGTTGCTGGGCGCGATGCAATGGATCGCCCCAAGCATCTGGCGAGCTCGGAAAGCCAATCCAAACCGATTCATGTGGTGCCCATTCTGCGGGCATACGAAACGGCATGGATTACTTACCGTTACGGCTTTTATCGCGAACCGCGCGGAATTCGTCGCCTTCGTTCCAATTGGGCCATGCGTTAGTCATCGCAAGCATCCGGCCGACGCGGTAATAGAGTTTTAGATCGGACATGACGCCCGACCAATCCCATTTTTCGTCATATTCATCGCTGGGGGCGTGATAGCGGTTCATTTCATAATCATCCGCCGCTGCCTTGGCCGCTGCCTTTCCGCCAGTGACCAGATCATCACCGCCTTCGAAATAGACCATTGGCACGCCGAGCTTGGCGAAGCTAAAATGGTCAGAACGATAATAAAAACCTTTTTCCGGGGTCGGTTCCATTTCCGGAGTGCGACCTTCCGATTTCGCCGCTGCTTCTAAATAGGTATCCAGTTGCGACTTGCCCTTGCCAATCACAGTCAGGTTCTTGGCAGGACCAGACATTGAAAACGCATCCATATTCACCCCACCAACGGTTTGCGACAGCGGGAATACTGGGTTTTCGGCATAAAATTTCGAACCGAGCAGGCCGCTTTCTTCGGCCGTGACAGCAAGGAACACGACGGATCTATTCGGCGCGCCGGCTTTGGTATAGCCTTCCGCAAGCGCCACCAGCGCGGCTGTGCCCGTCGCATTGTCAACGGCACCATTGCAGATATCATCGCCATCCGCCGCCGCCGTGCAGCGCCCCAAATGGTCCCAATGCGCGGTGTAGAGCACATATTCGTCAGGGCGCTTTGTGCCCTTCATGACGCCAATAACATTCTTACTCGCCTTGCGCGCAATGTCGTTTTCAAAGCTTAAAGAGGCGGTGAGGCTCAATGGCACGGCCTTGAACCCCTTTTGCTTGGCTGCAGCCATTTGCTTTTCCAAATCCTGACCCGCTGCAGCAAAAATGTCCTTGGCGACAGATTTCTGTATCCAACCATTGGCCTGTGTCTGGCTCTTTCCGCCGTCCTTGGATTGCGCGAGGAACTGCGTGCCTGTCCAACTCGAATTGACGACGTTCCAGCCATAAGCGGCAGGCGCGGTGTCGTGGATGATCAAAACGGCCGCCGCACCCTGACGCGCGGCTTCTTCATATTTGTAGGTCCACCGGCCATAATAGGTCATGGCTTTCCCACCGAAGGAGCCATCTAGGCCCTCATTTTCAAAATCGGGGTCATTGACCATTACAACAACGGTCTTTCCCTTTACATCGACGCCGGCATAATCGTTCCAGCCCCTTTCTGGGGCCACAATGCCATGGCCGACGAAAACTATATCGCTTTGGTTAATGACTGTTTTTGGCGTTTCGCGATAGCTGCCGATCACATATTCACTGCCATAAGCAAAGGACATGGCCTTTCCGTTCCGGTCGGCAATGTTTAAGGTAGAGACGTTTTTCGCGGTGATTTCGATCAGGGGGACGTCCTGTGTCCAGCTGCCATGATTGCCCGGTTCGAGCCCTGCGGCTTTGAATTTTGAGATCAGGTGCGCGACCGTCTTTTCTTCTCCGATAGATCCCGGAGCGCGACCTTCATATGTATCAAGCGACAATTCGCGGGTGACGTCCTGCATTGTTTTTTCGGAAAGGGCTGGGACCTCAACCTGGGGGAGTGCTGATGTCTCAACATTCGCCGATGCCGCCTTTTGGAACCCGCCGGATAGGGCAAGCGTGGAAACAAGAGCCAAGGAAAGCAGGCGCATCGAATTCTCCTAATGGGAAATATTGTTCTATGCCTTGTGGCAGCCCCGTCCACGCGGCTCAAATGAAAAAGGCGGCCACATGGGGCCGCCTTCTGGGTATTCTATATGCAAAAATTAACGCGAATAGAATTCGACGACCAAATTTGGTTCCATCTTAACAGGGTAAGGCACTTCATCAAGCGTTGGTACGCGGGCGAAGGTAACCTTGTCGGTGCCATCTACGGCAACATATTCAGGAATATCACGCTCGGCGAGGCCTTGGGCTTCGATAACCAGTGCCATTTCCTTGGCTTTTGGACCTAGGCTGATGACGTCGCCAACGGCAACCTGACGGCTGGCGATGTTGCACTTCACGCCATTAACGCGGATGTGGCCATGGCTCACGATTTGGCGTGCAGCAAAAATTGTTGGTGCGAACTTGGCGCGGTATACGACCATGTCCAAACGACGCTCCAACAAACCAATAAGGTTCTGCGAGGTATCACCCTTCATGTTGCTGGCTTCTTGATAGGCGCGCTTGAACTGCTTCTCAGTCACGTCGCCATAATAGCCCTTGAGCTTTTGCTTGGCACGCAACTGGATGCCGTAATCGGACAGCTTGCCTTTACGGCGCTGACCATGTTGGCCTGGGCCATATTCGCGCTTGTTTACAGGGGATTTTGGACGGCCCCAGATGTTTTCACCCATCCGGCGGTCAAGTTTATACTTCGAGCTTTTGCGCATCGACATATTGATTCTCCAATTGCTAACAACGTTGTTTCCGGTCCCGCGCGACACATCTGGGACGTGCCGGACACCTGCTTCACCGGAATGCAGGGTCGATTGCGAAGCGGCGCCTATGGCCGTTGATGGGCCTTGTGTCAACATCTGGCTCGACTTTGCGGGTGTTGAACCGTAAAGGCGCGGCCATGAGCAGCACATCCATCCCAATTGAACCCACCAAGTGCAATGATATGACGCAAGTGCGCACAGGCGTCGATTCGATAGATGCGCAATTGGTCGAGCTTTTGGCTGTTCGCTTTGCCTATATGGATGCCGCTGCCCGGATCAAAACCGAACGCAGCGCCGTCCGTGACGAAGCGCGCAAGCAGCAGGTTCTAACGAATGTGAAAGACGCCGCACGCAGCGCGGCCATTTCCGCAGAGCTCGTCGGCGATTTGTGGGAGCTTTTGGTGGAAGCCTCCATCGCCTACGAACTCGAAAAATGGGATGCCAAACGCGCTTAAGCGTTAAATGTTGGTGTCCATTTGTGGCGGCATGGTGGTTCCAGCTTTGCCTTTTACCGTAAGTTCAGACGCAGATTCTGCCTGATCCCATTGCTCCTGAGTCTTGCAAAGCTTCTTTGCGATACGGCTGCCGGTAAGGTCCGTTGTTCTGCAGATCTTCTTTGGCTTCGATTTGGGTGCTTCCTGCGCGACTGTATCTGTGGCCCTCGGCGCAGCCTCAGATACACCTGATGCGGCCAACAAAATGCTAAAAAATATAGTGCTGATCATGAATGCTCCTTGTTGCGCATCGGTGTAAACAGCCATGTCGCCGTTACAAGCCTCTATTTTTCGGGTGGACGTCGTTTACTTAAGGTTGTCAGTACACCGCGTAATGTCCTGACTTCAAGAGCATTCCATGCTGGCTTGGTAAGAAGGTTGCGCAAGGTCCGACGGGTAACGGGAGCACGGTCAATGGGGGTGAAATAATTCAACGGTTCCAGCATGGCGTCCAATTGTGCAATCAATCCGTCTAGCTCGAACTGCGTCGCAGGTGGTTCCAAATCTGTTTTGGGTGGGCTCGCAAGCGTTTGCGTTTTTGACCATTCATACGCGCATAATATGACTGCTTGCGCCAAGTTCAGTGAACCAAATTCAGGATTAATCGGCACGGTGATGATAGCGCGAGCAACATTGACTTCGTCGCTTTCAAGACCTGATCGTTCGGCCCCGAACAATATCGCACTTCGCCCCGTGTTGCCGAATATCTCTCGGGCGGCCGCTTCGGGCGTGATAACCGGCTTAGTAACTCCGCGCTTACGCACCGTTGTCGCATAGACATGGGCAATGTCTGCGGTTGCTTCTGCGAGCGTTGGAAAAACCTGGGCATTCGCCAACACAATGTCAGCGCCGGATGCCGCTGGGCCTGCATCGGGGTTAGGCCATCCATCGCGCGGGGCAACAAGGCGCATTTCGGTAAGGCCGAAGTTGAGCATAGCGCGCGCCGCTTTGCCGATATTTTCCCCCAATTGCGGACGGCATAGAATGATAATAGGCGGCGCGCTCATTTTCGCGCTGCTTCGACCACGCTTCCCGCGAAATCCTCAAAATCCTTGGCTTCGTTAAAGTCCTTATACACTGATGCGAAGCGGATATAGGCAACGCTATCAAGCGCCTTCAACCCGTCCATAACGAATTCACCAATACGCTTGGTTTCGATTTCGCTTTCACCCAAGGTTTCAAGCTGTCGCTGAATAGCGGAGGCAAGCTTTTCGATTTGCGTATTGTCCACGGGCCGCTTTCGGCACGCAACCGACAGCGAGCGTTCCAGTTTCTCCCTGTCGAAAGGCTCTCGCTGACCTTCGCTCTTGATCACCAATAATTCACGCAACTGAATGCGCTCAAAGGTTGTGAAGCGCCCACCGCAACCCTCGCACTGCCGCCGACGGCGGATCGCGCTATTGTCTTCAGTCGGACGGCTGTCCTTTACCTGGCTATCATCATGTCCGCAAAATGGGCAGCGCAATTATTTTTCCTGATTCTTTTTCTTGTTTACATGGCGGTACGCGACGATGCCTGCACCAATCAATGCGCCGGTGGCAAGTCCGATGGGGGCGATAATGCCTGCAACCGCGCCAATTGCTGCGCCGCCAGCTACTTTCTTGACGGTATCTTGATCGGCGAGATGCTTGCCGGTGTGAAACGCGTCCTTTGTTGCACCCCAAAGCTCGTCGGCTGCTTCACCCACATAATGCCGCGCCTGATTGGGTATGCTTTCGGCGGCCCGTTGTTCAGGTGTTTTGGCACCGCAATTGGCGCAGAACTTTGCGCCATCGCCATATGCGGAATCACATTCGTTACAAAATCCCATGGTCAATTCCCTTCTGTGTATTAGATGGGTAAGTCACCTCTATAATTCAAGACGGGTAGATTGGAAAGCGTGCGCAAAGTGTTTCGGCTTCTTCCTTGATCCGTGCTTCGATTTGGCCGTCGCCAGCTTCACCATTGTGCCGAAGGCCTTCAACGACATCGGCGATCATCCTTCCGATTTGGCGGAATTCAGCGGGACCAAAACCACGGGTGGTGCCAGCTGGCGTGCCCAACCGGAGGCCGGACGTGACAAAAGGCTTTTCTGGGTCGAACGGAATTGAGTTCTTGTTGCACGTAATCGAGGCACGATCGAGCGCATGTTCGGCATGTTTGCCTTTTGCTTCTTTGGGCCTCAAATCGACCAGCATCGAGTGATTGTCGGTGCCACCTGACACGATATCCAGGCCTTGCTCCTGCAATGAAGATGCAAGTGCCTTCGCATTTTCCACCACATTGGCGGCATAGGTTTTGAATTCTGGTTTCATTGCATCCGCGAAGCACACGGCCTTTGCGGCGATCACATGCACCAACGGGCCACCTTGGAGCCCTGGGAAAATTGCGGAGTTGAATTTTTTGGCCAGTATTTCGTCATTGGTCAAAATGATACCCGAGCGAGGTCCGCGCAACGACTTGTGCGTGGTGCTTGTGGTGACATGTGCATGCGGCACAGGGGAGCTATGCGCGCCGCCTGCAACCAATCCGGATATATGTGACATATCGGCCAGGAGATAGGCCCCCACTTCATCAGCGATTTCCCGGAATCGAGCCCAGTCCCAACCCCGCGAATAAGCAGTGCCACCGCAGATGATGAGCTTTGGTTTGTTTTCCCTGGCGATCCGCGCGACTTCGTCCATGTCGATCAAATGGTCATCGCGACGGACGCCATATGCGATTGGATTGAACCACTTGCCGGACATATTTACCGGCGAACCATGGGTCAGATGCCCACCTGCGTTGAGGTCGAGCCCCATGAAAGTGTCACCGGGCTGTAAAAGCGCGAGGAACACTGCCTGATTCATCTGGCTACCGCTATTAGGCTGCACATTTGCAAACGCACTGCCGAACAATTTCTTCGCGCGTTCGATGGCTATGCTTTCGATTTCATCGACATATTCACAGCCGCCATAATAACGTTTGCCCGGATAGCCCTCGGCATATTTGTTGGTAAGTATCGAGCCGGTGGCTTCGAGCACGGCGCGCGACGTTATATTTTCCGACGCGATTAATTCGATTTTGTCCTGCTGGCGGCCGAGTTCTTTCGCTATCCAGCCCGCGATTTCGGGATCGCGTTCCGTGAGGCTCTGCGTAAAAAATCCAGAAGCTTGGATGTCGTTGGCGGCAGCATTGCTCATGTTGGTTCCTTGGTCGAGAGGGGATTTGATAACTTGTCAACGCGCCGTTGGTGCCGGTCGCCACCAAATGCGGTTGAGAGAAATGCGTCAATACAGGCTTTTGCCATTTCGATGCCGATCAGGCGGGCCCCCATGGCTATGACATTGGCGTCATTATGTTCACGGGCAAGCCTAGCGGACAGCGGTTCAGAGACGAGCGCGGCGCGCGCGGCGGAGTTGCGGTTCACGGCCATGGAAATACCAATTCCGGAACCGCATAAGGCTACGCCGCGTTCTGCCGAACCATCTGCTATGGCGTTTGCAAGCTTGTATCCATAGTCTGGATAGTCAACCGACGTTTCGTCATATGGGCCAAGGTCGGCGACATCGTGCCCCGCAGCACGCAGATATTCAGCTAGCGCTGATTTCAGCGCGAGAGCAGCATGGTCTGAAGCGATGGCGATACGCATGGCACATCCTGTAGCAGCTTGAGTCGGACTACGTTCCCCCTATGGGACCGCGCTGTAAAAGGCCATGCCGAATTTCCGCGATTGCGCAGCTTATCCACCGCCTTTATGGAGGCGGCCATGCTTAATGCCATATTGTCCATCGCCATGCTGTCCGCTTTCCTCCTGCTTTATGGTGCATGGAAACGTTGGCGGCGGGAGGGCGTTAGCCAGCAAATGTGGCTTATGGTCGCGGCGGCCTTGGTTGTATTCGCCAATGTGGCGATTTGGGTGGTGCCGAATGAAAAGGGGCAGTCATTGGCGACTGGCGCTGTTGATCAACGCTGATTGGTTCGCGCAAAGGCCAGAGGGCGCGGGGGCTATTGATTCAACGTCACCCTGAGCTTGTTTCAGGGTCTTACTTCTGCGAAGGTTCAGTATTAAGATACTGAAAAAATTCAGAATGATAGCAGGAAAACTACAACGTCTCTGTGTCAAAAATCACTTAATAGGGCAGTTCGGGTCCAACCGGAAATCGAGATAGCCGTTCACCGACGCCATCAACAGTTCCATTTCATTTTCGAAGAAATGGTTCGCGCGCGGAATTTCGTCATGATGGATGGTGATGTGCCGCTGGGTGCGCAGCTTATCGACAAGCTTTTGCACGGCGTTCGGGGTCACAACTTCGTCATTCACGCCCTGAATGATGATGCCTGATGAAGGGCAGGGCGCCAGAAAGCTGAAATCATACATGTTGGCGGGCGGCGCAACCGAGATGAAGCCTCGGATTTCTGGACGGCGCATCAACAACTGCATCCCAATCCACGCACCAAAGCTGAAACCGGCAATCCATGTGGTCGACGCCTCGGGGTGAAAGCTTTGGACCCAATCGAGTGCAGATGCGGCGTCGGACAATTCACCGATACCATTGTCAAATTCGCCTTCGCTTCGGCCAACGCCGCGAAAGTTGAAACGCAAAACGCCAAATCCACGCGCCACAAAAGTTTTGTACAACTGTTGGGTGATACGATCGTTCATTGTTCCGCCCGCTTGTGGGTGCGGATGCAATATCATTGCAATTGGTGCCCTTGGGCGCGGCGGCGGCGAAAAACGAGCTTCGAGGCGACCTTCTGGACCGGGAATAGCAATGGCGGGCATATAAAATTTCGATTCTAAGAATGTGTGCCGAGCTTTACCCGACGGTTCGGGCTTTGCAGTTATGGGAAGCGCTATATAGAAGCAGTGACGATTTTCGCAACTGTCATGGAAACTATGTCCGACCAAAGCCGCATCTATCTTGATCATGCCGCCACAACGCCTGTCATTCCTGCAGCGCGCGCAGCTATGGCTGATGCTATGGCGCAATGGGCGAATCCGTCATCGCCGCATCAAGAGGGCAGGGCCGCTCGTTTTGCGCTTGAGGACGCACGTAGGCGGATTGCAGCGGCGCTCGATTGGGATGGCGAAGTCATCCTGACAAGCGGCGCCAGTGAAGCGATTGCGCTGGGGCTGCGGGGCACAGCGGCGGTGGCAAGTGCGGTGGAGCATGATGCGGTGTTGGCAGTGGCAGGGCCAAACCATTTGCCCGTAGGGGCAGATGGACAAGTTGATGTCGGTGCAATTTCTGGCAAGGCACGATTTGCTGTGCAATCGGTGAACAATGAAACCGGCGTTATCCAACCCATGGCCGAAATTACGGCCGCTGTGCGGCAGGTTGATGGCATATTTTTCGCCGATTGTTCACAAAGTGCTGGAAAGCTGCCGCTCCCCGATGCCGATATGATTGCGGTCTCGGCGCATAAACTGGGCGGGCCGCCAGGCATGGGGGCATTGCTTGTGCGCAATCTTGGATTGTTGGCACCGACAGGTGGGCAGGAGCAAGGATATCGGCGTGGCACGGAGAATTTGCCGGCTGTGATCGGGTTTGCAACTGCGCTCGAGGCAGGGTTTGCGTGGATGGAAAACGCGGTTCGCCTTCGCAAAATATTGGAAGATGCTATTGTCGAATCAGGAGGCGTTATCATTGCTCCGGAAAGCAACCGGATAGCGACCATTGGCAGTTACCGGATGCCAGGCGTTGCCGCGTCGAGCCAACTTATCAATTTTGACATGGCGGGGATTGCGGTTTCCGCGGGCAGCGCCTGCTCGTCGGGGACGCTTAAAACCAGCCATGTACTAGGTGCAATGGGATGGGATGGTACATCCGCGTCCGAAGTCATCCGTGTAAGCTTTGGCGCGTCTACGAATGACGATGACATTGCGCGCTTCATTGATGTCTGGCGCAGCATAGCTGCCCGCGCAAAAGCTGCATGATTTATCTGGACTATCAGGCGACGACGCCGCTCGCACCCGAAGCCTTTGCGGCTATGGAGCCTTGGCTAACGAATGGATTTGCGAACCCGCACAGCGCACATGCAGCGGGCAGGGCAGCCGCAGCAGCGGTGGAGGTCGCCCGTGATCAGGTGGCGGCTTTATTGCCGCCCGGCGGGCGGGTTATCTTTACCTCCGGTGCGACCGAGGCGCTTAATCTGGCGATTATGGGATGTGGTCTTCCGGTGCGTGCGGCCGCAACTGAGCATGCCGCGGTGTTGGATTGCGTGCAGCATGTAGACGGTGAACTTCTGCCGATCAGAAGCGACGGCCTTTTAGACCAAGTGACAACAGATGCGACGTTGCTGGCGGTGATGCTGGTCAACAACGAGATAGGAACCATTCAACCTATTGCTCATATCGCTGGGCTTACCCGTGCCAGCGGCGGATTGCTGCTGTGCGATGCCGTTCAGGCTTATGGGCGAATGCCCATTCCCGATGGGCCCGATATGATCGCGATTTCTGCGCACAAAATTCATGGACCAAAGGGCATCGGCGCTTTGTGGGTGCGCGACGGCGTATCATTGGCCCCACAAATGCTGGGAGGAGGGCAAGAACAAGGCATGCGCTCCGGTACGCTCTCTCCGGCTTTATGTGCAGGCTTCGGCGCTGCGGCGAAATTGGCAGCAGAACGAATGGAAAAGGACGCTGTGCATGTTTCCGCCTTGTGGGATCGCGCATTGGCTGTGTTTGCTGACTGGACCGTGAATGGCGCAACCACTGAGCGCTATAAAGGCAATCTCAACATTCGCCGCGAGGGCGTAGACGCGGCGCGGTTGATTTCCGAATGCCGAAACATTGCATTTTCTGCGGGCAGCGCCTGTGCGAGCGGCTCTGGTCGGCCAAGCCATGTGTTACGCGCCATCGGCCTGACCGATGCGCAGGCAAAATCTTCCATCCGTTTGGGTTTTGGCCGCTATACGACGGCGGAAGAGATTGATATTGCTGCCGAGGCTATTAACCGGGCAGCAGAGGCGATGTTATGATCACAGTCACGTTCATCAATGCCGAGGGCAAATCGCAAGAGGTGCAAGGCGTTGAAGGTCAAGGTCTACTTGAACTTGCACAATCCGCTGGGCAGCCTCTAGAGGGAACGTGCGAAGGCCAGATGGCCTGTTCTACCTGCCATGTGATCATCGACAAGGATTGGTTTGCTAAGCTCCCACAAGCGGTTGAGGATGAGGAAGATATGCTCGACCTTGCTACGGGCGCACGGCGCACGAGCCGTTTGTCCTGCCAAATTACGTTGACGCCTGCTCTCGACGGGTTGGTCGTCCATGTTCCGGCTGAGAGCCGAAATATGCAGGGTCTTTAACCGCCTTCACTTCCCATTCACGAAAAAGGGCCTATATGGGTCGGTGCCGGGTTCGCCCGGCTATGGTGATAAATTGCGATGTGCAATAGGTGCAGCGGACCCGGGGGCGGTACCCGGCAGCTCCACCAAAATCTCTGTTAGCCAGAGGTCTTGGAGGGGCTGAACTAGGATCGACGTGCGTTGAAAAGCATTGTTTTTGCCCGGCATGAATAAGCCGTGAAATGGTTCATAACCAATAGGTGCAAACGATAACGAAGCACTTGCTCTCGCAGCGTAATTTTGGGCCTCACGGTCTGAACTTACACTAAAAGAACGCGGCCGAACCGGCCGGGCAACAGAAAGGTTACAGCGGCCCCCCGGAGCCGGGCAACAGAATCCGGGACCTTTTCAATATGCGCGTGCCGGGCAAGAGAAGCCGCCAACCTGAACAGCAATACGAAAAGCGCTGATGTATGCGCGCTGACAACCCAAGCATTGAGCGTTAAAAATCTGGGCCGTCAGGCCAGCGCGATGAGCTGAGAAGCTTCCAGCAACGCCAAACGCGCGAACCGGACTTTATCCAGTAAATCAGGGTCACTAAGCTGTTCCGGTGTAATGGTGTCGGGCCAATACGCGGCAACAACTTCTGCGATTGTGTCCAGCTTTGTCGCATCGGCCATGAAACGCTGGTCAATGGTTGCAGGGTCGGCAACAACGCGCAGGCGCAGGCAGGCGGGGCCTCCGCCATTTGCCATGGACTGACGCACATCAACTGGCACCAATTTGCGGATGGGACCATTGCCCTCCACCATCTCGGTCAGCCAACCCCAAACTCTTGCATTGTCTTGCGCCTCGCTGGGCAAAATAAGCGCCATACCGCCGTCGGGAAGGGTGACCAATTGGGCATTGAACAGATAGCTTTGAATGGCGTCTGCAAGGCTCACCCGATTTGCTGGGACGATGATAATCTCTGCCTCAGGCATCATCCGCTTTATGTCGGCATAGGTCTGGTCTGGATGCTCAAATGCCTGTTCATGCGTGAAAAGAACGCGTTCATTCGCAACCGCGACAACATCATTGTGAAACGCCCCAGCGGCAATGGCTGCCTCGGATTGTTGCACGAACAAAATTTTGGCAGGGTCAAGC
>Ga0315905_10004017_pt1 | contig 15074 bp, 15 predicted proteins | sample LakEriMetagenome_5_FD_203522 | JGI IMG/M metagenome (GOLD analysis project Ga0315905, IMG submission 203522) | Freshwater fungal communities from buoy surface, Lake Erie, Ohio, United States - Buoy 4 MA121 | ecosystem: Environmental > Aquatic > Freshwater > Lake | place: USA: Lake Erie, Ohio... | reverse complement strand
CCAATCGAAAATTGTACTAAAGAAAAAAATAATAAAAAATATATTATTATTTTAGATACACTTAGGAACGATTTTGAAAAATACAATCTTTCACTTAAAAAGAAAGATTATGCACCTGCATATGTGGTAAGAAAAAATGGTGATATACATAAATTTTATGATGAACTTTATTACACCAATATAACAAATATTGAAAAAATAAACAAAAGTTCAATTTTTATTGCCCTTGAAAATTCGGGTAAATTAACTAAATCAAATGATATTTTTTTAAATTGGTGTAACGAAAAAATAGACATTAAAAATGTTGAAGAAGTTATAACATTTAAAGAATTTGATTTTTATGAAAAATATAATTTAGACCAAATTAAATCACTTGGGCAATTGATTACATATTTAGGTAATAAATACAATTTAAATCTAAAAGAAATAAATGTTAAAAATAAAGAAGACAACTCAATTATCTTTTTAAAAGATATTGATGTTTTTTCTTACTCACCAAACCCAAGTTTAAATTTAGAGAAGTTAAATTCTATTATTTTTAATGGTTAGAATTTAGTTTGTTTCATATCCATTAACTCTTGAATCATTTTCTGTACTTCATCTTGGTCTTCTTTGGTTAAAGAAGAATCACCTTGAGTTGTATTTTTAGATTTATTTGTCTTAATATCCAAATCACCAAATATTTTAACACTATTAAGGTGTTTTGTGATTAAGTCAGTCTTCATCCTTAAATACTCTTTAAAAGCGTTTAGAGAGTTGTTCCTTGACTGTTCAAGTTGAGCCATTAGCTGAAGTCTTACAGGGTCTTCTACGCTATCAGAGCCTAATTCCTCAATGATTCTAAGAACGAAATTGTAATGTCTTACACCCATTTGTTTGTAGCTTTCTAAAATGCTATAAACTTCGTTCATATGTTTTTCGATACTTTCCTGAGTTAGAGATAATTTTGAGCGTTTTAATCTAGGCATAATGTTTATTATAAATAGTTAAATTTTTACTATTTAAGGAAAATAACTATCTAAATGGCAACAGTTTTAAATTATAATAAAAGGAATTTTTATGAACTAAAAGAAGAGATAAAAAGCTTTATAAAACAAAATTATCCCGATGTATTTCAAAATTTAGAAGATAATTCAGTTGGTTCTGTATTTATTGATATTCTTGCAGGTACAAGCGAAATGAATTATTTCAATCTTGACCGTGTATTTCAGGAAACTCAACTTGAAAATGCTCAAATAAAAAAATCATTATTTAATATTGCTAAAAATCTTGGTGTACAATTACCAAATAAAAAACCTTCAGTAACATACATTGATATGGAAGTTACTGTGCCTGTATTAGGTGATTCATATAATGATGATTATCTACCTATTGTAAAAGCAGGAACACAATTCACTAATGGTAATGTTTCATTTGAACTTTTAAATGATGTCGATTTTTCAACAAGTTTTTCAAATGAAGGTTCTCCAAATAGAACAAGTGTTCCAATTTTAGATAACTTTATACAAGCTGTTGGATATAAAATAACTAAAAGAGAAATTATATATAATGGTTCTACAAAAATTGCAAAAAAATTTGTTACAGCAGAAGAAGCAGTACCATTTTATCAAATAATTTTACCTGAAGATGATATAATTGATATCACATCAATTATCATTAAATCAGGAGACATTTCAACCACACCAACCGATGATGAATTTAATGATGAATCATTACAATATTATCAAGTTGATTATTTAGCTGAATCAGATATATTTATTGAAGCATCACCTGTTATTTCCGAAAATGGTGTTAGAAAAGGTTATTGGAAAAAAGTTAAAAAGAAGTTCATTAAAGAATTTAATGAAAATGGTAATTGTAGAATTACATTTGGTGGTGGAAGTAATGCAATGAATGTATTTAATAATACATTAGAGAACTTAGGTGACTTTTCTAAAATTGAATCATATCTATACAATACAGCATTAGGTGAAAAAGTACCTGCAAACTCATCTATTTTTATAAAATATAGAACAGGTGGTGGATTTAACACCAATCTTGGTCCAAATAGTATTAATATTGTCACAAATAAGAATATGCTTGTTAATGGTCCTAATTTCAATGTAAATCAAGCAGTAATTAATTCATTAGTAGGTAATAATCCAATCCCTGCATTGGGTGGTAAAGATGCATTATCAATAGAAGAAATCAGAAATATGATTTCTTATAATTATGGGGCGCAAAATAGAGCAGTTACTTTGGAAGACTATTATGCAATGGTCTTTAGAATGCCAGGAAAATATGGTGTACCATTTAAATTCACAACATCATTAAGAAATAATAAAATTATATACAATGTAATTGGTTTAAATTCAGAAAGACAATTAACGAATACATCAACTAATCTTTTAAAAGAAAATATTGCTGAATTTTTAACAAAATATAGGATGGTTAATGATTATGTTCAAGTTGAAGATGGACAAATTTATAATCTTGAATATGAAATAAATGTTTTAGTTGAAAGAACTACAAATAATGATTATGAAATCATTGCAAGAGTAATTAAAGAAGTTTTAGATTTTCATTCAATCTATAAAGCAAGAATTGGTGAAGATATGTATATTGGTAGATTAATTGAAGCAGTTAATAATGTACCAAATGTCATTAATATAAATTCAATCAGATGTTTTAATAAGGTAGGAACACCATATTCTAATAATCAAATGCAAACTAGATTTGTCAATGATGATAATACTATCAAAGAAATTGATTTAAGTGATGGTACACTTTATAATTCTTATGATGGAATTTTTGAAATAAAATATAATACAAATGTTAAAATTACAGTATCAAAACTAGGATAATAATATGGCTTTATCAAAGAAACAATCGAACATTATAAATAAAATAAAATTGTATAATAGTATTGCTAATAGCAATATTGTTAATAATACATTTGATGATATAATACCCAATACAAACGACCCAATAGATTTTTTACTTGATATAATAAAAATAACTGCTGGGGAAAGTACTTTAGAGACAGTAACACAAAAAGTTCTTTCTAAAGTAATAAAACAAAAACAATTAGACATATTAAGTGATAAAATTTATGAATCACTAGGTAAAAACATGTCCGAATCATCTTCTTTACCAAATCAAATAAAACAAGATGGTGTAACAATGCCAATAAAAAGTTTTGATACAACTGATAGTTTTAGAAAGGTAAATATAACAGGTTCTACAGCATCAAAAAATACTAATAAGTTTTTTGATAATATGACAAAAAATGTATTACCTACCCCAAATGTTGATGTTACTTTATTAGCTATACCAAATACTCAAGGTGTTACAGCTAGATATAACGAACAAAGTAGTGATGCTACTTTTAAATTTCCAGATGTAAACCAAGCTGCAATTGCAGGAATATTAGAAGAAACAATTGGACCATTGTTTAGTGCCGATGTCGTAATTAATGAAATTATGAATATTTTATTTCGTATTGATTATTCAAAAGAAGATGCACAACTTTTAACATTAGTTCGTTCATACACAAAATATGAAAATAAAGATGTATTCAAATTAGATTTAAAAAAATTATTAGATTTAGAATTAGATAGTGAGATAAAAGGACTTAATGTTGATACAAGTTGTTTTAGGGAAAACATTGAAATCACACAAAAACAAATAGACGCAGTTATTCAAGCACCGACTATAGAAAGTTTTAATGCTTTAGTACCAAATGAAATAACAATAGAAAATTTTAAAAATGATTATCATAAAAGTATTCTTAGAGCAATTATTGAAGCATTATTAATGATGATTTTAAAACAACCAGGTGTTTTATTTTTTACTAACATATTTAAAAAAATATTAGACCCCGATTTTGATTTTTCAACATCAATATCAATTCCTGATATACTTCAAAACTTTAAAAAAGTATTTGAAAATGTATTTGATGAAATTTATAAAGATATATTTTGTGTAATATTTAATTTTATAAAAAAATATATTATAAAATTAGTAGTTAATGTATCTATACAATTTTTAAGAGAGCAATTAGAAAAAAGAGGAAAAATATTGGAATCATTATCAGGATTAGAAGTAATTAACAGATTAAAAACGATTATATAGCTATGATATTATCAATTTTAGAAGCAGCGATAAATACTTTAAATGATATTTTAAGTATTAAACCACCACCAAATCTTGGAACAATATCACCACCAATAGTTGTTCTATCAAAAACAAGAAGTGGTATGTCACCACTAAGAGCAGCCAATAAAGTTTTAGAAAAGAAAAAAGAATTAGGATTACCTACAGGAAATTTAGCAGATGGTAGTGCTAATTTTGATGATATTCTTTGGTATACAGCTATTAAAGCAATTATTGATGAAATTACTAATGAAGCTAAAATAACATCATCTAGTTTACCAGGAACTCAAATAGCGGCATCAGGTGGAAATGCAGGTGGGCCTGTTGTTGTTTATGGTGCTACTACAACTTTTGCAGATGGTGGTACAATTATTGAATAAAAAATCTTATATTTACTTATTATGAATTTAAATGATATCCTTGAAAGGAAGATTGATTCTTTTTCAAAAGAAAAAAATGATAAATTACTTGAAATTATTAATTTTTTAGTTGATGAATTTGATAAAAATCAAAATGACTTAATTCATTTGTTAGATGAAATTGAACAAACACCAATTCAAGATGATTATTTTTTTAAAAATCTTAAAAAAGAAGAATACAAGAAAAAAGCATCTACAATTGAAGAAAAAATTATTTTAATTGAAAAACGATGGTCAGAATTAATATTGATTCTAAATCAACGATTCAACAAAAATTAAAATTTTTTTGTCCTTTTATATTTATTTTTTATATTTGTTTAATTCTTTCCTATGAAAAAAATCAACTCAAACACGGTCAAAATAACAAAAGATACATCCGATATTCTTAAACTTTATCATCAAGATATCAGAAATATTATTGACATCACAAAAGGTGAAGAAACAAAAATGTTTATTGAATATCAAATGTCGAAATGCCCTAAAATTAAACAATCACTTATTAATAATAATCTAAGATTTGTTATTAATGTTGCAAAATACTACCATAATAGTAGTTTTTATGAATTATCTGATTTAATTTCAGCAGGTAATATCGGTTTAATAAAGGCAGTTGAAGATTTTGACCCAAATAAGGGATATAAATTCAGTACATATGCAGTTTGGTGGATTAAACAGTCTATTTTAGAAGGTATTGCAAAAGAATCTAAAATAATTAAACAACCAATTAAACTTCATTCGGTTAATCAAAAATATTTAAAAATAAAAAATGAATTTTATAATAAATATGGCTTTGAACCTAATATTGATGATATTAGAGATGAACTAGATGAAGAAACAGCAAGTGAAATAATAGCAAAATCAGTCAATGCAATTGATGATAATAATATTTTATCAATTCATAACACAATAAACTCTTCAGAAGAATTAAACTATGAAGATATGTTACCAACATCAATTTTAAATGATGAATTCATATATCTCAGTAGTGATTTAAATTGTTTAAAATTTAAAAGTTTAAACAAAATTGAAAAATTAGTTATGAATTACAAATATGGTTTAAATGATAAACCCGAATTAAGTTTTAATCAGATATCTAAATTGGTTAATATGTCTGAAAAAGATGTAAAAAAAATCCACGAAAAAAGCATAATGAAAATTAAAAATGATTTATAATCTTCTTGAAGATGTATTTGGTCACCCAAAGAACAATGCATCAACACAGATGCAATTTAATTGTCCTGAGTGCGCTAAATACAATTATGGTGTTTCTGATGATAAATATAATCTTGAGGTTAATATATCATTAAATAATAAGGGGAAATACAATAAAGTCTGTAAGTGTTGGAAATGTGGATTATCAGGTCCACTTTTTTTTGTTTTTAGAAAATATGCATCAAAAAAACAAATTGCAGAGTTTTTAAGGTATGAAAATGAACCAACTGTTTTAACTCAAATAAAAAAGTATAAGATATTTTCATTACCAAAAGAATTTATATCCTTTCAAAATATGGATAAAAATAATCCAATACATATGGAAGCATATAATTATATTAAAAATAGAAAACTTTCCGATTTCTTAATAAAAAAAGATAATATTGGATTTTGTCTTGAAGGGTATTATAAGGATAGAATTATAATACCATCTTATGGTTTAGATAATAAAATAAATTTTTATGTTACAAGAACATTTAAAAATAACACAGATAAAAATCAAGCATATAAGCTACCTCAAGCAGATAAAAAAGAAATCATTTTTAATGAAAGAAATATAAATTGGAATTCAACTGTTTACATTGTGGAAGCATATTTTGAATACACCACAATTCCAATTAACACAATCGTTTTATTAGGTAAATCACTTCAAGATAATATTTTATCTAAATTGATTAAATACAAACCAAATGTTGTTATAATGTTAAACCCCGATGCTATAGAAAAAAGGCAAGATTTTAATCATTCAAAAACACCTAATTCATCATTAGAAATTATGGAACGATTATTGAATCTAGGTTTAACAAATGTTTTGATACAAACATATGAAAATAATGATGATTTGAATGAAAATATGCAAAAATATGGAAAAAACCATATATTTGATTTAATGAAAATGAATTTAAAACAATAAATTATTTTGATAAATGAAAAAATTAAATGTTAGATATACAAAAAGAAAAATTAGACAAACAAATCTATAAAAAGTATGAAAAATTGGTTCTAAATTACTTTTACTCCAAAACTTCAGATGCACAGCTTTCAAAAGATTTAAGTGCGGAAACAATGAGTAAAATTATCATCAACTACCACAAAAAACTTAATACCAAAACTTTAGATAATTGGGTGTATACTGTTACGCAAAATCACTTTTATGATTATGTGAGAAAAATTAACAGAAAAAAATATAAAAAATACACATCCATTGAAAATTATTCACAAAGTATTGAACCTGTTTTTATTACCTCAGATTATGAAAAACAATTTAATTCTGTGAATGAAATTATGCAAATTTGTCAAGATGAAACACTAAAAAATTTTTATAATTATAAATATCTTAAACATTATGATAATAAGAGGATTATAAAAGAGATGAATTTTTCTTATCAAAAAATAAAAGATTTTGATGAAAAATTGATAGTATTTTTAAAGACTAACATATCTGATGACCTATTTACATGAAACTAAATGCGTGTGAATAGAAAAATTAAAAAATACGGTGGTGAAGAAACTGATGCTGATAGGTTAAGAGCAAAGAAAGATGAGATTAGAAAGAAGGTTGGTAAACCATATTTAAAGATTGTTCCTAAAACTGAAAACCAAGAGATATTTATCCAAGATATCTTAGATAAAGAAGCAATGTATGTTATTGCAACAGGTATTGCAGGATGTGGTAAGACCTTTATTGCTTTAGTTCAAGCAATTAACTTATTATTATCTCATGATAATGAATATACAAAGATTAGAATATTTAAACCTTTAAAACAATTACAAGGTGAAGATATTGGTATATTACCAGGTGGTGTTGAAGAAAAATTAGAATATGTCTTAATGTCATATTCAATGCAATTAAATAAACTACTAAGTCCAATTGCATTAGAGATACTTTTTAAAGAAAAAATTATTGAAATTATACCAATGGGCAATCTAAGAGGTTTATCTCTTGATAACATTAATATCTTTGATGAATTTCAAAACGTATCGGTTGATAATACTGAAACCGTTTTAACTCGTCTTGAAGAAGGTGCTAAAATGATTATCATTGGTGATATTAGACAAAGAGATTTTAAAGATAAAAATGATAATGGACTAATGTTCTTAACAGAACATTTTAGAGATTTTGATGACCATGTTAAAGTTATTGAATTCGTTGATTCTGATTGCGTGAGAAGTCCATTAATTCAAAAAATTACTAAATTGTTTGATGAGAAAAAAGTGTAATGAAAAAATTCTTAAATAACATAGTACACACTAAATTAGGTAGAATTTTAGACCATCTTTTTGTTGGTTTTCATTTCTTTTTACCAAAATTTGCCGTATATTTGATTGTACCAACATTTATACTTTCATTTATGAAATTGTTTGGTTTTGAGTTAATAACGGATATTTTTTTAATTAAATTAACATTAGTAATCTTACCAATTGTTCTTTTAGGTGCGTTTTGGTTCATCTATAGAACAACAAGAAAATAAACAATAACAAAACACATCCTGTTTATAATAAAAATATAGACAGGATTTTTTTATACTTATAAATTAAAAAAATGATTACACAAGAAAGATTAGAATTTAAACCATTTGAATATCAATGGGCTTATGAAGCATGGTTTAAACAACAAAACGCACATTGGTTGCATACAGAAATTTCAATGCAAAAAGATGTTAAAGATTGGAATGATGGATTAACATTAGAGGAAAAAAATGTTATTGGTAATATCCTAAAAGGTTTTACACAAACAGAAACTGTTGTTAATGATTATTGGTCAACATATGTAACAAAATGGTTTCCTGTTCCTGAAATTAAAATGATGGCAAGTACATTTGGTGCATTTGAAACAATCCATGCAGTCGCATATTCATATCTTAATGATACATTAGGTTTAACAGACTTTAAATCATTTATGGAAGATGAAGCTACTATGGCTAAACTTGAAGCATTGATGGAAATTGACCCTAATGATACAAATCTTACTAATATTGCAAGAAGCCTTGCTTTATTCTCTGCTTGTGCTGAAGGTATTCAATTATATTCTTCATTTGCAGTTCTTTTATCCTTTAGAAAAAAGAATTTAATGACAGGTATTGGTCAACAAATGATTTTCTCAGTTCGTGATGAATCTTTACATTCAGAATCAGGTTGTAAATTATTTAGGACACTTGTAGAAGAAAATCCTTACATTTGGACCGAAGAATTAAAAGATACGATTTATCAAGGTGTTGATTTGGCAATTACTAATGAATTTAATTACATTGATAAAATTTTTGAACTTGGTGATTTAGAAACAATTTCAAAATCAAGTCTTAAAAATTTTATGTATGACAGAGCAAACAGGAAACTTAAAGAATTAATGTTAAAACCTGTTTATACTGTTAATAATGAAATGCTTAACGATATGGAATGGTTTTATATTACAACATCAGGAGAGCAACAAACCGATTTCTTCGCAAATCGTGAACACGGATACTCAAAACCAAATGAGGATTGGAATGATACAGATGACTTATTTTAAATAAAAAAATGAAACTAGAAACACACGACATAGCAAAAAACATGGGTTGGAAAGTTGGTATTGACTTTCCTGAATGGGGTAATAATGCGCTTTACCTTACAACAATTAAAGGTGGATACCTTATTGATGGTGAAACACCAAAAGATGGATATGTAAGGGTATCATCAAGAGCAGCAGAGTTATTAAATAAACCTGAATTGCAAGAAAGATTCTTTGATATTCTTTGGAAAGGATGGTTAATCCCATCTACACCTGTAATGGCTAACCTTGGAACAGATGTAGCATTACCAATTAGTTGTTTTTCATCTCATGTTGGTGATTCTATGTATGAAATTTATCGTAAAAATCTTGAGATGGCAATGCTTTCAAAATATGGTGGAGGTACTGCTTATGATTTTTCTGCAATTAGAGCAATGGGTACTAAAATCAAAGATGGTAGAGGTGGAAGTTCAGATGGAATTATTCCATTTGTTAAATCATATGACTCAACTATCTTAGCATCTAAGCAAGGTAAGACAAGAAGAGGTGCTGTAGCGATTTATTTGAATGCGGAACATGGCGAATTCAAAGAATTTCTTGAAGTAAGAGAACCAAAAGGTGATGTAAATAGACAATCACATAATATTCATCAAGGTGCAATCTTTACAGATGAGTTTATGAATAAAGTTGTTGATAAAAATGGCAAAGAAAGGGAAATTTGGCTTGAAACTCTAAAGAAAAGAGTAAAGACAGGTGAACCATATACTATGTTTATTGATAATGCTAATAATGCTGTTCCTGAATGGTGGCATAAAAATGATTTAAAGATTAGACATTCAAATTTATGTTCTGAAATCTTTTTACCAACTGATGAAAATCATACTTTAGTATGTTGTCTTTCTTCTTTAAACCTTGTTAAGTTTGAAGAATGGAAAAATACCGATACTGTATATCTCTCTGTACTGTTTTTAGATGCTGTAATGGAGGACTTTCTTCAAAAGGGTAACTCAGACACATATAAAGGAATTGAAGATGCTGTGCGCTTTGCTACGAAGTCAAGAGCATTAGGATTGGGTGCATTAGGATGGCATAGTTTCTTGCAAAGTAAATTAATACCATTTGTTTCTATTGAAGCTAATGCTTGGACTAATATTATCTTTAAATATATTAAAGAAGAATCAGAAAAAGCAACAATGGATTTAGCTAAAGAATATGGTGAACCTGAATGGTGTCAAGGAACAGGAAGAAGAAACTTAACTCTTCTTGCTATTGCCCCTAATAGGTCATCTTCAAAGCTTGCAGGTGGGTATTCACAAGGTGTTGAACCAATTGCAGCAAATATTTATATGGATGATGATGCAAAAGGTTTGCACATTAGAAGAAATCCATTCTTAGAACAATTACTAGAATCTAAAGGTAAGAACTTACCACAGGTATGGGATGCTATTTCCGAAGATAAGGGTTCAGTTATTAATGTTAGATGTATGAGTGCAGAAGAAAAAGCTGTATTTAAAACATTTAAAGAAATTAATCAACTTGAACTTGTTAGACAGGCAGGTATTCGTCAAAAATATATTGACCAAGGACAATCATTGAATCTTGCATTCTTTAATGATGCACCTGCTAAGTTTATTAATCAAGTTCACATTGAAGCATGGAAACTTGGATTGAAATCTTTATATTATCTTAGGTCAGAATCTGTATTAAGAGCAGATACAAAAGAACAAAGAGATTTATATTCAGAATGTATAATGTGCGAAGGATAATATTAAGCCCCATAATTTGGGGCTTTTTTATTTTTAATACTTATGGTCAAAAGATAGGTAAACCTAGTGTTTCACTTAATAATTATATTTATGTAGAAATAGATAAACTTAGAATGATTGATGTTCTTGAAAAAATTGAAATAGAAGATTTAAATAAGAAAAAAACTTTTATTGTAAGATGTCATGAAACTGATTATTCTATTGATACGGAAGAAAATGAAGTAAGATGTATATTTAAAAAGAAAACAATACAATTAAAAGAACTAAAAGAAAAAGGGGAAAAATTAAAATTTAATATAAAAGTATTTAGTAAATCAGGTAAACAACTTTATATTAAACAATTTAACCCCTCTATAGAAAGATTGGAAAAAGTAATTAAAATTAAATTTATTTAATTACAATCTTTATTACTTTTGATTCTTTCTCTTCTTTCAAGTTACATTCAATGCTAAGAATACATTTCTCAAATTTCACATTAATATTATTAACATCATAATATTTTGATGGTAGATAATATTTTTTAGTAAACTGACTATCTAACATACTTGAATTAGCGTCAACTGTCAAATAGTCATTTTCATATGATACAGAAACTTCTTCTTTATCAAATCCTGCAAATTGTAATTGTTTTTTAAAATTATCCTTATTATTATCTGATGGATAATATTGAAATTTTAGTGAACTAATATCGGTACTTAACCAATTGTCCTTTAAAAAATTGTTTAGATTATAATTTATCATAATATTTTTATTTTATAATTTTAAATATACAATATTTATACCAAAAAATCCCAAATAAAATACTTGGGATTTTTAATTTTAAAATTTCAACTTTATTAGTAGTTGTTTTCAGCGTAATCGTAACTAAGTGTTAAACTAATTTTTTGAACTTCATCACTAGTGTATTCGTTTTTACCGAAATCAATTTGACTAATGAAAGCACCAAAAATTGTGAACTGTTGAACACCTACAAGAGTTGGGTCAAGAGCAACAAGTCTCAAGTCTTTCTTGTAACCTGAAGCATAACCCATTCTACCTGTTAAGTTTTCAGCACATAATCTATACCATTCCATAATCAACTGTACTGATGATGGTCCTTGTAAGTCAATTAATTCAACACTTAGGTCATCAAAAGTTACATGACCTGCAACTTTTTGCTCATAGTTCAAATATTTAATTGGAACTGAATTGACTTTCATTTTAGGTCTGTCAACTGCATTAACAATCCAAGTATATTTCCTCATTTCAATATCTTGAGGGAAAAACAACTCAAACCTATTAGGTCTAAGTGGTTCATATTGGGTGGGTACATTTCTAAATCCTGCTGGCATTTTATTTCTTTATTTTAATTAGTATTTTTTAATTGTTATTATCCATTAAAACTTAATGAACTTGTAGATTTATTTACAACAAATGTTAGACCAATAAATTCAACTGCACCGATTGGTAACAAGTCAATCACAAAGTAGATTTCATTTCTATCTCTACTTTCAGGTGTATTCAATGTATTATCTAATCTAACTTTGAATGTTTGTAAACCTCTGTTATCTTGAATAACTTTAAGTTTCTTATTAGATTCAGCAATAAAGTTAGTTGCCAATACATCATCATTTGGTTCAAACAAATAAAGTCTAGCTTGAGAAGAAATGATTTGTTTTGCATAAAGAAGAAGTCTTCTTACATCAATTCTATCAAGTTTAGAGTCAGCAATTTGTAAAGTCTTTTGACCATAAATGAATATACCAGGTGTATTATTAGAGAACTTAACAATTGGATTCAATCTTGAAAGATATAATGTATCTCTATCAGATTCTTTAAATGTTTTTCTTACGTCTCTAGCGTTTGGAAGACCACCTCTATTTAAACCTGCTGTTGCAAACCAAATAAATGATGTTCTATCAGAAAGGGCCATAGCTTTTAAGATTTCACCTGTTGGTGGAATGTAAATGTTTGTATTTGAATCAGGGTCTTTTCTTCTAACCCAAGGCACATATGTAGCAGCGTAAGAAGAATCAATACCTGTTGCATCAAGTAAATCAGCATAATCACCTGCTGCTACTGTAGGAGTATCATTTATGTCTGAAACATCAGGAGCATCAATAATATAAAGTGCATCTTGACGAATTTCTTCTACAATTTCAACAACATTTTCAACAAGACTTAAATTATCTCCCCAATTTATACCAGGTGTTGAAAATAAATTAATTGGTGTTCTTTCTGTATCTTCATAAACTTGGTAAGCTTCAAGATATGAATCAAAATCACAACCTTGATAATATGCAGTACCACCAGCAGGATTAAAGGTAGACGTATTTGACCTACCACCTAAAACTTCATAATTTACATCCCAACCATCAAAACCACCATAAGGAACAACTACAAATTTTCTACTGGTTATATTTGCATAAACTCCTGTACTATTAAAACTTCCTGCACCAACAGAAAAGCTACCAACATAATATGTAGATGATGAGTAAACACCTGTTGCATTAGAATCAAAATGGAATCCTTTAGTTTTATAAGCTGCTTCTCCACCAAATGTTGTATTTGGTCCATAAAATTTAAAGAAATCATCATTTATTGATAATCCTCTAGTTCCTGCTGCATCATATGCTTTTTCAGAAATACCTAAATAAGTTTTTAAAACTTTATCTGTTGTAGTATAACCTGTTTTGTAAATAATAACAGGTGTTACTGCGCTAACTGAATCTGTAGTATCGTTACTAAATAATGGTAAAAAGTAACCTTCAAAACCAGCAGGTATTGAAGTAATTGGTGCATCAATATGTATATTTACATAAACATAAGCAGATTTAGCATCCTCTAAGAATGAATCTTCAGCATTACTATAAACACCACCAATTCTTCTCATAATAAAGTTATTACTATTAGGATTCATAACACATCTACCAAATCTTTCAAGGATTGATGGATTAGAATCTGTATCATTATAATCTCTAACAACCACATCAAACTCTAAAGTACTAAAATTTACATTTTCGATTGCAATTTTTACTTCTTTGTTTGCAGAATCACCATCAGAAAAAGAAATAAATTTAAATAATCTAGAAATTTTATTACCGTTTAATTCAGAAACAATCCAAGGTGTTTCAGGTGTAGTATAACCTAATCCTAAATTATAATCAGAAAATGCTGCTGAACCAACACCACCTAATTGTATAATATCTTTAATTTCACTTATTTTATTTTCATTTGCAAGTTTTCTTATTAAATCAGGATAAATAGCTTCGCACCATAGATTTGACTTAGTATCACTATTTCTTCTACCCATTGCTTTAGTAATAAAGCTAGAAGATGTACTATTAAGATTAAAATTCAAAACTTCTGTTGTTTCACCAACTCCTGTAATCGTTATGTTTGATAAAGGACCTGCATTATTAAAAGTTCCAGTAACAGAAGAAATATTAAATGTAGCATTTTCTTGTGAACCCTCACCTCTACTTCTTAAAATTGCAACAACCATATTTTCATACTCAGTAGTTTGTGCTGTATATGTAAAAGCACTATATGATGCAACCCCTGATGCAGGTGTTACTTTTTCACTTGCAGAAAATGTAGTTGCTGTATATCTAATTGAACTTGTTAGAGAACTAGAAACATATCCACTAACAACTAAAAAAGCTGTTAAACCTGTGTAAGTACTAGTTGTAGAATCATAAGCCCATATAAGTGGTAAATTATTCAAACTAGTTCCTGTTGTTGCTGTTGCACTTACAAGAGATATACCATAAAGTGTTTGACCTGTATAACTTGTAATTCCAGTAACTGAACCTGTTGCTGCACTAGTTGCTGCACTAACTGTAGATGATGAAGCCGAAAAACCTGAAATTTTTAGATAAACAGTTTGTGCAGTTGCAACTGAATTTGTTTTATTATATATTAAAGGTAAATTGTTATAATCACCATTACCAGTAATATTAATACCTAAGAATGTTGATGTTGAAACAGAGACAGAACCACTTATTTCAGTAGTAGTTAATGCTGTTGAAGAAACAGGTGCGCCAACTCTAATAGCCCAACCCAAACCTGCATTAT
>Ga0315905_10004016_pt1 | contig 15079 bp, 13 predicted proteins | sample LakEriMetagenome_5_FD_203522 | JGI IMG/M metagenome (GOLD analysis project Ga0315905, IMG submission 203522) | Freshwater fungal communities from buoy surface, Lake Erie, Ohio, United States - Buoy 4 MA121 | ecosystem: Environmental > Aquatic > Freshwater > Lake | place: USA: Lake Erie, Ohio... | reverse complement strand
CTGCGGGTTCGGCGGGGGGGGGGGGGGGGGCCCCCCCGGCCCGGCGGTGGCCCCCTGCTGGGGGAGAGAAGGGTCGTGACAATGCATTTGCCGGGGGTCGCGAACTAAACTCAATCACCAACCTCTTTGCGCCTGGAGATCGGCAGCACCGGATGGCACAACAACCCAGCTCCACTTCAGAAGCCGTACCGAATCAAGAGTTTGGGGGCGAGGAAGCGCCCCTGAAGGCGGAGATTTACACCTGGCGTTTCTGCCCCTATTGCATCCGCGCCAAGGGCTTGCTGGATCGTAAGGGTGTGATCTATAGCGAATACATTATCGACGGCGATGATACGGCCCGCAAAGCCATGATCCGCCGAGCCGAAGGCCGTAGCTCCCTCCCTCAGATCTTCATCAACAATCGCGCCATCGGCGGTTGCGACGATCTGATGGAGCTCGATCGCACCGGCTTGCTCAACCAGTTCCTCGGCATTGAGGCGTGAGCGGCGCCTCCGTGGTCCGGCGGGGCCATCTCTTCGTGATCGATCCGATCACTCGCCTCAACCCGGCCAAGGATTCCAGCGTGGCCCTGATCCAGGCGACGGAACGGGCGGATCTGCAAGCCTGGGTGTGCACTCCCGCTGATCTCGCGGCGGTCGCCGATCCGGCGCCTCCGCAGGGGGCTGACGCCGGCGTCCCCGGAGCGGCTGGTGGCGGTGGCCATCGCGCCTGGGCCCGCGCCCAGCTTGTGAGCCTGGCCCCGATCCGCTGCACCGCAGCTGGATGGGAGGTGCCCCAACCCTGGTACAGCCTCGGCGAGCCCACCCTGCTGCCGCTCGACCACTTCCAGGCCGTGTGGATGCGTAAGGATCCGCCGGTGGATGAGGCCTATCTCTATGCCACCCACCTGCTCGATCTGGCCGAACGCCGTGGCGTGCGGGTGATCAACCGGCCGGCGGCCCTGCGCGCCTGGAACGAGAAGCTGGGCTCGCTCCGCTTCAGCCACCGCATGGCCCCCACCCTGGTGAGCAGCCGGGTGAATGAGCTGCAGGCCTTCACGGCCGAGCACGGCGAGGTGGTGCTCAAGCCGCTTGGAGGCCGGGCCGGCCAGGGGGTGGTGTTCGCCGCCGCAGGCACGCCGGGCCTGCGCGCCCTGCTGGAGCTGGTGACCCAGATGGAGGCCCTGCCGGTGATGGTGCAGGCCTTCCTGCCGGGGGTGAAGGCCGGTGACAAGCGCATCCTGCTGGTGGATGGCGAGCCGCTCGGAGCGGTGAACCGGGTGCCGACGGGCGGCGAATTCCGCAGCAACCTGGCGGTGGGCGGAGCTCCGGAGGCTGCCGCTCTGAGCGAGGCGGAACGGGAGATCTGCGCTGAACTGGCGCCGGTGCTGCGCGCCGAAGGGCTCTTCTTTGTGGGCATCGATGTAATCGATGGGCGCCTCAGTGAGATCAATGTGACCAGCCCCACCGGGGTGCGCGAGGTGGAACGGCTCGGCGGCATTCCCCTGGCCGATCTCACCATCGCGCGCTTGCTTGCGCTCTGAGCCGGCGTTTCACCCGGCTTGATCGCACACTGTCGCGCCAGGATGGCCCGCTCCTCAGGGAATGCCGGGGGCGTCAGTGCCCTGTGCGCCGTTCGGTCATGGAAGCGTATGGAGATCAGGTCCGAAGGGCGCCTGGATCGCTGCCCGCTCGCAGCGGCAGGTTCAGTTGATGCTGCAGCACCCCGAGCTTGAGGGCCACCTCCTGGAGCTCCTTTTCGGCCCGGGAGCCCCGCACCAGGCCAGCTCCGGCGGTGAGCTCCAGCCGGTGACCCCGCAGGGTGCCGCTGCGGATCGCCACCCGCAGGTCGGCATCCCCCTCGCTGTCGATCCAGCCGATCGGGGCGGCGTAATGGCCCCGCTCGAAGGGCTCCAGGCTGCGCAGCCAGGCGATCGCCTCCCGGCGGGGCAGGCCGGCCACCGCTGGGGTGGGATGCAGGGCCTCCGCCAGGGCCAGGGGCTGGTGGGCCCTGCCGAGCAGCGCTGGATCCAGCCGGGCCGTGATCGGGGTGTGCAGGTGTACGAGGGATCCGTGGCGGGCCAGGCGCGGGTGGCGGGGGCGCCGCGGCGTCAGGCCCGCACGCTCCAGCACCGCCGTGATCGTTTCCACCACAAGCTCGTGTTCGTGGCGGTCCTTGGTGGAGCGCAGCAGCTCGGTCGCCGTGTCCCCCAGCGGGGCCGTGCCGGCGAGGGCATCGCTGCGCAGCAGACCCTGGCGCAGGGTGAGCAAGCGTTCCGGGGAGGCCCCAAGCAGGGCATCACCCCCCTGTTGCTGCCAGAGGAAGCGGCAGCTGCCGGGCTGGCTGCGGCGCAGGTTGGCAAGCACGGCCAATGGATCGAGGGGGCCATCCAGCTCCAGTTGCTGGCGCACCGCCAACACCAGCTTGGTGAGGTCGCCCCGCTCCACCAGCTCGATGGCCCGCTCCACCGCGGCGCGGTAACCGCCGTGCCAGCTGCTGCCATGCCGGATGCCCACGGCCGTCGGGCCGCTGCCCGGATCGGGAAGGCTGGCGATGGTTTCGAGCCGGCGAGCCTTCTCCCACAGCTCCTCGGCCACGCTGCGGGCGGTGATTCCGCCCCCAAGGGTGCGCTGCAGCCGCAGCCAGGCCTGGCGCCCTTGCCGGGCCAGCTGCCAGCGGGGCAGCACCGCCTGCACCCCAGCCGGACCGCTGCCCTGCTGCAGAGGGCTGTCGAAGAAGGCAAAGGCCAGCAGCACCCGCGGCCGCGCCAAGGGGGGCAGCCCGAGGGACGGCGGGGTGGCCAGGCGGCCCAGGCTGGCGCTGCTGAAGCGCTGGGCCAGCTCGAAGCGGCGGGCGCCGCTAAGCTCCAGTGCATTGCAGCGGCCCGCGGCGGCCAGGCACAGCCCCGGGGCCCCATCCCAGAGGAAGCGGAAGCCATCGGGGGTGGCCAACTCCGGCAGCAGCTGCAGGGGATCGAGGCCAGCGATGGCGCCCAGGGGCACGGCCAGGCTCAGCACCCCGTCGTCCTCCGGACGGGCGGGATCCTGCCGGGCGGCCTCGGTGGCGGCGGTGGCGTCCGCCAGCAGGTCAGTGAAGGACGGGGGGGCCTGCACCAGGGAGGACCTCGGGACCGGCACGGAGAGCTGCTCAAATGTATGGGTCTTTGCAGGCACGCCGGCCCTCGCCCCCATGTCCGAGCCCCAGGTCGTCGCAAGCCGTTACGCCTCGCTGCCTACCCCCAGTTCCCCGACCCCGGACCGGCGGCGCCTTTGGAAGGCGGCGATCAAGTGGCCGATGTACGCGGTGGCAGTGATGCCGGTGCTGCTGGCGTCCGGCTGGCGCTGGGGTCGTGGCCTGCCGGTGCGGGCCGACCAATTGCTGCTGTTTCTGCTGGCGGCCGTGCTGCTGCTGGCTTGGGAGAACCTCGCCAACGATGTGTTCGACGCCGACACCGGCGTGGACACCGGCGGCAAGCCCCATTCGGTGGTGAACCTCACCGGCCGCCGCGACCGGGTGGCGGCCCTGGCTAACGGGGCCCTGGTGGTGGGGCTGGCTCTGATGGCCCTGGTGGCGCTGCGCAGCAGCCCGGTGGTGCTGGCCCTGGTGCTGGCCTGCTGCGGTCTCGGCTACGTGTACCAGGGTCCGCCCTTCCGGCTGGGCTACCGGGGCCTGGGGGAACCGCTCTGCTGGCTGGCCTTCGGGCCCTGCGCCACGGCCGCCGCCCTGCTCGCCTTGGCCCCTGCTGCCGCCGCCGGCAGCAGCACCCCGGTGCCCTGGAGCCAGGCCCTCGCCCTGGGCAGCGGCCCGGCCCTGGCCACCACCCTGGTGCTGTTCTGCTCCCACTTCCACCAGGTGGCTGAGGATGCCGCCCACGGCAAGCGTTCGCCGGTGGTGCGACTCGGCACCGCCACCGCCGCCGGCCTGGTGCCCTGGTTCATCGCCGCCAGCTTCGCCCTGCAGTGGGCACCGGTGCTGCTCGGCCACTGGCCCCTCACGGCCCTGCTGGGGGTGGTGGGTCTGCCGCCGGCCCGCTCCCTGATCCAGCTGCTGCGCGACCACCACGACCAGCCCGAGCGGATCGGCGGCAGCAAGTTCCTGGCTCTGCGCTTCCAGGCCCTCAGCGGCCTGGGTCTGGCCGCCGGGCTGGCGGTGGCTCCCCTGCTGGGGTTCGCCGGGGTCCGGTGAGCCCACCGCTGACCCTGGAGTGGCGACCCTTTCGTTTCGCCCTGCCGCGGGCGTTGGTCACCGCCCAGGGGGCGTTGCAGGAGCGTGCCGGCTGGTTGCTGCGGCTGCAGGCCAGCGATGGCCGGCTGGGCTGGGGGGAGGCGGCGCCGCTGGAGCTTGGCGTGGGCCTGCGGGGAGGCGCACCGGGCGCCTGCGCCGACACCCTTGAGGCCTGCAGGGCAACGATCGCGGAGCTGGGACCCAGCCTGAGCCGGCAGCAACTGGAGGAGGCGTTGCCAACGCTGCCCGGGTCCCTCGCTTTTGCCATCGGTGCTGCCCTGGCGGAGCTTGAGGGCTTGGCTGGTGTGGCGGCGGGAGGTGTTTTTGCGGCTGGCTGGCTGGCAGAAGGCTGGCTGCCGGCCCCGCCATCGGCCTGGCTGCTGCCGGCGGGGGCGGCGGTGCTGCCAGTCCTGGAGGAGGCCCTGGCCAGCAACGCCCAGACGCTGAAGTGGAAGGTCGCCGCCGGTGATGACGCCCTTGAGCGACAGCTGCTTGAGCTGGTGCTGGAGCGCCTGCCCGAGGGTGCCCGGCTACGGCTCGATGCCAACGGGGGCTGGGATCGGGCCACCGCCGCCGCCTGGGCCGAACGGCTGGAGGAGGAGCCGCGGCTGGAATGGCTGGAGCAGCCCCTGGCCGACGACGACCTCGAAGGGCTGGAGGCGTTGGTGGCTCGGCTGCCGGTGGCGCTGGATGAATCCCTGCGGCGCCACCCCTGGCTGCGGGAGCGCTGGAGCGGCTGGCAGGTGCGGCGGCCCGCGCTGGAGGGCGATCCCCGGCCGCTGCTCGCAGCTTTGGCCGCCGGCAGAGCCGGCTGGATGGTGAGCACCGCCTTCGAAACCGGTGTGGGGCGGCGGCTGGTGGAGCACGCCGCCGCCCTGCAGTGGCGCGGTCCCACCCCCACAGCCCCGGGCCTGGCGCCCCAGTGGCGGCCCACCGGCCCCCTGGTCGACGTCGATCCCGCCGTCGCCTGGGCGTCTCTGGAGGCGGAGGGGCGATGAATCAGGTCGATCCTTGGCCCAAGGGGTCGGTGCGCCCCCTGGCGCTGCCGGCGGAGGCCGTGGCCGCCGACCCTGAGGGTGCGGCGGCGTTGCTGTGGCAGGCCCTGGGCGATGGCGCCGTGATTGCCCTGCCGGCACCCGGCGAGGCGGCGGCCCTGGCGGCGGCCCTCGCTCCGCAGGCTCCGCCGGGGCCGGCGGTGGTGCTCGGCAGCGGCGGCAGTGCCGGAGGCCGCCGCTGGGTGCAGCTGGGGGTGGCCGGACTGGAGGCCGCTGCCGATGGGCTGAGGCCGTGGCTGCTGGAGCAGGGGCTGGATCCGGAGACCTGCCTGTGGCTCGATCCCCTGCCCCTTCACCACGTGAGCGGCCTGATGCCCTGGTTGCGGGCGCGCCGGCTGGGGGGGCGGCTGCGCTGGCTGCCCCCAGCTTTGCTGCGGGATCCCGTTGCCCTGGCGGCTGCTTGCCCATTGCCGGCCGATCAGCCGCCGCTGCTGTCGCTGGTGCCCACCCAGCTGCGGCGGCTGCTGGAGCACCGCGTTGGGGAGGACTGGCTGAGGGGCTGCCGGGTCATCTGGGTGGGCGGCGCCGCCCTGCCGCAGGATCTGGCCGAATGCTGCCGGCGGCTGGAGCTGCCCCTCTCCCCCTGCTATGGCAGCAGCGAGACCGGCGCCATGGTCACAGCGCTGGCGCCGCAGCGCTTTTTAGCGGGGGAGAGCGGCTGCGGCACGGCCCTGCCCCACGCCCAGCTGCGGATCGATCCGGCCAGCGGTGCGGTGCAGGTGCGGGCCGCCAGCCTAGCGCTGGGGGAGCATGCCGCTGGCCGCTTCCAGCCGCTGCCCCTGGATGAGGGCTGGTGGAGCAGCGGCGACCTCGGCCGCTGGGGAGGGGCCGGGGGCCTGGAGCTGCTGGGCCGATGCGATGGTGCCATCAATAGCGGCGGCGAAACCGTGTTTCCCGAGCAGGTGGAGCTTCGGCTGATGGCGGCGGCCCGGGAGGCGGGACTGCCGCTGCGCCACCTGTTGCTGCTGGCGGAGCCCGATCCGCTCTGGGGCGAACGGTTGGTGGCGCTGGTGCGGGCTGAGCGTTCCGCCCCGTCGGTCGTTGGCGGCCCTGATGGCGACCCACTTGGCGCACCCGGTGCCTCCGTTTGCGCCCCAATTGGCACCACGAATAGCGCCCCTGATGACGCCTCAGATGGCGCACCGGTTGGCGCCCACGATGTCGCCCTAATTGGAGCCCCAGATGCTTCCGATGGCCCCCCTGAGCACGCCCATGCCGCCTTAATCCCCCCCCTAATGACCCTCGCCGCCGCGCTTCCCCCCAGCCAGCGGCCGCGGCGGTGGCTGGCCTGCCCCGAGCTGGCCCCCTCGCCCCTGGGCAAATGGCAACGCGGGCGCTGGCGGGACTGGCTGCAGCAGAGGCCGGAGGGGAGCTGAGGCTTGCCTTGCGGGCGCGGTCCTGGGCCGGCCTGGGGATTCAGTTGGTGGTGCCCACCCCAGATTTTGCAAACCCCTGCATCCAGCCCTGACTTGCCAGCAGGGCGTCACTGAACTCCCGCAGGGCGCCATCCCCGCCGCGGCGGCGCAGGATCCAGTCGGCTTGCCGGCGCAGGCCCGGGGCTGCATCGGCAGGGGTGATCAGTAACCCGGTCGCCTCACGGACGACGAGGTCGTTGAGGTCGTCGCCGAGGAAGGCGGTCTGCTCCCGGCCCATGGCCAGCTCCTGCCGCAGCTGCTCGAGGCCCGCGCGTTTGTTGCTCACCCCCACCCGGCAGTGGTGGATGTCGAGATGAAGGGCCCGCTGCTCGCTGGCGCCCCCGCGGCCACCGCTGAGCAGGGCCATCGTGATGCCGGCCTGCTGCAGCATGCGCACGGCCAGCCCATCGCGCACATCAAAGCGCTTCACCACCTTCCCGTCCTCGTCGTAAGACAACCCGCCATCGGTGAGCACGCCATCCACATCGCAGACCACCAGGCGGATCTGGCGTAGTTTTGGGCTGAGGAGCCGGCGACGCAGGGAATAGGAGAGGGCCGGCGGGATCAAAGGGTGCTCACGGCAACGCCACCAGCGATCGCCTCCCGGATGCTGAGCAGTTGCCGCAACAGGGCCTCCAGCCGATGCAACGGCACCATGTTGGGGCCGTCGCTGAGGGCCTGGTCGGGGTCGGGGTGCACCTCCAGGAAGAGCCCGTCCACCCCCACCGCTACCGCCGCCCGGGCCAGGGGGGCCACAAACTCCCGCTGCCCCCCCGAGCTGCTCCCCAGCCCGCCGGGTTGCTGCACCGCATGGGTGGCATCGAAGATCACGGGGCAGCCGAGCGCCTGGAGCTGGGGCAGGCTGCGGTAATCCACCACCAGGGTGTTGTAGCCGAAGCAGGAACCCCGCTCGGTGAGCCAGAGCCTGCCGCTGCTGGGCTCCAGCCCGAATTCCGCCAGCTTGGCCACCACCTGAGCCATGTCCCAGGGCGCCAGGAACTGGCCCTTTTTCACATTCACGCACCTAGAGCTGCCCGCCACCGCCTCGGCCGCGGCCTGGAGCAGATCGGTCTGCCGGCAGAGATAGGCGGGAATCTGGAGCACATCCACCGCCTGGGCGGCCGTTGCCGCCTGGTGGCTTTCATGGATGTCGGTGAGCACCGGCAGGGCGAAGCGCTCGCGCACCTCCTGGAGAATCGCCAGGCCCTCCTCGGCCCCGGGCCCGCGGAAGGCCTGGCCGGAGCTGCGGTTGGCCTTGTCGAAGCTGGCCTTGAACACGTAGTCGATGCCGAGCCGTTGGCAGAGATCGCCCACCTGATCGGCGATCTGCAGCACGAGATCGCGGCTCTCGATCACACAGGGGCCGGCGATCAGGCGCAGGGGGTGGCTCATGGCTTGCCAAGTCCGGCTTGGACCAGATCATGAAGGCGCAGCAGGCCCAGCAGACGTCCGGGATCGGCGGGATCGACAACGGGCAGCACCGAGATCGCTCGTTTGCCGTTGCGCTCCATCAGATCGAGGGCCGTGGCGGCCATCGTCTCCGGTGTCACTGTGATCGGATCCAGGGTCGCCATCGAGGCGGCGGTGAGCTGGGTCCAGTCGCCGGCTCCATGGCCCTGCAGGCAACGGCGCAGATCCCCGTCGGTGATCAGTCCCGCCAAGCGGCGGGGGTCGTGGGCGGCATGCATCCAGGCGGCGCCGAGGCTGCCCAGGCTGCGGCTGCCGGAGGTGAGATTGGCGATCACCGTCGGCAGGGGCGCATCCGGTGCCAAGGGGGCCAGATCGGCCGCCGGCACCATCAGATCGGCCACGGTGAGGGTGAGCTGGCGCCCCAGGGCGCCGGCCGGGTGGTTGACGGCGAAGTCCTGGGGGGAGATGCCGGCCCGCTCCATCCACACCGCCGCCAGGGCATCGCCGATCGCCATGGCCACGGCGGTGCTGGCGGTGGGGGCGAGGTTGAGGGGGCAGATCTCCCGATCCACCGAGGCATCCAGCACCACATCGCAGTGGAGGGCAAGGCTGGAGTTGAGGCGGCCCACCAGGGCGATGCGGGCGGTGCCGCGGCGGCGCAGGTGGGGAAGGATTGCGAGGAGTTCGTCGGTTTCGCCGCTGTTGGAGAGCAGCAGCACCACATCGTCGGCGGCCACGATGCCCATGTCGCCGTGCAGGGCGTCGCCGGGATGGAGAAAGACGGCCGTGAGGCTGAGGGAGGAGAAGGTGGCGGCGATCTTTCGAGCCACGATGCCGCTTTTGCCCACCCCACTCACCACCAGCTTCCCCCGGCGGGCCGCACAGCTGGTGAGCAGGGCCAGCGCGGCCTCCACCTGGCCTGGATCGAGCCGCTCGGAGGCCGCCGCAATGGCACTGGCCTCCTGCTGCAGACAGCGGCTCAGGGCGGTGCCGGTGGCCTGATGCATGGAGGGCTTGGATGGCTCATCCTGAGGGCATCATGGCCGCAATGGCCCGTGCCTGCTCCAGCTGCTCGGGGGTATCCACCGAGAACTGGTCACCGTCCACTTCCAGGGTGTCGATGCGGATGCCGGCCTCGATCAGCCGCAGCTGTTCGAGCTTCTCCAAGTGCTCCAGGGGCGAGATGGGCAGATGGGGCCAGCGCAGCAACACATCAGCGCGGTAGGCGTAGATGCCCACATGCCCCCAGAAGCTGGTGTGGGCACTCCATTCGGCCGGATCCACATCGCGCACGTGGGGCAGGGCCGAGCGGGAAAAATAAAGGCCACGGCCATCGGCGGCCAGCAGCACCTTCACCACATTGGGATTGTGCAGCTTCTCAGCACTGAGCCGATAGATGGGCGTCAACACCTCCGGGGTCGGCTGGCGAGCGATGAAGGAGGCGGCGATGGCATCGATCAAGGCGGGGTCGAGGAAGGGTTGATCACCCTGCACATTGATGATGATGGTGCGCTCCGGTGCGCTGTTCATCGCGGCCAACAGTTGATCAGCCACCGAGGCAATCCGGTCACTCCCGGATGTGCAGTCTGCGCTGGTCTGGAGCGAAGAAACCCCCAACCCGGCAGCCTGGTCGGCCAACTCCTGGCTATCGGTGCACAGCACGGTGGCGTGCGCCGCCGTGGACTGCAGACAACGTTCCAGCACATGGCCGAGCATCGGTTTGCCACCGATTTCGGCGACCAACTTGCGGGGCAGGCGGCTGGAGTCCAACCGGGCTGGGATGGCGAGAATCACTGTGAAGTCTTGATTCATTGGATTGTTTGTATCAGGGTGGGGGAGCAGGGACAATTAAGGTCTTCTGGTTGAAAATACACTTGTGATGGGAGGTGTGGGCTGAAGGTCTTCTGTGGTCTTGTCGAGCAGCGGTATGCATTTCTTTCACTCGTTGCGGGAAAGCCCTTGAAGCAGAACAACTATCTTGGCCGGTGATTGGCGGGTCCATTCCCGACGCTAAAGTGGTGCATGCTTGAGCTGTGCCCTATGCCTCTAGATTGTCCAGACGTTGATCTGGAGCTCCTGCAGGCCGACGCCCGGTCGGCGGCCTGGCTGGTGCTGGTAGCTCCGTTGCCGGTCGCGCAGAAGAAGGCATTGCTCGAGGCGGCTGCTGATGGCGGGCGTCCGGTGTTGTTGATTGACCCGCAGCTGGAGGCGGAGGCAGATCTGGCGACTCAGCTGGCCCTCGAGGCTCCCCCCATGCTGGTGGCCTGCAGTGAGCTGCTGGCGGCAGAGGCCGGTGAACAGAGCTGGTTTCTATACAACGATCGCCGTTGGAACGGCACGGTGCCGCCTGATGCTCTTCTGCCGCATTGGCCGAACCTGCGGTTGGAGGGGACTGAGCTGCGGCTCGCGCGTCGACTGGATGTAGTGCTCAGCACCTTGTTGCAGCAGGTCGACGCCGATTGCAGCCAGCCTGGCTTGCTCTGGCTGCCGGCTAAGCAGGCTTCGCAGGTGTTGGCCGGTGCCGGCGTGTTCTTGGAGCGCCTGGCGACGATCTGGCTGGAGGGCGCGGCTGCGAAGGATGGTCTGGATGTCGAGCTGGTGGATCGTCTCGAGGCCAGCTGCCATCGCCTGGAGCGCGATGCTCCGAAGCATCAACTTTGGCGGCTGGATGGGCAGCGCCTCGTGGAGAGGGAGTTGTTGCTGGTTTCTCAGCAACGGGAGGGGTTGCAGACGAGGGTTGAGGAACTGGAGAGAGAGCTGAGTGCGCAGGGTTCAGAGCAGAGCCGACAGCGCGAAATGTTGCTGATGTCTGTTCAGGAACTGCAGGGTCAGTTGAGTGTGCAGACAGCGCAGAAGATGGATCAGAGCCAGCAGCGTGAAGTGTTGCAGGCAAGGATGGAAGAACTGCAGGGTCAGTACACCGCATTGAGCATGGAACGCGATCAACTCCTCCAATCGCGTGAAGCCCTACAGAATCAAGTTCACGAGCAACAGGAGCGCTTCGATCGAATCAATATCGAGCTTGATGAGATTCTCGCCTTGATTGATCAGGATCGTTCAGGCGTTCAAGAATCCCTTGAGATGGGCGTCAAATAAACATATAGTATTTTGTGGAGAGTTGACGATGAGATGCAAGGTCGCAGGTGAATATTTGGGTCTCTGTTTATTGGTTTAATCCACCACCGGAGAGCGGATTTTTCGGATGAAATTCCGCCAGAGTAGCTCTGGGGGACAAGGCCGTGAAGCGCAGCTTGCGCTCCGAATTGTTCCAAATAGACGTTCTTGGCGGAGATTGAAGAAAAGTTAGACTGATTCAACTGATCTTTTGCGAATCCACTCTCCTGTTGAGGCTGAGTGCTGAACTTCAGCTCCACCTGCGGCCGCACCGGCAGCGTGACCAGGGTGAGCATCGGGTCAAGATCATCTTGCTGGCCCAGCTCCTCCAAGCTCAGCCAGACCACACCGCCGAGGAAGCCATGCAGCTGCTGCGGCAGCAAGGCAGGGCCCAGGTTGAGGCGGCGGTGCGGCAGCACCAAGACCACGGCCAGACGCAGCACCTGGGGATGACGCTGCAGGAAGCGAGCAGTTGAGCAAACAGCCGGTGCTTGAACCCCGCCTTCCCCGCTTCTTGACATAACACCCTATCCAGGCGATGGGTACGTGCTTTGAGCTCAGGCGCAGTACCCGCCGTGGGGCTGTCGTGTTTCCGCAGGCTCCCCCAAAGCGCCCGAGGCGGGCATGCCCCACCCCAGGGAGGCATCGACCACCCCTCAAACCGGCGTGTCCGCCCTCCACTTCAACCGCCCCGCCAGCTCCTGCCGCTGCCCCCACAGCTCCTCCAGCCTGGCCCGGTAGCGCGCCCCAGCGGCCGACCACGAAAACCGCTGCCGATACGCTGCCATCACCGACGGATCCTTGCTGGGATCGGCCGCTGCCGCCTCGTGATCGTTGGCCAGAGCCAACCGCCGTGCTGCCACCTGCTGCATCAGCTCAGCGGCATGATCCAGATCCGGCTCCCCCCACACGTGACCATCGGCGCAGGGATAGGCACCGCGGGGAATCGGCACCTCCTGGCAGCGCACGGGGTGGGCGAGGGGGCCGGTGCAGAAATCGGTGTTGCCGCCGTAGGCCGTGGCAATCACATCCACGCCCAGTTGCAGGGCTTCCGCCATGCCGCGACCGAAGCCTTCTGATCGGTGCAGGGAGAGGAACACATCACAGGAGCCGTAGAGGGCGAGGAGCTCATCGCGCACAAGGCTGGCCACCACCAGGTGGATGCGCGGATCTTCTTCGGCGCGCAGCTGCAGCCAGTGCCATTCGGCGCTTTCAGCCTGGGGCGGGAAGGATTTGATCATCAGGGCCACCTGATTGGACAGTGGGTGGTTGTTGATCTCGCGGCCAAAGGTGGCGGGCAAGTGGGGCAGCGGGAAGGCCAGCTGGAAGGCCTCCAGAGCGCCCATGGGGTTTTTGCGGATGGCGGTGGAGTTGAGATCAAAGCCGTAGCCGAATAGCACTGCCTCTTGAGGCAGGCCATGGCGGACCCTGGCGGCCCGGCGAGCAGAAGGGCCGCAGAAGCGATCGGGATCTGGCACCTCAGCCGCCATGGGCATCACCTGCAGATGCATGGCGGCCGCGGCGGCCGGCTCCTGAAGGGCAGCAGCTGTGAAGACACTGGAGGGCGTGAGCTCATCGGCCACCTCCAGCAGGGGCAACCAGGCCTTTGGCCACTGCTGGGTTTCCCAGGGCCAGGAGGCGAGGGTGTATCGCTCGCGCAGCGGATCGAGCCCGGCCTGCAACAGCCAACGTGCCTGGATCGGTGCGGCCATACAAATCAAATTGAAGGCATAGGGGCCTCCAGCGGGGTCGTGGCAGAGCAGCGGCTCGAGGCTTCGATCAATGCAAGTGGCGCCATTGGCAGCGGGGTGGTGGATCACGCAGCAAGGCACTCCGGCGGCCTCGAGGGCTCTGGCAGCCATGCGGATGTCTTCCCCAATGCCAAACACCTCGAAGGCATGGCCGATTAAGTTCACGCCGAAGGGACGTTCGGTAAAGGGCCCCAGGGCCGTAGAACCCGACACACCGCGCAGCACTGGATAAGCGCTGCTGCGCTGCTGAACGGCCTCCTGAAGGCGGAGATGGGGGCCAGTCGGAGGGCCCGGTGCATCGAGCAGCAATTCAGGATGCAGGGCTTGTAGCAAGCGCACTGGCAGCAGACTCGGCAGTGCTAATGCAGCGGCCTCTTGCTCAGCAGCCAGTTGGACAGAGGCTGTTTTGGGATCCAGCAACCAGTGCTGCCGCAATTCATTCAGGGCCTCAGGCTCAAGCCAGGGCGCGGCATGGTCTGTCAGCTCGTCCAGGTGTTCCTGAACGCCAACGCCCGCAGGTAAAGCGGCAATACCAAGCTGCAACTCCAGCGCGTAGTTGTGCAGGCGGGTGACAGGAGAGGCTCCGAACTGGCGGGCAATCAGCGCCGAGGCCTCCAAGGCCACCCGGCTTCGCTGCTGGCTGGTGATCGTGGCGACGTGCAGGCGGGTGCGGCCCTGGAGGTGGGGCAAATAGCCAATGCGATCGGGGAAAGCGGCAAAGGCACGCAGCCAAAAGTCGAAATCGAAGGCGGTACGCCAGTGCTGATCGAAGGGGCCCAGCAGCACGGCCATGGTGCGACGAAAGACCACCGTGGGCTGGCAGAGGAAGCAGTGGGAGCGAAAGGCCTTCACTCCACAGGAGGGCGGCAGCGTGGGATAGCGCTGTCGCAGGCCGAGGTCGAGATCAAACTCCTCCCCCTCGCCGTAGACCATCAGCCAGCGGGGATGCGCGGCCAGGGCGGCCACGGCGCGGGCAAGGGCGCCGGGGGGATAGAGGTCGTCGGCATTCAGCCAGGCGATCAGCGTGCCGCGGGCGGCGCGGAAGGTCTGATTGAGCGCATCTGCGGGGCCGGTGTCGCTACGGCTCACCAGCCTCACACGCGAATCAAGGGCAGCCAGTTCCTGCAGCAGTTGGAGGCTGCCATCGCTGGAACCGCCATCGGCCACCAGCAACTCAAGGCATTCCTGCTGACATAGCACCGATGCCACCGCCTCACGCAGAAAGGACACGGCGTTGCGACAGGGCATCAACACCGAGACGCAGGGCTGCTGAGGCCTCACACCGACCAGACCTCCTGCCGCTTGATTTGCAATCCCGTGCCCATTGGGTGAGCATCGCCATCAGGCAATCGGAAGCCCGTGGAGCAGAAGAGCGGTTGCAAGCGCAATCGGAACGCATGCACAGCACGGCCCTGAAGCGTCAGCAGGCCGCTGGGGAGCGCTCCTATGTGGATGCAGGTGGGTCTCATCTGGATCCGTGGATCATCGGGACCGAGCTCCGACACTCAGATAGATCCATCAGAGTGGCTGCCCTGCTGGGCGAGCCACATGACGTAGGCGATGGAGCCCGGCAATCAAGCCATCCCGCTCTGCCTTCAACAAAGCCACCTCGCCTTCCAGACCCTGAACCCTGGCGGCCTGCTCATCGCGGGCAGTTTGCATCTGCTGCAGGGTTTCAGCCTGGGCCGCCAGTTGTTGCTTCAGCTCAGCAGCGCTCTGTTCCGCAGCCCCTTTCTCCTTGGCAAGAGCCTCTTGCTCAACCTTCACGTGCGCAAGCTCAGCATCCAGACCCTGAAGCTGGCTGGCCTGCTCATCGCGGGCCTCCTGCGCCTGCTGCAAGGATTTGGCCTGGGCGGCGAGTTGTTGCTTCAGGTCTGCGGCGCTCTGCTCGGCAGTCGCCTTGTCCTTGGCTGCCGCATCCCGCTCGGCCGTCAATGCCGCCAACTCGCCCTCCAGACCCTGCACCCTGGCGGCCTGCTCTTCTCGGGCAAATTGCGTCTGCTTCAGGGTTTCAGCCTGGGCCGCCAGTTGTTGCTTCAGCTCAGCAGCGCTCTGTTCCGCAGCCCCTTTCTCCTTGGCAAGAGCCTCTTGCTCAACCTTCACGTGCGCAAGCTCAGCATCCAGACCCTGA
>Ga0315905_10004015_pt1 | contig 15079 bp, 6 predicted proteins | sample LakEriMetagenome_5_FD_203522 | JGI IMG/M metagenome (GOLD analysis project Ga0315905, IMG submission 203522) | Freshwater fungal communities from buoy surface, Lake Erie, Ohio, United States - Buoy 4 MA121 | ecosystem: Environmental > Aquatic > Freshwater > Lake | place: USA: Lake Erie, Ohio... | reverse complement strand
TTATTTACTTTTGAGATCTTATCATTAACACCATTATCCATTTTATATCTACTGTATAAATTAGCTAGTGGCGTATTACCATCATATCTAGGTGCTATACCAAACGGATTTACATTTGGATAATATCCTTTAAAAGGACTGTTTAGTGCTGTTCTCATTGTTTATTATTGAAAGTCCATTAATTTAGTTTGTTCCAACATTTTCATAAGTTTTTTTAATTGTGTTGGATTTTTATATGCATTTTGTATAGAATTATAAATTTGATTAGATTCTATAGTATTAATTTTTTTTAACATATTTAAATAACCTGTTATTTGAGATTGCATAGCTCCAGGATTCTTAACTAACTTAGGTAATTGAGTAGCCATTTTTTGGGTTAAGTCACCTGCTAATTTGGCTGTATTTTTATTAACTAAAGTTTTAGCATATTTTGCACCTTTTAAAGCTCCAAATCCAGGAATAGCTAATTTTGGTATTTCTAAAGCTACATCATAAGCATCTCTACCACCATCATAAGTAAAGTTATCTGGTATTCTTTGATTATTTGCAGCATATCCAAAAGCTTTAACAGGATTGTTTATTATATCCCAACCTTTACTTAACATTCCTTGAGATTTTGAAGCAGATATAGTTCCTTGTTCAGGAATAGGTCCTGAATATACAGATGGCATTACAGGTAATGTAGTATTTTTAGCTGAAGATGGTCTAGTAGCTCTAATAACAACATTGTCTAATTCTTTCCCTCTATAAATTTTACTAGATGGATTTACAGTAGCCATAGTTTGATTAGAAGTTTGAGATTGATTTACCATTCTTGCTGTATTGGTAGGTACATTTCTTTGAGCATTTGAATTTTGATTAACTTCACCAGCTAATTGAGTAGTATATAATTTACCATTATGTAAAAATGATTCTGCTCCTTGTGTTCTTGCTTTTTTGAAAGCATCTCCAAATTTAGTACTTTGAGTAAAAGTAGGTACTTTAGTTCTCTGAATAGATTTTAAAGGTTTTACTTCTTCTTCCATTTGAAATTTAGGTACATACATTACTTCTTCCATTTCAAATTGAGGCATTGCTAATTGACCGTATAAACTTTGTTGTTCTTGAGGTCTAGCATAAGACAAAGCTTCTTGATATTCTGTTGGTCCTATCATACCATATTTACTACCTCCTTCTAAATACATTTGATTTTTCATCATATAATTAGGATCAATATATTGTCTAACTTGAGGTGTATTTCTTTTATTCTTCATCAAATAATCATAAACTGGTTTAGGTAACATTTGTTCACCCATGTTTTGATTTTGTTGAGCTCTTCTAGCCATTTCATTAGAATCTTCCATAGCTAATTTTCTAGACATTTGTTCTTGATAATCATTATAATTCATTGGTGCATTACCATTCATTTTTTGAATATCATTAAACATTTGTTCACTAATTACATCATAACCATTAGGATTATATTTAGGTCCTCCTTTTTGATATTTATTCATATAACCACCTAATTTATAACCATACATAGCTGGATTGTCATAAATAGCTTCACCTTCATATCTACTTGGATCATTAGGTCCGTAACTTTTCATCATAGGTGCAGTTTTAACATAAGGTCCTCTATATTGTAAAGGTTTACCATAATAAAAAGGAGGTACTTTTGAACGATTTTCTTTAAAATCTTCATACATTCTTTTATTCTCTCTTATATTAAGATTTGGTTCAATTGGTTTATAATATTCATTAGTTTTATCTGAATAATCCATTTCAAAACCTGCTGGTGGTTTAACATAAGTTGCATCTATACTTCTAGTCATAGTAGGCATAGATCTAAATTTACCACCATTACCCATCATAGGTTGCCCTTCTTCTGACATTTCTTCAGACATGTCATTTGTCGGTTGTTCTTGTGACATTTGTCCTTGCATTTCAGACATTACTTGTTGAATAATTTGCATTGCCTGTTCTTGAGGAATACCTTGTTCAACTAAGATTTGCATAATTTCTTCTGGTGATGCACCTTGTTGTAATGCTTGTGCTACCATTTGCATAATTTGCATTTCTGGACTTTCTTGCATACCACCTTCTTGGCGTTTAAACTTTGTTGCATTAATAGCGAAGTTAGCTCTTTTTCTTAACATAGGGTTTTTAGAATTATTCATTACCCAATTAGCGGCTTCTTGTACACTCATACCTTTATTCTTAGCATATTGAGTAAATTTGCCTTTATTTTGTGGATTAATTTGGATGCCTCCTTGATTAAACTTTATCATTTTTTCTGTTACTTTTTTAGTGTTAAATATATAGTCTCCTGTATTAGGATATAAGATTATGTTATTTGCTTTTATTGGAAAAGCTAAACCTTGTGTAGTTATATGATTTGAATTAATAATTTTTTTAGGTGTAAAATTATGTAAATTACTAATTAAATAGCCTTTATTATCATTAATTTTTCCCATAATAAAGATTTTGAGCTACTTTTATTCTTTTTTTATCATTTGCTTCTCCTTTACCAGGTCTTTCATATTCTTTTCGTACTACTAATGCTGCTTGTTCTGGAGTTTTTGTTTTTAACAAAGCTAATCCTGCTTTCTTTTCTGTAGTATTTAATTCATGTAAAGTAAAATCTAACTGAGTTTTTAAATCATTTGCAGGTTTTCCTTTAGATTTAGCATAAGCAAGTAAAGCTTTTTTACGAGGACCTAACCATTGTCCAGCTCCAAATGCTCCAATCTGATTTGTTATATTAGGATTTACATTACTTTCTTGTGTAAAGTTACCTACTAAACCTGCTGCTTGATGTGGAGCTAAACCACTTTGTTGAAAATAATTATAAGCAAATTGAGCATTATCAGAAGGTTTAGCATTAAATCCTACATTTAATTGTGGTGAATAAGTAGGTAAATAAGGCATTCTATCATCAGAACTTTCTGAAAAAATTTGTCTTCTTTGTGGTGCTTGATATGGTATATAAGTCATATCATCTTGTGCTAATCTTTTTGGTTGAATACCATTAATTTTTTCATTAATATAATCATCCATAGTTTCAAAATTCTCTTGCTCTCTTTGTTGTTGTTCTTTAGTTACTTCTTGATAATAGTCATCTTTTAATGCTTCTAATTCATCTGAAAAATAAGTAGGATCCTGTGCCATAGTTTCATAAAAAGTTTTTAAACTATTTTTTGTACCACCCTCTTCATATTTACCATAATAGTCTTGACTGGTACTATATAAATCTACGTTATTATTTTCATATTCAGACTGATTTTTATTAAAATCATTCATAGCATTACTATAACTATTTTTATTTCTTTTACCTAACATATCTAAACCTGTAAATAAAGCATTTGAAGCCATCATATATTTTTGATTAAATGGCTCTCTTACTGTTTTAGTTTTTATTACAGGTTCTGGTGCTAAAGCACTATTTTGTGAATCGTCTGCAACTTCCATATATGGTGTTTTACCTACTTGATTTGCTATTTGTTGACCTTGTTGTTGAAATGTATCTAACATAGGGTTAGGTGTACCCCATTTCAACTTATTAACTAAAGGTTCAGTATTTACATAATGATCTTGTACACCACCATTAGTACCACCAGGTTCAAATTGTCTTAATTGTCCACCATTTTGCCATGTACCAAACTTTTTATGCCAATATAAAGGACTAAATGGATCAGTTGCTTTAGCACTATCTCTACCACCCATTCTATTCCAGAAGTTTTCTCTTCTTTGTTCAGAATTATGTTGTTTAAAATCTTGCATTCCTTGATAACCACCATGTACTACTTTATAGTCTTCACCTTTTTTAGCTAATACCATCCATTTTTTACCAGGTCTTGTACTATCTTTTTTTGTACCCACACTACTAAAACCCATGTTTTTATATCTTTCTGGAATACCTCCATTTCTCATTTCTTGTAAAGAAGGATTTAACATTTTTTTAGTTTCAGGATTATACATCATATAATCAGATACTGAATTTGTATAATCATCTACCATAGTAAGTTTAGAGCTAACCCATGGTTCTAAATCAGAATTTGGTTGGATAGAGTTACGAAGTTTACTTAACTTGTTAATAGTAGCATTAATTTGACCAAGAGCCATTTCACCATCAGGTTCTCCTCCATCAGCATACATAGGAATAGTTAATCCTCCATTTTTATAACCATATTTACTTAACTTATCTAAATTACCAGCAGCAGCAAATCTAGCATAAGCTAATTCAGGTGGCATTTTTTGCCCTCCTGTTTGCATATTATTTATAATTTTTTGTTGTACATATTTTGGTAGTGCAACAAATCCTGAATTATTTGGTATACCTCCATTACCCATTACTTGCATTTTCTTCCAATTACCTCCACGTTCTTTATACCATTTAGCAGCAAAACCATTAGCATAAGCTGATGGATATACATCATATTTAGATTTAGCAGCTGCTTTAGCTCTACTCCATAGTTCTGGATTAGTTGGCATATTTTTTACTGGTTTCATATAATTTATACTTTATTTTTTATTTTCTATTATGTTGATAAGAGATTTTTTTACTTGATGTTTTTTCTCTTTTAAATCTTTCTTTTTCTGCTGATGATAATTCAGATGCTGTTTTAGGTGTAGCAGATGATACTCTTTTAGATGGTCTACATGCAGGATAATTTCTATCTTCACCTTTTTGTCTACCACATGTTTCTCCTGTTTTAATATCTACCCATTTTTCTGCAAACCATCTATCTAAACCACCATGTTGTCCACCTTTTTTATAACTATATATTTCTTCTTTTTTAGATGACATAATATTTGATTGTCTTGGGTAATCCCATTCTCCTATACTTTCTTTAAATAACCCACCTTCTTGTTTTTGATTTTTTATCAATAAAGGTTCTGGTGTAGTTAAAGGTGTTCTTGATATTTGTAACAAATTATTTCTATAATCATCTACTAATTGTTTGTAACCAGAGTCTCCTTTTAAAACACTATTATATTTTTCTTGTGTATAATTATCTCCTCTTAACCATTTACGCATATTGTGTAAATAGGGTAAATACTCTAAATAATTTTGTTTATTAATATTTTGAGAAAGTGGATTATTTTCAGTAGCTGTTTCTTTAGTTGTATTAGCTCTTTTTCTTAATAAAGAAAGACCTTCAACTATATTTTCCATAGTAGCTTCAGCTCCTATCATAGGATTATATAAATCTTTTGGTTTAATAGTTTTTCTATATGATTCAGGTAGCTGATTATATGTAATTTGAAAAGGACCAATACTATGTTTTTCTTGATCTATAATACCTAAAGCATTTGCTATTTTAGTTAATTTAGGAGATTCTGGTAATTTTCCTTTAGTTGTATAATCAGTACCAAATTTAGTTTCTGCCCCATAAATACCAAGCATATTACTTACAGCAAGATCATATTCATTACTACTAATATTATGTGTCCTCATATAATTATATTTATAATTAGGATCATTATATTTATTAACTATTTCTTCTAATTTTGAATTTTTAGTATCTACATATTGTAGACCTTTTCTTTCATTATTTGCTTGTAATTTATCTTTATTTAATGAAAATATAGTTTGTTTATAGTCATTATAACGAATATCTTCTTTAGGTATAAAATAACCAGGGTCTAATTTAGTAATTTGTTCTTTTAATTTATTTCTTTTTTCTACAATACTATTATAATCTGCGTTATTATTTCTTCTTTTTAAAAGTTGAGTATCATGAATAGATCCTACAAATCCTTCAAAATTAGTGTATACTTTATTATCATCACCTAAAAAATAAGTTTTTTTAATTATTGGACCATGACCTTGAGAACCTACTACTGTTAAAGGTCTATAATTTTCTTTATTTGGTTCTCCTATATCATAAACTGTAAATGCATGAAAAGGACTACCTTTTTTACCACTTTTAAATTGAAGTATATCTCCAGATTCTATATATTTTTCATCTTGTTCTAAATATCTAGTAGCATTAGGATTATTTTTTGCATAATCTTGAGCTGCTGAATTACTAGTAAAAAAAGAAGAGTTTTCTGGATAAAATTTATCCCCTGCTAAATCAGCTAAATAACAAGAAGTACCTATACAATATGAAGAAGGTTCTCCATTAGGACCTCTCCAATTTAAAATAGATTCTGGAAGTACATTACTTTTCTCTAAAGCAAATTGTTTTTCTATTAAATCATCAGCAATTTTGCGCATATTTTTTAAATATGCATTTTTATTTTCATCACCTTTGTTTATTTGTTCTTGAATAATATTATATTCAGAAGTTAATTGCTCTAAATTATTTGGAGTTACAACATCATTTTTTCCACCTGGTCCAAACATAGGTAAGAATTTACCACCATTACGGAACTTATAATTTATACCAGCATTTATGTTATTTTTACCAACACTCATGTTGATATTAAAATTATCGTTTACATTATAATTTCCTCTTACTCCATAATCAGCAGGAAATTTTTGAAAATATTTATTTCCAACACCTACCATATAAGGACCAACAGATAATTTTTCATTTTGATAAGTTGGATTAATACCTCCTATAAATAAATTTTGATTTCTATCATTAACAAGAAATTTATTAAAAACAAAAGGTTTTTTTTCTGGCATTCTAAATACAGGTAAATTTAAATTTACTAAACCACCTTTTTGTTTTTTATAAGGGTTTTCTTTATGCCATTTTTTTGTTGCTGCTACACCTTGTGCAATTGTTTTTGCACCTGCTTTTTCTGTTAAATCAATTGTATCCCACATACCTTTATCCATTGTAGGATGATTTACCATAATATGTCCTTTAGTACCTTCTCCTCTGTTTGTAGTTTTAACATATATTCTATGTTTTTCACCACCTGCATTTAATACTACACTTCCACCTTGTTTAAAAACCTGTTCATTTCTAAAAAATAATTTAACATCTGGAATCCCATCTTGGTTATAATCTTCAGCTCTTTTAAAATAATTAAATGGAGAACCATCAGAATTATTCATATTTTTAATATTTCTTCTTGTAGCTTTAAAATAATCATAATCTTCTTCTTCATTATGACCCCATTTACCACCTGGTCTAATTATAGGAATAGCATATTTAGATTCATTAGAAAATGTTGGATGGTTTGGTTTTTTATATCTATCTGTACCTATATGTTGTGTAGGTGAATTAGGAGTTAAAGCTTTTGTAATTGCACCTAAATCTCCATTATATTTATCATATATTTCTTTATAAAACCCTTTTGTATCATAATCAAAAGCATCATTTAATAATGATGGAAATAATTTTGAATGATAATTAAAACTTTCAAATGCATTTCCTTTTAAATTAGTATTAAATTTATTTTTTTCACCACCTTCTTTATAAACTGCATTTGGATTATCATCTGCTGCAACTATATTCCAATTATCATCAAATATTATAAGACTTCCTCCTTCTGTTATTATTTTTTTAGAACCTAATTCTTGTGCTTGTTTTTTAATTGTTTTATTATCTGGAATCCATATACCATTTTCATTTATATATCCAGATGGACCTTTTATAGTAGGTATATTTTCATTTGAATTTACAGTAACTCCTCCTTTAGCAAATTTATAATTATCCCTTTTTAAAACGTATTGTTGTAATAATTCAGGATTTTCTAATAATTGTTTATCCTGTAAATTAACTTGATTGTTTGGTGATCCTGTATATTTTTGTGCAGGATAAAAATTTCTATTGTCATCTGTATATCCAATAATTGTATTACCAGGTCCGTAAAAAGGTATATTACCTTGTTGTGGTAACTGCATTGGAGTAATCGGAAGTAATTTACCCTGTGGTACAACTTTAGGGATAGTTAAAGGACGTGTTACTGTTTCTAATCTTTTTAAATTTTCTTTAGATCTAACAGGATTCATTACCATTACTAATTGACTACCTTTAATTTGATTTGGTCTTACAACACCTGTTATTTGACCTTGAGTAGTATTTATTGTTTGTATTGCAGGTGGTCTTGATGTTGTTTGTTTTGGTTGGTATTTTACTGGTTGTTTTGGCATACTATACATATACACTTCCTCAAAAGAATTATTAGCTGAAAGGTTATTTGCATTAGTATTAATTCTATTTGCTTTACCATATTTAGATACTAATTTACCACTATTTATTTCTTCTTCTGCATTTCTAATTAATTTATTAGAAGGTACACCAAAATAAGCGTTAATATATTCTGGTTGTATATTACTATTAGGGTTATTTAATTTTATAATAGGAGTTCTAACATTGTTAGTAGATAAAGGCATTTTTTTAACTTTTAAATCCCTATTTACATTGTACCAATGACTATTGTTATCTTGAATAAGTTGTTGTGCATATTTCTTAGCTTCTAAATCTTTCTGTAAAGAATAATTATATAAAGCTAAACTATCATTGTAGTTTTGTGCAGCTTTATTATAAGCTATAGGATCTGTATAAACTTTAGGTGGATTTTGTCCTCCAGGTCCAAACATAGGGATACCCTTGTTATTATTTTTTACAATAAATCCTCCTTTTTTTAACTTTCTCATTATCTAGGCGAATTGGTTTGTTTATTATTTACTAAATAAAATATATGCTTATTCTGATTAGAAATAGTTCTTTCTAAATATAATTCTGATTGAGTATTTCTAAACTTCTTTTTCTCATATATAGATTTATTATAATCTATTGCTTGTTTATTTATAGAGAATTTATATCCAGATTCATCTGTTTGTATTAACTCTTCTCTTGTAATTGAAAACTCTCCTCTATCTTTTACTATATCACTGAACTTATTAAATCTATATTTTTGTTCATTCTTATCTACATATATATCATAACCATCTTTTAAAGCATTATATAAAACTTTATCATACTTTAATGATGATAACATATTATTCTTTTCTTTAATGTTTAAAAATATATTACCTGATATTTGTTCTTGATTAGATATTATAGCTTTATCATAAGTAGTATCTAAAACTTGATAGAAATCTTTACAGTTATCTTTAAACAATAACGTATCTGCTTGATACTCAATGCTTTTAAGTATCTCTACTTGTTGTCCATTATTAATTGGTAATCTAAATGCATGAGGGTAATCTACGTTATAAAAATTTGAAAAGCTATCACATCTAACATTATGTTCATGTATAGATGATTTATTATTTTCATTAATTATTGAGAAGAAATGATTTTCAGTATTTATATAAGATACAGGATGATAGTCATGCCAAGATACAAAAACTTCTAATGCAGGTGAGTATGATATAGTGAAGGAAGCATCATTAAAATATTTTCCATCACGTAATGATACTGTGAGACCTTTGTAAGTGAATTTATTAGTTTGATTATCATAAGTAATTTCTTTGAATTTTGGTGTATAATCTTTTTTAGTTAAATATAAAATTTCATAAGAAGGATCATATGCTGATAATAAACCTACTCCATTCATAGGATTATCACTATCAATAAAGTCAGGGAATGATTTTAATAATTGTGAAGGTAAGTATTTATCAAACCAATAAAACATACCATTTCTACTAATTTCATCTAAACCTTTTCCATATTGGAACCAGTTTCCTTTTCTTTGTGATGTATAGAAAAAACCAAATTTAGTATGATTAAATGCAAATCTAGATTGACAGTTACCATAATAATCATCTGTATAAGAAATAGGTCTAGGAGTTCTAATTAAAGTTCCATCACCTAAATAAACAGTTGAACCATCTACTGTCTCTAACTCTTGTATACCAGGTGTTGTATAAGGGGATGATTTATCAAACAAGAATAATAATTGTTGATGATCTACTAATTTAATTGTTGTTAAATTTCCAAATTGACTTTGAGAGAAATTATAATAACTATTAGGTAAGAAGTTTAACCAGTTATCATATTTTTGATCTGTATAAGAAGGTAAAGTATACGCTACTTTATTTTTTAAATAATTGCTACAATCTACTGAAGCTTTAAAATCTGTAGGTTGTTGATAATAAAACTCTTCATTATTTTGTTTAGAGAAAGATTTATCATATATAAACTCTTCATATGTTCTATCATCACCTTTATTTCTAAACAATTCTTTTATATCAGGATTTTTAGTATAAAATTGAGGAGTTTTGTCTTTCCAATCTCTTAAATCTAAGTTATAATCTGACTCTACTATAAACTCTAATACACCATTATGAGAAGTATAAAAATACTGATTCTTAACTAAAGAGAATCCTTTTTTATTTTTACAATCTAAGTTATATTTATTTTGAGGTAAATTAGATTCTCTAGGATAATTAGTTGCTGATAATGATGTAGGTACAATTTCACTAAAATCATATTGATGACTATCTATCCAATATCTAGGATAAGCTAAAGTTTTATTTGTTCTATAATCAAAAGGAAAACCATCTGGTTGATTAAATAATGTATTAGCAAAAAAGTCTGTTTTTATATTAATACTAAACTTATTTATATAACAATCTCCACCTAATAAAGATCCTGATTCATATGTATTTCTATCTTTATCTATTTGATTATAACATGAATCAATATTTATATATCTTATATTCTCAATTTTACCATATTGAGAAGGGTTTGTTTGTTTAATAGTACTATAAAATAAAGAAGCTTTTGATTTAATATCTCTAAATACATCAGAACATAAGTTATTTTTACCTATACTTACTCTAGAGTTATCTCCTTTTAAATCTTCTACATCTGCATTTAATCTTAAATAAACATTATTTTCTTTAAATAAGTTATTATATTTTTCATTACTCTTATCTTGTATAGTATTTACCCCTGAAGATAAGTATTGATAATGTTCAATTCTTCTTCTTTTATTTTCTGGTTTTATACAAACACTACTGTTAAATAAAGCATGACTATTATATTGTAAAGCATATTGTTTCCAAGCTGAAAAATCATAAAAAGCTTGTAAAACTTTTTGAGCTGTTTCTGCTGCAAAATAAGCAAAAGCTCCAACTTTACCTACATTTTTTATTGCTCTAAGTATATATTTATTTACACCTATTGTAGCTGTACCTGCATCAATAGCCCCCCAATTATTTATAGCACTAGCTTCTTTTTGAACAGCTTTTATATTAGCTAAAGTATTTGTATTTATACCAGTTGTAGGTATAGGGGCTAATACATTATATTGAGTAGTTATTACACCATCTTCATATTTAATTTCTGTTTTTTGTCCAGTAAAAGCTTTTAAATATCCATCTACTGCACCTATTAATAAAGCAAAAGCAAGTACTTTATCACTAATTAGTTTACTTTTTGGATGTTTATATACCTCTTCAAAAAACCCTTCTACTATAGATTTTTCTTGTGTTTCAAATTGTAAATAATCACCTAAACCAACACGATCAAACAAAGTATGTGGACCATAAAAAGTAAATTCATTTTTAGAATAATTAGTTAAAGCGTTATAATTTGTTTCTTTATTTTGTTTTAATAAAGTTTGTGTAGAAGATAATAATTGATCAGGAGATAAATCATTATAAGGATAGTTACTATATTTTATATTATTCTGTAATTTATCTGTATAAGATCTAACATTACTCATTAAACCTCTAGCAATAACCGATTTATTATTACTTCTATCCCCTCTCCATATTCTATATCCTTTAATACCACTTACTCTTTTATTATTTTCATCTAAAGGATGTTGAATGTTTTTAAACTGAATACCTAAAATATTTAACTTTATATTTCCACTAGTGTTACTATATCTTGGTACTTTACATTCATCAGGAAATTTATGATGTCTTATTTTAGTACAAGCTACATCACCAAACATTTCTTTATTATCTGGATATTGTTCTGAAGATTCATGGTAAGCCATTTCACCATAACCAATCTTTTTTAAATTACAAACTACCCTTGAAGAAACTCTAGTCATAGTACTAGCTGTATTATAAACTTGCCAAAATTCTTGATTAGTAATACTATTACAATTATCTACTTGTTCAAATACATCTTTTCCGTATGCTTTATTTTTTTCATTCTTTTTTGATAATCTACCAGGTATATGAAATATATCAGACCATTCACCATCTTCAAATAACCATTGTATACCAAAAGAATATACCTCATCTCTATAATAACCTACTTCATTATTATCTTCATAATAATCTATAGGTGCTTCAGATACAGTATATTCTGCTTTTATATTTAAAGCTTGTTTTTGGTAATTTAGTCTAGGTCTTACAGATATTCCTGAAACAAAAAGATATTGATCATTAGCTATTAAATAATCTGCTTTTTGATAATAAGGTTTTTTAATTGAAATTTCTTTATTAGAAATTGGTGTAAATTCCGGTTTAATAACATTAATTATGTGAGTTGTTTGGCTAATGTCATATTCACCTAAATCATAATAAGAAGTTGTATTGTTTACAGTAGCTATTAATATTAAATTATAATTACTGAAATCTTTTTCTAAATCAGAAAGAGTAATTGATAAACTACCATTTCTTACACCATGATTAAATATTTGTATAGGGTTAGTTACACTAAAATAGTCAGTTAATCTTACACCTTCAATTGAATAAGCTAGAGTTACTTGATAAGTACCATTTTCTAAAGAACCTGCTTTTAAAGTTCTTAATGTTATACAAGGTATACTTATTTTTTTAGTAAATGATAAACTATCACAATCTAAATTATTAGTATATCTTTTAGTTTCACAACTATCATTTCTAGTAGTATATGTATAAGGTATATTATTTAAATTAAGATACCTAATTTCATTTCTTTGTCCATCAACCCAATATATACTTTCTGTACAATCTTTAGTCTCTTTTGATGCTCCAAATATAGGATTAGATAAACTAAAATTTAAACAAGGGCTATTTACTAATTTAGTATAAGTACAATTAGTAGAATCAAATATACCTAATTCATGATTAGTTTTTTCATCAGTAGTAAAAATAACCCATCTATCGTTTTTTAATTTAATACTCCCTAAATAACTATAAGGAAATTCAGCACAAAATTTAGTAGAAGGTTCATTTTGAATATGTGTAATTTGACCTAAATGAGAATTTATAGTTACATTACGGGCATAAGTCCAAATCTCTTTACTATTATTCATTTTAGAATAATCTGTAAAAAGCCCTTTACTAGGTACTACGGTATTTATTGTATTATCACTCAATTAGATATTATTAAAAATTTTAATATATTTATTATAGAAGTTAGATTTTTTAGCATTACCATAATTTAATACATCTGTATATTCTGGCATAAATGTAAAATTCATAGCTTCTACTCTTGATTGCTTTAATCTTTCATTAGCAATCTGTAATTTCTGTTGAATATTAGGTGCTTTATCATTAAATAAAAAGTTCTCTAACATCTTAGTTTTTACAGCATATTCATAATAATCATTAACTAAAGGATGATCTACTATAAGTAATTCACCATCTTCGTTAACCATATCGGTTGTATAGTTTAAATATAATTTACCATTTTTTATACCATCTAATGTCATTACATTATCATCTATATCTAAAGTATATTTATATTTATCACTCTGAAAGTGCATATTCATGCAACTATCAGAACAATATTTTAAACTTTTTTGAGTAAGTTTAACTGGTACATTAGTATCATAATGTACTGTTAAATCATAACCTACATGTTGATTTACATGATAACATTTATCACAAATAGATACGGTATCATCTGGACCACAAGTATTTCTACACTCACATCCTATTTCATCTAAACTAAATTTAGGTGCATCAACACCTTTACTAAGATGTGTTGCTGGTTGTGAATAACATAACATAGCTAATTGTAAATACATAAAATCATCTGGTAATGTAACTTTATGATTAACTATATCTAATATTACTTCTTTTTCTTTATTTATTTTAATAGATAAATCTGCATTAACCTTTCTAACTACTTTAATAAATTTACTATCATCAATCATAGTGTTATCTGCATAAACATCCATATCAGATGAAACTGAAGCCATTAATTGAGAAAATGTTCTATATTTTATCATCTTACGTTAATAATATTTTTATCTATTTGACTATCTTCTTTTGTTTGCATATAAGTAGAACTTAATTCTTTAAGGCAAACTTCAACTACTCTTGCTATAAGATGAGAAGGTATTCTCCATTCACTCTCAAATAAAGACTCACATACATCATCTTTTTTCCCATTACAAGTATTGTATTTCTTAATACTATCTTTAAAATAACCTGTAATACTTATTAACTTCCATTTAATATTAGGGAAGTATAAAAAACCATCTTTATAAAAATAGTAAAAGTTTTTATCATATTTACTATCAGGGTTCTTTTGTTTTCTTAACCACTCTTGAAATTTTATATGTTGTAAAGATTTACTATAATCTATACTGTTAATAGATTTTATAATAACACCAAAAACATCTTCATATAAACTAGGTATTTTTTCTTTAGTTCTATATATTGTACAAGATGGTCCATTATATTTACAACACTCATCTGTTGTAGGTACTTCAATTAAATCAACACAATCTAATGTTTGCCAAATAGAATCTGAATGAAATAAAAACATTTTATCACTTTCTTGTTTAATTACCCAAGAAGTATGTTTTTGTATAAGACTATACCAAAACTTATTTGTAAGCCTTGAATCAGCATGGACCAATGAAAATTCATTGTCTAATTGTGATATAATTTCGTTATAAGTCATTAATATAATTTAAAATTTGATACTTTTTCTTTTGCTGTTTTGTAGAAATCTTCCCTTAAATAAGCACTTTTAAACCTACCATTAGTTGTATGGAAATAGTAGTATTTTAATCTTTTGTTAAAATACTTTAATCTAGATCCCCATATTACATATTTATATGTTTTTAAATTAATTAAATTAAAATATGTTTTATTTGGTGGAGTTCCTATATACATTATACCCATTTGATTAGGTAATTCTACACCATCTAAATTTTCCTCCATTTCAGTATAAATTTGATCAGCTATCTTCTTCCATAACTTTTCAAAATCCCTAATATAGACACCTCTAGAAAATCTTTTAAAAGCTTTTGACCAAATCTTATGAGCTGCCTGTACTACAAAATA
>Ga0315905_10004014_pt1 | contig 15079 bp, 14 predicted proteins | sample LakEriMetagenome_5_FD_203522 | JGI IMG/M metagenome (GOLD analysis project Ga0315905, IMG submission 203522) | Freshwater fungal communities from buoy surface, Lake Erie, Ohio, United States - Buoy 4 MA121 | ecosystem: Environmental > Aquatic > Freshwater > Lake | place: USA: Lake Erie, Ohio... | reverse complement strand
GCAGAGTCTCATCCACCGCAGGTCGCAGCGGTACGGCATTCGGCGCATCGCTGCCGAACTCGCAACCCACGGCCTTGAGGCTTGCGACCAATCCACAGCGCTGGCTGATCTCGATCGCACCGAAGCGAAAAGAGCCACGGATTGCTGGGCCCGGCGTTTCAAGCAGGCGCCCCAGTCCGCACTGGAGCGATCCAAACAACAGCGCTTTCTGTTGCAGCGTGGGTTCACCCCTGAAGTCATCCGGTTGGTGCTGCAACGGGCGAATCAAACCGTTTCAGACGCACGGCCTGACGAGCATCCCGGCTAGTCCAGCCGCTTGGCGCCGCGCTCATTCAAGGATGATCTTCCACTGCTCATGCCTGCTGGGCCGCCCCATCTGGCGGTCCGCGCAGCGGCTTGGGACCGGCTCAAGACCTCTTCTATGCTAAATTCGCACCCGTTTTTGGGTCTGCGTTTTTGAGTCTGACACTCGGCTTTCGCGGGTTCAGGCGCTCTGCGGCCCATTGATCCCCGATCGCCGGGTCAGGCTGAACGCGTTTTCAACACGCGTCGGCTCCTCCCGCCGCTTCCAGCAAGTCGGCGACGCAAGAGGCTTACGATGAAAATCCACGAATATCAGGGCAAGGAACTCCTCAAACGCTATGGTGTGCGCGTTCCGCGTGGCGTGCCGTGCTTCAGCGTCGACGAAGCGGTCCAGGCTGCGCAGGCTCTGGGCGGCCCGGTGTGGGTGGTCAAGGCCCAGATTCACGCAGGTGGTCGGGGCAAAGGAGGCGGGGTCAAGCTCGCCCGCTCACTGGACGAGGTCAAGGCGCATGCGACCGGCATCCTGGGCATGCAGCTCATCACGCACCAGACCAGCCCGGCTGGCCAGAAGGTCCGCAGGCTGCTGATCGAAGAAGGCGCAGATATTCGCAAGGAGCTCTACGTCGGTCTGGTGATCGATCGCGTCACCCAGCGCGTGACGGTCATGGCCTCCAGCGAGGGGGGCATGGACATCGAAGAGGTCGCCGAGAAGACTCCCGAGAAAATTCACAAGGTGTCGATCGACCCGGCCACGGGCCTGACCGATGCCCAGGCCGATGACCTGTCCCGCGCGATCGGCATTCCTGAAGGCTCGCTGGCCCAGGCTCGCACGGTATTTCATGGGCTGGCCAAGGCCTTCTGGGAAACCGACGCCAGTCTGGCCGAGATCAACCCGCTGATCCTCACCGGCAACGGCGATGTCATCGCGCTCGATGCCAAGCTCAACTTCGACTCCAACGCGCTCTTTCGCCACCCCGAGATTGTTGCCCTGCGCGACCTCGATGAAGAAGACCCCGCCGAGATCGAAGCCTCCAAGTTCGATCTGGCCTACATCCAGCTCGAGGGCAATATCGGTTGTCTGGTCAATGGCGCCGGGCTGGCCATGGCCACCATGGACACCATCAAGCTCTTTGGTGGCGAGCCCGCCAACTTCCTCGATGTCGGCGGTGGCGCAACGGCCGAGAAGGTCACTGAAGCTTTCAAGATCATGCTGCGCAATCCCGAGCTCAAGGCGATTTTGGTCAACATCTTCGGCGGCATCATGAAATGCGACACCATTGCCGAAGGCGTGATCACGGCCTCTCGGGCCGTCGGTCTCAAGGTGCCCTTGGTGGTTCGCATGAAGGGCACCAACGAAGACCTGGGCAAAAAGCTGCTGGCCGATTCGGGCCTGCCCATCATCTCGGCCGATTCAATGGCCGAGGCTGCCGAAAAAGTCGTAGCCGCTGCGCGCTGAACCTCCGGAGTACACATCATGTCGATCCTGGTCAACAAGAACACCAAGGTCATCACGCAAGGCATTACGGGCAAGACGGGGCAGTTCCATACCCGCATGTGTCGTGAATATGCCAATGGGCGCAACTGCTTCGTGGCAGGCGTCAATCCCAAGAAAGCGGGCGAAGACTTCGAGGGCGTGCCCATCTACGCGTCCGTCCGTGAGGCCAAGGAGGCCACCGGTGCCAATGCCTCGGTGATTTACGTGCCACCGGCGGGCGCTGCTGCAGCCATCTGGGAGGCGGTGGAGGCCGATCTCGACCTTGTGGTCTGCATCACCGAGGGGATTCCCGTTCGAGACATGGTCGAGGTCCGGGATCGCATGCGTCGCGAGAATCGGCGTGCGGTTCTGCTCGGGCCCAACTGCCCGGGTGTGATCACCCCCGATGAAATCAAGATCGGGATCATGCCGGGTCACATCCATCGCAAGGGTCGTGTGGGCGTGGTGTCGCGCTCAGGCACGCTCACCTACGAGGCGGTCGGTCAGCTCACCGAGCTCGGTCTGGGGCAATCCTCGGCGGTCGGCATTGGTGGCGACCCGGTCAACGGGCTCAAGCACATCGATGTCATGCGCATGTTCAATGACGACCCTGAAACCGATGCGGTCGTGATGATCGGCGAGATCGGCGGAACCGACGAAGAAACCGCGGCCCTCTGGATCAAGGACAACATGAAAAAGCCTGTCGTTGGCTTCATCGCCGGCGTCACGGCCCCTCCGGGCAAGCGCATGGGTCATGCCGGCGCCATCATCTCCGGTGGCAAGGGCACGGCCGACGAAAAGCTCTCGGTCATGGCCGATTGCGGCATCAAGGTCACCCGCAATCCTTCTGAAATGGGCCGTTTGCTCAAGGGTGTGCTCTGAGCGACACTCGCCGCGGTTGATCGAGGTGACTAGACCTTCAGGCTCGGGCCTGAAGGCGCAATCCAGGAGAGGGTAGCCGTGGAGTTCGGGTCGAGTGTGTTCTGGGTGGCCTTGGGGCAGATCCTCATTGCCGACATTCTGCTGTCTGGCGACAACGCCGTCGTCATTGCACTGGCCGCCCGAGCCCTTCCCCCCGAGCAACAAAAGCGCGCCGTCATCATCGGCGCGGGTGCCGCAATCGCCATGCGGGTGATGCTCACCCTGGTGGCCGCCCAGCTCATGCAACTGCCCTGGCTCAAACTGGTGGGCGGCGCCATGCTGCTCTACATCGGGGTTGGGCTGCTGATGCCCGAAGAAGAGGCTTCCGAGTCCAGCATTGAGGCCAAGGGGTCGATGTTCGCGGCGGTTCGCACCATACTCATTGCCGATGCCGTCATGAGCGTTGACAACGTGATCGCCGTGGCTGCAGCGGCCAAAGGCGATACCTTCCTCCTCGTCCTGGGTCTGCTGATCAGCATCCCGTTCGTGGTCTGGGGTAGCACCTTCCTGCTGCGACTCATCGAGCGCTATCCGGTCATCGTCTGGGCCGGCGCTGCCCTGCTGGGTTTCATTGCAGGCGAGATTGCACTGGCGGATCCCGCCATTGCCGACTGGGTCGAACTGCAAGCTCAGGCGATGGGTCTGACCGCTCGTTTGATGCAGCAGATCGCCGGGGTGATCGGAGCGGGCCTCGTGCTGCTGGTCGCCAAGATCCTCATTGCCCGAAGAGCCGGGCAGTCGTCGGTACACGGCTAACCCTCCCCCCGGCAGGCCGCCTGGCGGCCTGCCCGCGCCATTCACGCCAGTCCCGCCCGATCCGCACGGGCAGGCCGATAGAGTGCGGACATGACCGCCTTTTGCGACTGAATGGGTCTGCCGGTGCCTTTGCGCGATCTGCTACCCCAACGAGCACGCCGACTCGCGCTTGGACTGGCGCTGGTGGCGCTCGCGGTCATGGCCGAGATGGGCCTGTCGGGCCCCGGGGGATTCAGTCCGATTGATCGGGCCCTCTACGACGCCCGGGTCCGTTCCCAACCCGTGCGTCCTTCGGGTCAGCTGGTCATTGTTGATCTCGACGAGCGCAGCCTGGCCGAGCAGGGCCCCTGGCCCTGGGCGCCCGAAAAGATCGCGGCGCTGATCGAGAAGGTCGGACGCGAAGGCGGTGCCCGAACCCTCGGCCTGGATCTGGTCCTGTCATCGACCGATACGGCAACGGTCAAGGTGTTGCAGCAGTCGGTTGCAAGCCTGCCCGTCGTGGTTGGTTTTCGATTCTCCAACGAGTTTGGTCTTGTTCCTTCAGGGCGCCTTCCGGAGCCGACCTGGCCCACTTCAGCCTGGGCTCAGAGCGACCTCAGGCTTCCTGCCTGGCGCAGTTTCAGTGCCAATACGCCCGCTCTGGTGGGTTCGGCGCAGGCCAGCGGCTTTTTCAATGCACCCCCCGATCGAGACGGCACGGTGCGCTCCATGCCGCTGGTGGCCCAATACAAGGGCGGAATTTATCCATCGCTGGCCGTTGCCGTCCTGCAGGTCAACGCGGGAGGCGCGCCGATCCGGTTGGTGTCCGAGAGCCGGCATGGTCGCGCTCTTGCAGTGGGACGGACGGGCAATGCACTGATTCTGCCCATGGCTGAAAACGGTACGGTGCTGGTGCCCGTTCAGGGTGAGGGAGGCCGTGATTCCTCACGGTTCAGGCATGTCTCTGCTTCGGACGTGCTGGCCGACCGTGTCGATCGGCGCCTGTTTCAGGACCGTATCGTCCTGATCGGCTCCTCCGCGCCCGCCATGACCGACTTGTTGCCCAGCGCCTCGGGCGAGCGGTTCACCGAGGTTGAGTTGCAGGCGAGTCTGATTGCGGGTGCCCTGGAAGGCAACCTGCGAACAGCCCCGGAAGTCGGATCCCTGGTCTCGGCGGTGGTTCTGGGCGTGGTGGGTACCTTGCTGGCAGTTGCCATGTCGGCCGCTGCGGTGCCGAGCGTCATCGGATTGATGCTGCTGGGCGTCTCGATTTTCACGGGCTGGAACACTGTGGCCTACGCTCGCCTGGATTGGGTCTTGCCGCTGGGGTCGGGCCTCCTCATGCTCTTCGGGTTGGCCCTCATCAATCTGGTCGCGAGCTACCTGCTGGAGGGGCGAGCGCGACGTGCGGTGATTCGGCTCTTTGGCCAATACGTTGCGCCTCAGCTGGTCGCCCGCATGGCTGACGACCCGCACCATGCGCCTTTGCAGAGTCAGGATAAGGAGTTGACCATTCTGTTTGCCGACATCCGGGGCTTTACCCGGATGGCTGAGCGCATGGATCCGCAGCAGTTGCGCGAGGTGCTCAACCGTTTCCTCACGGTGATGACCGAAGTCGTTCATGCGCACCAGGGGACACTGGACAAGTACATCGGTGATGCGGTCATGGCCTTCTGGGGCGCACCTCTGGAGGATGCCCAGCATGCCGATCATGCAGTTGCGGCCGCCATTGCGATGCAGGAGGCCCTGGACGACCTGAACCTTGAGTTCGCCCGCCGCGGGCTGCCGGCCCTGTCGATGGGTATCGGCATCAATACCGGGGTGGTTCGCGTCGGGGACATGGGCTCGCAGTTGCGGCGCTCCTATACCGTGATCGGCGATGCGGTAAACCTTGCAGCCCGTCTGGAGGGCATCTCCAAAGATCAGGGAATACCGGTGGCGGTTGGCGATTCCACACGTCGCCAGGTCAACGCGCTGGCGCTCGAATTTGTCGGACAGCTGCAGGTCCATGGTCGCGATGAAGCCGTTCGGGTCTGGCAACCGGTCACCCTGCGAAGCGCGGTCTGGAGCCAGTCGGCTGCGTCCGAGCCGCTCGCCAATCGGGTGATTGAGTCACGCGAGCCGCTTGAGTCGAGCGGGCGGCGTGATTTGATCGAACAACTTGGACCGGGCGAGCAGCGTCACTCCCGCGAGCGGGTGGCCTGATGAGACTTCAGGTACTCGGCTGCAGTGGTGGGATTGGCGGCACGGGCGCTTTCGCCCGCACGACCTCCCTGCTGCTTGATGATGACATCCTGATCGATGCCGGGACGGGACTGGAGGACCTCACGGTCGAGCAGCTTGAACGGATCGACCATGTCTTTCTGACCCACTCGCATCTGGATCATATTGGCGGGTTGCCATTGATGATCGACTCGATTGGGGCGCGCCGTAGGACACCGCTTCAGGTACATGCGCTGCCTGAGACGATCGAAGCCCTGAAGCGGCATGTCTTCAACTGGGTGATCTGGCCTGATTTCACGCAGATTCCTCATCATGATCAGCCCTGGATGCTGTTCTGCCCGATGCAGCTGGGCGAATCGCGTCAGTTTGGCGACCGGCGCATCCGATCGATTCCAGCCAATCACACGGTTCCGGCGGTCGGCTATGCGCTTCACGGACCCGATGGGTCGCTGGCCTTCAGTGGCGACAGCTGGCCGACCGAGGCCTTCTGGCGCGAAGTCAATGCCCTGACCGATTTAAGGCACCTGATCATCGAGACCGCTTTTCCGAACCGGGAGCGGGATCTGGCCATCACAGCCAAGCACCTGCATCCGATTGCCCTGGCCGAGCAACTCCTGCAGTTGCGGGGTGATCCCGACATCTGGGTGAGTCATCTCAAGCCGTCGGATGCGGTGTTGATCGCCCGTGAGGTGCAGGCCTGGGCCGGACGCTTTCGTCCGCGCATGCTCGGCCGAGGCGAAGTGCTGCAGTTCTGAGCGCAGGCCGCGGTCCGCGGCAGCAAGGCCAAGCAGCGATTGACCGACTCGACATGCGCCGAGTGCAGTCAGAACAATGACCCCGGATCGTGCCCATCTTCGCGATGTGCCGTCAATCAGGTGACGTAAATCGTCACCTGCCGCAAACCCTGCTGACGCAACGCGTCACTCGGGTCTTTGATCGAAGGGGGTCGATGCAGCCGCCCTAAAAACTTGAGGCCCCGTGACCCATCCCCATCTGCCGTTCGTCGGAGGACCAATGGCCGATTCAATGCGTCGATCGCAACAGCCGAGTTGGCACGCCTTTCGCAAAGAACAAGGCATCCCCCGCGGTGGTCGCGGGGACCTCTAGACCGGAGAGCATTCATGAGCAAGAAAGTGCAAAAGGGCTTTACCCTGATCGAACTGATGATCGTTGTCGCCATCATCGGCATCCTGGCTGCGGTTGCTGTACCCGCCTACCAGGACTACACCGTGCGGGCCCGCGTGACCGAAGGCCTGACCCTGGCCGGTGCGGCCAAAGTGGCCGTGGCTGAGAATGCTTCGAATGGCGTGGCCTTTGACGCCGGCTGGACGGCTCCGGGCGCAACGCCGACCGTGGCGAGTGTTGCCGTGGCGGGTGCATCGGGTGAGATCACGATCGCCTACACCACCAAGGTCGCTGCCGCGGGCGCCAATGACATCATCCTTGTGCCCCAGTCGGGTGGTGCAGCGCTGGTGTCGGGCACGGTTCCGACCGACCGCATCTCCTGGACCTGCAACGGCGGCACCCTGCTCCCCAAGTACCGTCCGGCCGAGTGCCGCTGAACGAGGCCGATGCGACGGACTGAAACCCTCGCATCTCTCACCCCCCGAAGAGGGTCGCACTGCGACCCTCTTTTTTTTCGTCTGTACTGTGTGACATGGAGACCCAAAGTGGACACAACCCTTCGCGTCCAGCGCTGCGCGCGAGTCGTGATCCTGCATCCCGCGCGCGCCATGAGCGCTCACCTTGTGCGCATTGCGCAGAGCCCGCGGGCCGTCGGTCAGCGGGGCTTCACCCTGGTTGAGCTCATGATCGTGGTGGCCATCATCGGCATCCTTTCGGCAGTGGCCTTGCCCTCCTATCAGGACTACAGCGTGCGGGCCAAGGTGACCGAGGCGCTCGTACTGACCTCGGGCTACAAGAACACGATCGCAGAGAATTCGGCCAATGGCGTTGCACTCAATGCGGGCACGCCAGGGGTTGGCGGCACAGCGGCCTTTGCGCCGACCCGTCATGTCGATGCTCTGAGCGCGAATGCTGCCGGTGAACTCACCGTCACCATGAGTGCCTCCGCCGGAAATGGAACGCTGGTTCTGGCCCCTCGCGATGGCGGGCAAGCCCTGGTCCAGGGTGTGATTCCGGCGAATGCGCTGGTCTGGAACTGCAATGCGGCCGGCAGCGTCAAGGGCGGCTCGGTGGGCACTTTACCCGCGCGTTTCGCACCACCCGAGTGTCGTTGAGACTGGCGCCTGGCCGGACGTCGCCTGCTCGCGTTCGGCTGTCGGCGCACGTGCCCTTGTCGGCTGCAGCAATGCTTCAATCATCGACATGATCAGAACTGCAACGGGATCCTCGACCAGCGATCCGACAACGCGCCAGGGTACAAGCCCCAGTGAGCTTGCTGCGCCCGTGCGACGTCGCTCGGATTCGGATGCACTGACGCTCGGGGTGGTGCATCTGGTGTCCAACGAGGCCTGGCGCCCTCGTTTGCGAGCGGCCGGCGTGCATTTCGGACTATCGGCCGTAGCCGGCGCGGTTGTTTCGGCGTGTGTGTTGTGGCTCTGGTATCCCGGCGCTCTGGCGAGCCTGCACGGCGTTTTCGCCATGATGCTGGTCTTGCTTGCAGTCGACCTGGTTCTGGGTCCGGTCTGCACTTTCCTGGTCTTTGACCGCCGCAAGAAAAGCCTGCCCATGGATCTGGCCATCATTGCAGTGATCCAGATCGTTGCCCTGGCCTATGGGATCCATGTCATTCAACAGGGTCGGCCGCAATATGTGTTGCTGGTCAAGGATCGATTCGAGGTGGTATCCCCGGCTGAGCTTTCACATGCTGCGAAGGCTCAGGCGCAGGCCAACCCGGCAGTTCGCTCCCCTTCCTTGCTTCCACAGTGGCTGGCTGTCAGGTCCCCAGACTCCGCGGAGCAACGCAACACCATCCTGTTTGAGTCGGTCTCGGGGGGGCGAGATCTTCAGCATCATCCTGAGCTTTATATCCCGCTGACGCGAGAAGCCCCCACGGCTGCACTGCGTGGCATTTCGCTCGACCGAATTCGTCAGCTCAACCCGACACACCGAGCCCGTATCGATGCGGCGGTTGCGGCCAGTGGATTGCCTGAGAGTGATCTGCGGGTTCTCCCGCTGCGTGGGCCCGCCCGGGACGGTGCCGTGCTGGTCGCCCTGCCCAGTGGCCGAGTGCTGGAAATTCTCGCGATTCAGCCCTGGTGAGTCCAAGTCAATCGGAGGTCATTGGATCATCAGACCGTGGATCACGGGGCAGTGGTATCGATCATCCAGGTACTGATCATCCAGACACTCATCATCCGATCTCGCGCCGTAAGGCGCGTGCGGCTTGAGCCGGATCCGGGTCGCCAAACAGGTCATTGATGATGGCCACCGCATGTGCTCCCGCAGCGATGACCGAGGCGGCGTTGGTGCGATCGATGCCGCCGATGCCCACTGCATGCAGACCCGCTTCGCGGGCCTGAGCGAACAACGACAGCGGCGCACGGACTGCAGCCGGTTTGGTTGAAGACGCAAAGAGGCTTCCGAATCCGACATGGTCAGCCCAGGGTTGCAGGGCCAGGGCGCGATCCAGATCGTTGTAACAGGACACACCGAGCCATCGGGCTGGACCCAGCCGCTCACGGATGGTCTTTGGGTCACCGTCATCGCGGCCTACATGAACCCCGCGCGCCTCGATCTCGCAGGCGAGCTCGACATCGTCATTGATGATCAGCGGGATGCCCTTGGCATCGCACAGTTGCTTGATCTTCGCAGCCAGATCTCGCAGGGCAGCTGCCGATCGGAATGGATCCGTGTGAGGGTCACGCTTGACCCGAAACTGCAAGGCGTCAATGCCGCCGGCCAGCGCCTGCTCGATCCGGGGCAACAGGACGGCAGGTTCGGCAATATCGGGCGTGATGGCATAAAGCCCCACCGGGCCACGATCGGCACGGGGCATGGCCTGGGTCGGGAGCGGTTGGGTCATGGCAGGGTTTGCTGAAACCTCGTTGGGCTGGAGGCTTTGCGGGCATCTTCTGGGTTGAGCGGGTGCTGCATGTGTCCGCCCGTCGGGCTATCAAGGGTCCCGATCGGCCGGGGAAGGTAACATGCGCGGCCCTGACCTTTAATTGCACTGTGCGGACACAGCATGAGTGAGCAAACCAACTTTCGAACCTTCATGTGCCTGATCTGCGGCTGGATCTACGACGAATCCGTCGGTGTTCCGGACGAAGACATCCCGGCAGGAACCCGCTGGGAAGACGTGCCGATGAACTGGACCTGTCCGGAATGCGGTGCGCGCAAGGAAGATTTCGAGATGGTCGAACTCTGAGCGCTGGGTGGTCGAACGGTTGGCGTTCGGCAGCCCAGCCCTGATGGTTTGACCCGGAGTCGGCCACTGCGCTCATGACTCTGTCCGCCGGGTAACCGGGCCGTCGAGAGACGGCACATTGCCGCAGGGCAAAGGGGCAGGCATGAGCGACATTCCCTCGATCGCCGGACTGAAGGTCATGGTCATCGACGACAGCAACACCATCCGGCGCAGCGCCGAAATCTTTCTGCGTCAGGCAGGCTGCACGGTGATCCTGGCTGAGGATGGCTTCGATGCCCTGGCCAAGGCCGCCGATCATGAGCCTGATCTCATCTTCTGTGATGTGCTGATGCCCCGGCTGGACGGCTATCAGGCCTGTGCGCTGATCAAGAAAAGTCCGACGCTGCACGACACGCCCGTGGTCATGCTCTCGAGCAAGGATGGTCTGTTCGACCGTGCCCGTGGGCGGCTGGTCGGTTGTGAGGACTACCTCAGCAAACCGTTCTCCAAGGACAGTCTGCTGCGCACGGTGGCCCGCTATGCGCAGCGCACCGCGGATGTCTGATCCTGGAACGATTGTCCGATGTCCTCAGGACTGAACCCGGCTCCTGCTGAGGGCAACCCGGGCGTGGGTGCGGGCGCGGCGCGCCCGCGATCCGGCGTGATTCTGGTGGTCGATGACTCGGCAACCGAACGACATCATCTGGTCGATCTGCTCAAGCGACAGGGCTTTGAGGTCCGTAGCGCTGAAGATGGTCTGCAGGCCATTGCCCGAATCCGCATGCAGCGCCCGGCGCTGATCATCATGGATGTGGTGATGCCTGGTGCCAATGGCTTTCAGGTGACTCGCGCGCTCGCGCGGGATCCCGAGACACGGGATATTCCGGTGATCCTGTGTACGACCAAGGACGCCGAAACCGACCGTATCTGGGGTCTGCGTCAAGGCGCGAAGGCCTACGTCACCAAGCCGGTCGACAGCCAGACGTTATTGGCCCGTATTGCGGAGCTGTTGCCATGACTGCAGACGCTCCGAGGCTTGCAGCCGAAGATTCGGCGTCCAGTGGCGCGGCCCCGTCGCATGCGCCCACGCCACTCTCCTCCACCTCACTCTCCTCCACCGCACTCTCCCCCCTCGCGCGCTCCCATCTGGAGGTGAGGATCGCAGACCGCCATTGCCTGATTGAACTGGCCCTGGCGGGTGAGTTGCTGAACATGCCGGAGCGGGTCGTCCAGGTTCCGCTGGCGCGCCCCTGGCTGATCGGTGTGTTCAGCCTGCGCGGCCAGCTGATGAGCCTGATCGATCTGGCCCGCTACCAGGGCTGGGGTCAGAGCATTCCTGGCAAATCCGCTCGGGTTCTGGCTCTGGCTCCTTCATTGCGCTTCAATGCCGCGATCCTGGTGGACGAGGTTTTCGGACTGCATCAACCCTCCGAGGCCGCACAGGAATGGATCACGATTGATTTCCAGGCGCTCGTGCATGAGCCTGCGTTTCTGATGGCAAGCCGCCTGTCACCTGCCGGTTGGACCCAGGCTGAATCAACCGGACAGTCGCACTCGGAGCTCGAGCCAACAGGCCGGATGCAGCAAGAGCCAGTCGTGCAGGTGCAGCCATGAACCTGCGTCGGCTGAGAGTCCCCTTCATCGGTCATTGGCCGATGCGCCGTCAGTTGTCCTGGCTTTTCCCCCTGCTTGTGGTCGCGCTTCTGGGCGCCTGGGCCGTGGTCTGGATTGACGCGCAGCGCAGCGTATCCCTGAGTGTGCATACTCGGCTGGTGGGCGATGCACTCATGCACTCGCAGCGATTGGCCCGCAATGCACCCGCTGCCTCTCGGGGGCAGCCCGTGGCCTTGGCGCAGTTTGCCGAGAGCCGTGAGGCCATCTCGGCGGCGCTCAAGTTCCTGCGTCAGGGAGGGACTCTGGATGGGCATTCGATCGGCGCAATTCCCTCTGACCTTCTGGATCGTCTCAAAGAGACCGAGGATGTCTGGCAGCGAAGCGAGCGCGCGGCGCTTGCCTTGCTCGGTCAGAAAGGCGTCCTGAGTGGTGTGGCGGGTGCCCTCGAATTGCTGTCGGCCGAATTGCCCGCACTGGCCGATCGTTCCGAGCAGGTGGCCCAATTGCTCTTTGCCGGTGCGCAGGGCAATGAGGCGCTGGCGGCCGCAAGACTGTTTGCCACCTCGGAGCGAATGGCGCGTGAGGTGTTGCAGCTGGCTCAGCCCGGTGTTGCGATCGCAGAAAGAGCGATGGCCTTGCGCAGTGATGCAGCAGCGTATGGCGCTGCGCTCGATGCCCTGATGAACGCGGTCGATGCACGCCGCAGCCTGTTGCCCCGCGATGTGGAAGCGCGTTCGCGACTGCAGCAGATGAAGACCTCCTTTGGTCGACTCAGTCCGCCACTGGCGCGGCTGATTGAAGGCTTGCCTGGTCTGCAAGGCGCTGCCGTTGCCCATGCAGCCGTCATGGCCGACAACGAGGCACTGAGAACCGAGTTGCTCAATCTGCAGGCTCGCCTCCTGGCCCTGCAGACCGGGCTGGTGCCGCAGCGCGTGATTGCCGGCATGCTGCTGTTGATCGCCGTGCTGTCTGGCATCGGACTGGGGCTGGCCGTGATCCAGGATCTGGGTCGTCGGGCGCAGGAGGCTGAAGCCCAGCAGCGACAGGCCGAGTTGCTCGAGCAGCAGGCCAAGCGAACGAACGAACAGAACCAGGCAGCCATTCTTCGTCTGATGAATGAACTGCAGGAGGTTGCCGACGGTGACCTGACCGTTCAGGCCACCGTGAGCGAAGAAATCACCGGGGCGATTGCGGACTCGGTCAACTACACCATCGAGGAGTTGCGAAGCCTGGTGTCGCGCATCAACGCAACCTCGGGTCTGGTCAATGACGCATCGCGCCAGGCGCAGACCCTGTCGGCACGGCTGCAGGCTGTGACCGAGCGGCAGGCGGGTGAGATCCGGCAGACGGGTCAGGCGGTACTGGGCATGGCGACCCGCATTCGCGAGGTTTCGTCGCAGGCCTCCGAGTCCGCCGATGTCGCACGCGCTGCCCTCGAGGCGGCGGCCCATGGTCGCGACGCGGTCATCAAGTCGATGGCAGGCATGGACGACATCCGCGAGCACATTCAGGAAACCTCCAAGCGCATCAAGCGTCTGGGTGAGTCCTCGCAGGAGATCGGCGAGATTGTGGCGCTGATTTCGGATCTGACCGAGCAGACCAACGTCCTTGCCCTGAACGCAGCGATTCAGGCGGCATCAGCCGGAGAGGCGGGGCGAGGCTTCAGTACCGTGGCGGAGGAGGTGCAACGACTGGCCGAGCGCAGCGCGCGGGCGACCCGCCAGATCACGACCCTGATCCGGGGCATCCAGATCGACACGCAGGATGCCGTGGCGGCGATGGAACGCAGCACGCAGGGCGTCGTGGCAGGTAGCGCCCTGTCGGATGATGCCGGACATGCGCTCGAGCAGATTGGCGAGGTCTCACGCGAGCTGTCCAGTCTCATTGCGAGGATGGCCGATGTCACCGGCAGCGAGGCGGCCACGGCCAATGAGGTTGCCCGCAGCATCGGCAAGATCCTGCAATACACCGACCATGCGCGCGAGGGCTCGCAAAGCACTGCCGCTTCGGTACTCAAACTCACCACGCTGGCCCGTGAACTTCAGGAGTCGGTATCCCGATTCCGGGTGAGCGCCTCATGAGCTTGTCTGCTGACCGTCTGCCCGTAGCGCCCCAGCATGGCGTCGATCTGACGGCTCTGGCCTGGTGTCTGAGCGAGATCCGGACCTCTCTCGAGCAGGCGCTGGCGGCGCTGGCTGCCAGTGTTGCTCCCGAGTCGCCCAGTGATCCATCGCCCGCGCGCGCGGCCGTCAACTGGTTCCATCAGGCGATCGGCGCCTTGCGCTTCGTACAACTCGATGAGGTTGCTCGGGTGCTGCAGCAGATCGAGCGTATCGCTGCAGCGATCGATCGCAACGAGCACACGCTCGATCCCGCAGGTCTGTCCGTTATTGAGCGGGCAGTGGCCGGGGTGCTGGAGTGGCTTGAGGTGGCTGCGCGCGGTACGCCGGTCTCGGCTGTCGGACTCTTCGCCCAGTACCGTGACTTGCTGCACTTGCGAGGTGCCGATCGGATCGAGCCCAGCGATCTCTTTGAGGCCCGGTTGATCCGGGGCGCCCCGGGCGACCTGGTGCTTCAGCCTTTGTCTGCGAGCCATGCCAGTGCGGTGCAGGGGGCATTTGAACGCGGACTGCTCGGATTCTTGCGCAACTCCGGGGATGAGGCTGCCCTCAAAGCCATGATGGCTGCCCTGCAGCGCATGGCCCGCGTTCCTGCCACGACTGCGGAGCGCGACACCTGGTGGCTCGCAACGGCCTTGATGGATGCGCTGAGAACCCAGAGCCTGGCCGCGGATCTGCCCGCCAAGCGCCTGGTGACGCGCGTCGCGCAGGCGCTGCGTAGCCGCCTCAGACTCGCGCGTGAGCTGACCCCGGCCTCATCAACCGGGCAGGACAGCACAGCTGCATCACCACAGCGCATGAGTGACGCGGCCCAGGACTGGGATCGTCTGCAGCGTGAATTGCTGTTCCTGATCGCGACCAGTCGACCAGGCTCGCCTCTGGCCGACGCCGTACGCGCAGAAAACCTGCTCGATGGCCGAGTCCCCTCCGGATTCGAGACGCCTCGATTTGGACTGGTGGATCCGCGCGTGCGGGATCAGGCCTTGCAAGCGGTGAGCCAGGCCAAGTCCTGCTGGGAGACGGTAGCAGCCGGTGGGCTCCATGAGCTGGGCGGGTTCGGTGCCGCGCTGCAGCGTCTGGATGCCACGCTCGCGCGATTGCCTTTCCCGGGCCTTCAGTTACTGCCCGCATCCCTGCTGGGCCTGCGTCGCCGGTTGAACGAACTCGATGAGTCTCCGACCGAGGCGGTTGCGATCGAAGTGGCGGCCTGCCTGCTCTTCATCGAACTCGCCTTGCGGCCCGATGGTGCGGATGTCTCTCAGCTCGACGATCGGGCGTCCCAGATGAAGACCCGGATCGACTCTCTGCCCGAAGGCGCCGCAAGCCTGGGCGCTTTGCCGGTCTGGCTGCGTGAGCTGGGTCATCGTGTCCAGGAGC
>Ga0315905_10004013_pt1 | contig 15083 bp, 10 predicted proteins | sample LakEriMetagenome_5_FD_203522 | JGI IMG/M metagenome (GOLD analysis project Ga0315905, IMG submission 203522) | Freshwater fungal communities from buoy surface, Lake Erie, Ohio, United States - Buoy 4 MA121 | ecosystem: Environmental > Aquatic > Freshwater > Lake | place: USA: Lake Erie, Ohio... | reverse complement strand
CGGGCTCCAATGTTTGAAGTCATGACAATCACGGTATTTTTAAAGTCAATCTTTCTACCCAAACTGTCTGTCATTTGACCATCATCAAGCGCTTGAAGCAATAAGTTGAACACATCTGGATGCGCTTTCTCTATTTCGTCTAACAAAATAATGCTGTACGGTTTACGACGAACCTTTTCAGTCAACTGACCACCTTCTTCGTATCCAACGTAACCGGGAGGAGCTCCAATTAAGCGAGAAACGGCAAATTTTTCCATGTACTCACTCATGTCTATTCGAATCAACGCCTCTTCCGTATCGAACATATACTTGGCTAGCTCTTTGGCTAATTGCGTTTTGCCAACCCCTGTAGGACCCAAGAAAATAAATGAACCTATGGGTCTGTTCGGATCTTTTAAACCCGCTCTATTGCGTTTGATTGCACGAACCACTTTTACAATGGCCTCATCTTGACCAATTACCTTACCCTCAAGTTCTTTGTCCATTTTCGCCAAACGTCCACTTTCTGTCTCAGCAACTTTCTGAACGGGAATTCCCGTCATCATAGCTACAACTTCTTCTACATTGGCAACGGATACTTCCGTGCGTTGATTTTTGGTATCTTCTTCCCACTTCTTCTTTGCCGTTTCCAATCGGGTCTCCAAAGCCTTCTGCTTATCGCGAAGCTGCGCTGCTTCTTCATACTTCGCACTGCGCACAACTTTTAATTTTTCTTCCTGAATGCCTTCAATTTCCTTTTCAATTTCTAAAATTTCTTTTGGAACGGAAATGTTTTGAAGGTGCACGCGTGAACCAACTTCATCTAATGCATCAATGGCCTTGTCTGGAAGATGACGATCTGTAATGTAGCGTGAAGTTAATTTCACACAAGCCTCAAGTGCATCATCTGTATACTTCACATTATGATGGTCTTCGTACTTGTCTTTGATATTATTCAAAATTTGAATGGTCTCATCAACAGTAGTCGGATCAACAACTACTTTTTGGAAGCGACGTTCTAAAGCACCATCTTTTTCAATGTATTGTCTGTACTCATCCAAGGTTGTTGCTCCAATGCATTGAATTTCACCGCGAGCCAATGCGGGCTTGAACATATTACTTGCATCTAAACTTCCACTTGCTCCTCCGGCACCTACAATGGTATGAATTTCATCAATGAATAAAATAACATCAGGTGATTTTTCCAATTCATTCATTACAGCTTTCATGCGTTCTTCAAACTGACCACGGTATTTTGTACCCGCAACCAGAGAGGCAATGTCGAGCGTAACTACACGCTTGTCAAACAAGACACGAGAAACTTTCTTTTGTATAATACGAAGTGCGAGTCCTTCTGCAATGGCAGACTTACCTACACCTGGCTCACCAATTAAAATGGGGTTGTTTTTCTTTCTGCGTGATAAAATCTGTGAAACACGTTCAATCTCTTTTTCTCTTCCAACAATGGGATCCAATTTCCCTTCACCCGCAAGCTTCGTTAAATCCCTCCCGAAATTATCTAGCACTGGAGTTTTACTTTTACTATCGGTTGGTTTTTTGGCCGTGCCACCACTTCCACCCGTAAACGGACGATCATCGTCATCATCATCAGCAGCGGGAAATTCAGCTCTTGGAAGATCGCTAGAACGCAATGAATCTTCATCATCGAACTTTTCAATTTCACTCATGACCGATTGATGACTAACTCCCAAGGGTTCCAATGTTTTGGTTACTACGTTATCTGGATCTTTTAGTATGGTCATTAAAAGATGTTCCGTGTTCACAATGGATTTGCGTTGTGACTTCGCTTCAATATAGGAGAGCTTTAAAATGCGCTCTGCTTGTTTAACAAGTGCTATACCGCTTGCCGTTGGGGCAGAAGTAGCATTGTTTCGAATAACAGACTCTATGCTTTTACGCAGAAACGATAAGTCTATGCCAAGTGAACTCAAAATTCGCGTAGCTGTGCACTCTTCATCGCGCAATATCCCCAACATAAAATGCTCTATTCCAATGTAATTATGCCCCAATCGAAGGGCCTCCTCTCTACTGTAGCGCAGTACCTCTTGCACCTGTTCTGAAAACTTCGCGTCCATATTTTTTTTATTTAACTGTACAACATTTCAAAAGTATAGGATTCAATGCTGAATTTTCAGGAAACAATTTCGAATTTTCCACAGCATTTTTTGCATTTGTGAATAACTATACCAAAGTTGCAAATCTGTCGAATTGACATTCGGAAGTATCTTCGCACTTATGCACCTGCAGTAGGTGTTTACTATCAATACAGAATATGGAAGCTGGAGAAAAAATTATTAAAATCAACATTGAAGACGAAATGAAATCTGCCTACATCGATTATTCGATGTCGGTGATTGTGAGTAGAGCACTACCCGATGTGCGCGACGGTTTAAAGCCCGTGCACAGACGCGTGTTGTATGGTATGTTGGATCTTGGTGTCTTATCAAATAGACCCTACAAGAAATCTGCTCGTATTGTTGGAGAAGTATTGGGTAAATACCACCCACACGGTGACTCATCGGTATATGACACCATGGTGCGTATGGCTCAGCATTGGTCATTGAGATATCCGTTGGTTGACGGTCAAGGTAACTTCGGAAGTATGGATGGTGACAACCCCGCTGCCATGCGTTACACCGAAGCACGCCTGCGAAAGTTGGCTGAAGAGTTGTTGGAAGATTTAGAAAAAGACACCGTTGACTTCCAACCCAACTTCGATGATTCTTTGGAAGAGCCTCGCGTTATGCCAGCTAAAGTGCCGAATCTTTTATTGAATGGTGCAAGTGGTATAGCAGTGGGTATGGCTACAAACATGGCACCTCACAACTTAACCGAGGTGGTAGATGGTATTGTAGCCTACATCAACAACCAGGACATTACCACCGAAGAGTTAATGAATTACGTGAAAGCGCCTGATTTTCCAACAGGTGGCGTCATTCACGGTATTGAAGGTGTAAAATCGGCCTATGAAACAGGTAGAGGTCGCGTTGTTATTCGCGCGAAAGCGAGAATTGAAGAAGTAGATAACCGAGAATGCATCATTGTAGATGAAGTTCCTTTCCAAGTGAATAAAGCCGACATGGTGAAGAGAACTTGGGAATTGGTTCAAGAAGGAAAAATAGAAGGGATATCAGAAATTCGCGACGAGTCAGATAGAAAAGGTGTTCGTGTTGTTTACGAATTGAAACGCGATGCCATTTCAAATGTGGTTCTTAATAATTTATACAAGCATACTTCATTACAAACTTCATTTTCAGTAAATAACATTGCCTTGGTTAACGGACGTCCTGAAGTCCTTACGTTGAAAGCAATGATCAAACATTATGTGGAACACCGCCATGAGGTGGTAACACGTAGAACACAGTTTGAATTAAAGAAAGCGGAAGAGCGCGCGCATATTTTAGAGGGATACCTCATTGCACTCGACAACTTAGATGCAGTTATTGCATTGATTCGTGGATCTCAAACTCCGGATGAGGCGCGCGATGGATTAATTTCCAATTTCGCATTGTCTGAAATCCAAGCCAAGGCTATTCTTGAAATGCGTTTGCAACGATTGACCGGTTTGGAGCGTGATAAGATTCGTCAAGAACATGCTGAATTAATGGAGTTAATTAATAAACTCAAGGCCATTCTTGCAAGTGAAGAATTACGTATGGGAATCATCAAAGATGAGTTGACATACTTAAAAGAGAAATTCGGTGACGAACGTCGCTCTCAAATTGAATTCTCTTCGGCCGATTTAAGCATAGAAGATATGATTCCAGATGAAGCAATGGTTGTGACCATTACACATGCTGGTTATATTAAGCGTACAAACTTAAATGAGTATCGCACGCAAAGTAGAGGAGGGGTTGGTGCTAAAGGAACCACAGCAAGACAAGAAGATTTTGTTGAGCATATTTTCACCGCCACCAACCACGACTATTTGCTCATCTTCACCATGAAAGGAAGATGTTTCTGGATGCGTGTTTTTGAAATTCCTGAAGGAAATAAAACAGCCAAGGGCAGAGCCATACAAAACATGATTCAGATTGAACCAGACGATAAAGTATTGGCGTATATACCGGTTAAGGACTTGAATAACGAAGAGTATGTGAATTCGAACTTCGTAATTCTATGTACCAAAAAAGGCTTAATTAAAAAGACAGCTTTAGAAGCTTACAGCAGACCAAGAGCCAGTGGTATCAATGCCATTACCATTGTTGATGGTGATGAGCTTTTGCAAGCACGTTTAACCACAGGGCAGTCAGAAATTATCATGGGAACCAAAGACGGTAAGGCCATTCGATTCCCAGAGAATACTGTTCGTGCAGTTGGAAGAACTGCTCAAGGTGTAAAAGCTGTATCATTGGGAAGCAAGGAAGATGAGGTGATTGGAATGGTTTGCGTTGATGATCCTAACAGTGACATTCTTGTTGTTTCTGACAAAGGTTTTGGAAAGCGCTCTTCGTTAGATGATTACCGCATTACCAACAGGGGTGGTAAAGGAGTAAAGACCATTAACATTACCGATAAAACAGGACCATTGTGCGCCATACTTTCGGTTGATGACGCCTATGATTTTATGATCATCAATAAAAGCGGAATTGCCATTCGATTGAGTGTTGAGGAATTGCGTGTAATGGGCAGAAATACACAAGGTGTGAAATTGATTAACCTAAGAAATAACGATGCCATTGCAGCAGTTTGTGCGGTGATCAAAGACGAAGAAGGAGGGGAAGCTACCGAAAATGGTGAAGATTTGACCGATACTGAATCAACAGATAATTCAAATACAACAGAAGAATAACTTAGAACTCGGATTTTTGGCAAGCTCATTGCCAATCCGAAAATGAAATCTAAATCAAAATGAAAAAATTGTTGTTACTCGGTGCTTTTGTTATGTCATTGACAACACAAGCGCAAAAAAAAGAATGGACCAGTGCATACAACGCCAATAAAGATGGCGACTTCGTAAGTGCACTGAAATACATGGGTGAGGCGGCTGGTTATCCAGAAGCCTTAACAAAAGAAAAGCATTTCCGTTACTACGGAGAAATTTATATGAATATCGCATTGGATAGCACCTACATGGCGCAATATCCGAATGCCTACTTCGAAGCGTTATCCAACTTTACGAAAGCATTGGAATTGTCAAAAGATTATGAGCGTGAGATTAAAACTTCGGTTGAGCGTTCAAGAAGCATTATGGAAGCCAAAGCTATTGCGGCATACAACGCTAAGAACACATGTCTTGCGGGTGATTATTACAAAAAATTACAAAGCAGTGGTGCTATGTTTGGTGTCAACGATACCTTGTGGTACTACTACGGAGGAATGTGTCAGCAAGCATGTGGGAACTTCGATGATGCCATTGCTTCGTATGAGAAGGCGGGGAGCCTTAATTTTGAAATCGGATATTGCTACAGTCAGATTACAACCATGCTTCTCTCTCAGGGCAGAAAAGACGAAGCCATTGCTAAACTTCAAGCAGCACGCATACTCTATCCGAAAAATGTAGATATCTTACGCAGTGAAGTAAATATTTATATCGATGCGAAAGACTATCAAAAGGCGCTAAACCTTTTAGAAGAATTGTCGAAAGCAGATCCTTCAAACGAAAGCATTTGGTTTGTACTTGGTGTGACATATGAAAAAAATGAAAAGTGGGCAGAGGCTGAAAACGCATATGCGAAAGCGTTGGAAGTGAAATCTGATTACTTCGATGCACTCTACAATCTGGGAGTAATTTGGTACAACAAAGGAGTATCAAAATCAAAAGAATGTGACGGAATTCGTGGCGATGCTTACCAACCTTGTTTGGTAGAAAAGCGCGCAATTTTTGCGAAAGCTGCTGAGTATTTCGAACGCACACGTGCCATTGATGCAACAGACGAAAATTTGAAAAAAGTACTTATTGAATGCTACCGCAAATCAAATCAAGCCGATAAAGCGGAAGGCGTTAAGTAATCGAATGACATGGAATAAAAGAGGCTCCGAATTGGAGCCTTTTTTAGTTATTAACATTTTTTTTTTCGATGTATTTCCGCTGTGTATTTGCATGAAACATTTGAAACATGCAAAATTGGACTGATCTCATAAAAAGCTCTTACCAACGTATCTTGGAAAATGAAACAACACATCCGGTTAGTTTTTTCACTGGTATAGAATTGTGGGACAAACACGGTGGAATAAAATCTGGAGAATTAACACTCCTAGCCGGAAATCACATGTCGGGTTGCACCACCATGGCCATTCAAATTGCTTTAAGTAATGCAGCAAAAGGAATTCCTGTTCTGTATCTGAGTTCAGACCTATCCCCAGAACTTTTTCTTTACAGATGTTTCAGTTATTTGGCTCAAGAGCCATTGCCTCCGTTTGAGGAACTTATTCTTGACGCTACCTATTGGGATGCACTTTGCTACAAATACATTGACTTGGTCAAATCAGAACATTTTTATTTCTATCATTTCAATGAACCTGAGCTGCATGAAGCCATGAAAACGTTTATACAATTTAGAGAAAAATACGATAATGGATTGCTGATTGTAGATCGATTCAAATACGATTACGCGCAAGATATAACAGAAGCTAAAATGCTCTTGGCTTTCACCGAAGGTATCATGCAAGATATTATAGGATCGAAACGTGGAGCCTTGTTAGTAGCCCATTCAGAGATGGAGGCGTTTCATCCCGATGTAGAGTTTTTTCCGCACTTGAATCGTGTAGCTTATTGGCGCTTGTGTGCAGAATATATTTCAAGAACCTTGGTCATGAAAAGAAACGTGCATCAGTGGAATTCAGGCGGATTTTATCAACCTCCGCATCTCTCTACCACCGAAGCAGGTATCATGAACGATAAACGCTGTGCCAATGACAGTGAGCGAATTTACTTGCACAAAGGGCATTGTAAATTCTACTCACCATCTGACCCTGTTATTAAACCACTATTAGACGACGAATATCCCTTTTAATTATCGCGTAAGCGCATACAATTCAACAGCAGGGAAGGAGCTGTATTGATTTAAAAACCGATGCTTCCATCCAACATTATTTCCTGGTAAGTGATGAAAGATGTCAGAAAAATTGGAACAACGATCTTTCATGTAATTCCGAAAGGAAAATTGATCTATGTCGCTCAAACTAGCAAATGCAAGCAAACAGCGTAAGGTGGCAATATTCAGTTTGTCGAACAAATGCCACCGTGACAATGGACCGTTCATGACATGTACACGTCCGTCCTTTAAAAAAACGACCATGCATTCACCATTCTTTCTCAAATGAGTCATTTTACCTGGCTCGTACTGAGAGGTATGCTCGTGGTGGCTAAATCCAACCTGAGGCTTAAAGCCATTTTGAGTAAAAATTTTCCACAGCTGTGGACTTGCATTGAAAATCGGTAAGAAGTCACTCGCCGACTCACTAAAATAGGGGTTCTCTGTTTTCATGAGACGAATATTTTGAGTTGAGTCGTAATGGATTTACGAGATGAATTTTTTGAAAAAAAAAGAAGATTATTTGACTTAGTGTAAAAATTACACTAAGTTAGCCTTCGAGAATAAATTATGAATCAACACAACATTAAACGAATAGGCGTACTCACCAGCGGTGGTGATGCACCGGGCATGAATGCCGCTTTGCGCGCTGTAGTGCGCGCATGCGCGTTTCACCAAATTGAAGTAGAAGGTGTTTTTCAGGGATATACTGGTCTTATTGCCGGAGATTTCAAACGACTCAATGAACGTTCTGTTGCGCGAATTTTAGGTCGAGGCGGAACAATCTTAAAATCGTCAAGATCAAAAGAATTCATGACCACTGAAGGAAGAGCAAAAGCCATTGATCAAATTAAAAAACATCATGTAGATGCCCTCATTACCATTGGTGGTAACGGAACTTTCACAGGTGCACATAAATTATTTGAAGAATCGGGAATCCCGGTAATGGGAATACCAGGTTCAATAGACAACGATTTATTTGGTACGGATCACTGCATCGGCTTCGATACGGCCACCAATACGGTTGTTGATGCGGTCGATAAAATTCGTGATACAGCAACTTCACACAACCGAATATTCTTTGTAGAGGTGATGGGAAGAAATAGTGGTTTCATTGCGTTGAAAGCTGGAATAGCCGCAGGTGCTATTGCCATAGTACTGCCAGAAGATGAAATGACCGCAGATGAACTCATGCAAATTTTAAGATCAAGTGAAGATAGTGGGAAATCAAGCTCCATTGTTATTGTAGCTGAAGGAGCAAAGAGCGGAAGTGCGTATGACTTGGCGAAAAAAGTAACCGACCACCATCCAGATTACGATACACGCGTAACCGTGCTTGGCCACCTGCAACGGGGAGGAGCACCTAGTTGCTATGATCGCGTAATAGCTTCTCGCATGGGAGTGGCTGCAGTAGAAGGACTATTACAGGGTCGGAAAGATGTCATGGTTGGACTAGTCAATGACCGTGAAACGTATACTTCGCTTGAAGAAAGTATTCATAGAGCGAACCTACCCAATAGAGATGAATTAAGAATTGCCAGAATTCTGGCCATATAAAAAAGAATTATGAAACGAATAGCAATCAATGGATTTGGTAGAATTGGACGCGTATGCTTCCGTCACCTTTTAAAAAATGAACATGTTGAAGTTGTTGCAATCAATGACTTAACAGACGTTAAAACCCTTGCCCACTTATTGAAATACGACAGTATTCATGGCAGAGTAGCGGCTGAAATTACATGCACTGACGACGCGTTGGTAGTAAATGGAAAAGCAATTCGTGTTTATGCTCAAAAAGATCCTGCTCAACTGCCTTGGGCCGAGATTGGCGTAGATGTAGTTATTGAAAGCACTGGCTTTTTCACAGACGATCAGTCTGCCGGCAAGCACATTCAGGCTGGAGCCAAAAAGGTAATCATCTCAGCTCCTGCTTCAGGAAATGTGAAGACCATTGTTTTAGGGGTTAATGATGATCAGCTGACCTCAGAAGATCACATTGTTTCGAATGCATCATGTACCACCAACTGTTTAGCACCAATGGCTAAAGTGCTTCATGATAAATTTGGAATTGAAAAGGGATACATCACAACCGTTCATGCATATACTGCAGACCAACGTTTACAAGATGCTCCTCACAAAGATTTACGCAGAGCTAGAGCCGCAGCATTGAGCATGGTTCCAACAAGCACAGGTGCTGCGAAAGCAGTAGGATTAGTACTTCCAGAATTAAAAGGGAAATTAGATGGGGTGGCCGTACGCGTACCCACTCCCGACGGATCATTAACTGACCTTGTTGCTGTTTTGAAAAAAGAAGTAACCAAAGAAGAGGTTAATGCAGCCATGAAAGAAGCCGCAGAAAGCTATTTACAAGGAATTCTGGAGTATTGTGTAGATCCAATTGTAAGTATTGATATTGTAGGAAATGACCACAGTTGTATTTTTGACGCCGACTTAACTTCTGTCAATGGAACACTAGTGAAAGTCATGGGTTGGTATGACAATGAAGCCGGTTACAGTAAACGTGTGGTTGATTTAATAGAAAAACTTTAACTTATTCTTTATGATTTTAATAGCCGATAGTGGGTCCACTAAAAGTGATTGGGCACTTATTGACAGAAATGGAAATCGTCTCGGAAACTTCGAGACCATGGGGCTAAATCCATATTTCCACAACGAAGATGTTGTAGAAAATGCCATTAGAGGAAATGCCCCTCTGGCACTTTATGCAAATAAAATTTCACACATTTATTTTTACGGAGCAGGAAGTAGTACAGAAACCATGTGTTCCATTATTGAACGTGGTTTACGACGTGTTTTTACCGATGCGGAAATTTTAGTTGAACATGATTTGCTCGGAAGTGCATATGCTACTTACGATGGAGAATCTTGCATTTCTTGTATTCTTGGAACCGGAAGTAACTCATGTTATTTCGATGGAAGTGAAATTCATGAATCAGTTCCTTCTCTTGCATACATTCTTGGCGATGAGGCCAGTGGATCTTATTTCGGGAAAATTTTACTGCGCGAATACTTCTATAAAAAACTTCCAACTGAAATAGCAGAGGCATTTGAAAAATCGTTTCCCTTAAGCAAAGACGAATTCATCTCGAAAATATACAGAGAACCCAATGCCAATGTATACCTCGCTAGCTTTACCCGCTTCATTGGAAATTATGCGCATCATCCGCATGTAATGAATTGGGTGGTGAATGGAATGAGAGAATTTATTGATATTCACGTTAAGTCATTTGACAACTGGGATAAAGTACCCGTACATTTTGTTGGTTCTATTTCACATTATTTCGCCCATTGCTTAGAAAAAGCTTGCCAAGAGGAAGGGGTGCGTTTGGGCAATATCATCAAAAAACCAATTGACGGATTGGTGAATTATCATGTGAAATTTGTATTTAACCACGCCGAATGAAAGGAGCAATTTTCGATTTAGATGGCGTGCTTGTAGACACTGCAAAATACCATTTTCAAGCATGGCAGCGTCTGGCTCTTAGCCTAGGTATTGAATTTACTGAAGATGACAATGAGGCACTCAAGGGAGTGAGTCGTTTGGAATCATTGGAACGCATACTAGACAAAGGGAACATTGAGAAATCGGTAGAGGAGAAGGAAGAGCTGATGCAATTGAAGAATCAATGGTATTTAGATTTAGTAGTTGAAATGACCGCAGGCGAAGCATTACCAGGGGCCATAGCTTTTCTTGAAGATTGTAAATCGAAGGGAATTAAAATTGCTTTAGGATCTTCTTCGAAAAATGCCCCGCTGATACTGAATAAATTAAACATTGGGCATTTGTTCGATGCGGTAGTTGATGGAAACGTAGTGAATCTATCGAAGCCAAATCCCACGGTTTTTTTAACCGCGGCTCAAAATATTGGACTCCGACCTGAAGATTGCATTGTCTTTGAAGATGCTATTGCAGGGGTACAAGCAGCTAAAACGGGTGGTTTTTATTGTGTTGGAATTGGAACCAAGGAAAATTTACCCTTGGCAGATGAAGTGGCTCACTCATTAGGGGAATACAGTATACGTTAAATAAAAAAAGGGCCAGAATAATCTGGCCCTTTTTTAATTGAATCATTTACATTCCTGCTGCAGCAGAAGCCATTTTGTTTTGGATTTTCAATAAACGCGATGCCTGTGCTGAAGACATTGTCCCTTGGCCACTTGTCAATTTCGAATTCAAAGAATTCGCCTTCTCAAGCATGGCAGGATACTCAGACATTGCTGAAGCATCTCCTTTTTGTGCGGCTTTCATAAGCTTAATATATTGGTTCACATATTCTTCATAATCATTCAAAATTGCGTCCCAATCTTCGGTAGATGATGATGAAGTTGATGTTGAAGCATCTGAAGTAGTTGTTTCAGTTGACGTCTCGGTAGAAGAACTTGTTGAATTGGTTGACTGAGCAGCACTGTTCAATTGATTAACTGCATTATCAACGGCCTTCTCATCAGCCTTTGATGATGAACCGCATGCTACGAAAACAAAAAGTGATAGTGTACCACTCACCAAGAATAAAACTGTTTTTTTCATAAAAATTAAAATTAATGTACCCAGGCTGATGAGTACGATTATGTATTTTATTGTCGTCAGCCGTGAATTTAATCCCGACAGGAACGAATATAATGCATAATCGTCAATTATTTGCGAATACCTTAAATTACCACTGATAACTAAACTTTCCAGGGAATTCAGGGGTGTATTTGAAACTTCCTGTCCGATTAAAAAATTCAACATAACCATTGTCATAAACACTGAATGCCTGTGTGCCATAATTCTGATTAATGGTAACCATACTGCCCAAAGGTTCTTTTTTGATTTGAAAAGAAAACTGTTTTGGTGCACGTCCCCAATCCAATTCAATCAGATTTCTTTCACTAAATGGTTTTATTTGAAGTTGACTGCAAACAGATTCAGTTAATTTGAATTGTTGAAACGCCTCCTCCAACTCTTGATTGGTCCACAATTCATTCGAAGTACACTCCAAAGAAAAATAATACGCGTTGTAATCTTTTCTCTTCCAATTCTCAAACCGCAGTTGATGCAGCAGAGAATCTAGTTCATTCTCTTTCTTACTGAATGCATGAACGGGTAACGTGAAAATATACGTGAATTGATTTTCAAATGGCTCATCTTTGAATTCAAAAGAACTGCCATTTAACACGTGAAATTGGTAAACTGCGCATATGGTCTGAAATGATTTTTGAATTTCAATCTGATCAATATGATTTTGAATGGTATGTTTCATACCGGTATACATTTTCAAAACTTCATGATACAACTTCTTTTGATCAGCCTTTGAAATTTCCGGCATGTTTTGTTTGGAAATAAGAGAACAAGGAAAAATTCGGAATCCATTTTGGTATGAACACGCTTCCAACAGATTTCCTAAACTATCCCATCGCTGAAAAGGCCCATCCAACAAGCCATTCAATTTCTGGGTTTCTTCCTTTTTATTCCCTGTAGTCCAATAAAAAGCATCTTTGGTAATGTTATTTCTTGACGAATACTCATGTTCCAGTCTTCCTTTGGAGTCATATTTCTCAATAAATACATACGATGAATCGCTTTTGGAAAGTGATTTTGTATGTTGACCAAGGATATCTTTTTTGGAATACTCCCAAGATTCTTGAACGCCGGTAGATTTATAGTTCATAGTTAGTTTCTGCAGACTACCGTCTTCAAAATAATAGGCTGAAAGAGTATCGTTTTGAGTTCGATAATATTGTTTCGACTTCATGACTCCTGTTGGGTAATAGGTATAGTACGAAAAATATTCATGCGGATAATAATTGTAAATTTTATTTTCCAGAAGCACACCTTGCTCATTGTATTTTCTTTCAAATCCCTTTCCTTGTGCATCAATTCGTTTTTCAGAGGACAAATTTCCATTTTGGAAATAATGTGTTTCATGTCCTGCTGAGAAATAAAATTCAGGTGAGTAATTGATGGTATACTTCAATTTACCATCTTCGAAATAACCTTTCCAAAATCCGACAGGAAAGTCTTGATTGAATTCTTTTTCTTCAGATAATTTTCCATTCAAATCATAGTAATAAAACTTCCCTTGCGCTTTCCCTGTTTCATAATGTCCTTTTTGCAATAGTTTTTTTGTGTCACTGAACATGAAATAGGGGCCTGTTTGGGTGAGTGTATAATTCGGGTTATCTGAAACTATGGCATTGTGATGCTTCACTGTCATTAATTCTCCATTTTGATGATACGTGAACTCGGGTCCAAATTGCCCAGAGCAGTCGGTATATCCCTCTTCATCTATCATGTGTTCTGGCCGAGTTGGGTATCCTGCTCTCATGATTTCTTCATTTGTGAAATTTCGGAAATATCGAACATGCCAAAGTTTATCGCCGTTATAATTGATTTCTTTCCAGCATCGCTGTTTCTTACTGTTGAGATAAAAAATTTGATGCAGATGCAGTCGATTGAGTTCATCGAACATTTTTAATTCTGCCAAAATTGAATCTTTACGCTCTCGAATAAACATGGTTCTTGGTTTACCCGTTTCGAAATTGTAAGACCATTCTTCTTGTAAAATTCCGTTCTTAAAAACTCTTTTTTCATAGGGTCTGCCATTTGCTAACTGCTCACAAACACCTTGTCTAGGTTTTGAATAATCATAACCTTCATAGAAGGTGCTGAAATAGTAGAGACCACCTTTCTTTATGTGATATTGAAATTCACATTGACCACTTGCAAGCAATGTGGTGAAAAATATACATAGTGTAAGAAATTTACTTTTCATGTTATGTCACACTTCAATTTATACTTTACGGTTATAATTAATCCCAATACATGTCCGGGTAATACATCATATCTGGCTGACTCCAATCGCCACGACCGTTGTAAAATTCAATGTCTCCATCATTGTAAAGAGTGAATATTTTTGACACACCGTAGTTGATGAGTGTAATAATATTTGCCTTCTCGTTTTCTCGTCTTTCAATTAAAAAACTGGAGTAATGGCGAATTCCTTTTAATCCATAATCAATATCTGATTGTAATTGGTTAGGATAGAAATATCCGCTGTCAAATGGAAAAAACTTAACAAGCATTTCATTGAAAGATTCGATTCCGTGGTAGTCTTCGGTTGTAAGTTGGAAAGTGCAGTATCCCGCTTGTTTCATTTTTTTTGTAATGATGAATCCTCTTGAAATTAATATTGAGTCTATCTGTTGTTCATACGGGTCATAGGCGCTTACTGGAGCGTTAAACGTGTACGAAATTCCCCCATCAACCTGAACGTCCGCATTGGGTAGGAACGTGTATCCATTTTGATTGCAATACTCCACAACCCTCCAAAGGATCTCTGCTTCTTCGTCTATTTTTTCTTTTTCAACAATGCTTGGAGAAGGGTCTTGAATGCTGTTGTTGTAGAACCGTTTCATGTAGGTTGAAATAACAGCTGAACGCCAAACTTTCAATTCTTCATTTTGAGCTTTTGCGACAATACTGGGTTGAAATATTTCGCACTTCCCAAGTTTAAATCCTTCAGAATAATAACAGTTGCGCAGAGTAGTTCCTAATGAATCTTTTTGAATCCAATTTCCATTCAATAAATTGTAGACATAGTGTTTCTCACTTTTCAATTTTCCATTTTCATAGAAGTCTCTTTCGGTTTGTTCTTTTTCATGAAGAACCGATTCGTATTTTAAATTTCCATTTTCGAAGAATTGCTCAATGTGTTGATCTGTTATACCGTCTTTGTATGTGTAATAAGATTGCGATTTGAGTTTGCCAGGAGCATCATATTCAGCCATAAATTGTTGGGAGTTTCCGCTCCCAATATTCGGTGTGAGGTTTAAATTCTTAATACTCCCATCCTCGAAATACTCTGCACTTAATGTGTCGTTTTTTGCTCGGTAATATGTTTTTCGTTTTAATTGTCCAGAATTGAAGTAAGAGAAATACTCAGAAAGTTCAGAAGGGCCGTGATAGAAAATTTTGGTTTCAATGGGAGTTCCATTGTCTTGATAGCTTCGCTCAAAACCTTTTCCATCTTGCAATATTTCCTTTTCAAAAACAATTTTGCCTTGTTCGTTGAATCTGGTGGTATGTGGAATTGGCCAATAATA
>Ga0315905_10004012_pt1 | contig 15084 bp, 13 predicted proteins | sample LakEriMetagenome_5_FD_203522 | JGI IMG/M metagenome (GOLD analysis project Ga0315905, IMG submission 203522) | Freshwater fungal communities from buoy surface, Lake Erie, Ohio, United States - Buoy 4 MA121 | ecosystem: Environmental > Aquatic > Freshwater > Lake | place: USA: Lake Erie, Ohio... | reverse complement strand
GCCCGCCGCGCGCGGCCCCCGCCGCCCCGGCGCCGCGGCCGCCGGGCGCCCGCGCCCCCCCGCCCCCCCCCCCCCCCCCCCCAGCCACGCAGCAGCTGAGTCCCTGTCCGCTTGGCACAGCAGCATGCGGCACCCAATGCATGGCCAGTCCATGGGCAAATAAAGTAATAAACTCGGCTAATACAATCAGACCGCCAACCCACCTGGAATGCGAATGCACTGACCGCCATCCCCTGGCCCCGGCTGCTGGCGGCTAGAGGCATGCCGCCCCTTGGCAGCACCAGCTGCCCAGCAGCTGCCTGCAGCCCTTTCGACGCCAGCACGCTGCCAACGTAGGGGTTCAAGCTGCGCAGGTGCAGCTGAGGGGCAGCCAGGCTGTGGGCAAGCTGGTGGGCGGCATACACCACCCCGCTGATGCCTGCCGCCGGCTCTGAGTGGCCCACAAACGGCTTGTTGGCCAGCAGGGCCAGGGGGAGGCCGCGTTCGGGGGCTGCAGGCAGGTACACCTCCAGGGCTGCCCCCACCTCAATGGGGTCGCCCAGCGCGGTGCCTGCAGATGATGTTGGGGGGCGGGGTCAAGCTGGTAAAGTCGTGTGTGAACAGGATTCGGAAGGATGCGGGCAGGCGACCAGCCGCCCCCTCGCTCCCCTCCGCCGCTGTGCACCATCCCCACCCCCACCCACCTGTGCCGTGCATCTGCAGGGCTGCCACCTCAACCTCCGCCAGCTGCGCATCCGCCAGCGCCGCGCGCACCGCCTCCTGCTGCGCCGGCCCGCTGGGCGCGGTCAGGCTGCTGGCCCTGCCATCCTGGTTGACAGCTGCCCCACGCAGCAGAGCCAGCGCCCCTGGCCTGGCGCCAGGCGCCAGCAGGGCCATGGCGCAGGCTTCTGAGCGCACGTAGCCGTCCGCAGCTGCGTCCAGCGTCTTGCAGCGGCCGTCGGGCGCCAGCATGCCCGCCTTGGCAAACATGGCGGTGGTGGAGGGCAGCAGCATCATGTTGACGCCGCCCACCAGCGCCGAGGTGCAGCTGCTGCCGCCGCCGCCGCCCAGCAGGGCCTGGCGGGCCAGGTGGGCTGCCACCAGGGAGCTGCTGCATGCCGTGTCCACGCACAGGCTGGGGCCGGTGAGGGCGCAGTGGTAGCTGATCCTGCCGCAACCCACGCTCAGCACAGCCCCCTGGGCGGAGTAGGTGCTCAGGGGCAGGCCGTGCGCTGCTGCCAGCTGCGCATACTCTGTCCAGCTGATCCCCACAAACACGCCCGTCTGGCGGCTGGCGCTGCCGCTGTCCTGCGCGGCGGGCAGCAGCTGTCCTGCAGCTTCCAGCAGCAGGCGGTGCTGCGGGTCCATGGCCAGGGCCTCGCCCGGCGACAGCCCAAAGGCGGCGGCATCAAATGTCGCCACACTGGACATGAAGGCACCAAAGCGAGGGGGCAGGGCGGCACCCGTCAGCTTGCCAGCCGCCGCATCCACTGCCCAGCGCTCGTCAGGCACATGCACAATAATGTCCACCAGCGGCGGCGGCTGCGGCAGCGGCTCGGGCTGCTGCCGCCCTGCTGCATGCTCAAACGGCCGCAGCAGCATGCCCATGACGGACACCGCCCGGATGCTGGGCTCAGCTGCGCCGGGGGAGGGCAGCAGTGACGAGCGTGGCGGCGGCATCGCAGCTGCTGCTGGCTTCTGGGGCGCTGCTGCATGCTGCTGGGCGCTGGTGGTGGTTGCCAGCTTGGTCATCAGGAAGGACGTGATGGCCGATGACGTGGGCTGCGGCAGCACAGCCATGCAACCAGCCTGGCAGTGAGGGCGCTTCTGGGGCAGTGGCGGCCGTGTCTTGACAGGCAAGGCGGCTGCGTGAGCTCTAGAAGGCGCGACAGCTGGCGGGCAAATCTGCATGCTGAGGGTGCAGGCAGTCATGCAGGGCAACAGATGGATGGCTGTGGCCACTTGGCAGCTCACATAATCAAAGATGAGGGTTGATGGGAGCTGCAGGTTGAGCCGCCTGCTGGCCACATTGACAAACTCCACCGCACCCAGGGAGTCCAGGCCAGCTGCAGGATAACACAGCGTGCCAGAGGAGTAAGCCCTGTCCACAGCGCAGTCGGCGGATGCGCAGGCCGTCCGGCTGGCTACACATGCGGCAGCCAACCATTTTAGAGCCAGTCCCCACTGCAGCAGCACAACACACCTGACATCAGGGGCTCGTTTGCCTCAGGCACACTGCCCAGCACATCCCTCAGGGCTCCCTCCACTTGCAGGAGCACAGATTCACGGCTGACCATGGCGCCCGTTGCCGCATCCGTGCGCCTGGCCGCAGTAGCGGCTGCGCCTTCCCCTCCCGCTTCCTGCCACATGTCCTGGTACATGCCTGGTGCCGCCTGCACGGGGGCCATGCCAGCACCAGAGCACCACCAGCCGATTGTGTGTGCGCCGGGCAGGCCTCCAGTTGGGCGGCAACCCCGGGCAGCAGCATCCTGCCCAGAAGCATTGGGCACTGGACAGCAGGTGCAATGCAGGCTGCTCTGGTGCCAGGTGCAGGGCATTGCTCGCCTGCATGTGCTGCCGGTAGGCCGTCCAGTCAAAGGGGTTGACCGTGACCACGACCGGCCGCTCCGGCAGCGCCGCAGCAGCGCTGCGCAGGACGGCCGCCAGAGCTGACAGGCCGTGCTCGGGGTCCAGCACGCCCTGACCAATGCGGACCAGGCGTGCCATGACAGCAGCAGACGCCATGCCTGCATGAGGAGCAGGGAGCATGCCATGCATCAGCGGCGGGGCAACATGGATTACTGTTGCACCATTCATGCATTGCCTTGCAGGCACCTGCACATGCAGCCACATGCAGCTGGCAACCAGTATCAGGACACAGGCTGTGCCTGGCAGGCCATTCTCACTGCAGGCGCTGTGCATCAGGCCTGGGCACAAGCGCACCTGCGCTGGCCCAAGCACCCCACTGAATGGAGCTGGCAGCCACTCCTTGCGCAGCCGCCTGGGCAGCCCAGGCGTCCAGCACGGCATTGGCAGCCACGTAGTTGCCCTGCCCAGCCGCCCCCACCAAGGAGGCCACGGATGAAAACAGCACCAGCTGCCGAAGTGGCTGGGCAGCCTGGTGGGCTTGCAGGGCGTCCTTGGCTGCCGTCTTTGGCGCCATGACAGCACGCAAGGACGCAAGGGTCTGGTTGGGGAGCAGGGCGTCCTGCAGGCAATCACACCAAGCAAAGTCCAGCCAGTAACCAGCAGCCACAGCAGGCGGTGCAACCGCTTTTGCACGGCCAAGCTTTGCACTTCAAACCCATGCATCACACCAGGCCTGCACCCACCTGTAGCACGCCGCTGGCATGCAGGACCACCTCGCTCGGCCTGTCTCCCACCGCCCAGACATGTGCTGCATCTGCTGCAGCCATCACATCAGCTGCGATGGCAGCGACGGAGGCTGTGCCCACCGCCAGTTCCGCCATGCTCTCACTGCTGGCCAGCCTGCAGCAGGGGGTGGGTGAAATTCAGGGGGCGCCTGTCGCTGCTGGCTGCCGCATGCACGGGGCCCTGCGCTGAAAAGAGTTGGGCATGCATGCACAGCAGCTGGTGGGCACAGCCACCAGCCTTGCCAAGGGGTGCTGGCGCTGTGCTGGCAGCATACACACACCTGCCGGTGCGCGACACCAGACGGATGCGTGCCACCTCGCCGCTGCCAGCCATCCACTTTGCCATCAGCATGCCCAGGCCACCCGTGCCGCCCGTGATGGTCACGCTTGCTTTGGTGTGCGGGCTGCTGGACAGGCCCAGCGGCTTCTGCGCAGCGACCACCTGCGTGCAGCAAGCAGCAGGGAACGCATGCGCCCCCAATCTGGGCAACCAACCAGCGCCGTGGGTCACAAGGCAGCCTGCACGCCAGCAGGTGCATGCGGTGGTGGAGCTGGCATGCAGCTCTGCATGTGCTGCCCGGTCAGCACCTTGCCGACGTGGCTGGCTTGAGCCAGCTGCCGCATGGCTGCCGCTACCGAAGCCAGGTCAAAGCAGGCCGCTCGCAGTGGCAGCAGCTGGCCGGCAGCCAGGCTGGCTGCCACTGCTGCCATCAGCCCTCCCAGCACATGGTCAGGCAGGAAGTCCACGGCCAGCAGGCTGTAGCTGACGTCCGGCCGCTCGGCTGCCGCGGCGGCTGATGACCAGATGTCTCGCTTGCCAATCTCCACCAGCCGCCCGCCAGGCTGCAGGGCTGCCAGGCTGGCTGCCACCATGCCCGGCGAGGTCAGCGAGTTGAGCACCACCGCCACGCCGCCCAGCTGGGCCAGCTGCGCAGCAAAGCCCGTGTCGCGCGACCCCACCACAGCCGCGCAGCCGAGCGACCGCAGCAGGGCGCGCTTGTAGGGGCTGCCAGCAGTGGCACAGGGCACCGCCCCTGCAGCACCAATGAGCTGCAGCGCTGCCAGGCCGACACCCCCGGCGGCAGCATGCACGAGTACCCGCTCGCCCGCCTGGACGCCAGCCAGTTGTCGCAGGGCCACCTCTGCTGTCATGCACACTGTGGGCGCGGTGGCTGCCTCGGAGTAGGAGATGCCCGGCGGCATGGGAGCCAGCATGCTGGCCGGGCCCCTGACGATGGTGCCCAGGCAGCCGTGTGCCAGCCCAAACACGTCCTGCCCAGGCATCAACCCAGCCCCAGGGCCGGCCGCCAGGACCACGCCTGCGGCACCGGGCAGCAGGGACGTGGCCAGGCATGCCGTGCATGCTCCAGCAGGGCAGCAGGAGCCGGGCACAGGGCACAGGGCAGGGCGTCAGCGCCTTGTACAATGCCTTGGCTCTGGCTCCGCTCGCATGCACCACGCGCATGGCAGCTCCAGCAGGGCGCTGGCGTGGCACTGCCCGCTGGCAGCAGCTGCTGCGTGCCCAGATCATCACCTGCACAGTCGCTGCCAGGCGGTCCAGGGTCACCCGGGTACATGCCCAGCACATTGAGCACATCCCTGCATGCGCAGCAGCGCAGAAACCTGTGTGAGCGAGCGCACTCACCCACGAGCGCAGGTGATGCAAGGTGCCAGTGTGCGCCACGAGCTGCGCTACACGCCAGCCCACGCACCTGAAGTTGATGCCAATGGCTTTAACGTTCACCACCACCTCCCCTGCCGCGGGTGCCAGGGTGGCTGGATCCACGGCCCTGGCCACCAGATTGGCCAGGGACGAGCGCGGCTCCGGCTGGATGGACACCCACTGAGGCGCCGCACCCGCCGCTGAGCTGGCCACCAGGCGCGGGACTGCCATGGTGTTGTCGTGGGCTGAGGCTGCTGCCAGCAGACCCCTGCTGGCGACGTCCTGGCCAGGTGTCGGCAGGGCTGGGGAGCTGGCTGCTGCCAGGGGGCTGCTGCTGAGGAGCGTGTAGGCGCTGGCTGCCTGCTCCGTGGCGGCTGTGCGCATCAGGCCCCAAACAGCTGCGGCGCCATCCGAGGCTGAGCCGCCCATCAAGCCCTGTGGCCCCAGGGCAGCACGTGGGTCGCTCGCCAGGCGCTCCTCACGCAGCCGGGTGTCCACCACGGCGGCGGCGGCGGCAGGGCCGCCAGACGCCACCAGCTGCTGCAGCACCGCCATGGCCGTGCCGGCAGTGCCCACGGCTGCGGGGGCGGCTGGGCTGTGCCTCCAGGTCAGCAGCAGGGGTGGCCGGCTGCTGGCGGGGAGCTGCACTGACACGGCAATGTCGGCGTCCACCAGCTCACCAGGACCTGCAGTCAGCAGCCGACGGGAGGGGCCGCAGGCTCGTGCAGCAGGCAGCCTGGGTGTGCAGTGCAGGCGTGCAGTGCGCCCTGCCAGCCACGGCCGCCGTGGCTGCCTCCAGGGCATGGCAAAGCGTGGGACAAGATGCCAGCCATGCACCTGCCTGCAGCAGCCCACCTGCTTCCACTGCCGGCTCGCTCCTCAGCCAGTCCAGGGCGTAGGTCAAGGGAGCCGCCGCGCTGCGCAGCTCCCTGGCCGCTGGCTGGGCGGCTGCTGCTGGCAGGTCGTCCGCCATGGCGCGCCTGGCCACCAGCCGCGTCTGCAGCTGCTCCACACGCGCTGCTGCCGACATGCTATCCTGACTGCCGCCAGCGGCACCCAGGTAGAAGCTGCTGGTGTCGGTGTCACCCACACGCCCCGCTTGCCCCGCATGAGCTGTGGTGGCTGCATGCAGCTGGCCCAGGTCGGGCATGCTGGCAGCGGCCTGGGCGGGCCCCAGGAAGCAGCCCAATGCCACCGGAATCTTGGCAGGGCTGCCGGGCGCCAGTACGCCCAGGTGCAGGGCACTGTCCACCTGCTGAGGACTGGTCAGGTAACCTGACGCGTGCCAGGCAGCGGTCAGGGGTTGCAGCCTGCCCACCGCCCCGCCCATGCTGGGCACCGCAGCCGCAGCCCCCGCCACACGCTGCGCCTGCTGCCGCACCTGCGGCACCGCCTGTGTCAGGGCTGCCAGCCCCGCTGGCGACACTGCAGGCGCCGCACTGCCGCTGGAGGCGGCCACGGCGCAGGCGCGTGCCGTCACAGCAACCGTCGAGGCTTGCTGACCCCACCCACCCTGGCTGCAGCTGATGACCAGCCCCCCGGACACGTCCAGGCCACAGCTCACGAAGCAGTCTGCTGCTGGTGCAGCAGGCAGGACAATGGGCGCGGCAATGGCCAGGTCTGCCACGCCGCAGCGCAGCCCCTCCGCGGGCCCAGCGCTCCCATGCAGCAGGCTGACCACTGCCGCCAGCGCGAGCTCCATCATGGCGGATGCCGGCAGCAGTGGCCGGCCCATGACCATGTGGTCACGCAGGCAGGCCAGGCGCTGGGTGGATGCCAGCATGCAGGTGAGCTGGCAGCTGCCATGGCCGGGCCACGCGCGGTCAATGAGCGGGTGAGCCGGCGGCGCCACGTACATGCGCTCGGGGGCCAGCAGCTGACGCTGCTGCCAGGCCAGCGACTGGCGGCCGGGGCCTGCAGCTGCAGCGTGCACAGAGGTAGCAGCATCAGCAGTGGCAGCTGCAAGCAGCGTCGCTGCCAGCATGCTCAGCAGCATCAGCAGCACGCTTTTGCCGCTGCAGCTGGGCTGCACAGGCCGGCGTGGCGGCTGCCGGGCGCTGGCGGTCGCGTGCATCAACGGACTCGCCTGCAATGGGCGCCCCCGGTGCTGCCACCAGCGCGTGTGCATTGGTGCCCATGAAAGCAAAGCCGCTGACGCCGCCCGCCTCTTGCCAGCGAGACCCACAGCCAGCCCAGGGCGCCTCCTGGCGCGGCAAGGCTGCCAGGCGTGTGCCCTGAGGGCCCAGGGCTGCGCCCAGGCTGGACATGAGATAGGGGTTGAGGTGGCGCAGGTGCAGGAGGGGGCTGGAGGCATGCTGCTGGACCTGCAGGCAGAGGCAGGCCAGACCTGGAGGCTCAGATTGATGACTCCTGCTTGGCTGCGCCTGCTAGCTGGCGGGCAGCTGCTGCCCCGGCCTGGCAATGGCAACACAGCAACGCTGCCGCCCTTCCGAGCAGCAGGCGAGTTGCGCCGTGCTGGCAGGGGCGTTTGTTTGAGCCAGCCCACCTGCCACTGCAATCGCAGCAGACCCGCAATGCCAGCTGCCGGCTCTGCGTGCCCCAGGTGGCTCTTGAAGGCGGTCAGCGTCACCGGCTGCTGCCGGCTGCTGGCGCCAGGCGCCCTGCCTGGTGCTGCACCGCCACCGACCAGCACGCTGAGAGAGGCACCCACTTCAATGGGATCCCCCAGGGGTGTGCCTGCAGGGGCGCCAGGTAGCATGGGACCCAGGTCACCACAGGAGGGTGCAGCGGTGATGCGTCAGGCAGCAGCATCCATGCCCGCCAAGCATCCATGCCCCACCACCAGTCGCTGCCACCCGGCCTGTTCAGTCGGTGCAACTGCATTGCACCCCCACCTGTGCCGTGCATCTCCAGCGCAGCCACACCATGCGGCTGCAGGCCAGCGTCTGCCAGAGCCGCGCGGATCACCAGCTGCTGGGATGGGCCGTTGGGTGCAGTCAAGCTGCTGCTGCGGCCGTCCTGATTGACGGCTGTGCCAGCCAGCAGCGCGCAGGCCTGTGAACCCCCCTCCCCCTGCGCCGCTGGCGCAGCCACCAAGATGGCGCAGCCGGCTGCCTCTGCCCTCACGTAGCCATCAGCCGCTGCGTCCAGGGTCTTGCAGCGGCCGTCCGGGGCCAGCATGTTGGCGCGGTTGCAGGCCAGCGTCCAGGTGGACACCAGCGTCAGGTTGACGCCTGCACCCAGGGAGCACATGCGTGTGACAGTGACAGCGCATCAGTGCGGCCAGTGTAGACGTCTGGGACATTGTGAGGCTGCATTGTTGTGCCTGCTGTGGTTTGGTTGCAGGCGGTCATGCCGCTATCATGCAGCAGCCGGCAGCCGTAGTGGCACCCTAGGGCCTGCCCACCCACGCCCCCAGCTGCCGGTCGGGCGCACCTGCTGTTGCTGCCATGGCCACCTCCCCGCTCCTCACAGCCCGGGCGCCCAGGTGTGTCGTGACAAGCGACGAAGAGCAGGCCGTGTCAACGCTGACTGCTGCGCCGCGCAGGCCGTAGGTGTAGGACAGGCGCCCGGATGTCACCGACAAGTGAGCGCCTGCAGGCATGCATGGTGGGAGCAGCAGAGCGCACCGCTGATGGGGCAGAGGGGCAGAGGGCGTGTGTCACCCAGCACTGACCACGCACGGCTGAGGAGGGGTGCAGGCCATGCCACATGCGCCATGCGTCACGCTGAGGCAGTGGCGAGGGCCAGTGCAACTCCCCTGGCCAGCGCCCTGGCCTGGGCCAGCACTTGCCTGTGGCATAGTAGCCAGAGATGGGGTGGCGCTGCTCCAGGGTGATGCGAGCGTACTCCAGCTGGGAGATGCCAACATACACGGCAGCGTCCCTGCAGGGGCGCCCAGGCCCCGGCCGCAGACCTGGGTCACCCAGCTGGCAGCAGCAGTATCCGCCTGTGGTCCACAGCAGTCCTGTACATGGCACGCCCAGCACCAGGGGAGTGGAGCCAGCATGCCCACGGGGAGCCAGGCCTTGTTTGCTGCTCACCCAGCCACGCGTCCACCCACCTGCTGTATGCCCCCCTGTCAGAGGCGGCCAGGGCGGCCTGCTGGAACACCTCCAGCACCAGGCGCTGCTGGGGGTCCACCAGCAGGGCTTCGCCAGACGTCAGGCCATACGCGGCAGCGTCGAACAGCTCCACATTGGGCACAAAGGACCCGTACCTGCACATGCGCAGTGGGAGGCAGCGTCGTGGGTGGTGTGGTGGGGCACCAGGCACAGTCCATGATTGCTCTGCCTCACATTCGTTCCCCCCTGGTGCGCAGGGGGGCCCCGCAGGGTGGCCCCGCCTCACATCATTCCCCCCTGGTGCGCAGGGGGCCTCCGCAGGGTGGCCCAGCCTCACATTCAGTGACGGAGAGCATCAAAGCAGCAGGGGGCCAGAGGTGCAGCGCAGCTGCCAGCGGCTGCCCAGGGCGGTGGCTTGGGCGCAGCATGCACAGCTGCCGGCCTGCCGCCCACCTGAGGTGCGCCTCGCTGTCTGGGGCATCGGCAATGCGTCCGTCCACGTCCCAGCGGCTGAGCGGCACCACTGACACGCGGTCGCGGCCGGGACCTGCGGGCCAGGCCCCAGGGTCAAGAGCCGGGCAGGGCAGCAGCGGAGGCATGAATGAGTGCCCAGCTGCGTGAATCATATGGCTTTGCCTGGGGTCATGCGGTGGTGGTCCCTGCAGCTAGGTAGGTGCAGGTGAGGGTGGTGAGCGGCGGTTGCTTTGCGTGTGACTGGTGCAAGCCCAGCCGGGCAGCTACCTGGCGCTGACTGCTCAAAGCTCCCGCCAGCCATGCGCTGTGCCATGCCCACAATCAGCACCGCCCTCGCTGCAGCGGGCGCCGCAGCAGCCGGCGGCGCAGCAGGCAGGCCCGGCGCCGCTGCTGCCGTGGGCACTGCTGCAGCAGCAGCGGCAGGTGCCACGGCTGCGCAATAGTTGCTGCTCAGGAAGGCGCTCATGTCCCTGATGGATGGGTAGTCAAACACCAGGGTGGGCGGCAGCGACACCCCCAGCGCCGCCTCCAGGCGCCCTGTCACTGCCACAGCAGCCGTGCTGTTGACCCCGCTGGTCATCAGGGGTGCCTCGGCATCAATGCCGGCGGCGACATCGCTGCCAAGGATGTCATCCAGCGCCCGCAACACCAGAGCTGCCATGCTGGCCTCAGGGTCGGCTGGCAGCGCGGCGCCTGCTGGCAGCTGCACGGCGCCCGCTGCTGCTGCTGCGCCATAGTTGCTGCTCAGGAAGGCGCTCATGTCCCTGATGGATGGGTAGTCAAACACCAGGGTGGGTGGCAGCGACACCCCCAGCGCCGCCTCCAGGCGCCCTGTCACTGCCACAGCAGCCGTGCTGTTGATGCCTGCAACAGGGCAGGCGACAGCAGGTATGCATGGGCTTGAGCGGCAGCATCTCTGGCGGCAAGAGGTGCCTGCTTGACCACATGTGCATTCATTGAATGGGTGTGTGCACGATGGTCTGGCACGCACGACAATGACTGATGCATATTTGGGTGGCAGGGTCGCATCATTCATTGCTGGCGCACCCGAGGTGAGGAGCGGGTCGTCCGCCCCGATGCTGCCCGCAACATCGCCCCCCAGGATGTCACTGATGGCGCTGCCAATCAGCCCCGCCATCCTGACCTCATCCGACACTGCAGGCGCCAGCGCCGCCACCCCAGCCGCCGCCACGGGCTGCTGAGTTGGCGGCTCACTGGCGGGCAGCGCCAGCACCGCACCCAGGCGGGGCAGCCCTGCCTGCCGCTGCGCCTGCAGCAGGGCGTACTGCAGCAGGCTGGCATCCATCAGGACGGGCGTGCTCAGCACCACCGCGGCTGCAGTGACGCCGTCCGCGGTGAGCTGGTCGTCCAGTGCCTGAGCCTCTCTGGGCGGCAGGGGGTGGCTGCAGATCAGCAGCAGGTGGCTGGCGCCGCCTGCCACCGCCGCAGGCACCTGCAGCCAAGCACGCACCCTCAGTAGCCGGGGGCGCAAGCAGCAGCGGCAGGGCACATGCCGGACAGTCATGGCCCCGGGCGCCTGCTGGTGCAGCAGGCAGCAGGTGAGTGTCAGCCGTTACCAGCAGGTTGGACAGCACCGCTGCGCGCAGGCTGGCCAGCGCTGCCGGCCCACTCACGTGCGCGGCTGCTGGGGTGGCGTGGGCGGGCACCACCAGGGTCACATCCGGCTGCACCACCTGCCCCGCATCCCCGGGTGCCACTGGCACCACATCGCCGCCAAACGCTGCCACCACTGCTGCTGCCACCTCGCTGCCCGTCAGCTCTGCCAGCGCCCGGCGCTCCGCTGGGGCAGCAGCAGGCGGGCCTGCTGCTGCGGGCTGCGTGAACCTGTCCCTGAGCCGGGTCTTCAGGAACTTGCCGGAAGCTGTGGTGGGCATCTCCTCCAAGAAGTGCACCTGCACAGGCGGCCGGTGCGGTGGGCGGGTGGGCGCGACAGCTGCGTCAGAGGGTGCCTGCGGGGAAGGCGACGCCATACGCTGTGCGGGCACGACCACAGCCCCACACCGCCACCCACCTGCGATGGGACCTTGTAGTGTGCCAGGCGCTCCCTGCACCAGGCCATCAGCTGCCCGCCGCTTGTGCCGGCCTGACCCGGCTTCAGCACGACTGCCGCCGCCACCAGCTCGCCCAGCACGACGTTTGGGATGCCAAACACGGCTGCCTGGGCCACCGCTGGGTGTGCCGCCAGCACGGCCTCCACCTCGGTGCTGTACACATTCTCGCCGCCGCACAGGATCTGCAGCCCGACATCCCACGCACAGAGCATGAATGATGAGCAGGTGCCTGAGCTTGCTGGCACAGCTCATGTGGGTGGGTGTAGGCAGAGCTGGCAGCCAGGTGGTCCCTTCTCATGCACAGCCGCCCTGCTGGCTCAGGCGTGCCAAGACACGCCCCGGCCCATGGTGGGAGGCAGAGCAGGCCAGGCTCACCATGTCTTTGGCTCGGTCCACCACTTGCAGGTACGGCCGGGGACCCAGCTCAGTGGTGCTGCTGGCCCAGACAGCCAGGTCACCCGTCTTGAACCAGCCGCCGGGCGCAAATGCCTCGGCCGTGGCTTCAGCATTGTTCCAGTAGCCCTCAAACTGCATGCAGAGCGCGGCGGCACGCACTCAGTGCAGGCAGAGGGCAGTATCCAGTGTAAAATCGCGGCTGACAACGTCTGCAGTGTATGCAGCGTGCCCTGGGCAGCTGGCTTGGAGCGGCACAAGCAGAGCGGCAACCGCACGGCAGCTGCCCGGCACTCACCACCGTGGGCCCCCTGCACCACACCTCGCCCACATCTGCTGAGCCAGGCAAGACGTCTCCGCCTTCCTCGCTCACGATGCGCGCCTGCGCACAACCAATGGTGCTAGTTGCAGCGCTGATGCAGCGCAGCAATGCCCCAGGCACCCAGGCGGGCTGCGCCTGTGCTGCACCCCCACACTGTTGCCTGTCTCATCAGCAGCCCCAAACGCATGCCATGCTGCCACGCAGGCAGCCACGCGCAAGCATGTCTGCCATGTTGTGGCTGGCCGGGATGATGCATGCGTCATGCCGCCCTCACCTCCATCAGCTCGAAAGGCCGGCCAGAGGTGTTGATGGCGGCCAGCAGCTGCTCGCCCGTGGCCGCTGGCACCGACGAGCCGCCGCCGCCGCCGCCTGGCTGCTCAGCGGCAGCGGGGCCAGCTGCCGTGGAGGCGGACCTGACAGCAGCAGCAGCAGCAGCAGCAGCAGCAGCAGCAGCAGCAGCAGCAGCAGCAGCAGCAGCAGCAGCAGCAGCTGCAGCTGCTTCCACCACCTGCGGCTCCAGCAGGCTCATGCTGATCTTGCCACAGCACTCTGTCATGCCATACGACACGAAGAACTCGCAGCCAAAGGCAGCGATTGCGCGCGCCACCACTGCCGGCGTCTGCGGGCTGCCGCCGCAGGACAGCAGCCGCATGCTGGACAGGTCGTGCTGCCGCAGGGCCGGGTTGTTGACCAGCAGGGCCACCATGGTGGACGCCATGTTGCTGATGGACACGCGCTCGCGCTCTGCACGCACGATTGGCGGTGGAGGGGTGATGAGCATCTGCCCGGCCACAGGGGCGGCAGCGGCGCAGCAGCCGCACAGGCTGCACCATGCAGCGGCGAGTGCGCATTGACTGATGGATCCAGGCCCAGTCCAGCTGCTGGTGTGCAGCTGACATCAGGCAGGTCATGTGTCATGATGCTGCACTGCACTGACTGCTGGCAACAGGCACAGCAGCTGGCGGCTGTCGGGCACGCCCGCGGGAGGTCGCGGGCAGCCCCCGGGCCGCGGACTCACCAATGGTGGCCAGCACTTCAGCTGCCGTGAAGGTGGGCAGGATGACGTGCCTGCCGCCCACCAGGGTGATGCTGTACACGGCAAACACGTCCACCTGCAGCGCCGCGCCCACCAGTGCATGCCCGCTGATCCCTGATTCGCAGCTGCGACCACCTCGGCCACATCAGCAGGCCTGCCTGGTGATCAGACGAACAGCAGCGTGCCCACCCCACGGGCAAGCATCTGACACGCCGCATAGCCAGGCGTTGTGCAGCGCCACTCACCAGGTGGAACATGGGAGCAAAGTGGCCCCAGATGTCGCCACCGTGCATGCGGTGCTCTGCGCGCGCGGCGGTGGGTAGGGAGGGGCAGTCGGGCGTGACGCTGGGGTCAGCATGCGAGCACCGGGGGGCAGTCCATGCCTGTGGTGCTTGTGGTTGCTGGCAGCTGCAAGCACGCTGCTAGCTGGTGGCAAGCCAGGCGGGTGCTGCCTTGCTGCATGGGCTGGAGTGGCGCCAAAGCGGGTGATCGCAGCGCGCGCCCGGGCGGCGCGCAGCGGCGGCCGCCCTCACCCACCTCTTGCTGCCGCCTGAGCATGCAGCCCCACAATGCGGTGGCTCAGCAGCACGCCCTGCAAGCAGGACAGCATGCACCCACTGCTGATGTGAGTGCCCTGGTCACGTCCACAGCAGCTGCCAGGGGAGCAAGGCGTGTGGGGCGGGCAGGCAGGGCAGCGCCAGCCTGCCCGACACTGCCCGGCAGGCGCACACACCTTGGGCCGCCCCGTGGTGCCGCTGGTGTAGTAGAGGTGGAAGCCATCCTCGTCTGAGGCCAGCTGCCCTGCAGCTTCCAGCTGCTGCACCGCAGGCACCGGTGCTGCTGCTTCGGCTGGGGCTGGGTCGGGGTAGGGCAGGTGGTCCACGCCCGCCCAGGCCGCGCCCAGCGCCGCCAGGTCGGGCGCCGCCGCCTGCCCCGCGGAGCCTGCCCAGATGACGGCCCGCAGCTCCGCCAGCCGCTGCTGCTGGGCGCCCGCCGCGCCCCCGCCGCGCCCTGCGCCAGGCGCTGCGCCCTCTGCTGCGGCGATGCCCGCCGCGGCGGCCAGGGCGCCGCCAAACTCGGCGCCCGCCACCACCACGGCCGCGCCGCTGTCGCCCAGGATGTACGCCAGCTCGGGGGGTGCCAGGGAGACGTTGACGTTCACCACCACGGCGTGCAGGGCTGCGCAGGCGTAGTGGGCGTCCATGACCTCCAGCTGGTTGCGCATCATCAGCGCCACGCGGCTGCCGCGGCCCACACCTGCGCGGGGGGGGGGGTGGGGGGGGTTGGCAGTGTGTGTCGAGGGGCCGCTGGCTGCCTCGCTGGCTGGCTGGCTGGCTGGCTGGCTGGCTGGCTGGCCGGCCGGCTGCAGCTTCACCACGGCCACTCAACCCACCAAAACCCGGAGTGATGCTGATGGTTGTGTGCGCAGCTGCCGGTCCTGGCTGGGCGCCGGTGGGTGGCCGCGGCCGCGATCGCCCCCCCCCCCCTGCCCCCACGCACCTTGCGCTGCCAGCAGGGCCGCCAGGCGCCCGGCGCGGCCGTGCAGCTGCACATACGTGACCAGGCGCTGCCCGCCGCCGCCGGCGCCACAGTCTACTACGGCCAGGCGGGCGGGGGCTGCCTGCGCTGCCGCGCTCAGCCAGGTGTACACATCCAGCTGCGAGCGCACGGGCGGAGGGGCCGGCTGCTGCTGCTGCTGCGGCGGCGGCGGCGGCGCCTCGGGCGGCTGCTGGGGAGGCGGCGAGG
>Ga0315905_10004010_pt1 | contig 15088 bp, 13 predicted proteins | sample LakEriMetagenome_5_FD_203522 | JGI IMG/M metagenome (GOLD analysis project Ga0315905, IMG submission 203522) | Freshwater fungal communities from buoy surface, Lake Erie, Ohio, United States - Buoy 4 MA121 | ecosystem: Environmental > Aquatic > Freshwater > Lake | place: USA: Lake Erie, Ohio... | reverse complement strand
CATTAGTAATCTTACGCTTAATTTCATTGATAGCATTAGTAGGATCTAAAGTATAAGCTAAGATGTCTCCATTGGAAATTCCTGGGTAGAACTGCTTTAATGTATTAGCAACTTCTGGATTTGCATTTAGAACGCGCTCTTGTCCTGTAACAATTCTATCTTCTAACTCAGTAGAGGACACATCTCCAGCAAGAAGTGATTCAAATCCTTTTTGCTTTGTAATACCAGTTACTGGATCTATACTCTGCTCATAGTAAGAAGCAGGCAAACCTCTTCGACGCATTACCTCTTGGTAAGCATCTTCTTTAAGGATATATTCAGATTCTGATAAAGCACGAAGTCCATTCTTGATACGCTTTTCATTTGCAGCAAAGCGATTTTTATAGGCATCTGTTCCACGTAGGAGAAGAGTAAATTCTGAAGGAGATACACCAGATGTAATAAACTCTTTAAGCGGAGTCACTAAAGAACCTAGACCATAGCGATCAAACTCCGCATATAGTAGGTCGTATGCAGACTTTCGTTCTGCATTTTCTGGCGAGTTTATGCTGCCACTACCACTACCACTGCCACTGCCACTACCCATTCCTTTTTTAATTGGAAGTCCAGTAACAGGATCAATGGTTGTGCTACCTTCTTCATTATCATATGGTCCAGAACCAGGTGAATCTTCATTCATAAAAGCGTTAGGATCGTTTGAACGGTCAAAATCAATCTCGCCTGTAAATGGATTTACGTAAACATCTTGTCCAGTAATAGGGTCAATGTACCCATAATTTTTAGTACCTTGTGGCGTTGTACCAAAGTTTTGAAGACGAGCAAGTTCTTCTTTTGAAATAGTCTTTTGATTGCGGTCTAAAACTAAACTTTCATACTGATCGCCAGGGCGCTTTATTAACTGACCAACTTTATCTTGGTACTTTGCTTTAGAAGGATCTAAGTACTTAGCAAAGTTTCCTTTAGATTTAGAGCCGCCTAGTGTTTTATAGACATCTGCTGAGATTGATGTATTAGGAGCATTGCGTTTAGCGTTTGCTTTTATTTGTGCAAGGATGGTATTTGTTAATGCTTCATCGCTGGTATTACTACCACGATTTTCTGGAGCAATTTCTGCTAATCCTTTAGCAACAGCAGCCTTAATGATTTCATCTGCTGTGCGTTCTTTTCCAGTGACAGGATCTTTTCTAAATTGTTCAAGGTCAGAACCAATTACATCTGTTAATGTTTTGCCAGCCATTTATTTACCCCTGAAATCCGAAGTTACGAAGCACACTGAGCGCAGCACTTGATACCGACTCACGAGCATTTCCTGTATATTGCCAACGACTGTCTTGACGCAGAGACTTTTCATAGTCATAAAGGTTCATATCTCCTTTTTCGTTAATGCCCTTGCGAAGCGTTGGGTCGTTTAGGTCAATTTGACCTTCATTTAGTTCTAGAATATTTGCCATAGTTCTACGGTATGGAGAATAGATTTCCTCTAGGTCAATACCCTGACCAAGCAAGTCTCTTACAAACTGTGGTTGACCAACTGCTGCAAGTTTGCGAACATCTTGCTCTAAGCGAGTTGGGTCTACTTCGCCTAATGCAATGCGTTGTAATATGTCCTGTGCTGTAGCTGGTGTTCCATCTGGATTACGTGGCAGTATATTTTCAATTCTAAATCCATTACGCTTAGCCAGAGCTTGAAGTCCTTGGTAGTTTTTAAGAGCTAGACCACTGTAATCTTCTGTGATCTTTCCAGCAATCATCCCGCTTATTGGACGAATGAAACTTACGAGACGACGCTTTCTTGTAGACGCTTCGTTATCTTGGTTGTGGATGTACAAGTCTTCAGCAATTAACTTAGCATCTGCTTCGCTGATTGCAGAACCAAGTTCTCTTGCTTCAGTCATAAGAGTATCGGTAATCTTACGGATATCTTGCTCAAATCCTGTATTTCCAACAGCTTTGCCAGATTTGACTAAATCTTCGTAGTTATACTTTTCAATATAACGCTGCTTGATTGCGCCTTCGTTAGCACGAAACCAAGGATCTATCTTGACCAGATCAATAAACTTGCCAATGTCAGCAATGCCATCTTTGCCATACTTCTTAGCATTGACATAACGATCTAGTAAATCGCCAAGTGACTTGACTTTGCTAAATATAATATCTGGAAGGTTATAGTCTGCTTGAACCTTGGCAAGTGCAGCATCATAAGTCTTTACAGCAGAACCTGGTGTAATACCTTCTGCAGCGGCCATAGAAGCTTCATCTGCTTTACGGAATGATCCTACGTTAAAGTTGGATGGAATTGCAGTGCCACCTGTGATGCCACCAGTTGTGCCACCTGTAGTGCCACCTGTAGTACCACCAGTTTTACCACCTGTAGTGCCACCTTTAGTATCACCAGTTGTTATCTTTGTCTCAGGTGTAGGAGTTGGCGTTGGCGTAGGAGTTGGTGTTTGAGCAGGTGTTTGAGAAGTTCCTGATCCCAAAACAAGCTCTGATGATTTAGTTAGTTTTGCACGTGCTTCAACTTTATTAACCGCACGATCTTGGGTAGCACCAATTGCTAATGCGTAATCTTCTACTAGATTATCAATCTTATCTTTTATATCTTCTGCAGATTTGCTATTTGGGTCTAATTGTAAAGAAAGAGCTTCTTCTAATCTATTATATTCTCTCTCAATGCGAGAGACATTTTCTTCACCCTTTTCAGATCTTTTTTCCTTAACAAAATCATTAAATAATTTTTGTGCTTCTTTAAGTTCTGCCTGAAGATCTTTAAGATTTTTTCTATCTTCTGCAAGTTCTATTCTTTTCTTGGCGCGAAATTCTTCTGAATAGTCTACGCCTTGTACAAACTTTTCTCTTGTTTTGATACCTCGATTAACGTAAGCAATTGAACGCTCAATACGATCTACATTTTCTTTTAACCGATTATATGTTTTTTCTTTAGGCATTATCGAAGTCCTCCAAACAGCTTTACTACTTCTGAGTAGGCATCCAAAGCTCTGTTAGCTTTGGCTTCATCACCCTGCGAAATTTTGTCAATTAAAAATTGCTGTGCTTCTTCAGCACCAAATCCACCAGTTGTTCTTGAACCAGTAGTCTGACCACCGCTAGTTGTATATGCAGTAACTAATGGGTTTTTCTTCTGTTGGTTACGAATCATTGCAGTATATTTAGCAACTTCATCATCGCTTGCATTGCGACCAGTTAAGCTCTTAACAATCCCATCAACCAAAGTCTTTGCAGACATATCATTGATTTCTTGTGACTGTGTGTAAGGTGGACGTGGGCCACCGCCAGTTCCACCTGCTCCTGCTTCACGAGTAAGGAAGGTGTTAAAGTCTAATTGCTGACCAATAAGGATTTCTTGGTTAAGATCATCATAGGCCTTGAGATAAGCGTTACGAAGATCCTTGGTGGGTTTGCCAGTTAAACTTCCTACTTGATATCCAGCACCTTTAAGTTGGTTGCCAATGCCAATAAGTTCCTGTGGGCTTTTTTCTAGGAACTTACGGATAAGTTGCTTTTGGCTGGCTTTTTCAATATTGTTTGGATTAGATGCAGTGGGAATACTTGAAGTGATATAAGTTACTTCGGCTATTACACCTTGGTTGTACGCACCAGATGAAGTGGCATCTGCTGTTCCAGCATTAGTTTGAACTGGAGCCTTAGGCTTTAGACTGCTTTTTTTGACTACCACTTTAATCTCCGATCAATGATGCAAAGAGCACATCATAGGCTGATTTAGTATTTGGATTACTGCTGGCTAGTTCTTGTAACTGAGCCTTGGCACCTGCTTGAAGAGCATTCTTACGATCTTGAGCTGCATCTGTTCTATCTGTGATAGATGAGAACTGCACACTAAAGCTATCGTATGCCTGAAGCATCTGACGAAGGACAGATACTGTCTTTGTCTTTGGAAGATTCTTTTCGTTGGTGAGCATATTACGAAGATCATTTATCGCTATCTCACGACGAACATCTGATGCTCCACCTGATGCAAACTCTGTCTGCAACTGTGGTCGAACAGACATAAACTGACCAGACCAGTTATCCCATTGCTGATTAATCATACGTTTTTGTTCTACTGATGCAGTAGCAGCGAGGTCTGCCATATAATTCTTACGTTGCTGGAAATAGTACTGCTTGTCCGTAGCAATCTGTGTCTCACGAAGGAAATCACCGACTTGCTTCTTATTGAGGAAACCTTCGTTCATCATTGTTTTGTAAGAGTCGTAGCTAAACTTACCAATATTAGGAATCAAGAATGCTGCAGCTTCTGGATACTTCTTGAGTAGTTCTATGTTGTTATCTACCCAGTTACCTGCTGCCTCGCCGTACTTAATAACAGCAACTGTGTTCTTCTTAGACTCAGATACTGTGTATGGCATTTGCTTAGGAAAGAGTTTAATCCATTCCTCAGTAGCACGTGTGTAGTCACCGTTGTACTCAGTAACTAGGTTAGAAAATACCTGCTTAAAACTTGTACGTTCGTTGTCACGAACCCATCCAGCCATCTCAGACTTGAGTTGGACTGAAGGTGATGCTGGAAGAACTAACGCACTAAAGAAGCGCAGACCCAAGATTGTTTGGGTTGTTGCCTTTAACTTGTCTTGATATGCCTCTAGATCTCCAGGAGATGGTGGAACACTATTACCCTGTGCGTCTTTTGTAATCTTTAGTCCGTGGTCAGTAGCTTCTAAATAGGTAACTGCTTTACGGAAAGCTGATGCGTACTGTGAATCACGCTCATCCTTGTCTAATGCTGCCAATGCACGGTTAATATGCGCTGGCAAGATAGCGTTAATGATTGGTTGGTCTTCACCATAGGTACCAAATAGGTACTTCTCTGATTCTTTGAGCGAAGGAACTAACTCATACATCATCTTGACTGGCAATGCTGCCAATGGACCAGAGAATGTTGGGAACAATGAATCTGGATTCATAGACGGTGTAATCATATTAAGCTTAGCGCCAAACTCTACTGGCATTGGAACGACAAATGCACCCTTAATACCAAATGCTGTAGCTAGTTTAGACATTGCTGCATAAACTGGCTGCATTCCTGGGTAGATGAAGTAAGCCTCACCCTGATCGTCCTTCTGGATGAAACCAGAATGAGATACACCTTCATAAGTCAGCGATAAACGTGCAATTGACTCTGGGTTGTAACGAACACCACGCAATGCACGACGATAAAAGTCTTCTGTTGCACGATAGTAGCGAGCAAAGTTACGCATTGTGAATGCTAACTGTGTACGAACCTCTGGATTATCTACATAAGCAAGTACTCGCTCTTTAGCAAGGTCCTGAGTTATCTCAATAATCTTAACCTTACCCTTGAGTTCAGCATCTTTAATTAAGATAGCCTTCTCAGCATCGCTTAACTTAGCGTTATTACGAATAGGATCTGTAAGGATCTTCATATAGCGTTCTTCTAGACCGCCATTCTTCCAACGCTTGCGCATATCTACAGCAGCAGAGAGAACCATTGGCTCACGTGACCAGCGAGCATTCATCTCGCCAACCCAATCCCAGTGCTTTCCTACAATCTTTCCAGCAGGGTTACCATCTGCAATAGGCATAATGCTTGGACCAGAGATAAACTGTGGTGCATCTTCTGCCAATTGTGGTAAGTCATCAATACCCAAGTCGCGGGTATTAATCTTGACCCCACCTTCAGGTGTACGAATTGTAACGTCTTTTAATAGCTTCTGATTTACTTTATTTTGACTATTAACAAATAGATTACGAGTTGCAGCATAGACATTCTCAGCGTGTACTCGTACATCAGCATTATTACCTGGACGGTATAGTTGGAAACGAGCCTTTTGTGCTGCATACTCTGGAGAATCAATAAACTTAATGATTTGCTTGATAGCAAACTCTTTAGACTCAGGACTATCTGACATATAACGAAGTGCAATAGAACCAAGTGGGTCATTACCAATGGCAGCAATGCTTGTTATCCAAGCAATCTTACCTTCTGCTGTAATTGGAGAATACTCACGGTAGTTTCCACCGCTATCTTTAGCGTATGTAACTCCATCAATCTTATACTCACGAGATGTGCCGTACCTATCTACAGTACGAAGAGCATCTGTCCAGTGGTCAGCACCAGTAATGCCTTTCTTGCCACCTTCTGCAACACCTGCGAGTAGTTCGTCAATAGCTCCGTACTCTGTCATCTCAGCAATAATCTCACGTGCCTGTGGATCAAGTTTGCCAAGGTACTTGTCAGTCATAACAGCATCTGCCATAACCTTGCGAGCATCTTGTACAGTTTTTGCTTCTGCAAGTTTAGCTGCATACATTTGACGGTCTGAACGCTTAATGAGTTTATTAATAACACCTAGAGTTGCGCCACCTTGAGCAGTGCGTAACTTAGTTGATAGACGCTTGCTTGCGACAAGACCCCAAGCACCATCGCCTACGGCAAGGTGAACCATTAGATCCTCAATAGAGTTACGTACAGCAAAACGAGGACCAGCAAGAGTCAAGAATGACCAAGCAGATGTAATACCTTCAGCCCATTTAGAGTGAGATGCAATCATTATCTTGCTTGCTATCTGATAGCGGTCAACAACTCCGTCAAGATCTGTAATCTTAGGAACTGTCATACCTGATGCTAGTTGGAAATCAAAGATAGCAAACTGTTGGTCGTTAAAACTAGATGGTTCAAAGTAACGATAAGTTCCGTCATCATTGAGTACTGGCTTGCCTTTATTATTCCGCAACAAAATACGTGGAGCAAACAATTGCTCACGAGATGAGTTAGCCAATTGGTCAAGGATATTCTTGCCACCAGGAACTTTATTAAGTCCACGAATCTCAGCTACTGTATTAAAGACACCCATCATAATCTGACGCTTCTGTGCTTCATCTCCAGCCTTAAATGCTTCTGCAAATAGGCGTGAGTTATAACGAGTATTAGCAAGACGTGCCAACTGATAGACCTTTTCTGCAGAATCTGCTGCGTTAGGGTCAAAGAAGTTATCACGGAAAAATGGAACCTTTGCGAACTTAGATGCAAAGCGATCAATGCGATCTTGGACATAATCCAATGGCATACGGAATGCACCATCAGCACGAATCTTGGCAGTCTTACGTTCAATCTCGCTAATGAGATTCTTTTCACTTTGTTTTAGAAATTCTTTAGGAGTATTAGCAGTTGCTGCTTCACCTGTGCGTGTATCAATAAACTTTGTTTGGCGAACCAGTTGTGCTTCAATGCCGCCAATAGTTGTCTGGTCAGTAAATACTTCACGACTAACGCGCTTGCCTGCTTGGTCAAAGCGAAGAAGTTTATTACCAGTAGTAACTGCTGCGATACGAGTCTGACGTGCAAGGTCCATACGTGGGAGTAATTGAACTTGACGACCTGCTTGACCTCTGAGTATACGAAGCATCTCTTCGCTTCCAGCGAGAAAACCCTTTATAGTGCCAGCTTCAACTACACCTTCTTTAAGCATAGCTTCAATAACATCATCACCAAACTCAGGAGCAATACGCTTGAGTTGAATACTTGCTTGCACTAAAGCCTTTGGATCTACGCCTTCTTCTTTGGCTGCTTTGCGAGCTACTGAATAGTTCTTCAATGCTCCAACAAAATCTCGGTCAAACTTTTGTACGCTTCCTACTTGGAATGCCTTTTGTACGTTGCCAGCATCTCCAACAATATTATCAAGTGCATACTTTCCAATATCGTATGTCTTCTTTGCCTTGCCAAGCAATAATGTTGGATCTGCAAATATACGAAACGCTGCATCTCCTAAACCAGAGATAGCCTTGTATGCACCACCTGAACCTTCCCATTTTCTTGGAAGTATAGCGTTAGCAATAAATCTACCTGGAGAATACTTAGCGGCGTTGGCAGCATCTAGTGCATCTTGAAAGAGTGGATCTTTCTTTTGTGCAGCTTGAGATGCAATTAATTTTTCTTCTTCTGTGCCAGTTGCAATGATTTGGTCTAGGCTCATACCTTCTGCAACCTTTTGTGCTACAGACATATACTGTGTACCAAAGATACGGTTTGCCTCTGCCATACGTGATGGGCTAAAGACCTTATCGCCTTTATCATTAGCTGTTGTCCACGCTTTGCCGATGTCAACCTTTTGGTCAATAGCAATTGCTGCTGTTCGGTAAGCACGTGTAGATAAATCTGAAAGTTCTTGGACACCCTTGAAGGCTAATTTAACAGGAGCCGCAATGATATTAAATGCTGGCTCTACTGTGTAATGAAGTGCTGTTCCTAGCCATCCACGCTTTTGCTCAACGTTACCAAAGTTATCCTTCAAAGACTTTTGTTGCTCTGGAGTTAACTTTGAGTATTCTAGTTTTGCAACGTCAGATGGAAGAGATGTTAACTTCTGGTGCGAGTCTACAGCTTTGATATAGCCATTGATCTGCTCTTGTTGTGCTGGTGTTAATCCAGCTTGAGAAGAGATAGCTTTAATGTTATTGGAAGTTGATCCCACTACTGACCTCTGGATAAAGCCATCTGATAGAGAACGGAAATCTCTCCAGTTGTATCGAATGGAAGTAATGCTGCAAGTGTGTCTGATAACTTGCCCTCGGTTGGCTTTGGTGGGCCAGCAATAGTCATAATATCTTCGTCAGGACGTTGCGTTGGAGCAAACATTCCTACCAACGGTTCTGGCTTTGCAGCAGCGGCAGCAACTTCTGCTACGGGTGCTGGACGTGCAGATGGTTGTCCAGTAGTTGGAGCACCTGCAATTTGTTCTGCCATCGCCTTGCGATCACCGTAATTTTGTGACGGTGGTAAATCTTCACGTACGGAGAATTTTCCTGGACCGCCTATTTGTAATGGGCTATCTACCATCGGTATCCTCCTGAATCTTTTCTAAATCGTTTGAAAATTGTTCCCAAGCCTTATTGACTTCTGAGTTTCGGTTAGCGTTGTAAACTGCTATCTCCATTAATTCTTCTGTTGCTGTCTGTACAGAACTTGTGATGTTATGTACAAAACCTGCAAGGACTACAAGAAAATCAGCGAAGTGTACTGAGCGTGGAACTTTGCTATTATTATCCACGCCCAGTACCTCCGTTAATTAAAATTTACTTAGCCCTTCTTTACTGCTGTACCTTTACGACCTGCTGGCATCATTCCGAAGAATACTTTTCCGCCTGCTGGCTTTGAAGTATCCATCTTGCCTTCCTTTGGCTTTGCCATAGGTGCTGCTGCACGTGATCCTCTGTTCATTTTACACCTCCCTCATTTATGCTGCTCCACTAATAGAAGCTAGTAGGGTTGCTATATCTGGACGTTGTTCTGGACCAGCAGCAGGGGCCGCTCCGCCTTGTTCTGGAGTTGGCTGCGATGCAGGTACGGGGGCCATACCTGCTGCTGGAGTTCCTGGTCCCCCTGGCATCATCGGCATCTCTGGGGCTGCTGGTTGTTCTTTTGGTGCAAATGCTTTGCCAATAACTGTCTCTAGTTGTAATCCCTTTTGACGGCCTTGAATAACTTCTGCAATACGGGAAATGATTTCAGATGGATCTTGACCTTGCGCCGCAAGGGCTGGAATTGCCTGAGCGTACTGAGCAACAGCAACGCGCAAAGAATCGCGCATCTCTTCAATGTCAACACGTTGTTCCTCCTGCGTAACATTTAGCTCCATTGGAATCTCACGACGTACATAGTCACGAGATACGAGCTTGTCTGAACGCATTTGTAGTAGTGCAATGATTGCGCGGTTTGGGTCCATACCAGACATAATTCCATAGCGAACATCTACGCCATAGTTGCCTGCAATTTGCTTTGATGGAATGTACTTCATATTGAATGGAGTACCGTCATCTACTCCCTTGATTTCCTTAGGCATATCGCCAAAGATTTTCTCATCTACTTCAAAGCAGAGAGAAGCAAGGTCTGTAAACAAACGAGCAAACTGTGCTTGTGCTGCCTTGATTTGTGTATCAAAGCCAGCTTGTAATGCTTGAACGCCGCGACCTGTAACGATAGATGCGTCAATGTTACCTGAACGAGTCTCTGGATAACGAGCACCTGTACGTAGTTCGCGCTCTAGTACACCTGACTCTGTAAAGACACCATTAGGAAGTTCTAGTGGAACACGACGAATACCTTGTGGGTTAGCAGAACGCATAATTGCGTCAGGACCCAATGCAAGTTCTTGCACATCTTGTGGAATGGCAATAGGTGCTTGGATAGATTTTTCTGCTGCCTGGATCTGCAATACTGCAAAGCGAGCACGAGCAAGTTGAACTGATAGAACATCATCAAACTGTCCACGAGCTTCACCATCAATAGATGAGCGCATTGCTACGCTTGCCAAACACTTGCCAACTGGGTTAGGTGTGTTAGATAGAACTAGGTTCTTGCGCTCTGGTAGGAAGATTAAGTCTTGGTCTTTGTCGTGGTAGCGAACTAAAGATACATATGGAGAGTTCTGACCATAGATATTCTTTGGCATAATCTGGTCGTAGAACTCTGGGTACTGAGCTGAAAGTGTTTCAGCATCTGTTGAGATTACCTGTGAGATGGAGATCGTACGACCAAAGCGATCAATTTCAGGATATACACCAAAAGGATTAAGCAGACGTATTCTCGGATTGTTACTTTCATAGTCCATCTCAATAATTGCTGGGAGCATACCGTAGGTGTTGAACCAGTCAGCACCTGTGTACATTTGAATTTGTAGTTCAGATCCAGTGATATAAAAATTTGCAATGCGTGTACGAGTATCTGCAGCTTTACGTGCTGAGTCTGAAACCATATTGGTAGCAGCGCAGTTAAAGGATGGCAGTGGTGCCATTACCTCTGCTAAATCACGTGCTGCTACATCTACAAAGTTAGCAACTAGAGGCTTTGGATAATCCTCTGAAAACATCGCAGGGTATACCTTAGAGATGTCACCTTGACGTACTGAGAGAACGTCACGCATTCTCTGGTCACGTGCGGAGTAGCGTGTCTGTAGCCGTGCTACTTTCGCTACTACCTCTTTAGTTGATAACAATGTTTCTCCTTAGATAAACGTACGATCTTTTTCTGCGAGTAGTTCATCAATGTTGATGACTGTTCTCTTGCCCTGTTCGTAACGAGACAGGAATGGGTTCTTCATATGATGTGTTGCGTGGATACCTTGATTAAGCATCTCACGGGCGCGGATCTCACAGAACCACAAAGCCATTACCATATCGGTCTTACCCTTGGTCGTTGGGGACCAAGTAATAAGTTGTTCAATTAATGCTTTGATATTTTCTGTTTGATCGCTAGGAAGATGGATGAGATTATCTCTATGGTGCTTACCATCGTGCTGCTTTGTTCCAAACAATGTGGACATACTGGCAACACCGAAGCCTGAGTCCCACTTGTTATTTCCTGTGTGGTGTTCACGTAATAAAACTCCTCGTGATGCAAGGTTGGCACGGATGCCTTCGTCTTGCGTTAAGAAAGATTGAAATGCGTTCTTCTCTACTATCCACTCACTAGGACTATAAAGCGAAGTCCAGTCAAAGATTAGCTGGCGGATTTGAGCAGGCGTTGGACGAGTAATTTTAATAGCATCAACAATGTAGCGTTTATGTGTAACGCGATCAACAGCGTAACAAATGGCGGCTGTATCACCAACCATAGCGGGATCAAGACCACAAATAAAACTAAAGCCATTGACATCACGTGGGTGACCTGGGTGACCAGGAACCAAGCGACCTGCTTTACGCATACCATCAATAGAACCTCTTACACACGCTGGATCAAAGATGGCATCATCTGAGATATCTTGTTGCTGATAGACCAAGGCCCAAGTGGAGGCATCCATAGCTTGGCGTTCATTGTAAAGATTGCGACCATTCCATCTAGGATAAAGGCCGTCCTCATTCAAATCTGATTCTTCTTGCCCATCGAATGGAGCATCGGATGCTGGCCAGAGAGTCTCCCACTTGTCAGGGTCTTCATCTGTAGTCAGCAACGCTGGCATAGCCAGGTACTTCCAAGGGACTAGGCCACCTGGGTACCTGTCTGGGTTACGCAGTTCTCTGTAAAGGTCAACTGCAGCAACGCGGGTACCAATGATAATCAACTTGCCAGTAGGGTTTAGACGAGAACGTACATCCTGTGTCAACCACTTGATCTGGCGTTCAAACTCATTGGCGTTCTTGAGAGTTACAGCATCGTCTACGATAATCATATCGGCACGCTTACCGTAGATCTGACCGCCAATACCTACAGCTTCAATGTTTGGGTCCTTCTCACTGGACTCACGAAGCTCATCACCAAAGGTGATGCGGGTAGCCTGCCACGAGGCAGACTTAGAGTTAAACCCTACGCCAGCAGCATAAGCATTTTGAAGGTTCTCATACATAGGGTGAGTCAAACGCTGCTTGATGGCGTAGAGAAAGTCGGCGGCTAGTTGCTGAGTCTGAGAGACTATCAGCACACGAAAGTTAGGGTTGCGAGCTACCTGCCAGGTTACGTAGTCCACCGTGATTGTGATGGACTTGGCGTGGTTGGGCGGGATGTTAATAAGGATACGGTTGTTAGCTAGACCTAGTTCGTACTTCATCGAAGGGTGGAGCCAGGTAGGCTCTACACCCTCAATCATATCCACTAGGTTTTGCTGGTGAGGGAAGGTACGAGAGTTGAGAAAGCGTTGGCGAAATTCTGCGAAGGTAATGTCGTGGACATCTCCAGAGGCAAAGGCTTTGTCTTTGAGGCCAAGGCGTGTTCGGTCTACTTTGTCTGTAAAAATTTTGTCGGTACGTCGGTAGTACTCGTAGGTCTTCATAGACTTACCAGCCGATAGGCAGGCTTGTTCAATGGTCATACCCTCAGCTACACATCCTAAGATGATTCGCTTTGCTATATCTGCTGAGTTCTCAGCCATTGGATTCCATTCTAGATCATTGGGTTATAGGTAGACTACACCCAACTAAAAGTCGTGCTCTGCACGACACGGTAACGCTAAACACCCGAGCAAGCTACAGCGAAGCGAGGGGTAAGTTAGTACTCGTCCTAGGGACTCGCGTAGGGTAACCGAAGCGAGCAGTTACGGGGCTATCACAATTACCGCCCCTACTGTATATAAGGCAGGAAAAAAAGCTCATTTCCTGCCTATGGTATAAAGTATTTACAGAATGTGACTAACGTCACTATAAATACGGTACAAAATAGGACATTAATAAGTGATCTGGTTCACTTTAGGAAATATATCTGTAGTGGGTACATACTATACACACGGACTAAACTTAACACCTAGGGGTCTGCTCGCCGTAACCGTGGCCGATACCGTAGCCGACGGCCTTCTGTCTGCCCCGTACCGTACCGTTAGGAGATCCGACGGGGTAGGCTCCCCTTCTGGCACGGGGATCCCTGTAACAATTACCTAACCCTAATTAATAAACCCGCCTAACGATAAGGCCAAGGCCTTACGGCCTAGCGATCCACGGCCAAGGCTCCAAGGATCTACGGCCTAGCCTCGCCCCTTCGATCCTTCCCCGCCTTGCCTCTATTGATCCACGGGCCAAGGGTTACGGGCCAAGCCTTCGGCCCCCGCCTCTTACCTTGGATCCTTCGGGCCTTGGATCTGCCACGCCTCCCCGCCTTGGATCCAAAAAGAGCTGTATCCACGGGCCAAGAATTGACCCGATTAGATCCCTTCCCTATGGGGTAACGTATGTTATAGTTTTCCTAGTGGCGAGGATCTGCCTCCTCACTTTATTGAAAGGATCAAATTGTGTTAGAAACAAATAGTTATCACGTTAGAAATCTTCTTCACCGATTGGTACGCGATGAAGAGATTTGCAATAAATTAATGAAGGTTATTGAAATTCTAGAGACTCCAGAATCAAGCGATGAGATCGCTTGGTGTATTGGTGAATTGGAAACTATCGTGAAGGATCTCAAATAATGAGTACTACAATTGACGAATTAGGCGCACAATTAGAAGAGATTAAGGCGAAGAGTTGTGAAGCACGAATTGAAAGTGAATTGAAAGATCGTGAGCGTTACTTAGACACTCTCTTCACTATCTTCGATGATGAGGACTGTACGGCTACCGAAGAGGAGCGCGACGGGGCTAACGATGAAATCTATGAAATGGCCTACGGCTTGGAGACTTACAAGGTAACCCGCCTCACGTGGAGCGGGGGAGGCCCTGCCGATTGGATCGAAGTACAACACGACGGCGACGGGATCCGCCGAATTGATTATGTGTTCCAAGATTGGTACGACGGCGCACGGCGTGAAGTGCCAGAAGGCTCCCCTGTCTGGCGTTACGCATCAATGATGCTAGAGATTGAGGAGGCGTAACCGTGGAGAATCTCACCAAGCGCGGGGCCTTCGTGTTAGGCGTGGCCGTCGGCCTCTTGATCGCCGTGGCCTTCTGGATCACGGGTAACGTGTGGATCAATGAAGGAGGGATCTGCATAGGATCAATGGCAGACTGTAATCTCTAGGAGCGTACTACCCTGCACGGCGTGAGCCGTGCGGGGCGGTCTGCCACTAGGGGCAGAATTAAGGCCTTGGAAGGGGTTACTTATGAAATACCAGAAGGAGCGGGTGAGCCTTGTAGATCTATCTACGGGAGAAGAGATCGTGAGCGCGGATCTAACCGAGCCACGGGTGAAGGCTATCGTGAAGGCCTACGCCTTGGCGGGGATCACACTAGGGCAGAAGGAGCGGGTGAGCGCGTGAGTAATGATGATCTATTGAAAGCTTTACAAGAGGCGGGGATCTTGCAGATTATCCCCGTCGGATCTTACGAAGAGAAGGGAGAGGAGAATGAGTAGAGAATTGGAAGTGCTACGGGAAGAGTATTGGAGGGTGAGGGCTAACCCTATCTTCGATAACCCCGCCGATTATTGCATTCTATTGGATCTTATTATGGATCGAATTGAAGTATTAGAAGGGAGTGAGAATAATGAATAACGGGGCTTGGACACTACGCCGTGAGCGTGAGATCCAAGGGGCCACGCTCCTAGACGATAACGATAGATTCTACTTAGAAGTGGAAGGGGAGAGGCGGTACGGTTACCGTACTCACCTATCTGGCACGTACGTATGCTATACCGACGGCCATTATTGCGAATGCGGGGAGGGGGAAGAGTGATA
>Ga0315905_10004009_pt1 | contig 15091 bp, 12 predicted proteins | sample LakEriMetagenome_5_FD_203522 | JGI IMG/M metagenome (GOLD analysis project Ga0315905, IMG submission 203522) | Freshwater fungal communities from buoy surface, Lake Erie, Ohio, United States - Buoy 4 MA121 | ecosystem: Environmental > Aquatic > Freshwater > Lake | place: USA: Lake Erie, Ohio... | reverse complement strand
TCGTAATTGGGCTCGAATTTCGCTAATCTGGTTCATGAGGGTTTCTTGGGTTTTCTGCTAACTCCTATCAAACCCTTTCCCTCCCAGCTTTTCAAGTTTTTGTCCTGTACTGAGAACCCCAGCACAAATTAAGGAACTGGCCACTGAGTTGGCTGATAGAGTATTAAAATTAATGGATTAGAATGCGAGTTATATCTTAGTAAAAATAGCCAAAACCTCACTCACCACTTCCCCCGGCCTCTTCTGACATTCCTTAGCTGTAAACCTCACCGTTGGGATTCTCTCACGGAGTAGCAGGCGATATATTTCTTAGAGGATGCTTGAAAAGAGCTTGCTTTGGCAATAATGGCTTCAGAAATCAAGAGAGACTTTTCACTCTTCACACAAATATTATTATCATGTTAAATTATTGATAAGTAGTCGGACACAATTGATTACACAAAAATCGGCTTGAAAAGCTTATATACCCGTAAAACTCTGTGTAAATAATCATTACTTATTATGGCGAGATTTGGTAATAGCAACCTTTCTCAAAAGACCTCATAAGTAACTGTACGCCTCTAGGTCAAGCTCTAGCAAGCCTTGGAATGATTAGCTGCATCAACCCTTCTATCTTAGAGGTCATGATCAAGTCAATCTTTTCGGGTTTGGGATCTGTATTGGGCGGAGTAGCATTCGTGGCGGATTGATCAAAGTTTTGATCACTTCGTCCAGCTTATCTCATGCCAGGCATACTATCTAGATTTAGAAATCAGTTACCAAAAAGGATCGAATGCTGCTGAGGGTTCAATTCCCTCCTCCGCCACTTAACTTGCATACTCAAGATTTGTTAATGCTCTCATTTTTTAAAAAAACCGACTCACGACCTCGACCCGACCATTTAAGTATTGGGCAGACACCGGGGAATCTTAAACTCATAAGATAATTCCCGCTTTATGAAAAGCCTGCTTAATACTTTGACTAAAGTGAGTTTTTCCAATCTGCTCATATAAAAGTATGGATTTTTTATAGTATAAAATAATTTCTTGATTGTACTCTGTCACATCATTTTCAATATTTAAAGATAGCAAAACCCACCCTAAATTATGATAAATTTCTGGATTATTTTGCTTAAGAACCAAAGCTTTCTCTAAGTAAAGCTTTGCCTGTTGGAAATTTTTGTTTTTTGCCGATAAAGTACCACAACGTAAATAGACAAAGGCACTATCAATGAAATTACTTAAGCAAATCTCATAAACCTTGATTGCTTCTGATATGTTGCCAGATTTTTCTTGTAATATGGCTTCATTGAATAAAATCCAATCAACCATTGGACGATATTGATTGGCTTCTTTAAAATAAACTAAAGCTTCTTGTAATTGATTTTTTTTTACTTTTTCCCAGGCAATCAAACCAAAAGTCAAAGGATTACTGGGGATTTGATCCATATATTCTTCTAAGCATCTTTCTACATCAGTTGAATGTTGCGATGTTACAATCTTGCCAAGAGAGATTACGAGATAAGGATAAATCCAAGAATACAAATTTTTTGAGTATTCAAGCTGCTTTGCTTTAAAAATAGCAGGTCTAGCAAAACGGATTACACTTCTCCAATCTTTATCATGGAAAGCTATCCAAGCTTGAATACCTAAAATAAAAGGCGAATTATTATCTAGCTCTAAAGCAATTTTAATTGACTTTCTCGCTAACTCCCAGTCTCCATTTTTTCCAGCCGCCCAAGCCAAGTTAGATTGAATCCAAGACTCTTTAGGAGAAATGATAATAGCTTTTTTAAGAGTACTTAGTGCATCAGACCAATCTCCTCGCCGGCAATAAATAAGTCCAAGTACGCCATAAATACGACCATCATTAACATCGATTTTAATAGCTTCAATTGCGATATTTTCTGCTTCTTTTTCATTAAAATAAACCAGAATCATTGCCAATTCTACTATGGCACTAATATTGTGAAGATCACCTTGTAAACATCCTTGATAGGCTTTAATTGCTTCAGGGAAATTACGCTGATTTGCGAATTTTCGAGCGCGGCACAATGCTGGAGAAATAAAATTTCCCTGTAGTGCGCTGATTAGCTCATCTGCTGTTTGAAAACGATCCTCTGCTCGCATTTTTAGTCCAGTGAGAAGAATTTCATTCATCTGGGGACTAATGCTGGGGACGAGAGAACGGGGCGGTATTAATTTATCTTCATGGACTCTATCCGTCGATGAAGCTGGTAATTGACCTGTGAGCAGTTCATACATCGTTGCACAAACAGCATAGAAATCTATGCTAGGTGACCGCTTGGCATAGGAAGTTAACTGCTCTAATGGCGCATAACCAACTGTTGCGATCGCCGTCATGGATTGGGTTTTACCTGCAATATATTCTCTGGCATTTCCAAAATCAATTAAAACAGCTTCGTCTTGTGGATTGATAATAATATTTTCTGGCTTAATGTCTCTATGTAGTAACTTATTTTGATGCACAACCTTCAAGGCATTAGCAATTTGAATAAAATATCGCTTAACTTTGTCTTCCGATAACTTCTTATCTTTTTTTAGAACTTTTTCTAAAGTATCACCAGGGACAAGCTCTAAAACAATATATCCGGTATTATTTTCTTCAAACCATTCGTAAGATTGTACGATATTGGGATAAGGGCAACATCGGGAAAGATTATGATATTCTAGAAAAAATGCTTGAATATATTCTTTTCTGTCTTTAGGGGGAATATTGGCCGGCCAAATAATTTTATTACCCTGCCGGGAAGAACGCTCTGGAAAAAATTCTTTAATTACTAATGTTTGTCTATCTGCTACCCGGCAAACTCGATAAGCAATGCCAAAACCGCCTTGACCAAGCGGTTCTTCAACTTGATATGCTCCCTGCTTTAAATAACTATCAGGGAGTAAAGCTAAGGGAAAGATAGACAGCAAACCATTGCTATCATCGGAGTCAGACAGATCATATCCACAAACACTGCAAGTTAATAGTCCTGGAGTATTTTCAATTAAGCAAGCTGGACAAAGTATGGTCATTATTTTATAAATTTGCTGGGCTTAAAGTAACTTTTAAAGCAAGCAAGGTTGCATTATCATTAGCACCTAGCTTTAAAACATTTTCAATAATTTTATTAACAGCTAACTGTAAGTTGATCTCAGACGTAAAAATATCAACAAAAAGATTATTATCAATTAAATCCCATACTCCATCGCTACAGAGAAGAACAATATCCTCATTTTCTAATTGCAACTTAAAATTGGGAGAAAAGTGGGTAAGATTTTGAACATACTGGGGACTTAAAGACGATTTTGAGCCTAATGATTTTGTGAGGATATTGCGATCAGGATGTTTTAGACTTTCTTCGTAACTTATCTGACCACTATTCAAAAGCATTGCAACCATAGAATGATCTTCAGTTAGCTGACAAAGAATTCCCTTTCTAATCAGTAAAATTCGAGAATCTCCTACATGGGCTACGCTAAGCTCGTCACCAATGCCAAGAACTACACTAAGAGTTGTTCCACCATGCTTTACATTCTCCGTAACAGCTAAGTTAGCTGCCTCAATCAGAGACGTTAACCACAAATTTTGTTTTTGATGGTTATCAAGGTCATTAGCAATAGGTGAATTGAGCAATGTATTAATCGCTAATTGACTAGCAACTTCTCCTTGCGATAATCCTCCCATGCCATCGGCGATCGCCGCTAAAATAATCGTTTTATGTTGACTACTAATATATTGTTTAATGCCATAACTATCTTCATTATTTAATCGGCTTAAAGAAAGACCAACGGTTGAACTTTGGGCAGTCTGCCAATGAGCTTGAGGTCTTTTGAGCTGGCGACGAGTTTCAATTAAAAGTTCTAAAAGGGAATTGAGGGAGAATCTTTCGCCGGGATCTTGAGATAGACAAATTTTAATAATTTGTTGAATTTTAGGAGGAGCATTAACCTCTAAATTAGCAATTTGGGCTTGATCTTGATTAGCCTGGTCGATGGCTATAGTGGGAAATAGAAGCCTTAGTAATAAAACTCCAATCGTGTAACTACTCGTACTTTCTGATAGAGGTTCACCAAATAAAAGTTCTGGTGGGTACCAAATCCCCATTAATCCATAATCTAATGGTTTTTTAATTGGATGAATGCTAGTGAGATCAAAAAATTGTGGTGGGGAATCAAGTTTAATCAACTCGTAAAAAAGAGAATAAATACACCACCCCTGCTGATTAAGAAGTCTTAAAAATTGGCAAACTTGACTGGCAATTAATAATGCCGATTCGAGACTTTGAGGTTTAGATAAGGCAAACTCTAATGTCTTTTCTACATCTGGTAATTCACTCAAGACAAGTAAAACCTCTACATTACTCAAAATGCCTTGGATTTTGTCTGGATAAACTTCTTCTTCAAGGTAGTCTTCTTCGTCTATAACTGTATTATCTTTGACTTCTTCTAAATCCTCTATTACTTCATTAATGTTTTCATTAATATTATCTTTTATACTGTTTTCTTTTATATTTCTGGTTTCATCAAAAATACTATTAGAATTATCTAAATTATCGTCATCATTTATTTCTAAAATCTTTACAAAATTCTCATTTTCAAAATCAATACCTTTTGCTATATTTTCAAGTTTTTGAATTTCAAAAGTAATTAAGGGGGAGATAAATTTAGTATTACTAATCAACTCCCTCACCTTAAGCTCTTTCGAGAGTCCACTATCAATATTTCCCATCCGTAGTAGGGCTAATTTTTCATTGTCTTTATTTAAAGTGTCAGAGTCCTCTTGGAGAATAAAAACCTTAAAATAGTTAATACCTTCGTAATGTCCAAAATGCGACTGAATCTTAACTCTAATATCTCCTATGGAATGGGTTGTCTGATCAGCAAAGAGGCTATTGTACATAGCAGTCTCCATATCTAAGAAAATTGAATTAGCTCCCCAGGGATAAGTTAGTTAACTTTTTTCCCATCCCATACTATTTCTGTCATTTGCTAATCGACACTAAACAAAAATCTGATTTTGGCGATCGCCACTTCGTCGCCGTGAAACAACGGCTGGGGAGTTGTGATGCGAGCGGCATAACGAGTTTCACCGGCACGTTTGATAAAGACTCCATTAGTAGATCCAAGGTCTTTGATTTTCCAGCTTCCCCCTTCTTGATATATTTCTGCATGGTGGCGGGAAATGGTGTCTTCCCCAGGAAAACCTTCCAAATCGACTTCGACCGGGCCGCTATCTGGGTCAAATCGGCCAATTAATAAATTGGGAACATCGAGTATAAATTCTTGAACAGGGGCATTAGGCAGCCTAGAAATTAATTTTACAGTTTCATTGCCGCTAAAAACGGAGCTTGAAGAAGAAGGAATCTTTGGCAGAGGAGTATCTTGTATTGGTTCTGGAAGTGGAGGAATAGGAGAAGATGGCTCCATACCATCGAATGGATTATCAGGCAGCTCCAATGCTGACTGTTCAACTTTGGAATCCACTAACTCTGTTGAAGTTGAGGGCATTGTCAATTCAACACCGCAGGCCTCGCAGTATTCAATATTGTCAACATTTTCATAATTACAAGCTTTACAAATAATTTTCATAGTTCATTCCTCATCAATAAAAAAAGTCAAAGTTAAATGTTCAGACGGTTAAGTTCCTGTCCTTTGGCGAATTATTTCTTCTGAAAGCTGATTACTAACGTCCCCTGTGATCCGCATAGTTTTTCCTTTTGCACCTAATTTTACAGTTTTACGAAATTCAGGAGACAATTTACGAGTTTTACGCAATTCATCTTGGGCTTGAGTCAAGGATTCCGTTAGAGGGTCGTTACCAATACGGCGGGTTTTCTTAATGACTACTTCTAGCATTTCTTGTGCCTTATCTGGATCGGTTTTTGCCATATCGGTAGATTGCTGAACTAAATCCGCAATAATCCTTTGTTCTACATAACTCATTACCTCCACATCCATCTGAGCAGCCATTTGTCCTTCCACAAATTGAACAACGATCGCCTGGGGTGGCATTTCCCCTCGCCGATTTTGTCCTGGCACATCATAGGTTAAACCAAGCTGAGCAATACGTACCCGCGAAGCAGCTCGATTTTCTATATTGAACTCAAGAATGAAAATCGTTTCATCACTAGCTGTAAGATTGCCAATTTTATGGGGATTTTGCTCAAGGGGAAATTCAGCCAGAGAAGGATATACACGGGTAATGCGATTCAATTCTACGCCTTTAACTGTTTTTATAGTTAAAGCAAGGTTGTTAATTACTTGCTCCTGAGCGTCACTAAATTCTCCCAAAATTTTTATCGGTAAATCAGATAGAGACACTTGAGTCCCGATAGCTTTTTCTTCAGTAGAAAAATGATAAAGGTTACCAGCAGTTGTATCACTTAAATGGATCAATAAATCCTCTTCATAATCCCCAACTCCCATTGCAGAAATAGGAATATTTTTTGCGTGAAATTCAGAAGCAATTTCTTTACAAAGGTCTTCATCAAACGTTTGACCATCAGTAAATAAAAGAACCCGTTGGGACGCCATCGGTTGATTGGCTAATAATTGCAGAGCTTGGCGCATTCCCAATCCTAAACGAGTACCACCAGAATAAAGACGAATTTGCTCGATCGCCCGCTTGATTTCACTAAGGTTATTAGCTGAGGTTAACTCTAACAACGTCGAAGCCTCATCATCAAAACGAATAATCGCAATCCGATCATTAGGTTTAAATTTTTGGGAATCAACGAGCTTATTCAAAGATTCAATCACTAAATCGATTTTTGTTGTACCGCCACTGACTTCTGTATACTGATTTCCATCCATTGTGAAGTGGTTACCCGTCGGCTTAACATCACCCATTACCACCTCGTACATGGAACCGCTGGTATCAATTAAACAAATAAAATTAACAGGAGCAGATATTCCTACAAGGTCACTTTTGGGTCTTAACTTTAGCATCGCAAATAGTTTTTGCAGGGAAGCATCTGCCGATACAAACTCTCTGTTCAGTTTTAGGGAATAGTTCAGCATGATTAATGGCAATAATGAGGAAAGTACTGTAAGTAGTTAAACAGGAAAATTCAACGGTGGGAAAGCACCTCCTTGAGGCTCGATACTTGACAAATCTGGTTCAATTAGGTCTGGAATTTCCTGATTTCCAAACTCAATAACTTGATTAATTTGGGAATCAATTAGCAAGGGTAATTTTACTGAAATTGTTGTCTCACGATAGCCTTGACAAATATCTTTAAGCCATACCTTAATAATTTGCTCTAGCTTACTAAGACTAATTTTATAAGTACCATTACTCTCCAAGGATTTTATCATACTTTTTTTGATTTCTAAGTTAAAAATTATTTCAGGATTATTTTCCTGATGTATATTTAAATCGAGAGCATACTTCAGATCTTGATTGCTATCATTCTTAACCGGCTTGATTGTCAATAAATATTGCACCATTTTTCACCCCCTATTGAATCCAGCTTTTATAGTGCTAATATTTACATCTAATAAAAGTCTGTCAAATTTTCTACTATCACCATTTTTCAATTCATGTTTAAAAATTTTCATGGATTTTTGTTGTATATATTGAGGGGAAAATTCTAGATAAATTTTCTGATCTTCTTGGTAAATTTTTCCAGTAATAGCAGGATAACCCTGGTCTTTCCGTAGATAAATATGGGCATCAGGTGAACTTCCCAAAATAATTGGTTGTTCTCCCAGGGAAATAGTCGTTTTCTCTTTTTCACCCCAATGAACTATTAACCAAGCTTGACGACTAACCTGTTCAATCAGAGCAATCATTAAGCCTAGAAAAAAACCAATACTAATTGCGCCCAATGAACGACCGGCTACATTTCCCAATAGATAAGCCGCCCCTAAAAATCCAAGACCTCCTAATACTCCCCCTAAAAGCCCCCCGGTTAGACCTTTTTTCCAGGATAAATTGGGGACAAATAGAGACATTCCAGCCCCCACTATACTTCCCAAGATTCCCCAACCTACTATTCGACCGGCGATCGCCACATTAGAGAACTGACTAAGCATTGCATAAAGAATTTGAGCAACGACTCCAGCTATGATGCCAGCCGCCAATCCTCCGACAATGCTCAAAATTAATTCTTTGCGTGAGAGCAAACGACGGCGGAGAAAATAATTTTGCCCAGTGATCAAACCGAGGGAAGCACCCACCGTCAAAAATCCTCCCCAAAGACCCGTTATGATCATAGCTGTAGCCCACTGCGGTTTCTTGCCCAACCATGCTGTTGAGTGCCATTTCTGCGGCTTGAAAAGCTTGGTCAAATTCCCCTGATCGTGCATAAAAAACTAAGTTAGGATCTTGGGTTAATTGTCCAAGAAAATTAGTGTCTGCATCCCCTGTCGCCACTGCCACTAAATTAATTTGTTGTCTTCTTGCTTCCTCTCCTGCCATCAAAGTTTTCTCTATTTCTTCATCCAAGTTTGCCCCTGAATAGCCTGGCTCTCCATCGGTAAACAGCAAAATATTTTTGTTTAGATCTGTCGATTGTAGTTGCTCAGTTGCTGCGACTATCGCTAAATCCATCATTGTGCCGCCCCCATCCTCTAAGTTGGCGATCGCCCCTTCGATGGCGTTAAGATTTTTGGTGAGGGAAGTTCCGATTTGCACATCACTACCAAAACCTAAAACAGCTATTTCATTTTCGACCAAATTTTGGCGATCAATAAAGTTTTTAGCGGCAACTTTAACCTCAGCTAATTTACTTCCATCCATACTACCTGAAGTATCGATTAAAATGACTAAAGCTTGAGGGGGAGACTGAGGGATATTAGGAGGGAACAAGTAAAAAAGCAGTTCCCCTAACAACAAAGAGAAAATGAGACACCCCATTGCCCCGTAAACTCCAAACAGGAGTGGTTTATTATTCAGTCTTCTTAATCGCAAAAAAAACTTGTTCATGACTATGTACCTACTTTATAGTGATAAATTTTCCAAACGCCTTCATCTTGCTCAAACCAATAGGTAACATTTTTAGTATAGGATTTTGTACCACCTTCTCCACAATCGGGATTAGAGCCATTTATTTTTAGTTTTTCTGAAATATCAAGTGTGAGAGATGGCCTTTCTTCTACAGTAGAAAAAGAAACTATTTGATTAACTTTTGAATATGTGTAAGTGTAGTAGCAATCGTTTTTTTTAAGCCAGCCAACAGAGCCGCCATCATCATCAACCAAAACCTTATCATAAAGTTTTCCTGTAGTTAATTTATCAACGATTTCTGTATCAAAAGGAGGAGAGAAAATTTGCGTTTTTGCAGCATACCATTGTTTAACTAAATTTAATGCAAGCTCTTGGTTAAAGCTTTCTTTAGGAATCTCTAAGCTCATTGCTATTTCGTACTCAACACGGCTTTTTCGAGGAGATAACTGTAGAATATATTTCCCGCTAATTGGTAGTGTTACATCTTGAACTGGTTGAGTATCTGGAGCAATAAGCCAAGTGCAAAGTTCAGAGTCTGGTGGAATTTGAAATTTATAGCCTGTTTTAGCCTCAAAGAGATAGCCAACCGTTTGGCCAGATGTCAATATGCCTGAAACAGACATTGGCTGTTCACTTAAATTAAGCTCTTTGACTTGATCTTGAGACAATTTTTGTTGAGGACTGCTAGGACACTGTCCTCCTAAAGAGTTTGCTTCTTTGTAGATATTATTAGTATCTTTACAACCACCAATAAGCAGGAATAAAAGTAGGAGTTTGATTTTTTTCATTGTATTAAAATAATCTATATTTGAGCTATAAAAATTTGTTCTTCTAAGGCGCTATTTTCTTATTTATTAGCCAGTTAAAGCTATCTTCATCCCAAACTAAATAAAAGATTGATTTTTTGTCCTGGACTAGATTGCCAGTCTTCATTTGATATTGAAGATCGACTTTTAAAGTCGCTTTTTCTTCGGTTTTCTCTAAAACATCTATTTTATTTATTTGCACATAATCGACTTTGTTCCACCAATCCTGATACTCTTGGTAAAAAATATCATTTTCAGAATTACTACCACTAGGATTTTTAAAGTTAGAACTTAAAGATTGCCAAGATTTATTATAGTTACGATCATTAATGTTTTTATAATAATTTTCTATTGATTTTTCAGGAGAAATAGATTGTTCAGGAGAAATAGTCTTTGGCGATGTAGAAGAGTCTTGAGGATAACTGAGTCCTAATTCTAGATCAAAGCTTTGAGCACCTTGACGAGAGGAAACTTGTAAAATATATTGACCATTGCTAGGAAGCTCCGTAGCATTTGATGTCAGTAACTGATTATCTGGAGTAAATAGCCAGATACAAATATCTTGACTTGTTTTATAAACTAATTTTTGATTAACTTTTCCAGAAAAGGAATAGCCTAGCATTGTTCCTTGACTAAGTTGTCCTGATTCAGTAATTAATTTTTCAGTAAGATCGATTTTTTTAACATTCTCAGTTTTCAATTGAGAAATTGGTTTTTCTGGACACACGGAACTAATTGGATTATTTTCAACTTTTTGACAGCTACATACCAACAGAGTCAACATCGCTAAACAAGTCCTTTTCATGAATTTCCATCAATCAATCATTCAAATAGATTGTAGTGGGTTGACCTACATAAGCGCCGGTAATTTTCTCTCCTAAAAAATCGGCAAACTCCTGAGCTTTTGTTTTTTCAATAAATGAGGAAACTTGAATCATCTTATCTCCTGTTGATTCATCTTTTTTCTGATAAGCATCTCGACAAAAATTTCCTGTCACTATTGCCAAATTTTCATCGCTGTAAGGAATATTGACAGGATAAAAATCTACTGATGCGAGATTAGAGTCATTGGGCTTTTCATCTCCACAACTACTTTTAGGAAAATCCGTCTGAGAAAATTGATTTGTTGCTGGTGTTTTTGAAGATTGTTTACTCGCGGTATCAACGTCTAAACCAAGGGATAGCTCAAATTCCTGACGTTTTTTAGGGCTTGAAATTTGAATAATATAGTTACCATCTAATGGTAAGGTTTTAGATTGAACTAACTGATTATCTGGAGCATAAAGCCAAATACAAAGTTCTTGATTTGTTTTATATTCAACTGTTTGGCCTGCTGCGGCAATAAATTGATAACCCATCGAGTCTTGGGTAGCAGCCCCAGAAAGCTGGGTCAATTCATTATTAACTAAGCTAACAAATTCAATATTTTCAGAGCGAAGAGTGCTATTTGGTTCGCTGGGACATTGGGTAATGGAGTTGCTTAAATTAGTAGAATTACAGCTTGCAATTAAAGGCGAAGTTAATAGAATCAAACAATAATAAATCTTAATTTTTTTCATGACTAACTTTCTGTAGCCTCCTTTTTTAAATATTCCCCCCAATAATAAAAAGGTAAAATTCCCCCTACACCTAAGATGAATAAGGTCATAAACAAAATTAATAAGCGTATTCGCAAAGGAACGGAACGACCAAATGCTTGCATTGTGTAGTCTACCGACTCTGATTTGATCGGTTCTGACTCTTCGGATGATTGCACTTCTATTACAACGTTATGCTTAGAGCCTCGTTCTGCATCAGGTTGTTCATAGGAAATTTCATATTCACCTAGGAGGGAGTTCAGAAACAGGTTTAAACTAGCAGCGATGTCATCCGCTCTACCGGAAAATTCGGAAATCCCCCCGGTGGCTTTGGCAATATCGGCAAGGCGGGCTTCGTCCACAAATTCGTCTTCTGGAACCTTGCCACTCACGACATCTGCTCTTGTTGCTGATTTACCTAGTTGATATTTTTGCCCAAGTTGGTTTGCTGTTAAGCCATAACCCAAGGTGTGGACAGTTAAATCGTTAGCGTTTCCTAATTGCTTAACCAGACGTTCAAAATCTTCCTGCTCATTGGGGCGGTTGTGGTAGCCATCGGAGAGCAAAATGACTGCTAATCGAGGTTTGGGTTGATCACTATTTTCTAGGGTGGCGAAGCGGGAATCTTCGGCATTGGTTAAAAATTCAATCGTCTGACTCAGAGGTTCGTAGAGATTGGTGGAGGCACAGGGGGAGGAGTTGAGCAGATAATCGAGGTAATTGTCGAGTTTAAAATCACCAGCGGGAAAAAATTTGTCAATGGTGGCGGGGTTAACTGGATAGCCTTCACAGTTTTCTCCCGGTTCCCCGAATGGCACGATCGCCACTTGGGTATTGCCTCCCCGTTTTGCGGCCTGGTTATTAAATTCCCGCACTGCGGCGATCGCCCCTTGTAAACGACTGACTCCGCTACTATCAGGGGCGTTCATGCTACCACTCATATCCAAGAGCACCACAATCCAAGCGGGAGGAGGGGTCGATTCTTCAGGGGATTTCCAATCGTTGGGGTCAAATTCTAATGGTTTGTCATCTACAGTTAGACGAAAATCGTCCTCCATTAACTCCAGGGCCGGGCGATCGCCGTCTTGGGTTGCCTTTACTCGAACGGTGACCCGATCATTTTGGGTAACGGGGGTTCCAATAATTTCTACTTTTTTAACTTGTCCTAAACCACTGGATTGAAAACTAGCTACCAGTAAAAACGAAAGACTAAGCTTGGGGATCAAGGAAGCGATTGTAGTAAACAAAGCGGTAGAATTTGTCTTCATTGAGTCCTTCTTCATTGATAGAAATAAAGGTGATTAGATAATTATGTTTGAGGAGAATTTCTTTAGTAGAACGAACTTTGTTGCCGTTGACCGTGATGCTATCTAATGCTTGTATTTTCGGCTTAAGTTTTGCTTGACGATTTTCCAAAACTAGATCAGCGACATAGGGAAAAATATCAGGAATGTAAATAGCGCTTTCCCGGTCAGAGCCAATGGTAAGTGTTGCTTTAGCGGGGAGTTGGATCGAAAGACCTTCTTCAATAATTTGACCTTCTTCATCCTCGCTAGCCGGGATAAATTTCAGCGAACTATTCTGAATTCTGGGCTTGGGGTTTTTCTTAAACAACGTTTTTTGTTTGGGGGTCTGCTGAAATAGGGCGGCAGCAAGATCTTCATTAGATTCTTCTCCCCTTAGTAATTGGTTCTCTTCCTCTATGGGCATAACGGAGAAGTTTAGGCGGTCATTACCTGTATATTCAAATCCAGCCCCAGCTCGGAGGGCAACGAGATAGCTGGGAGATCCGGTGATGCTGAAGGTTAGACCCAGCAGTATTCCTAGGATAGAAAAACCGAAAGGATCTTCTATCAAGCGGAAAGCATTGGGTAAATTAGGAATTTGACGAATCAGTTCAAAGATCAAAGCAGCCACTAAACTAGCAATACTACCTCCAATAATACTAGTGGTAAATCGCTTGTAAAAGATTTGTCTATTGCCTGCTTCAATACTTTTCCAGCGCCAGGTCAGTCCCTCTGCTAAACCGACGGAGATGCCAATCAGCAACCAGCTAAGGGTTCGCACTATCCAGCTAGGGATTGAAATAAAGGGCAGTAGGACGATTTGAGAAATTAGCCCACCGATTAAGCCTGAGAGTAGACCCAGAGCAATGGCAATGATAATAGGAATAACGGCTTTTCGCAGGCAAAGTTTCGGCCGGGTGGGGCTACTGATGAAGATTTCGTTGAGCACCATACCCGATGCGAGGGCGATCGCCACACAGGGAAACAACACGATTTCGGGAAAGTTACTAAGGATGCCTAAGTCTGATAGAAAAAATTGGCCAAGGTTCCAACCCAGGAGAGCGGAGGTGATACCAGCGATAAGGTAAAGGTAAATTCTCATTCCAAGAAATGTAAATTAGGATTATTTAGTTGGAGCTATTAGAAGAGGGAAAACTAGATACTGGAATAATCTCTTTTAGTAGTTGAGATTTTGTTTTTTCATCCAATATGCCAGTAGGGGAAATATTATACTTTTCCTGATATTTATAAATTTTATAAACTACTACTTTTTGGTCTTGAGTGACTCCATTAGAATTTATAGCTTTATTCAAAATGTTCACATCGTCTACGCCGATCTCCTTTGCAAATTTTTCCTGAATCTCCAAAGTCGTATATTTGTTTTTACTTGTAGGATTACTAACTTTTACGAGTTTATTTTCTATTGACTTTAATGCTTTTTTCGTTGTAGCAAACTCTGTAACTGCATTATTCATTTTTTCTTCACTAATTCCGCAAAAGTAATTTCCATTATCTTGATTTACTTTACATACTATTTCTTTTTTTAAATCATTAAAATAGTCTTTTTTAGGAAGCTCATCAGACCCAACAATATCTATCAGATTTTTTTGGATCTCTTTTTTTTGCTTACTTAATTGATCATCGTTTCCAATAATCTTTTCTGTCGCAGCTCTCATTGATTTTTCTGGTGCTGAAAAAATTAACTTATTAGCAAAAAATCCGCCAAACCAACCAAGCGCGTAACAAAGAAGAAATATGAAAGTAAAAATAGGTAGTCTCATTTGATTTTTTCCTAAAATTTCACTGTACCAAAATATTTCTGGTAAATTAAGTTGTTTTTTAATTTTCAAGCCATATATTTTGTTGGTGATATGATTGCCAAATCTATCTGCCCCATCTAAAGCAGAAAAAATATCAGGAGGTACACATCCTAAACTTGCATGATAAAATAATGCAGAAAATTTATAGCTACCTATTTGATTGAAAAGTATACCTAAGACTTCATATTTCTCATCTTTACAAGAACGATTATAAATCCAACAAGAAATTATTTTATTATAAATATCTCCCCATTTCTCATATTCTAAAAAAATCAAGTTTTCATATTTTCTTTTTCGTGAACATTCTTTAAAATGACAAAAATCTTTTTCTAAATCGTTCTGCATATTATTTTGGTACTCTGCACCCCAACATCCATTTTTCGACTTCAAAAGCCATGCCAAAGAGCTTAGAAGCTTAGGATTATCTAATATTTCGGGAATAATTAACACAACTCCTTCATAAATTCTTTCTGACAATTTTGGACAATAACTCAAATCATATTGAACAATTTTGGATTGAAAATCTGCGGAAATATCGTATTTATCTGTTTGCTTTTCCTTCGCCATCAGCCAGCACAAAAATTCCAATAATTTTTCCGGTAATACCATTGCCTGTAGAGTTAATAGACGAATCATAGAATGGCCATAATTACCTTGCTTAATAG
>Ga0315905_10004008_pt1 | contig 15093 bp, 3 predicted proteins | sample LakEriMetagenome_5_FD_203522 | JGI IMG/M metagenome (GOLD analysis project Ga0315905, IMG submission 203522) | Freshwater fungal communities from buoy surface, Lake Erie, Ohio, United States - Buoy 4 MA121 | ecosystem: Environmental > Aquatic > Freshwater > Lake | place: USA: Lake Erie, Ohio... | reverse complement strand
TGGCGCGATCGGGATGAAACAGTTGCTTGGGCGCGAAGGCGCGGTCAACGCGCTGCTTCTCGACCTTCACGTCATCTCGTCGCCGATCGACTTCCTGCACACCGGCGGCTTCTTTCTGATCGTGCTTCTCGAAGCGGTCGCGCTCTTCCCAATTCTCTATCTCAACCTCGTTGCGGCGATCGCGAATCTCGACCCGTCGATGGAAGAGGCCGCGACGAATCTCGGCGCCGGCCGCGTGAAACGTTTCTTCCGCGTGACGCTGCCGCTCATCCGTCCGGGGCTCTTCGCCGGCGGAACAATCGTCTTTGTGTGGAGTTTCACCGAACTCGGCACGCCGCTCATGCTCGAGTTCACGAAGACGACGCCGGTTCAGATCTTCAACGGCATCAAGGAAATGGAAGCGTCGCGCCAGCCGTACGCGCTGACGGCCGTGATGCTCGGAGCAACCATTCTTTCGTACACCGTCGGCCGATTGATCCTCGGTGGCAAGGGTCACGCGATGCTCGCAAAGGCGAGCGCCGGCGCGGGGCTCAAGCCGCTCACGGGAAACTCTGGAATCATCGCGGCGGGCCTCTTCGCAATGGTCGCTCTCATTGCGATGCTGCCGCACGTTGGCGTCATCGGTACCGCGCTTGCCGCGAACGGCCAGTGGTACGGATCAATCCTGCCCGAGCGATGGACGCTCGACCACTTCATCCAAGCGATTTCGCATCCGCTCGCAGCGGGCGCGGTGCGCAACTCGATCATCTTCGCGGGTGTTGCGACGATTGTCGACGTCGTCGTCGGACTCTTTGTCGCGCGACTTCTTGTGCGCGGCACGGTGCGCGGACGCGGCGTTCTCGACGCGCTCGTCATGCTGCCGCTCGCGGTGCCGGGGCTCGTCTTTGCATTTGGATTGGTCGCGGCGAGTTTGCGCTGGCCGTTCGGGCCAGGCGGCCCGCTCGAATCCGTTGGCAACATCCTCGGCGCCACGCCGAATCCGATTCCGTTCCTGATCCTCGCCTACGCGGTGCGACGGCTCCCCTACGTCGTTCGCTCGGCCGCTGCCGGCCTCGAGCAAACGTCGGTCGCGCTTGAAGAGGCCGCGTTCAATGTCGGCGCGAGCCGTTGGCGCGTGACGCGCAAGATCGTGCTCCCGCTCCTTGCCGCGAATCTCGCCGCAGGCGCGATCCTCGCGTTCTGCTTCGCGATGCTTGAAGTGTCAGATAGCCTCATCCTCGCGCAGCGCGAGGCCGACTATCCGATCACGAAGGCGATCTTCACGCTGGCCGAGCGACTCGGCGATGGGCCAGGCGTTGCGAGTGCGCTGGGCGTCTGGGCGATGGCGTTCCTTGGCGTTGCGCTTGCGACCGCCGCCGCGCTCGTCGGCAAGAAAGCCGGCGCGATCTTCCGCGGGTGAGACGTCGGTGCCGTAAGCGCTCCAACGAGGTCTCGCTCCACTCACCGACGCTTGCCAAGCACGCCGTTCGCGCCGAGTTCTTCCGAGATACGAAGCAGTTGGTTGTACTTCGCGGTGCGATCGGAGCGGCACGGGGCGCCCGTCTTGATCTGGCCGCAGTTCGTGGCGACGGCGATGTCGGCGATCGTCGAGTCCTCGGTCTCGCCTGAACGATGCGAAAGCACCGCACGGTAGCCGTTGCTATGAGCGAGGTTGACTGCAGCAAACGTCTCGCTGAGCGTTCCGATCTGATTCACCTTCACGAGAATGGCGTTGCCGCACTTCTCTTCGATGCCCTTCGCGAGGAACTTCGGATTCGTCACGAAGAGATCGTCGCCGACGAGCTGCGTGGTCTTCCCGAGTCGCTCCGTCAGCTTGCGCCAGCCGGACCAGTCGTTCTCCGCGAGGCCGTCCTCGATCGAGTGAATCGGGAACTTCGCGCACCACGAGGCCCACATGTCGATGATCTCGTCGCTGGTTGCGATGCGGTCGGGGTTCGACTTGAAGAAGCAATAGCCTTCCTTGCCGCGCTCTTTTGCCTCGTTCGCGAGTTCGCTCATCGCGGGGTCGAGCGCGATGAACACCTGCTCGCCGAGCTTGTAGCCGGCCTTCTCGACGGCGATCGCGATGAGTTCAAGCGCTTCTTCGTTCGACTTGAGGTTCGGCGCGAAGCCACCTTCATCACCAACGGCGGTCGCGAGATGCTTGTCGTGCAGGACCTTCTTGAGTGCGTGGTAGCACTCGACGCCGCAGCGGAGCGACTCCTCGAAGTCAAAGAAGCCCCACGGCTGAATCATGAACTCCTGCATGTCGACGTTCGAGTCCGCGTGCTTGCCGCCGTTCAGGATGTTCATCATCGGAACAGGCAGCGTCTTCGCCGCCACGCCACCGAGGTAGCGGTAGAGCGGCTGGCGCGTCGCAGCAGCGGCCGCGTGCGCGACGGCCATCGACACCGCAAGCGTTGCGTTTGCCCCGAGGCGCGACTTGTTCTCGGTGCCGTCGAGTTCGAGCAGCACCGTGTCGATCTCTTCTTGCCCCGTTGCGTCGAGCCCGAAGATCGCAGGCGCGATCTCGTCATTCACGTGCGCGACCGCCTTCATCACGCCCTTGCCGAGCCAACGCGACTTGTCGCCGTCGCGTAGCTCGACCGCCTCGTGCTCGCCCGTCGACGCGCCCGACGGCACGGCTGCGCGACCGCCGACTCCACCTTCGAGTACGACCTCTGCCTCGAGGGTCGGGTTGCCGCGGGAATCGAGAATTTGACGAGCGTGAACGGATTCAATGGTGAATGACATGCTGGCTCCTGTGGGCGCGCAAGAGTACCAAAGCCATCGCGGTTCAGATGACTGAGATTCATGCTGAACCATGCACTGCGCTTCTGAAGCGATTGGCTGAGCAATCACCAACGACTCGCACCGCGGATGCGCTGCGAGGTTTCACTCCCCACGAATCTCGGCCGTTTGAGACGCCGCGTCGATCTCCGAAACGGGAATCAGCGTCGGACGGATCGAGACAATTTCCCGTCGCTCCGCGAGCGCACCGATGAGTCGTACGACGACCCACGCAGGCATCTCCCAGCGGTTCGTCCCAGTGCGATGCATGGAGCCAATCCCTTCGGACGGCTCGTCGCCGACACCCATCTCCCGCGCGATGAGTGCAAGAACTCGTTCTTGCCACGACGACGGCACCTGCTCGCCCCATCGAATCTCAATCGGTGATGTCAGGATCGAGAGCTTCGCTTCTTCGGAGTGCGGAGTGCTCGCCTTTGAGGCGACCATCACGGCCATTTCCAAACCCTGCGCGGCGACTAGGCGCGCCAGCGTTTCGCGGGCTCGCTCAGACTGAGCGAAAGCAGGCACCGACCAGATCGTCCACGCGTTGTCCGCGGCTTGCGCCCCCTCCGCACGCATCAAGCCGAATGCCGCCGCGACAAGATCCACCGAAGGGTCGAAACCAACAGCGTCAACCGACGCGCCGTTCTTGGCGCCGCCTCTCAATGCAACGAGATCAAGTCGTACCGCGAGCTTCCACTGATTGAGTGCCGCGAGGGGCAGAGTACGACCGTCAACGGCGAGCAAGCCGGACTCTGCAGTACCGTGCTGTGCGCTTGAGAAAGAACCGCGAGCACTGTTCGGCGGACGAGTCGAACCGATGCGCGTTGCGCCGATCGCATCCATTCCATCATGAGAGTAAGCGTCCAACGGCGACCACGCGCTGAAGGCACTCCCGTCATCGCGCGATACGCCAGCACGCATCGCGAACCCAAGATCACTGCACGGGTTGATTCCAAATCGGAGGTCGCCACCGATCGCAGCGATCACAATCGCTGAGTCCGCACTCGTGATGGCTCCATCGCCATTGATGTCGGAACGAATTTGATACGGGTCGAAAGGATCGATTTCGGTCGTACCAAGTAGCGTCGCGATCGCGCCCGCATCGTTCACCGTCACACGGCCGTCGCCGGTGACATCACCCGCGAGGGCAATTAGGTCGAGACTTGAAGACGTCGCGTCGATGACATTTCCTGCGAGGTCTTTTACGCCAACGAGACGGATGCAGTAGCGGAGCTGGTTTGGAAGCGGTGTCGGGAATTCGATCGTCGCCGAGAGTGCACCCACGCCAAGAGTGGCGACGCGATCTTCGGACTCAACCTCGACTTCGACTCCCTGCGCGTCATACGCGCTCACGACGACGTTCACTGCACTGAAGGTTGTCGGGTCGATCGCTTCACTGAAGGTCACCACGAGTTGTGAAACGCCGTCCGCGCGGCACTCCGTCGCGACGCCTGTCGACACAAGGTCGATGGCGTAGTTGCTGGTTCCTTGAGTCGTTGCGCCGTGACTCTTGACGGAACGCCATGCGACGGCCGACGGAGGCAACGCGTCGGTATCGAACACCGCTTGATAGATTCCATCTCCGCCACGATCGAAGATATGGAGATACCGACGTGCTTCCGGCACGGCCGTGTCGCGCGTGATGTAGGAGGTCTGCCAAGCGTTGTCACCAAGTCGTAGAACCTTGCCATCACTGCGCACGACCGACAAAAGCGGCCGCGACGCGAGGAACGGATCATCAACACGGACGTAGCGCCAACCGAGAACTGGAACCGCAGTGATCGTCGCGACCGAATCTTCAACCACGACCGACGCTGCCGTGGTTGAGAGTACAGGCTCGCTCGCTCCCGATGAGAGGAAGACAACATCAGGAAGCGCATCGGGCGAGAGCACGAGATTGCCGAGGAAGTCGGGCCGGTTGTCGTCGAACGGGTCGTCCGCGCGCACGACGTGCACGAGCGAACGCACGTTGGCTTCGTCGATCACTGAGAACTCTGGATCGTCGAGACCGTTGAGGTTCGACACCGTCGCGTCGTAGCGCGTGAATTCACCCTGCAAGGTCGACACCATGAGCCACCGCGCGACCGACACACCCGCCGGCGCGATGTCACCGAGGTCGACGGTGAGGCTCGGCGCAATGGCGAACTCGTTGACTTGCGCGCCGATCAACTGAAAGTCGATCAGAAGGTCGTCCTCGTTCGACACGATCTCGGGCTGTGCACTTTCGATACGGACTTCGCGCGCGGTTCCACCACCGACATTCTTTGCCCAAAGACCGAGGCTGAACGGAATGCTCGGTTCGACCTCGGGCGTAAACGGATCATCCGCACGCACCTGCGTCTCGAGGAAGTACTCCAGCGTCAGGCTCGGATTCGGCACGACAGTAATGTTGGTCGGTTGCAGCGGAATGACGATGAGTTCGCCCGCGAGCCGGTAACTCAACGTGCCGCGCACGAAGTACTGGATGGGTGCACTGGTCGCTGCGAGGTCGCCTGGAACAATCGTCCATGTGGCGCTTCCCGACTCACCACCCTGCAGGACGCCGGTGCCCGAGACATTGCCAAAACCCGTCACCGCCGGACCAAGCAGCGCGAACTTCGCCATGGCACTCGTGCCCACGACGTCCTCGATCTCAAGATCGACGTCGATTCCTTCGATGGGCGCTTCGCCCTCGTTCTCAAGGACGAGCGTCGCGGCGAATGCATCGCGAGTCAGCGTGAGTTGTTGATCCAACTGAATCACGATTCGCACGCAGGTGCCTTGACCGGGCTCAGATGCTGCCTCGGCGCCAAGCAAGCCGTTTGAGATGAGCAAGTTCGGATTGGCCAGGCCGAGCGCGTCGAGTTCCTCAAATGCCGCGTTTGCTGAGCTGAAGTACGCCTGACACTTGTCTTGCTCGATGAAGTCGAGTGAATAGCCCTCCGGCACATCCGACGCGTTGAGCCAACCAAGTTCGGCGTATGCCAAGGTGCGATTCCAACGCTCGACAACTCGTGCCGCCATCCCTGTGTCCCAACTGGCAGGGCGAACCGTCGCTTCCAGCGCGGCTGCCTCCGTCGCAGAGATCCGAGAGCCCTCGACTCCGTTGGTGTCGATCGCCTCGCCGAGCGCTTCAAAGAAGCCGTTCGTAAGAGGAATCGTGTCAGCGGTCACTCCGAACATCGGGTCGACGCTGCCAAGCCCATACAGCACAGGCCGATGGATACGCCAATAGAGATCGAGTCCGAGGAGAATCTGCGCAGACCATGGATCATCCGCTTCGCCGAAGTCGATTTCCCAGTCGAAGTCCACATTGCTACCGAATGCAAACTCCGATTCTGGTGGAGGAGTTCCGCAAAAGTTCGGATTCGGTGGCGGTACATCGGGGTCGCAGGAACAGCTGTGCGCGATTTCCCAAAGGTCGCACACATCCCCGACCCACGGAAACTTTCCGCACTCCTTGGTCATGGTTCCGAGGGCTTGTTCTGCAGACTGATTGTCGGCACTCTCAGAGAGCCCTCGCATGCAGAGGTAACCGTTCTGATAGACGACTGGTGCCAAGGGGAAGAAGAGTCCAAGCGCGTCGGCCACGGTTTCGCCGGATTTGTCGGCGAGCATGTCGGTGATCGTCGACGCACACTTGTTGAGGCAGCTATCGCATTGCTCCGTTGTCGTCGAGGAGGGCGGATAGGCCACACCCCCGTCGCCACCGCCACCAGCGTTTCCAGTCCACACCGCTGGGCCATCACAATCTTCGGAGACGCGCGCCCCCAAGAAGATCCCGAAGGGGCGAGTGATACCGCCGCACTCGATGTTCCATATTGCGCTGAATGTGGGCGCAGCACAGCATGCATTGGCGTTGCATTCGAGGAATCCGCCGCCGCCTCCACCGCCGCCTTCACCGCTGCCACCGCCACCACTGCCGCCACCGCTCCCGCCGCCACCGCTGCCGCCGCCACCGCTCCCGCCTCCACCACTTCCACCGCCACCACTTCCGCCGCCACCGCTGCCGCCGCCACCGCTCCCGCCTCCACCGCTGCCGCCGCCACCGCTTCCGCCACCGCTCGGCAACTCGAAGAAGGAACGGAAATCGACATCGAAGAGAATGCCTTCGTCGCCACCGCGATCCACGCCGCTCCCGAGAACAACACTCACGACATCGCCCGCATTGAGCGTCATGATCACCGTCGACGCGAGATCGCAAGTGTTGTCTGCGCAAACAAGCGTGTTGCCTTCATCCGGACAGCCGACGTATACGGCGATCGCGGTGTCTTCGTCGGTCAGGTCGCAGGTCGACAGCACATAGGTGTCGGTCGCAGGCGCGATCGCGCGACGGAACACTGGGTTGTAGATCGTCAGTCCACTTGGGCAACCGACGCTCGGATTCACCGCAAAGGAACCGCTCGACGCACGCGTGTCGATGAAGTTGAGTCCTGTGACGAGGAACGGGTCATCGTCGCAGCCGCCACTCGATCCGTCGCCTGCGAGACCGCCTTCGTTGGCGCTACCCGATTCTCCGCCATCGAAGGCATTTCCTTCAACAGGATCGTCTGGGCGAATCACCATCAGTACAGGCACGATGGCCGTCCGACCAGGAAGGATGTCGCCGATCTCAGTCGTGAGCGGAATGATGTCATAGCGTTCCGCCGACTGCGCAAACATCTCAACATCGCGCGCCGTAATGAGTCCGTGGTTCGTAAAGCGCAATTCGCGATACTCAACTTCTTGCCGCATCGTGGTGAAGTCGAGGTATGGCGGATCACATGTGACAACGGCGCCATACATCGGAACGCTGGTATCGAAGACGAGATTGAGCGAGATTTGATAGCCGTCGCCAAACGCAGACGGAATCACCGACCATTCATACGACACGAATTGGCGCGGCATGAAGGCGAGCACCGTGTTCGCGCCCGGCGCAAGCAATACCGTTTGGCTGAACGATCCGTGCTGCGCCGCGGTCGCACTCACTTTGTAGAGACCTGCCTCAAGCCGGCTAAAGACCGCATTCCCCTCCGCATCGACTGCGCCACCTGCGACCAATTCATTGTTCGAGACGCGACGAACTTCGAGTTGCGCCGCGGGGAATCGCGCGGGCGAACCGTAGTAGCTCAATTCACTGCGCGCTTCGACACGAAGACTTGCGAAGGCATCGCTGACCGCGTCGAAGACACCAGGCACCGAGACTTCGACTCCGGTGTACGTCAGGTCGCGCACCGTCAAGAACGGGGTTGCGGAATAGGGTCCGAGCGGAAGGTCCGCCGCAGGTGCGAGTTGAATTTCGACCGCGCTCGTTCCGCCTGCTGGAATCGGGGCCAGCGTTGTTGGCGAGATGAGCGTAAGCCATGGTGCGCTCGTCACCGACACGGCAAGCGGTCCCGACGGGGCCGCGCCATCGTTGCGGATGACCACCGAGTAGTAGGTTGCTTCACCAACAGGCATCGCGACAGCGACGGAGCTGGGAACAGCAGTGAGTTGTGGTGCCAACGGAACGACCACAATGGGGATCTCTGCTTCGATCGGCGCGAGTTGATCCGTTGAAACGATGAAATGCACGCTTCCATTTGTCGCGCCTGCAACCGCGGTGGCGGTCCAGGAAATCGTGCGCTCCTCGCGAGGCCCAAACACGGTGCCGTTGATCAGTGGCGCATCGACTGTCACACCCGGCGCTTCGCTCGACGGAACAAGTGCAAGCCCGGACATCGCAATCGGACCGAGGTTGCGCAGCACGATGCTGCCGCCGATGGTGCTGCCGTCGGCGACGCGAATTTCCGTGCGGTCGATCTCCAGAGCTGCGCCCCACACGATGATCTCTGCCTGCGCACTTGATTCGCTCAGAGACGAAGCGAGACCCGAGAGCGCTGCCGAGAAGCGATACACGCCTGCGACGCTTGGTCGCTGCGGCACTTCCACCAACGCGATGCCATCGGCATCAGTCACCGCTTCCACATCAATCGCGACACCTTCAACCCATGATCGCAGCGTGACCGCGACGTTCGGCACAACCGCGCTGTTGGCTGGATCCCTCGTTCGCACAACGAGTGGCATCGGTGACCCGTACTGCACACTGCTCGATGCGGCTTCAACCGCAACGCGCACGTCTTCAACAACGATCGAAACTCCGTTGGCGGACGTGTTGTTGACTTCACCGTTCGGCGCCTGCTCACGCAACGCATTTGAAACGTCGGCGCGGCCGAAAATCCACCACGGCCCGCTGGCGGTCGGCGCGAGCGCCTCTATGGCGACCGTATACGACGCACCTGGTGCCAGTGTTGTTGGGCGGAGCGCGTCGCCGATGAGCGCGTCGCTCGGCGTGTACGTCGAGTTCGAAGAACTCACGACACCGTCGAGCCACGCCGTATCCGTCGGCTGCGAACCCGCGTTCCGCACCGTGACCGACGCGGTGAACTTCTGTCGCGCGCGCACCGTCGAGGGGACGACGATCGCATCGACGACAAGATCTGGTCGATCCAGGGGCTCAACGACGATCGGAATGGTGGCCGCTTCTCCGTTGTTCGACTCGTTTGCTTCTTGCAGTGCCGCGCCATCGTCGAGTTCGATCACGATCCAACGCGCGCCCTCCGCATCGTCGGGAATGGGTACTTGGACGGTGCGTATGACGCTCGCTCCCGGCTCGATCGCATCGACAACAGGCGCGACAGTGAGTAGGAAATCACCACCGACGAGTTCATCCAAGGAGAGATACGCGCCGTCGCGCGAAACTCCTGCCGCAACCGCAGCGCCGTCATTTCGCGCCACGTATTGCACGGAAATCGTCGAGCCAGCAAGAGCCGTCGCCGGCGCCGTCACCGATGTGACGACAAGATCGGGTCGCAGAATCGGTAGATCCGCGCTCGTCGCGCAATTGTCGGTCTCACTCGACTCAACCACCGCGACTGTCGAATCCACACACGCGACAAGTCGCAGCGCGTTCCCCGCCGTCAATCCGAAAGGAAGATTTGTGGCGGGCACAACGACGGAACCGCCGACCGACCGTGTCTCGTTCGGCTCCATGCCGCCCGCGAGATTCCACGTGGCAAGGACTTCGCCCGCCGCTGCACCTTCGAGTGCGAGTGTGATTGTCACGGTCTCACTGAACGAGGCAACCCCCTCGTTCCGAACTTCAATCGTTGTATCGAATGGCACACCGAGCGCGACCGCAGTCGGAATCCCGACGAGCGTCGCTTGGAGATTCGCAAGCGGCGGCCGCACGATCGACACGGGGCCAAGCACCGCGACGTTGTTCGCTTCGGAAACCTCAGGCACCGACGCATTCGCATCGGCCTTCAGAATGAAGTAGTAGCTGCCGTCGACGAGTTCATTGCGGAGCGGAATCGAGCCTGCGACCGATGCCTTTCGTGCGCTGCCCGTCACGAGCGTTGTGTCGGTCCACGCACCAACCGCAATGTCGTCCGCACTCGCGACGGCGTCGGTCGAAAGGAAGACGGTGTTCGTCCAAGGTCCGATAGCGTCCGCGATTCCTGCGTTCTCAAGAGTCCACGTGAAATCAACGGCTGATCCGAAGACGAATGCGCCGGTGTGCGACGCGAGCTCGTTTGCAACCAGATCCGCTGCCGGCGTCGCGATGATCGCGAACGGCCCGTAAACATCCATGTTGTCTGTTTCATTCGACTCTGGAACCACGCCAGCGACGTCGGTTCGCGCAATGAGGTAGCGCTCGCCTCCGATGTAGTCCTCAGGAAGAACGACCGCAACCGCGCGCGGTTGGGTACCACCTGGCGCGAGCGTCGCGACCGATTGCTGAACACGCAAGACAAGGTCGTCGAGTGATGGCGTTGCGTCGGTCGAGAGCAGCACCGATTCAGTCCACGGTGCAACGGCATCGACGATGCCGACATTTCTGGTCTCCCACGCGACCTCCACCGATGCACCAGCCCTCCATGAGGACGGCGTCGTCAGCAGTTCAACTGTGAGGTTGGCCCGATCTGCGGGCGTCAGTGTGCATGTTCCGCTCGAAATGCTGAGGTTGTTCGACTCCGCGCTTCCTGTCGTCGGCCCTTCAATGACCTGTCCAAAAGTGTCGGCAACGACGATCGCGCGGAACGGTACGCCCTCCGCCACAGCGCTCGGAACTCCCTCCGCACTCGCACTCCAGCCGCTTCCCGCTGCAACCACGCCAGCGTGCACAACCGTTGCGAACAACGGATCCGACGCATCGAGCGTCGCATCAAGCGATAGATAAACGCGCTCGCTCCACGAGAGTGGCGTCGCGCTCGTTCCCGCGTTCGTACCTGTCCACTCGACTCGAAGTGGTGCGCCTTCAAGTGCCACGGTCGGCAACTGAATCGTTGAGACCACCAAATCTGGAAGCGGCGGAAGCGCAACAGAGACCACCGTCGGCGAGACAGAGAGATTGTTCGCCTCGCGATCAGGTGCGCCTTCATCAAGGTCATCCTCAACATCAACTTCGACGCGGAATCGCACATCACCACTCGCGTCCAGCGGCACAACCACGAGATCTTGTCGCGTCATGGCGGCGCCGGGGTGAAGCGGGCCTTGCCGATAGAACGCTCCGATCACGAGCGGCGGCTGCTTTGGATCGCTCACGCGCTCCATCGACACGACTTCACGCCAAAGCCCCGACGCCGAGGTTTCGCCGAGGTTTCGAACGGTGTACGAAATCGTCGTTGGAACGCTCGCGACGACCGGCGCAGCGACCGTGACCGGCTCAACCGCCAAATCGGGTCGCGGCGGGTACGTCACGACGACGGGCAGTTTCGCTTGCTGCGTGTTGTCTGCCTCGCCGCTGAGTTCTTCGATGTCTCCAAGCGCATCGCACTGGACGAAGACGTTGTAGGTGCCCGGAACGACAGGCGCCGGAATGATCTGCTTCACCGTGCGAGTTGCCTTCGGCGCGAGCGGGCCTTCGATACGAAGCGCACCGTAGACGATGTCGTCGGCATCACCACGCACCTCATTCATCGAGAGCACAACGCGATCGCTCCATCCAGCGGTTTTGGCGATCGGCCCTTCGCCGCTGTTGCGATCCGACCATGAAAGCTCGATGGTGCCGCCGATTTCAGCAGACGTCGGGGCAGTGATGTTCTCAATCACAAGATTGGGAAGCGATGGTTCCCCCACGGTGAAGGGGTTGCGCGTCACCGACGTGTTATTCGCGTCGCCGCTTGCATCCTCACGGACCGCGTTTGTGGCATCGAGGACAGCCACGATGTACCACGAACCCGCGAGCGTAAGCGGTACCGTCGCGATCGCGTCGACGGCGATCACGGCCTTTGCGGGAATCGTGTCGTTGCGCGCGACATCGAGGAAAACGGTGTCGCCGCCGACAGTCGCATCGCTCGAAAGCAAGAATCGATCGACGCGTGAAGCCGTCGCCGGCCAATCGCCCGCGTTCCGAACCTCATAGTGGAGTGCGAACGGCGTCCCCGCCGTCACGCCGTCCTTCGGAAGTTCGACCGCGAGCAACACGAGATCTGCGTACTGGCACGAATCGGGTACGCCGTTGCCGTCGGTATCGGCGGCGCCGGCGGCGATGTCGCAGGAATCGGGAATGCCATTTCCATCACAATCCGGCGCCGATCCCGTGTTCACTTCGACGCGGTCTGACAACCCGTTGCTGTTGCAGTCAGGTGCGGCGGCCTGCGTGATCACACACTGCGATTTGGCTGCGACGATGGCGCCCACGCGTTCGACAACTGTGTCATTTTCGGCAATGACGAAGTGAATGTCGCCGCTCAGTCCGTTTCCGGCTCCGCCCGACGAAATGGTAATCCACGGCGCACTTGGAACGGCGTTCCATGTGCAGAACTGACTCACGGTGTCGATGCGTGTGAGGCCCGAGCCACCGAGAAAATCCACGGCGACGACGGCGGGCGTGAAGTCATTCTCGCTGCAGTCGGGAATGTTGACCTCGATCGAGTACTCGCGCGAAACGACGCGACGTGCGACGGCCGCACTTGTCTGCATGGCACCAACGCCACCGTCGACGAACACTGCAACTTCACGCGAGACAATGCGCTTCGCGACGGCTGCCGATGTCGCGGACCCAGCCGATCCACCGTCGACGAAAACCGCAACTTCGCGGGAGACAATCCTTGATGCAAGAGGCGGATCTGTCAGCCGTGCACTCGCCGTACGGAACGGCAAGAGAATTCCAACAACGAGCACGAACGCTGCGAGCAACGGCGCCGTCGCGCAATTGCATCGACCGAACCGGCCGAGGTTGCGGAAGAGTTGTGTTGCGAGGGTTGCCATCAACGCGTGCGCTTCTGCGGACTGAGTGCGAATACTGGAGGCGAAGATTGAGTACGATGCTTGATTAGGACGCTTGATTCGGACGCTTGAGTTCAGGCCGACGTCCACGTGTGCGGAGCCCGCTCTGCGATGGTGATGCATTCAGTTCACGGAATCGTGACTTCCGCTTGCACCGTCGAGAAGCCTTGCGAAGTGCCGAGCGAGCCACTCGCACTCCACGTCGAAAGCGTCGCGTCACCCGATTGCAAGGTCGCGGTCACGGTGGACATTGCATCGCCCTGCGCCGAGCGGAAGTGGATTTTCACCGTAGCATTCGTCGGAACATTGCGGCACTCCACGAGCACCTCGACGTTGGGCGTTCCGACGACGAGATCTGCGGGTTGTTGAAAGCCTGCCGAGGGATCAGTCGGCGCGGACACGCCGGCCACCGAGAGAACGCGCACCGATGGCGTCACGCTTTCGCGCAGGAAGACAAACGATTTTCCAAGCGGAACATACGAGTAACCCGGTGTCGAGGGCGCAAGATCAACGGTGTTCGCTTCGACTCGAATCTTCCCGAGCGCTCCATTTCCAAGCCCTCGCGCCTGCAAGATTCCACCGCCGTCAACCAAGGGAGCAACCACGCGGATCATGCCGCCCGTGCCGCTGAAACCAAGGAAACTCGTCGGAGAGTTTGAGGTGAGTTCACCCGCGAGCTGCACACGCGTGTTGCTGGCGATCAGCATGGCACCGCCACCGCCGAACGCGAGGATTGGTCCGAACTCGTGCACGCCTCCTCCGCCGGAGCCACCCACGAGCGGGAAGCACGTCGCGTTGCCGTAGTCGAACGTCGCGAGGTTCTGTCGGTTGCCCGCTCCAGGTCCGAAGCCGCTCGTCGGCAGCACGGAGTTGCCGCCCCGGAAGCCGCCCGGTCCGGCCGCGAATGCCCCGCTCGGGCAATCGAGTCGCACGTTACCGAGGATCTCGACCGCGCCGTCCACCAACCAAACGACCGGGGGATTCTTTGGGTGATTCTTGAAGGTGACGGTCACGCCTGCCGGCACATTGACAGACGCGTACTTGAAGACGATCAACCACTGCTCGGAGTCGTAGACCCCGTTGCCATTGCCTGGAGTGTTCCACGCGCCATCCGTCGCGAGACCGAGATCGATGATTGTGTTCGCGGTTGGCGCGAAAACACCGTCGCTTCCATCGGACGGAACATCGAAGCCCTGCGCGACGGCGGTCGAAGCCGCGACGAGGGGCAGCATCCCGACAATCATCAGGATCGCGAACAACCTCGTGCACGCGGTCGAGCGAAAGGCAACTTGTGATTTCGAACTGATGCGATTCTGCGTGCGAATCGAGCAGCCAGTCGAGCCGCCAGTCGAGCCGCGAATGATTTCATCGCCGTGACTCGATCCATTCAACCAAGACATGGCAGCGATTTGTGATTCAAACATTGGTAGCACTCCTTATCACTCGACGAGCGTCGACGAGCGTCGACGAGAATCGAAACAGGCGCAAATCAGGCGCGACACACGCACACGAAACCGCCACGAAACACACTCAAACAGCACTCGACACGAACTCGAAATCTCTCGCAGTCGATCAAACGATGCCGCGCGCTAAGACGCGCGTCATGCCATCGAAACCAAACTCCATTCGAACGCGCGACCTACGGATGCGATGCGGGAACTGCACCCGTCTGTCGATCTCTCTTGAACAAGCCTCACCCACCATGGCGCCGGACGCGGCACATGGCTACGAACACGATGGAAAGCCCAACCCGCCGCGCGGGTAGACACAGAAACTACCTTGACATCCCGCACATCCAAGTATGAAAAAGGTTCTTTCTCGGATTCCTAGAACCTTGGAGGTCAGCTTCCCGAGACATTGGAATGCGCATGCGATGCTCCCCATGAGCCGAGAACAGTAAAAAAGACGATGCCCTTCGTGTCGCCCGAGCCAGGCTTCACGAAAGGCATCGACATTTTCGGTTCGCCATGCAACGGCGACCACGACGTAGGCCAAGCTACGCCACGATCAGTTGCACGCGCCCCACGCCGCGAGGAGGAGCGAGAGGTCGGCCGCATCGACGTTGCCGCTTCCATCGATGTCGGCTGCGCA
>Ga0315905_10004006_pt1 | contig 15102 bp, 13 predicted proteins | sample LakEriMetagenome_5_FD_203522 | JGI IMG/M metagenome (GOLD analysis project Ga0315905, IMG submission 203522) | Freshwater fungal communities from buoy surface, Lake Erie, Ohio, United States - Buoy 4 MA121 | ecosystem: Environmental > Aquatic > Freshwater > Lake | place: USA: Lake Erie, Ohio... | reverse complement strand
CCGGCTTTGGCAAGAAGCGTGGCGGCGGCGGTGCCACTGGGCCCTGCTCCAACAATGACGGTATGGAAATCGGGTTGTGTGGCTGAACTCACGGTTCAAGGCTAAAGCCCAGAGGGGAGAGTCGTATGATTGTCCTAAATATCAGGGGGAAATATGTCGCAGTTATGTGCAGGAAGAATTGTTGTTGTCACTGGGGCAGGGCGGGGCATTGGCCGTGAACATGCGTTGAGCTTGGCGCACCACGGAGCTTTTGTTGTGGTGAACGATCTCGGCGGAAATGTAGACGGATCTGGTGGCGACTTGTCGCCAGCGCAACAAGTGGTGAATGAAATTGAAGCCTTCGGTGGAAAGGCAGTTGCTAACGGTGACGACATTTCCACATGGGCGGGCGCAGAGGCACTTATTAACACTGCAGTCAATGTTTTTGGCGACCTGCACGCAGTAGTCAACAACGCTGGTGTTTTGCGAGACCGCATGCTGACCAACATGACTGAAGAAGAATGGGATGTAGTCATCAAGGTGCACTTGAAGGGAACCTTTGGCCCATCGCATTTTGCGGCTGCATACTGGCGCGATCAACACAAAGCAGGAAAGCCAGTTGATGGTCGCATCATTAACACCACGTCGGTATCGGGCATTTACGGAAACCCAGGTCAAACAAATTATGGCGCAGCAAAAGCAGGTATTGCATCGTTCACCGTTATTGCAGCACTTGAACTTGCGCGCTACGGAGTAACGGCAAATGCAGTTGCGCCAGTTGCTCTCACACGCATGACTGAAGGCCTTGGGCCCGCACCAAAAACAGAAGCCGACCGCGACATGCGCAGCCCCAAGTGGATTGCCCCCATTGTTACTTGGCTTGCTTCTACTGAATCGAAACATGTCACTGGTCGAGTGTTTGAAGCAAGTGGTCAAATTCTTGCTATTGCCGAAGGCTGGCATCGTGGTCCACGTCATGCGGCAGTTGCCGACCCTACGCAACTGGGTGCAATTGTTGATGAGTTGCTTGCTGGCGCCCGCCTGAATGCTGGCATGGACGGCGAAGATAGAGTGCACCATGCCAATTAATCCAGATGCAGTAGGAACCGAGAGCGAACCTTTCGAGGCTTCGTGGAACAGTAAAGATGCCTTGCTCTATGCCGTTGGCATTGGCGCAGGTGTCGACGACTTATCGTTCACAACAGAAAACACCGATGGTGTTGTGCAACAAGTGTTCCCTACATTTCCTGTAGTAGTTGGTTGGGGCATGGGCTCTACTCGTACCAACATTGGTACGTTCAACCCTGCCATGTTGGTGCACGGTCAACAGTCGGTCACGTTGCACAAACCTGTTCCGGTGTCAGGAAAAGTTCGTGGTGTGAGCCGCATTATTGGTATTTACGACAAAGGTTCTGGTGCAGTGGTATCAACGCAGACCGACCTTGTTGATGCATCCGATGGCAGTGCAATGTTCACACTCCTTGGTTCATCATTCATTCGCGGTGAAGGCGGATGGGGTGGCGACCGCGGCCCAGGAGGCGACAAGAATGTGCCGCCAAGCCGTGCGGCCGACCATGTGGTGAAGTACACCACCTCGCTGCATCAAGCGCTCACGTATCGCTTGTCGGGCGACCGCAACCCATTGCACTCCGACCCCACCTTTGCGGCACGCGGCGGTTTTGAGCGCCCCATTTTGCATGGGTTGTGCACCTACGGGTTCACAGGGCGTGGGCTCTTACAAGGGCTCTGCAACAACGATGCCAGCGCGTTTCAACACATTGAGGGACGCTTTGCCTCGCCGGTCATTCCCGGCGAAGAACTCACCATTTCCATGTGGGAAACGGCCAAAGGGGAAGCAGTTTTCACCACCGCGGTGGGCTCTCGCCTTGTAATTGACCAAGGTCTCTGCCGTTTTCGTGCCTAAAAAGGCAATTTAACTAAAAGTTGATAGGAATAGTCGGGAATCGGTAGGCTAACGGCGTGCCTCTACCTGCCACCCTCGTTTCGCTGTCTGCATCAGCTCAGGAATTGGCCGATGTGTCGCGCGAACTTGAAGGCATGTTGCCCGCCGACATTGTGCGTTGGGCCGTTGCATCATTTGGTGCTGCCGATGAAGTGCCGCCATATAAGTCGTTTTTAGTGACCTCAAGCTTTCAAGATGCAACGTTGTCGCATGTGGCCCAAAGTGCAGCGCCCGGCATTGAAGTGGTCTTGCTCGATACGGGTTATCTCTTTGCTGAAACACACTGGTACGCAGAGAATCTTGGCAAAACTTTTGGCATCAATGTGCATATCGACAAGCGCAATGAAAATCATCTTGCGCCCAATGGTTGGCAGGTCGACACCGATGCATGTTGCGCTGCACGCAAAGTGGTGCCGTTAGAAGATGCATTAGAGAACAAAAAAGTCTGGATCACCGGCGTGCGTCGTGAAGATTCTGAAGCACGGAAAAGTACACCCATTGTGTCGCGCGACATTATGCGAGGTGTTATTAAAGTGAACCCTCTTGCTGGTACCAGCGATAGTGATATTGCTTTGTACAACGAACTTTATGAACTGCCAGTTCACCCTTTGCGCGAACACGGCTACACCTCAATTGGATGCTGGCCATGTACTCGCCCCACAAAACCTGGTGAAGACCCACGCGCTGGGCGCTGGTCGGGTAGTGGCAAAACTGAGTGTGGCTTGCACATCTCTTAAAAGAGCGTGAGTTCGTCTGGCTTGCTGCCGCGTAAGAGTTCGTAGTCAATTTCCACACAAGTAAAACCGCGTGTAGTTGCCAATGTTTTTGCTTGGGGCTTAATGACCTGAGCAACATAAATGCCTCGAATAGCACCCAACGACGTGTCGTTGTGAAGGTATTCCAAGTAACGAGCAAGTTGCTCGACGCCATCAATTTCGCCACGGCGCTTCACTTCAATGGCAACCGTGTTTCCATCTTTGTCTCGGCATAACAGGTCTACTGGCCCAATGGCTGTGGGGTATTCACGGCGAATAAGCGTGAGACCTTCTTCAATGGTTTCGGGCATCGCCGCAAGAAGCTCTTGCAGGTGTGCTTCCACGCCGTCTTTCGAGAGCCCAGGGTCATCACCGAGGTGGTGATGAGTATCGAGAAAAATCTCATGCAACGTAATGGTGATTGTTTCCCCTTTGGGGTTGGCAACAATCCACTCACCCTCATTTTCCTGCAACGTATTGGGGGAGTTCATCCAGTTAAGGGGTTTATAGGCTCCGCCATCGGCGTGAATGGCAACACACCCATCGGCTTTCACCATAATGAGGCGCGTTGCCTCGTCGAGGCGCGATTCCAGGCGGCCAACATAATGAACACTGCAGCGAGCGATAAGTAAACGCACCTCTCTAGTGTGGCAGGGCAAAGGGCATGGCGTGTAATGACCGTGGCGATACATTGAGAGTGTCCTTTGGTCAGAAAATCACTTATGAACTCACAAGCCAATCGCAAGCAACTCCTGCTCCTAGCCGTCATTGTGGTGTCGGGCGTGTTCTACGTTGGCGTAGATGCTGTACGTAATGAAACCGTAAGTGCCCCCACAACATCGGTGGCGACCACCAGCACCACAATTGTGGGGGCAAGTACCAGCACCACAATTGTGGGGGCAAGTACCACCATTGCGGCGGTTGACCTTATTGGTGAAGAACCTGCAAGCAGTGAACCATGCACTATTCCGACGAAGGCATTGCGACCAGGAACCTCGGGCAAAAACGTGGTGTGTTTGCAGCAGGCGCTCGTGAAAAATAACTATCTCAAAACGGTTACTGGCACTTACGACGTGTCAACCCAAGTAGCAGTCACTGCGTTGCAAACAGAAAAAGACCTTTTCGTTGATGGCATTGCTGGGCGTGAAACCGCATTGGCTCTTGGCATTTGGCCCGATGAAAATTTGCTGGTGGTACGCACTCCTCCTCCGGCGGAGGGAGCGAAAGACTCACTGGGGTTCCTGCTATCTTCAGTTGCTTCAACTGGAGCATCTGCTCCTGCGCTACCAGCGAACTCGGGCTCTGGGCGGCGTTTGGTTTTCGAGCGAGCGGGTCAACGTGTTTGGGCTGTCAGTAAAAATGACGAGGTCATTCGTTCTTGGTTGGTGTCGGGTAGCAAGTACAACAACGAAACCGTTGGTACACATCAGGTGTATAGCCGCTCGGAAATTACAACGGCATGGAACGGCAAAGCCTTCTTGAAAAAAATGGTCCGCTGGTTGAAAACAGAAATTGGGGCAATTGGCTTTCATCAAATACCATTGCGTCGCAGCGACAATACGGTGTATCAAACAGAAGAAGAATTAGGAACGCGACTTTCCGGTGGCTGTCAGCGCCAAGCAAAACTCGATGCTGATTTCTTGTGGTCATTTGCCAAAATTGGCACACCCGTTGTAGTGCTGTAATTCAACTACTTGCGTACGTGGTCGCGCATGCGCTTGTTAATAAGCTCTCGGCGTTGTTGTAACTCGCGGTAGGTAAGACGGTTCACGCTTGAATCAAGGCCAAAACCTGCCTTCACGCTGTCGAGATTAAGTTCAATATTTTGTGCATTAATTCCGAGATCGCGACCAATTTGTTCTCCATGGCGCTCGGCAAAAAGCATTGAAATATTTGCTACTTCAGCAAGGATGTCGAGGTCGGGGGCAAGCCGCGAAATGGCACCGTCGAGAAAGACCATGTTCTTCACGTACAACATGAGCTCTTTTGGCATGCTGGCCCCATAACCCAGAAGTGCTTTCACGATGCGCTGTACTTCCTTCACCAAATCTTCGCCAGACAATGAAGTTGGGTCAATGGCCACTTGGTCGAGGCGCAGATCGGTAATGACCTGGGCAACATCAACATCGAGGGGAAGTGCGCCGAGGTCACGCAGTGCTTCCACTTGGCTTTTCACGTCGTTAGTGGTGGCCCCCAGCAGCATGCGTAAAAAGGCAACACGTCGGGCGGGGGAAAGCCGACCAACAATACCGAAATCGAGCAATGCAGTTCTGCCATCGGAGAGCACAAAGAGATTGCCGCCATGAAGGTCACCATGGAAGATGCCCTCGATCATTGCGCCTTCCATGAATGCGATCATGCCCGTGCGAATAATCGCTTCGGTGTCGAGACCGGCTGCCTTCATGCCATCAACGTCGTCGAAGTTAAAGCCGTATAGCCGCTCCATTACCAAGATGCGCCGCGATACGAGCGAGGGGTGTGGTCGCGGAACGATGTACCCGGTTTGGTTGAGGCGGTGCAGCATGCGCGACACATCGACCATGTTCGCTGCCTCCATACGGAAGTCGAGTTCCTCCACAATGGTTTCAGCAAAAAGCTCGACGAGTGCAGGAGGGTTTGCGAGCGCAGCAATTTTGATGCGGCCAATAAGAAATGGCGCAAGCCAGGCCATTACGCGCAGATCTTTGCGCACGAGTTTTCCAATATTAGGTCGTTGAACTTTTACTACTACCGACTCACCGGTTGTGAGAGTTGCTGCATGAACTTGTGCAATAGATGCTGCGGCAAGTGGCGTGGTATCAATGTGAAGGAACACGTCGTTGAGACGGCATCCCATATCTTGCTCAATGGTAAGACGCACAGTTTCAAATGGCTCGGCAGGCACTTGGTCGCGACAGCGTTTGAATTCTTCTACAAGTTCTCCAGGGAAAAGACCTTCACCACTTGAAATGATTTGCCCCAGCTTGATGTAGGTGGGTCCAAGGGTCTCTACCGCTTTGCGCAGCCGTAGTGAAATGACCGCATTGCTTTCTTTAGCACTCTCAAATCGCTTGAATTTCTTTCGTACGAGCCAAGGAACGACTGCCTTGCCGAGCACGCAAACAACATAGAGAAGCCGGCCAAGTGGCGGAATGCGGCGCGGGGTGGTGAGGTCGGGAACTTCGCGGCGCACGTTGATGCGAATTTGGGTTGCGTCGTTTGCCCACGCAAGTTTGTCTTCACTCAATACCCACGGCGCTTCATCGCTAAAAGCACCCCAAGAACAATCATTAGGTCGTGTCACGCACCTAGTTTGCCCCGTGTGTCACGAGTGCGCCTATTCAAGTGCGAATTAAAGTACGAAGAGTGACATGATGCAAGAGATCACATCGGTGAATAGGGGAAAAAGATGAGACCAGGGCCACTAACCGGAGTCAAAGTTGTCGAACTCGGAATTTGGGTTGCTGGCCCGGCGTGTGGCGGGGTTCTTGCCGACTGGGGTGCCGACGTGGTGAAGGTTGAACCACCCGACGGTGACCCGCAGCGCAATGTTTTTGGTGCAATTGGCGTGAAAGAGCAAACGGCTGTTCCACCTTTTGAAATTGATAACCGTGGCAAGAAATCGGTTGTTATTAACCTGCGCTCTGAAGATGGAATGGCGCAGATGATGACTCTGTTGGAGACGGCCGATGTCTTCATTACTAATTTGCGCTTTGCCGCGCTGCAACGTTTAGGAATCGACCCACCAACTTTGCGGCAAAAATTTCCGAAGTTGGTGTACGGCATTATTTCTGGTTTTGGTTTAGAAGGTCCCGATGCGCATCGCCCGGGTTACGACCTAGGTGGCTATTGGGCGCGTTCAGGTGCCGCTCATAGTTTGGTTCCACCTGGCGACACGCTGGCAACGTTACGTAGCGGACACGGCGACCACGTAACGGGTATGTCGCTTGTTGCAGGGGTTACTGCGGCCCTCTTCGACGCACAACGCACGGGCGAAGGGCGCATGGTGTCAACAAGTTTGTTGCGCAATGGCATGTACAACATTGCATGGGATATTGGTGTTCAATTGCGATTTGGCAAACGGGAAAGCACGCGTTCACGTAGCAATAGCCGTGCGCCGCTCATTAATAGTTATGTGGCAGGTGATGGCAAGGGTTTTTGGTTGCTTGGTCTTGAAGCACATCGGCATTGGCCAGCACTATTGGCCACCATTAATTCCGATGAGTTATTGGTTGACAAATTCAAAACAACTCAACTGCGGTTACAGAACAACGTAGAACTCATTGCGTTGCTCGATGCATTTTTTGCTACGAAACCACTAGACGAATGGACCGCATTGTTCGACGAGCACGATGTGTGGTGGGCGCCAGTGAACTCCATAGTCGACGTTATTCTCGACCCACAAGCACGTGCTGCTGGTGGATTTGTTTCTATGTCGCCGCGTGATGGTGAAGAACCATTTGAAGCAGTCAATAGCCCGGTTGACTTTGAAGATTATGAATTTCGCCCTGGCCCAGTTCCATATTTAGGTGAACACACGCAAGCAATTTTGAAGGGGTGACCTAGTCGTCACTCCACAAGGCCTTCATTACTGGCTCAACGAATTCTGGTCGGCAAATAATGAGGTCGGGTAGCCACGTCTCGCGTTGGTTGTAAACAAATGGCGAGCCATCAATACGGGAAGTGTGAAGCCCTGCTGCACGAGCAACGGCTACGGGTGCTGCAGAGTCCCATTGGTGCATTCCGCCATCGTGCACATAAATATCGGCTTCGCCAAGCACAACGGCCATTGCTTTTGCGCCTGCAGAGCCCATGCGAATTGCGTCGCAGTCAATTGCGTTAGCTACAAGATGTGCTGAATACGGTGCGCGATTACGAGAAGTAATGAGGCGAGGTTTGCGTGCAAGGGGAGCGGGAAGCAAAGGCTTTGTTGCAGGGTCGGTGCTGAGTGTGATGCCAAGTACAGGTAAGGCAACTGCACCTGCAGTGAGTTCGCCGTTCTCCCACAAAGCAACGTGTATGGCCCAGTCGCCACGGCCTTCTTCGCTGTATTCATTGGTGCCATCGAGTGGGTCAATAATCCATACGCGGTTGGCGCTTAAGCGCTTATTGTTGTCGGCGCCTTCCTCGGATAACACGGCATCGTTGGGCCGCTGATGAGCAAGTGCATCCATGAGAAAGCGATGGCCAGCTTCGTCACCAGTATCTTTAATGTGCCACTTCGTTGAACCTTCGGCAAAAAGTGTGGTGCGCAATTCTTGAAGTAGTTGGCCAGCGGCACGTGCAAGTGCAGCAGCCAGCAAATGATCATCGAGTATGAGCTCTTGTGTGAGTTCAACGTCGGTGGTCATGCGGAGCGTTGCCCTAGAGCAATGGCGCGGCGCACAATGTCGCGAAGTTCTTCTTCTGAAGCACCTTTTTTTACCTGTTCGTCTATTTTTGCTTCAAGGTATTCAGCTTCCACTTCGTTGAATGCATGAATGCGCTCTTTCGCGGTCACTGTTGAAACAACAATGAGCACAATGGCCGCAGTAGTGGTGGTGAGACCAATGCTGATGACCCAGCCTTCGTTGTTTCCTGCAATTGACGAAACAATGATGCCAGCAATGCCACAAACGAAAGTGACAGCACATGCCCAACGGAAGATCTTGATGCTGGTCATGGTGTCCTAGCGAGCGATGGGCTTGTACTTAATGCGATGCGGTGTATCGGCAGAAGAGCCAAGTTCTTTGCGTCGCCACGATTCGTATTCGCTGAAGTTGCCTTCAAACCAACGCACCTGACTGTCGCCTTCAAATGCGAGAACATGCGTAGCAATGCGGTCGAGGAACCAACGGTCGTGGCTGATGACAACGGCGCATCCGGGGAAACTTTCAAGAGCGGTTTCCAGCGCACGCAAAGTGTCGACATCGAGGTCGTTGGTAGGTTCGTCGAGAAGAAGAAGGTTTCCGCCACGCTTCAATAACTTGGCAAGGTGCACGCGGTTTCTTTCTCCACCAGAAAGATCGCCCACAAGTTTTTGCTGGTCGCTTCCTTTGAAGTTGAAACTTGAAACATATGCACGGCCATGAATTTCACGACCGCCGACCTTCATGTGCTCTACGCCACCAGTAATTTCTTCGTACACGGTGGCAGCAGCGTCGAGGTTGTCGCGGTTTTGGTCGACATAGCTCAACTGCACAGTGTCGCCAATAGTGACAGAGCCGGTATCGGGCGACTCTAAACCTGAGAGCATGCGAAACAGTGTGGTTTTACCAGCACCGTTCGGGCCGACAATGCCAACAATGCCGGCTGGTGGCAACGTGAACGACAAGTCGTCAATGAGCAAGCGATCGCCAAAACCCTTCGACAGGTTTTTCACTTCAATAACGGTGTCACCGAGGCGAGGCCCTGACGGAATAGGAATTTCCATGCGGTCGGGTCCGCTTTCAGCAGCTTGTGCTTCGGCGTGCAACTTTTCGTACGCAGACAAACGTGCTTTGCCCTTGGCCTGGCGAGCCTTTGGCGACATCTTGACCCATTCAAGTTCGCGTTGCAGCGAACGAGCACGAGTTTCATTTGCCTTGTCTTCTTGCAAAAGGCGCTGTTGTTTTTGTTCCAGCCAACTGGAGTAATTGCCTTCGAAGGGGAAGCCGCGACCGCGATCGAGTTCCAAAATCCATTTCGCCACATTGTCGAGGAAGTAACGGTCGTGGGTAATTGCGACCACAGTGCCCGAATACTCCTGAAGAAAGCGTTCAAGCCACAACACGCTCTCGGCGTCGAGGTGGTTGGTGGGCTCATCGAGCAACAACAAGTCGGGATGGCTGAGCAAGAGTCGACATAACGCAACGCGGCGTGCTTCACCACCAGAGAGTGTGGTGACGTCGGCGTCGTTCGCTGGGCAGCGCAATGCATCCATTGCAATTTCAACATTGCGGTCGAGGCTCCATGCATCGGCAGCGGCGATTTTGTTTTCGAGGTCGGCCTGCAGCGCGCCTACTTTTTCGTAGTCGGCATCGGGGTCGGCCCACATGGCCATGACCTCGTCGTAGCGGGTAAGCATGTCGCGAATGGGGGCAACTCCGTCCATGACGTTTCCCAGAACGTCTTTGGTGGGGTCAAGCCGGGGCTCTTGTTCGAGCATGCCAACACTGAAGCCTGGAGTGAGGCGGGCTTCGCCGGTGTACTCGTCGTCCATGCCCGCCATGATGCGCAAAAGGCTGGACTTACCACTGCCGTTTGAGCCGATGACGCCAATTTTGGCGCCAGGGTAGAAGGACAGGGAGATATTTTCCAAAATGGTGCGGTCTGGTGGGTAAAACCGGGCCAGTTTGTAGCAGGTGTAGATGAATTCATGAGCCATGGCGCCCTTACGTTACCCGCCTTCGGCAATGAAGGGTGGTACGTTTCAGGTGTTATCTTTTTCAGATTTTCTGAACGACACAAAGGGGCATACAAAATGGAGTTGCTGACTCGCGACTACCTCGGAAACTTCGGCTTCCGCTACCTGCACATCGTGGCCGGCATTTGCTGGATCGGTTTGCTTTATTACTTCAACCTCGTTCAGGTGCCAGCCTTTGCTGCATTTGGCGATGAGGGCAAGGCTCGCAACATCGCTATCGACAAAGTGGCTCGTCGCGCTTTGTGGTGGTTCCGTTGGGCAGCTATTGCCACTTTGGTCACTGGCATTCTCATTACCGGTCTGGTGAAGAACTACTTCAAAGACTTCATGACCAGCGATTCGGGTCTGGGAATTGGTCACAACGTGGCTATCAGCATCGGAATGGTGCTCGGTATTCTCATGGCCGCCAACGTGTGGATGATCATTTGGAAGAACCAAAAAATTGTTCTTGCTAACGCAGCAAATGTGCTTGCCGGTGGCGAAGCAAACCCAGGTGCCCCAGGTGCTGGTCGTAAGGCTCTTCTTGCTTCACGTCAGAACTTCATTTTCTCGTTCTCCATGTTGTTCTTCATGGTGGGTGCAGCGCACTTCTACAGCGGTGCATTTGCGGGTGCCACCAGTGGCAATGCATGGACCTTCTTCATCATCGCCATCGTCATTGTGGCCATTTTGCAAATCAATGCATTAGGTCTTCTTGGCGGTACTGCAGCAACCAACAAGTTGCTCTGGCCATATGAAAGTCACAAAAATGCCCTCATCACCGGTGGTGTGTTGTGGCTCGTGTTGTGGATCTTGTCGGAAATTCTTCTCGGCTAATTCACTTTTCGCTCTAGTCAAAAAACCCTCGGCTGCGGTCGAGGGTTTTTTGTTTATTTGACCTCCATGCCAACTGATGAGATCTTGGCAATCATGGACCGTGATAGTGCCGTCAAGGTTGCAAACACTTGGGCTGGCGCTGTTACGAAGACATTGCTTTGGGTATGAGCCTCGAGGAAAATACGTCGGACGAAATCGCCTAAGGTGTAGTTGCGCAGTGAAATTGCCAAGGGGGAAACATGAGCATTGAAACACGACGTACTTTTTGTCGGTTCTGTCACGCAGGTTGTGCGATCGACGTTGATGTTGACACCGTGAGCAATGCGGTGCTTGGCGTTCATGGTGTGCAAGACGACCCCATGTATGAGGGTTACACGTGTGTGAAAGGTCGTAACTTGGGCGGCCAACATGAGCACCCTGGTCGATTGCGCGCCAGCTTAAAGCGCACAGGCGATGTGCTGAGCCCCATTGATACCAACATTGCTTTCGATGAAATTGCCGACAAGGTAGCGGGCATTCTAGAAAAGTACGGACCACGTTCCATCGCCACCTATTGCGGAACTGCTGCGTATCAAAATGCAACCGGCCTTCCCATTGCTGCGGCATTTCACAATGCAATTGGCTCAGAGAGTTTTTATACCTCTTCATCTATCGACCAACCTGGCAAAGCAATTGCACCACTGCGTCATGGAGCATGGGCTGCAGGTGTACAAGGTTTTGAAACCGCCGACGTTGCCATGGTCATTGGGTGCAACACGCTGGTCAGTACTTTTGGTTACCCAGGCGGCATTCCTGGGTTCAACCCGCTCGTGCGTTTACGTCAGGCAAAAGAACGTGGTTTGTATCTCATTGTTATTGACCCACGCTTTACCGAAGTAGCGCACTATGCCGATTTGTATTTGCCAGTGCGTGCGGGAGAAGACCCCACTTTGCTCGCCGGCATTATTCGTCAAATTCTTGCCACCGATGCGTACGACAAAGATTTTTGTGGTCGCTACGTAAATGGCCTCGATGAACTGCGCATTGCGGTCGACCCATTCACCCTCGACTATGTCAGCCAGCGCGCAGGCGTAGAGCAAGCGCTCATTGTCACTGCTGCCCAAAAGTTTGCAGAAGGTCCGCGTGGGGCAGTTACTACCGGCACGGGGCCCGACATGGCGCCGCACTCGTCACTCACCGAGCATTTGGTGTTGGCATTGAACACCTTGTGTGGCCGTTACAACCGCGAAGGCGAAACGATGTTCAACCCAGGTGGTCTCATGACCCCTCCTGGGCAAATACGAGCAGGTGTTATTCCTCCGAAGCCAGAGATGCTCACGAAGGGCTCGAAGTCGCGGATGCGTGACATTTATATGCAGCGTGGGCAGGCAGCCACATCAACGCTTGCAGAAGAAATTTTGTTAGAAGGCGAAGGGCAAATTCGTGCGCTCTTCACCTTGGGTGGAAACCCTGTGGTGTCGTGGCCAGACCAGCGCACCACGGTGGAAGCACTGCGTGCTCTCGACTTGCATGTGCTCATGGATGTACACGTGTCGCCGTCTGCGCAACTTGCCCATTACGTCATTGCCAGCACGTTGAGTTTGGAACGACCCGATGTTCCTACAACTATCGACCGTTGGTTCGATCAGCCATATCAGCACTACACGCCTGCTGTTTTGGAAATGCGTGGCGATATTCGCCAAGAGTGGCAGGTGTATACCGAGGTAGCAGCGCGACTCGGAGTCACCATCAAGATGCCAGGTGGAAACATTACGCCAGGTATGCAACTGACGGGCGACGATGTGCTCGACCTCATTTACGCCAATGCAAAGTTGCCACTAACGGAATTGCGCAAGCATGTGGGTGGCCATCTTTTCCCTGAGTACATCACCACAGTTCAACCAGCAGACCCAACTAGCCAGGCCCGGCTCGAAATGGTTCCTGCAGGAATTGCCGAAGAAATGAACGACGTGTTTCATGAGTCGTCGTCGGGTGCAGTCATTCACGGTTTCGACCCCGAGGTGCACACATTCCGTATGACCACCCGGCGGTTAAAGAGCGTGTTCAACTCATCTGGTCGTGAAGTTGAAAAATTGCGCTCGCGCGAAGGAACCAACTTTGCGCACGTGAACTCGTTAGACCTTGCCGAACTAGGTATTGCCGATGGCGACACTATTGAAGTTGCTTCACCGAAGGGTTCCATTAAGGCAGTTGTGAAGTCAGCTGACGATGTGCGCCGAGGCATGGTGTCATTGGCGCATGCCTGGGGCGGGTTGCCCGACACCCCTAACGATTTGTCGGTGGTGGGCTCAACAACCGGGGCACTCATTGACCTGCAAAGTGGTTATGACCCCATTACGGGTATTCCAGTAATGAGCGCAATACCGGTGGCGTTGCGCGCAGTTCCTGTTAGCTAACGGTCAGATTTGCCTTCATATTTTGGTGTCCAGGCACATCGCAAATAAGGGTGTAGCTACCGGCAGCTAAATTAATTTCGCCAACGTCAATTGCCCCTTCTTGAGCGACGACAAGTTTGAAGTTGGGGAGTTTGACGCCGTCTTTAATGATGAGCAACGTGTGGCGAACAGTGTCTTCATTTACCGTTACAACTTTTACATTGCCTGCAGCCGCTGAATATTCACTTTTATCGAAGCGGATGGATTTGACGTTCTTCACAATGAGGCCTGCGTCGCTCGGAATGGTTTCGGCTGGGGCAGAGCTTCCGCCACCACAGGCCGACAAAGCAAAAACGGCGATGAGAGCGGCAAAAATGGTGCGTAACGAGAGGCGAGGGGTCATGAGCAAACTCTACAAGTGGATTCTTGATGATGTCCATAGGGGTGCGTGAAAAGGGACTTTCTGTGCCGCTAGTCATTTGAAGACTGCCGAGACGAGGGGCGAAGAGTACGATGAAAACGATGCCGAATAGCAACCCCTCCTCCCCGCAAGACGTCTTTGGCCCCAACTCGTGGTTGGTCGACGAGATGTACGAACAGTTCCGCATAGACCCAACAGCGGTGTCCGATACATGGCGTGAGTTTTTCACTGACTACGTGCCAGGCCATGCCGGCGCAGTGCCAGGTGTTACACAAAACGTCGCTCCAGTTGCGAGCGTTGCGGTCGCGTCTGGTGACACTGCACCAGTTGCCAAACCTGCCGTTACTGCATCAACGTCGGCAACTCCACCAGAACCTATTCGTGGTTCAGGTGCTGCAATTGTTGCCAACATGGAACGCAGTTTGACTGTTCCTACAGCAACAAGCTTTCGCAATGTTCCTGCTCGACTTTTAGAAGTCAACCGTCGCGCCATCAACGCATACATGAGCCGTGGCGGAATGGGCAAAGTGAGTTTCACGCACATCATTGGTTATGCCATTGTTCGCGCTATAGCCGACGCTGTTCCTGCAATGAACAACAGTTATGCCACCGATGAATCAGGTGCGCCGCAAATTCTTCGTAACCCTGAAGTCAATATGGGCTTGGCCGTAGACGTGGCCAAATCTGATGGTTCGCGCACACTTGTTGTGCCTGTTTTGCGCAATACAGGCGGGTTGAGCTTCGCTGAATTCCTCAACTCTTATGAAGAGCTCGTACGCAAGGTAAAAACCAACAAACTTGCCGTCACCGACTTCCAGGGTGCCACCATTACTCTCACGAACCCGGGCACCATTGGCACGGTTCAATCGGTTCCTCGCCTCATGCCAGGGCAGGGTGTCATTGTTGGTGTGGGCTCTATCGATTATCCGGCTGAATTTCAGGGCAGCGATGAGCGTGCATTGTCGAAGTTGGGCGTTTCAAAAGTTGTAACGGTCACCAGCACCTACGATCACCGCATTATTCAAGGTGCCGAAAGTGGAATGTTCTTAAAGCGCTTGCATGAATTACTCATGGGGCAGCACGCTTTCTATGACGACATTTTTAAAAGCCTTGGTGTTCCGTACAAGGCAGAACAGTGGCGTACCGACAACAACGCGTCTGACACCGAAGAGCAAATGCTGCATAAGCAAATGCAAGTTGCAAACCTTATTCGCGTGCATCGTGTGCGTGGGCACCTCATGGCCGACCTCGACCCATTGCGTTGGAAAGAACCAGTGCTTCCCGAAGAACTTGACCCGGCAAGCTACGGGCTCACCATTTGGGATCTCGAGCGTTCGTTTCTTACCGGTGGTGTTGGTGGCGTAGATCGTCAGGAACTCGGTGACTTGTTGTCGGTGTTACGCGAAACGTATTGCGGCACCATTGGTGTT
>Ga0315905_10004005_pt1 | contig 15109 bp, 18 predicted proteins | sample LakEriMetagenome_5_FD_203522 | JGI IMG/M metagenome (GOLD analysis project Ga0315905, IMG submission 203522) | Freshwater fungal communities from buoy surface, Lake Erie, Ohio, United States - Buoy 4 MA121 | ecosystem: Environmental > Aquatic > Freshwater > Lake | place: USA: Lake Erie, Ohio... | reverse complement strand
GGGGGCGCGGCCGGGGTGGGGCGGTGGGTGGCGGGGGGGGGGGGGGGGGGGGGGGGGGCCCCGGCGGGCGCGGCGCCCGCGCCGCCGCCCCCCCCCCCGACGACGAAGAGGACCACGAGGAGGAGGACAGCGGCGCCGAGTTGAAGGAAGTCGACATCATCGCCGGGGCGCGGGGGCGACTTGGAGTTTGTCTCAGCCTTTTCGCTCGTCGCTCACGGCAATTCCTGAAAGTCCCACTGGCAGCCCGCCAGCGATTGGGTGAGGGAGTTGTGGTAGGGCTTTGTTTGCGTGACTTGCGCTTTGTATTACTCCTGCTCGTGTGCTTTTGTTTACTTGTGTCTGTGTACACGCTGCCTGTGTACATGCTGTGCACACACACACCCTGGGCACTCGCTGCGAAAGTTGTGATTGCTACCAAGGAACATTCAGACAGACAATCACAACACATACCCAAACACACAACACAAGCACACACAAACAATCACGCGCGCGCACGCAATATCTGTAGTTCGTAGTTGTGCAAGATTAGTCAGCTGTCCCTGCAGCAGCGCATCAAGCAGACGTCGCTGCAAACACGCTCTCTCACACACAAGGATTTCCAGGTGGAGCGGGGCTCACGACTGCACTTACTGGATCACAGATCCAGGTCTACAGGATGTACTTGAAAGCGTGGGGGCAGTCACGGACAGGGCCTGCAATCCACTCAGTGAGTACTCAGCGAGCACAGACCACGAGAACAGAGACGCACATTTCTTCACATCTTCGTCACTCCCCGCAGAATCTCCAAAGCTAGATGCCACGGTTTCAAGGGACGCAGTGGGCGGGGGCGGGGCGGGACAGGACACAGTGGAGATGTTGCGGCGGGAGGTGAGGGCATTGCGGATGCAGGTGGTGGAGTTGCGGGAGCAAGATGAGGTCAAGGAGCAGCAGTTGTTGCGCCTGTTGCAGCGGCATCACCAGCAAACGCAGGAAATGGTTGCTCAGCGCCTCTTCGAGCAACAGCACGGTTGTCATCTGCGTGTGATGCTAGCGAGCCAGACATGTAGAGAGGGATTGAGAGAAATAGAGAGACAGAGACAGAGAGTGGGGGGGGGAGAGGTTCAGAAGACATGTATGGAGGGAGGGAGGGAGGGAGGGAGGCAGGGAGATAGAGAGATGAGGCTCAGCTACGACAGAGACCTTGTGCGTTTCTCGAAGCCTAAACCCGATTTTCATTCTCTCGATACTGCCTAGTTGCACGACTAATGCGAATCGCACCACCAATGCGAATAGTAGTATTTCTGTTGTGCTTACTGCAATACCCACCCTCAGATTTAACCCGTTTTTCATTGTCGATACTGCTTTAACGGTCGCATAACGACTGCGGATAGGATAGGCTTCGTCTTTGTGCTGCTATCGCAATGCCCACCCTCAGATTGGGGTACAGGGATAATTTCTGTGTTCTTTTCCTGTGTCGGAAGAGAGCGCAAGGTCCGACATGATGTCTGTTCAGTTGTTCAACGACCACATGCAGAGGCAACTGACGTAGGGAGACGTAGGGAAACGAAGATTTGCTGCTGACACGTGTCTGCGTTTGTTTTCAGCGGTGCGTTCCATGCTCGCCCCCCTTGCCCAGCACGCACCCCAGTTCCAGCAGGCTGCTGCGCCCGACGGTTCCCAAGCGCCGCAGGACAAATCAAAACGCACACAAGCCCGCTGCGCGCATGCTTGTCGGCTCTCATGACGCGCGCACACATCGCGTCTTCAAGAGGTTACTACACAATGACCCACGCTGGCTCGCTGCGCTGACGCATGGCATGCTCTGGCCCGGGCCGCATGCCAGTGGTGATGCTATGCATACGACAAGGCGGAAAGGGTCCGCGCGCCATGGGCATACAAGCTGTACTGTTGATAATAAACCGTGCCTGATAGGAAACCCTTGCTCCGAATCTCTCCCTCTCTCGGGGGCCCGCCCGCGCGGGGTCACAGCTCCACGACTGGCTCTGTACTTTGCCCTGAGGACGGGGGGACGAAGCAACCGCGGGACTAGGAGGCTCAGAGCAGGATAATCACATCACCCCCAGTGTCCGCATCCCTAGCCACGTCTGCTTCTGCTGTGGGCTTTCGCTCAGTCACCGTTGCTGCGGGCTTCGAAACCTTCCCTGAAACCTTCTCTGAAGCCTGCGTCCGAGTCACCGCCGCACACACGTCCCTAGCCCTCTGCAGCTGCCCCTCGAGGTCTTTGCACCGTGCCTCAATTGCTTCGCCGCGTTTCACCTGCCGCTCAAGCTCCACCTGCAAATTCGCTGCACGTCTTTCAGCGTCCCTAGCCTTTGCTGCCTCTTCTGTGAGCTTTTGCTGCGCTGCCGTCGCTGCACGCTCGAAAGCCGCGCGCTGTTCTGCAAGCTGCCCTTGCAGGCCCCGCAGCTGCCCATCGAGGTCTTTGCACCGTGTCGCAGCACGTCTCTCAGCGTCCCTAGCCTTTGCTGCCTCTTCTGTGAGATTTTGCTGAGCCGCCGCTGCACGCTCCAAAGCCGTGCGCTGTTCAGCAAGCTGCCCTTGCAGGCCCTGCAGCTGCCCCTCGAGGTCTTTGCACCGTGCCTCGTTTGCGGCGCCGCGCTCCTCTGCAAGCTGCCCTCTCAAGTCCTGCAGCTGCACCTCCAGGCCTTTGCACCGTGCCTCGCTTGCGTCTCTGCGCTGCGTCGCTTCTGCAAGCTGCCCTCGCAGGTCCAACAGCTGCTCATGAAGGTCTCTGCACCGTGCCTCGTTTGCTTCGCCACGCTGCGCATGAGAGACCAAAGCGTCTTCGAGGTCGTGGATGTGGTGTTCTTTGGCGTCGCTCACCATGTGTAGCCACGCCAAGAGCTCTATCGCAGCAGGCTCCACAAGATTGACGAGTTTGAGCAGCTCAAACCTGTCACCGGACAGCCTTTTGCAGGCCTCCTGGGCGTTGGAAAGACTGAGGAAGACGTCCTTCATCTTCTGCACCAGTCGGATGTCACCGCGACGAATCTCAATCTGCCACACAGACGCGTGCATGAGCGATCGGGTTGCCATCCTTTCCTGCGTCTCTGAACAACACTACACACTTTCGCACCGGCTGCGCGCAGCCCTTGATGCCAACCTTCACAATCGAATCGACCTCGTCGCTTCCTGCCAGCGCCACAAGGCGTAACCATCATGAACACGCAGCTGCAGTGCGTCACAGAGCTGGGAGGGGTCAAGAGCGCATGTCGGGGTGCGGACCTGTGAGGAGGGGAACGAGGTTTTCCGCGGTGACGATGGTACCGTCGAGGCTCTGTATCACATCCCCTGCGACAGGCCACGGCGCGCGCGGTCAGATCTATACAAATCACTATCATCATCGTCGTCATCGGCCACGGCGCGGCTGACGGGTTGCGACCGACGTGCCGCGCGACACAAGGCTCTCCCTCACCTTTCTTAATCTTCTTATACGCCGGCCCGCCTGGGAGTACCATGGAGACGATGCCTAGTTTAAGATGCGAGGAGCCGACTTGGACGCCCACAGTCGACTTCTTCCTCTCCCCGCCGGACACAACCGCAGCGTCTGAGTCGGCGCCCATGGTGCAGGCCGAGGGGTCCGCAGCAGACAGCAGTGCCTCTCTAGCGTCTCTGTGCTTCTGCCTCAGCGCCAGCACGACTTCCCTGGCCATGGGTGCCTGTCCCAACATCTGCCACCGCGCGATCACGGCCGCGTGCCCTTCGCCTTCACTGAGTGCCTGTCCCAACATCGGCGAAGGGCACGCGGCCTCTGCCAGGCTCCAGCCAGGAGAGGCCGCATCTGCCAGGCTCCACATTAGCTCGAATTCGTGGGAAGCTTTCAAAAGTTTTGAAAAGTGAATGGCGACTGGACTCGGATGGCCGGAAGTTTCGGAGCACGTGCGTGCGGTGGTGCGGGCCATGAGCACGGACGAGAGAGAGCTAGTAACCTTCCGCATCGTGCACGCGAAAGTAATTGAGACGAGGATTGTTTCGGAGGAAGTGGTGCTCAAGCACAAGAAGGCCATCAAGGAGCTGGTAGTGGAAGAGATCGAAGCGCTGCGCGGCGAAGCAGAAGATGACGGCAGCGACACGGAACGGCTGGACTCGAAGACGCCGGTACTCTCATGCATGCTTATCTTATTCTGGGCGGCCGCGCGAGCAACATCGGCGCAAAGCGGCAGCGTAACACGCTTCTCCTTTGCTTTCGCGCGCTCAACACACGTTGTAAGACGTCCCTTGCAGGGCGGTCTAACACGCCTCTCCGTGCTGATGCGCTCGCTTCTTGTCTCCTGCAGGCAACGAGAAAGCTGCTTTCGAAGCGAGTCAGGAGACACGAAGCTTCGGGATCGGAGCTCGATGACTCGGACACGGACAGCAAGGAGAAGAGAGAGAAAATGAAAAAGAGACGAGAGAAGGAGACAAAAACGAAAGAAGCCCCTCGTGTGTGGAACGAAGACACAGAAAAGCTGAGGGCCTTAGTGGTCACTGTAGCGCAAGGATTGCCGAAGCACGTTGGTTTCAAGCTTCCGACCACGTGCTACAGGGGCAAACCCTCTGATAGCGAGCTGCAGGAACGAATCGCAGCCTTTCTCAAGTCGAAGGGTCTAAAATCCCTCCAGCCAAACGACGAGGAGATGGCTGCCTTCCGAACAAAGGTCTTTGCCACACCCAGCTCAGCCATGTCAAATGTAGGCGTTTTCCCTGCTTGTGCTCTCAGACCTTGGTCGAGGAGGCCCCGCATGCGAGCATCTGACGCTGCGTCGCTGACTGCAGGTTGTCACCGACTTCGAGCTCAATGGTACGCCTTTACCTTGGTGTTTTGGTCATATGTTTGCCTATGATTTGTGGCGCGGGTGTGTCTTGTCAGAGCCACTTCACGGTGCATGTCGATGCGACGGCACCAACCTTGTGTTCCGTGCGACACAGACGTGAGTTGCCTGAGAGCCTTTTTTCTTCTACAGGCATCGAATCTTCAAACATCGTTGAGTCGACGGGCACTCGCCCGCGACGTGCGGCGGCGGCAGCGTTTATTGAAGCCCAGCAGGGCAAGAACACCCGGAAGGAGCAAGCAGACTCTGACGATGAAGCGTCCCTCATTACTGCACCGCTCGCGCCTAGAACAGTTTCAGGCAGATACATCCTCGCCAACGACGACTCTGACTAATTAGTCAGAGTGAGAGCGTGCGAAATTATTTCGCACACGAATTTTTTTTTGTGGCAGTCTGCGTGGTTTATTAGCCTCGGAGTTGCTTACAAGCAAAGCCCTGGCGGGACTGGTTTACATAAGTGAACTCTATTTTCCCTTTCAAGCTGTGGGTGCCAGCAGTTCAGTTCATTTTAACCTTCAACTTCCGCGTGCTCTAGAGCGGTTCTAGTTCACAAATGGTGCGCTGACGTATGTCTTGCTCGGTTCGCCCCACGGCCGAGTTTCCATGGTGATTTTGAACGTCTTCGAGTCGTAGTAGTATGGATCGCGTCGTGCACGCAGCTGCACAATGCACAAAATGAGGCCCAGGATGAGAAGAGTGCCTGTCGCGACTGATGCACGCGGAAAATGCACAACGCATGTCATGACATCAACCTGTGCCACCGAAGGGTGCAGTTGGTTGAGTGTCGGCGCTTCGACAGAGTGAAGGCGGTTCACAGGAATGACAGCACGGCCGTACGAGGATGGCAGACCGGCAGCTGATAACATAATAGCAGCGACAAGACATGAGTGACAGCAAGGAACGTGTGTGATGGGTTACACTGGCTTCTTTAACATAAGGAAGGGGGAAGGGGGGCATCACGCGCAGTGGTCAGACAATGGCCGAGCATAGGAACAACTGCGCTGGTGGCAAAGTTCAAGATGCGGTCCTTACCACAATCGACCCCGATAGGTTTCTCGGTGCGGAACTTGCTGGGATGTGAAAAAGAGGATTGAGTTGCTGTGGAGTATAGAACCTCCGGCGGCAACTCCTCTGTGGAAGAGCGCGGGAAAACTTCCATGGGGTGTGGCAAATTCTTGCAGAACCCAGACTGTGCAAAGCCATCCTCGACTTTTTCGCCAGGCCTCAAGTCCACCACCATTCCAGATAAGACGTTGGTCCGTCCCGCCAAGTAGTTCAAGTGCGTAGTTGACATTTGCTCTTCTGGAAGCAGAGCGCTTCGACCAAACACAATTTTACGTGCCGATCGTGCATACCCACTTGTGGTCATCGGCGAAATTTCGCTTCGCCCGCCGCGCTTGGCAGGGATGCGATTCGTGAGACGGTAGGTTGTCTCCGTCGTGTCCGGGACGCCAGGATGAATCCACGGATGTTCTCTATTTGTGTTATTTTCCCTCCAGCCGCTGGTCAAGGAGGCCTTCTCCAGCGCCGACGAACTGCTTGTGCTCAGCGTAGCTCGGGCGTTGCACTTGTCCTCCTGCTGCTGAGGCGCTAACCAAGACATACCGAAGCTTGTGCTGAAATCGCTGGGCCCGGAGCCCTCGTTCTCCCATTCTGTCGGGTCGCGTTTCCGACGCACGTCCAGCAGCTTCTGGGATGGGAAGCCAAACCGGCGGTACTTTTCGTCCTTCCACTTGATGGGAGACGGACACGATGCGGTCGCAAAGCTTCCAGTGTGCGTGCAGTCTGACTGTATCGTCCTGCTGGCATCTGCGTGTACGTGACACAGCCTTCTAGAGTCAGTGAAGCACCACGCGTGCGCATCCCACTCCGCTCTTCTCCGGCACGCACCGCGGCACTGCGCGCACGCGTCAATTGAACCCTGCCATCGCACCCTCCCTGGGCACCTGTAGTCCGTATGCACTCCTCGCGCTCGTCGTTTACTCGCTTGTAGGTTGTCAAGAACCGCTGCTGATTGGCACCGGGCTCCTGAATGTGCGCAAAGTTCTTGATGAACCCCGTCGACGTATCGCCAGTACCTTCGTTCCTTCTGCTCGCACCCCGACCCCCGACAGAATGGGCTCAGCACTCGCGCCCGCAGCGTGCAAGACACGTGCGACGCGTGCAGCGCCCACAGTAGGCCGCAGATGCGGTGCCGTGACCCCGGCTGCGGTGCAGCACAAAGGTGGGCTACCCCTGGGGTGCATATTTCACCCACTGGTCGGCTCCCCCGCCTGCATCCCGCATTCGGAACGCAGGCGGCGCGCCTGCGCTCCACCTCCACAGGGGCAGCCCCCCCCCCGCCCGCGTCTGTTGACATGGCGACAGCGCCAGCGATCCCGTGCCCGTGCTCTGGGCTCCCTCACCTCGGCAGCGCAGCAAGTCCCGGATTCCTCCACGTGGTAGCAGACGTCGAGCAGTAAAAGGACATGGGGTCGGAATCGGCGCCCGCCGAGGCCTCTACGTTGCTCCCGGACTGGCTCAGGAAGCCCGGGTTCCACGTGGACGCGCGGCTCTGTGTCATGGCGTCCTCGTCACAGTGACCTTCTCTGATCTCTTGTTAGGTCCGGCGACCAAAAGGTTGTGCAGAGTTCAGAGTAAGAAACCCATCTGAGCCTACTCTAACGGCCACCACGAACCCGGGAAATGCCGCCGCGACCCAGTGACCGGGTGAGCGCAAGAGCGAGCGCACGAGATGAAGAGCGCACGAGCACGCCGCCGGAGATTGCCAAACAGAGCAGCCAGAGCTACGACATTTCGTCGCAGGGCGAGGAGGAGGACGACTTTATCGGCGACGACAGCTACGACGGGAGCCCACAGGGGAGCTGGGACAGCTCGGGCAAGGGCGGCGGCAACGACCGGGAGATGGACGGCGGGCTGTCGAGCGCGGGCGAGAGCCTCGAGAACGACGACGACGGCTTCATCCGCCAGGACTCATCCTCCGGCGGCAACGACTACGAGGGCAGGACGCGCTGGCGCGCGGAGGAAGAGCAGCACGGGGGTGCGGCGGCCACTGACGAGTTTCGAGACCGGCGGGCAGGCCAGGGGCAGCCCGTGAGCAGCGGGCGCCCGGGCTCGTACTCTGGCGACGACGACGAGGAACCGGGCGGGTCCCGCGATTCCGAGGGCGATGGCAATTACTATACCCGCTCCCGGCAGCCCGCCTCTGATGCAAGGGAGCAACCACCGCGGTTGGAGTCCGTTTCTGACGCGCCTGCGTCGCAGGCGTCTGGCGCTCGCTACCGCACGAGCGCGTCCGCGCCCGAGCGATACGAGGACCAGTTCGAAGAGGACGCCGATGATGCGGAGGGAGGCGCCAGGCCACCTCAGAAATACGCGCACAAGGAACTCGGGCCAGAGTACAGCTTCGAGACGGAGTCAGACGGCGATGCAGCAATGTCGGGCGTTGCCCCATCCAGGCCGGGGGTGGATGCCGGAGCAGAATGCGGCCGGGGGGGGGCAGCGGCAGAACCAGGAGCGAGTGACACGATGCCTGCTCGCAGCGTCAGCTCAGCAGCCAATGCTCAGGCTTACATGCAGAGCAGACTGTCCATGCACCTTCTGGCGGTGGACAGTGAGGACGACGATGATGCGACGCCGCGTCTGCCCTCCTTGTCAGCTCGCGAGAGGGAGAGGAGGCAAGAGCATGAGCTCTTGATGCGTACAGCGCAGGAGGCAAGGGACGTGTCAAATGCCTCGGCTTCTAACGAAGACGCTGTCACACCGTGCTTGGAAAGGCGCCACATGAAGCAAGAGGAGGGGGTAATTGAGCAGCAGCAGGAGAACGAGGAGGACTCGACTCCCAGGATCACTTCTGTCCTTGGTGGCGATGCAAACGAGCAGCCCGGCAACACATTGGCTGACGAAGACAAGCCTGAGGTGTCAAGCGATGCCAGCGATCGCATCGCACAACAAGTTGTCGCGATTTTGGACAAGGCAGACGCCTCCGACGAAATCCGCGCCTGTGTTGATACTGGTGACGCAAAACATTCTCTGAACGACATGCTGGAGAACGTTGTGATGCGAGTGGTTATGCAGGCCATATCCGATGCCGGCGGTCGAGTAGTACCCGCATTCTTGGTGGAAGGTGGCCCAGAGATCCCCGACTCGCAGGTCGAAAAAATACGGGAAGCAACATCTAGCGGCGAAGCTCATCACAACGCAAAAGCCATTTCGGCTCCCGAGCAACCTGAGGAAACTTATGCAGTTGACAAAGCAGACAACTTGGAGGACATTGACAGCTCAAGCGGTGATTTCGTCGGGCAACGACAAACCACGAATGACAAGAACGATGAAGGTGGCGAGGAGCAAGTGCCGGGAGCACTGAGAGCCCAAGAGCAGATGGACATTCAGGAGTTGCAGCCGACAACGAACGTTGGCGTGGATGTTCATGAGGACTTGCAAACAGTGGTGGCCCCGGACCTTTATCTCAAAGCCGACAAGTACGAAAGACCAGGAGACGGCAAGATGTTTACTAAAAACGGTGTACGGCAGGAAAGGTATGAAGAAGAGAGGCCCACACGACCTTCTTCGCGTGTCAATAGTCGTCCCAACACCACGACCAGCGTCACCAGTAATCAGCCTAGGGCGGAGACATCAAATTTTACACATAAAACACGCATGCAGATGCGCAGTGCACAGCAAGAGGTCTCGCATGAATCCAGCCAGGTACCCTTGACTACGTGAGGCGGCTTTACATATTGAGAGCGAGAACCTATGTTAAAGGAAGGAAGGTAACTGTCTCGAATGCTGACTGACGTACCTGGGTTTACGCTCTCTGCATTTCCTTTGTGTGCAGGGGTCGCATGATGGATTACGGCAACGTTCATCAGGCGCTGGCACAGCGCCAACAGCATCTCAAGAGAACCTCTTTCTGGGCCGTCCAGACTGGAATTTCGAAACGGTGAAGTGTTCAAGGAAGGAGAAGAATCGGTACGAATCTCCACTACAGGTTCCGGGATCCAAGTGGGTCAGGACCGGAAAAGTTTCGCCTCAAATATCCTTATCATCGCAAACCAGCACATCGTTTGCGGATTTGCCACAAATGCAGAGCTCGGTCGAAACTATGTCTGGGGAGGAGAAAGGCATCCAATCAGAGGGTAGCAAAGTTTCAGTGACAGCGCGAGCAAAGGAATATTGGGCAAACAACGTTCTGATGCAAGATCGCCGCAAGCGCGCACGTCGGCAAAGGAGGCCTGGCACCAGCCAGTCCCAACTGGGATCGTATGAATCAGACGAAGATGGAATGCTATCAAAACGGCCGGAGACAACAGAGGGATATGCTTCTCGTTTCCGCTACAATGTGCAGGGCGTTCGTGGGGGATCACTTGGGCGGGGTGTGCGCAAGGATGACGTAGATCGGAAAATACGTGATGCCTCCACAAAGCCCGGGCCTATATACAACGTGGCTCGACAGAATAGTACGCCCGTGAACGGCGGTAAGATGCTGGAAAGTTTCGACGCTGTCGGCTCTGCAAGCTGGGAGTTTAAGAAGAGGAAAAACATGCCTGGTCCTGGCCAATACGACCGTGATTTGAATGAGCCACTTCAGACAGGCGGCGGTCGATTTAGCCACGAAAACAGGTGGCAACAGAATCAGGTTTTCGAACAACGCTCAAGCCAACTTCCAGGTCCTTTGGAGTACGATGCTGGTGACTCCCGCGACAGAGCCAACAAACGTGTTGTCGGCGGTGTTATAAGCGATGCCGAGGTTAAAAGTGAGCTCGACTGGATCCTCATACGAGGCTCGCGCACCCCAGGTAAGATTTTCCCACCTCTTGAATTGGAGGTTGAACCGCGTGCATACTCATGCACTGATGCGGAGACAAGTACCTGCAAACCTCACGTTTTCATCTCACAGGGCCGTCGTCGTACGAGTTGCCGCCACTGGCAACAACAAAGATTCGCACAAAGGGTGGCAAAGGTAGCCGTGAGGCCCGACTGAAACCGATTTACACAACTTCTGCCTCCTCGCCGGGCCCTGGAGCGTACTTCAAAGAATCTGTCAGCAAAATTCAGAACGAGATATCCATGCGGCGCACTGCTAGTAGGAATTCGGTGGCCACTAGCCGCAGCCGCGCATCATTAGGCAGGGAAAAGTCACAGGATATGCCGCCTTACACAGGGCGACGCACCTTTCTGGACGACGTCCAGAACCATTCAGCAAAGACTCCCGGGCCTGGTGCGTTTCGATCCCTTTGCATGCAGATAGTGTCTCAGTTTGATTTGAACTTACACGCGCAAGCGACATGTGTTGATTATGCACAACCTTGCAGCTGAGATCATGACATTTTGCACATTTTGCGGCAGCCCATTATGACGTGGACAGTCACACGGTGCGGAACAAGGTTTCCCGCCAAGTCCTCGACTGCGAATGGAGCATCTCGGCCCCCGGCAGCTCAGATCCTGTGGTCTACAGCATAGGTCAAGCTCAGCGCTCGTCAATCGTGTCAGATTACCGTACCATTAAGTCGCTGCAGCGGTCGTGGGCCGATTCCGCAAATCAGTTTAAGACCTTGCTCGAGTCGTTTGTATCGTCCCGCGTGCGGCGCGAGGCCTCTGAGCTTTCGCCTTCGGCCCCCCTTCAGGAAACATCCGGTCTCTCGCCCATCTATGGAGATAATGGCGATGAGGACACCGTTTTCCTCACCCAGAAACTTTGATGCCTCATAACAGGGGTCCCAAAAACTTGAACGTAGGTATATAAACGTTGGCACCGTTCACCATTCGGTTGAACGTCGCAAAATGTTTTCCACGTTAGCATAGGGGAAAACGTGGTGCAATGTATGTGAACGTGGGGGGGGGGGGGGGGGCACGTTCACCGCGGTTGAACGTGGTGGTGGGTTGTGATGTGAAGGAGTAGGCGACTGCCATGCTCGGCGCCGAGTGCAGGGAGCCAGTTTATGAGTAAGACGATGATCGTTGCACGTGCGCAAAGCCCAATGACAGGGACGTAGGTGGTCAGCAGCAAAAAATCGTAGATCTCCATTTGTAGACTTCTCACTTTGCAATACATTATGAGTATTGCAAAGGCTAATTATGCAATTTTCAACATACAAAATATTGTAGACATTCGTTATTTGGACTGTTATGATCCGACGGAAAATGCAGAAGCCACCTGAGCGCTATTCCCTGATATTTAAGCCATCAGATCACTGGTTTCCAAGGCGTGAGAGCTTCAGGGCGACCAACTGGAGAAATTTGTAGACCGGATCGGGCGGGGGTGAGGGCGACCGTGCTTCTAGAGAAAATGAAATCATATCGTGAAGCAGAAAGCAAGCTAAAAACCCTGTCTCCACGAGGCTGCGGCGAGGGGGAATCTGCGTGTAAAATAGTGGATTCAACCCCCACGGCAAGGGGCCCAGTACGCTGCGGTACACAGACACATCGGCCGCATGCGAGTGGGACCGCAGCATCAGCACCATCCACTGAACCCCCACTGAACCCCATCCCGAACGGGCTTTTAGCTCAAGGTCTTGAGTTATTCACTAGTAATCTACAACGGCATGCACTTCCTTTGGCGCAATGCCGCCATCCCCCCTCCGCGAGACACTAACCATGCATTGAGTTGGTTGTCTGGCCAACTAGCGACATCATCAGGACTTTCGAGGCGTAGCGCGACACGCGGATGTGAGCCACCTTTGTCTGTTGGTTGGCGGTCTTAAGCACAGAGGCGTTCCCAGGACAAAAGTTGTTCAAGCTCCGCAAACTCCGCGCTCGCCCGAATCCCCCATTTGTCGCCGCTCTCCCGCCGCCACCGCCTCCGAATGGCGCGGCGGATGAGTCAGCGGATGAGCCGGTTCTTGAGGGAGGTGGGCCTCCCGATGTCCGCTCTCGCTTCCTTGCGTACGCGAGAGGCGCGCGGTTTTCGGCGTCCGATGACGATGTCCGGGTGCCCACTGGGCAGCTGTCATCTACCCTAAACTGCTCGCCCCGGCGCTCTCTGGCCTCCTTGTCGCAGGAGAGGCGGCAGCGCTGTACGCCGGACTGCAGGACTTCGTCCTGCTCGTCATGTACAAGACCTCCACAGCACCCGGGCGGTGAGCAAGGCTCGGGCGGGTGCACGCGTGGGGGCGCAGCGGCCTCCAGGGCGTTGGCCGCAATGTTTGGCCCGAAATGAAGAAGAGAGTTGCGCATCTGCCGCGACTGCATCGTTTCGCCCGGAGACTGCTGGACTACGGAGGGCTGCAATTTGATCTTGTCTTCCCCCCCCCCCAGAAAACCCCTCTCGCTCTCTAGAGGCGGAGACAGGCCGACCGCTATTACCAGGCTCTCCAGTAGACCGCGCCTGCTCGGCGCCGAGTGCATGGAGGGCCTACGGTGCCCCCCGAGGCTGGGACGCTCCCTCTTAGGGGCGCTCTCGCCCTGCAATCCCATGACCGCGGTCGCAAAGTCTGAGGCAAAGTCTTCGTCCCAGCGCGCGCCGCCCACCTTCCCGCCCACATCGAGGTGGTTGTCGCTGCAGCTCCGCACCAAGCCTCGGCGTCCCGTGCTCGGACCTGCCTCGCCTGTGCGCACCTCGAGCAGCTCATGGTTCCTCGACCTCATCATCGCACCCGAACGGCATTTAGCCGCAACAATGCAGAAGAGCAACTTCTATTAAAACCCTTTACAGCCCATCCCCGCATACATGAGACTCCTTTCCTTTTGCCGAATCTCGATTCAGTCAACCATTGTACCAGTAAGTACCTTTTTATTTCCCCACTGATTTCCTTACTGGTACAATGGTTGACTGAATAAGGAATTCCTTTTGAGAAAAGGAGTCTCATGTATGCGGGGATAGGCTGTACCAGACAATCAACTTGTACGGCGGACGCATTTCAAGCGCACTCTGGCTTCGAGGCGCAAGGGGAGCGGCGGACGACACACAACTGCGGGACGGTCCGATCCACTGTACGGTGGAAAGAGACGCAGTCCGGCAGGAGGGGCGGCGCCGCGCGCGGGGGTTGGTGCGGCAGCGCCCGCCGCGGCCGGTCAAACACCTCGCCGGCCGGCAGGGCGTGTGGCGGCGCTCGCGGGTGCCTGATGGCGGAGTGCGACTAGGGCGAGAGGTTGCGCTCGGCCAGAAGTGAGGTACAAGAGCATAAACGCAAAACGATCTCAGGGCCGACGGCTTTTCGGGCGAAAAGCCCTGCGCACTCGCAATGGCAAAAAATCGGTGGAACGGCACGGCGCCCGGCCGATGACGAGGACGACGAGGTGACGGACCTGACGGGCGCGGACGCGGCCGCGGGACAGGACGACTTGCGCGTGGCGCCCTCTTGCGCAAGGCGCCCCTCTTGCTCTTGGACGTAGGTCGATCGGTCGCCACACACGAGGCGAGTGGTGGTCGGCGGCTGGCTGTGTGGATCACTCAGAGGATCCACACAGAGCGCGTGCATCTACAGCGACCACCAGGCGTTTGCATGCGTGAGCATGCGAGGGCGCGGACGAAAAATCGTGGCATTCCAGACCGAGGCACGCGCGTGCCAGGAACGAAGTCTGCAGAGCCGTCTGCGCAGCCGCCCAGCGCGTGCCAGGAACGAAGTAGCTGAAGTCTGCAGAGCCGTCTGCGCAGCCGCCCAAGTCTCAAGGTAGTCGGAATACGAGCACGCAGCGCGACGGCGGCTCACTGCCAAGATCAGATCGCCGCAATTCTTGCTATCGTACTCGCGTCCAGCATCACCATGACGGCGGCTGGCTATGTGCGCACAGAGCGTGCAGTGCTGTGTGGAGCGCACTGCTGGCACGCGCGTGCCTCGGTCTGATCTGGATTGCCACGAGTTTGTCTGCGCCCTCGCATACATAAACATGCAAATGCCTGGTGGTGGCTGCAGCTTTTTGCGTGCAGGAACGATGAAAAACATCGACTGCTGATACCAAAGGGAATACCGAAATGGTGCACGGCCGAGCTAGTGCGCCTCCCAGACAGTCATGGCGCGTGGCCGTGAATGAGGGTAGAGTTGAGGTTAGACTCCGATTTGCGGCCGCCCTCGTTTATTTTCCACGAAACTGCATTTTCTAAGAGGCACGTGTTCACGCATTCGTGACCCCACACCCTAGTGAATCAAACCCTATTTCGCTCTCCCCCTGTGTCGATCATGGCATCACGGGTCATATCGACACACAACACACACATACACACAAGTGCACATACCGAGGATACATTTCTGAGGCGGCGCGTGCGACTTGGTATCCGCATGATGTGATGATATTGTAGGACGCCGTCGGGGGCCGTCCAGTCTTGAGAGAGAGATAAAAAGCTGAAAAAGGAATACGTC
>Ga0315905_10004003_pt1 | contig 15110 bp, 10 predicted proteins | sample LakEriMetagenome_5_FD_203522 | JGI IMG/M metagenome (GOLD analysis project Ga0315905, IMG submission 203522) | Freshwater fungal communities from buoy surface, Lake Erie, Ohio, United States - Buoy 4 MA121 | ecosystem: Environmental > Aquatic > Freshwater > Lake | place: USA: Lake Erie, Ohio... | reverse complement strand
TTCATCAGCAGCTCACCGGTCTTCATGCCGATGGCTTCGGACAGGGAGCGGACGGTGATGGGGAGGGTGATGGGCACCTTGCCCTTGCGCGGCTGGGGGCCCTTGGGCCGTTGGGGCTTGCGGCCCAGGCGGCGGCGGGGACCGTCCTCGTCGTCGATGCGATCGAGGCGGACATTGTGGCCGGTGTCGGCGCGGCGGGCCTGGCGGTCGGCGCGCTCGCGGTGGCGGTCGGCGCGACCGGCGACGGAGCCGGGTTTCTTGGCGGCGGGCTTGCCGTCCTCATCCTCGTCATCGACGGCGGGCGGGACATGCTCGGCGCGGATCTTGTCGACCTGAACTGAACGGGTCAGGTCCTCAATGCGGATGGGGGCCTGCCCGGGCATGAAATCCTTGGGGATTTCAGCCAGTTTCCGGGGACCGGAAGGGGTGGGGGCAGGCGTGGGCTGAGCTCGGGCGGCGGGCGCCTCGGTGCCGTGGTGCTTGAGAGGGGCTGGTGGCTGGACGCGGATGACGCCGGGGCGCGACAGGACACGCGGCTGGCGGCGATCTGCTCCGGCACCGCCGGGCGATGCACCAGGGCTTGGGCGGTTCGAATCCAGATTGCGCAAACGACCCGGGCCCGCCCCCAGTGGAGGGTTAGGCCGTGGGGCCATGGGGGGAGGCGTTTGGGGTTGGGCAGGAGGCGTGGTGGTGTCACCGCGGAGCGATGACCCCGGAGGCCGTGGGGAAAAATCACCCGCTGGCCTGGGAAGTCCGCCTGGCCTGGGTGCGGCAATGGCACCGGGCGGCGGCGGCTTGGGTGCGGGGGGAGCCCCGGGTACCGGCGGGCGTGGCGTGGGTGTTGGCCTTGGAGCCCCCAAGTTGGGCATGGGGGGCCGGGGAGCACCCAGATTGGGCATGGGCCGGCCCATTCCCGGCAGCGGTGGCCTGGGAGCCGGAGGCTGCACGGGAGGTGGAACTGGGGCCGGGGCCGGAGGCTGTGCCACGGCGGCAGGTTTTTCAGTAGGAGGTTCGACCACAGGCTCTGGAGCCTTGGCAGCGGGAGCCACCTGCTCGGCTGGAACCGGTTCGGGTTCTGGTTCAGGAACCGGTTCTGGTTTGGGAGCCTTGGGGGCAACCAAGGGGCGAACCGCCCTGGGGGGAGCAGGAATAGTGGGACGAGGTGGAGCCGCAGGCGCGGCGGGTGCCGCGGCTTTCTTGCCACCCGACTTGATCAATTGGACGAGGATGTCGCGCTGTTCAGGCTCGATGCTGCTGAGCTGGTTTTTGACATCCCAGCCCTGAGATTTGCAAAGATCAACCAGATCTTTGCTATCCACATCCATTTCGCGGGCTATCAGGTATAGCCTAACCTTTTCCTTCTGCAAGCTGAGCCCCTCACGCGCGGTGGATCCCTTGGAACCCACGGGGGGCCCAAGTTAACTATTCTAAAGCCCTAATCCGGCTTGAGAAGGGCCAAGGTGCCCTCGTCAACCGGTTTTTGCCATTTTGCGAGGCTTGGAGCCTGCAAATTCCCACCCCGAGCATGGGTCAGGACTGGCCTTCGGTGGAGTGCCCGGGGTGGTGCCCCGGGGCGTTATCTTCGCCCCCCAACAGATCATCGAGGGTGGTTTTTGGCTCTCCTTGGGCAGGGGCTGCTTCCCCGGTTCCTTCCTCAGGAGCGGGCTCACCCTCAAACAGCGAATCCATGTTTTCCGCGGCGGCCGCCTGGGCTTCTTCTTCCGCCTGCGCTTCTTGCTGCTCTTCCTCGGCTGTGGCAGTTTCCATCAGCTCGGCATATTGCTCGGCATATTCGAGGATATCGTCAGCTTCTTCCTCGGTGAGAGTATTGCCAGACAGGGTGGCGATATCTTCTGCTTTCAGAACAGTGATGTCTTCATAAGAGAAGCATCCTTCTGTGATGAGGGCTTCGATGAGTTCGTCGGTGATGCTGGGGATCTGGCGGAACCAGAGTTCGGCCTTGTTGAGGGACTTTTGGAGTTCCTCGTCGGTCATGATTTCGATGTCCCAGCCGACCAGCTTGGTGGCGAGCCGGACATTCTGGCCCTTTTTACCGATTGCCAGCGACAGGTTGTCGTCATCAACCAGGACGATAGCACGGCCGAGCCTGGGATAGCAGTGGACATCCAGGATTTGGGCGGGCTGCAGGGCGTAGCGGATGAGGACCTGCAGCGAGTCGTTCCAGCGGACGATGTCGATCCGTTCGCCATGGAGCTCCTCGACGATGTTCTTGATGCGACTACCGCGAACGCCAACGCAGGCGCCAACGCAATCGACCTTCATGTCGGAGGAGGAGACAGCGACTTTGGCCCGGTTTCCGGCCTCGCGGGAGACGGCGCGGATTTCGATGACATGGTCGGCCACCTCGGGGATTTCCTCCTCGAAGAGCCGGCGGACGAGGTCGGGATGGGTGCGCGAGAGGACGATTTTGACCCGGTTGCTTTCGCGTTTGACATCCAGGATGACGGCCTTGATGCGGTCGTTGGGGTTGTGGGTTTCGCCACGGATCTGCTCGGAGGGGGGCAGAATGGCTTCGAGGTTTTTCTCGTTGTCGAGCTGGACGGTGGCGACGCCGCGGTCACCCTCGCGGCGGCGGTCGATGCGCTTGATAACGCCCAGAACCAGGTCGCCGCGGCGGCTGGCGAACTTTTGGTAGAGTTCCTCGGATTCCGCCTGCCGGAAATTTTGGATGATCAGCTGCTTGGCGCTTTGGGCGGCGATGCGTCCCAGCTCGGCGGTATCGACCGCCTTGTGGTTCAGAATGGCGACAATTTCGCCGTTTTCGCGGTTGATCGAGACTTCGATGGGTGGGATGTATAGTTCGGGTTCCGCGCCCGGTTCCCCCTCGTCGCCCTCGGCCTCGCCCTCAGGTTTGGGGGCAGGCATCACGGTCTTTTGGCCGCGCATGCGGCGTTCCTGGTCTCGGAGCTGTTCGGCCTTGCGGTCGTTTTCCCACTTCTTCAGCAGGGCGTGCTGGATGGCCTTCTCGATGCTGGAGAAAATCAGCTCACGGTCCAGGCCCTTCTCGCTCTGGATGAAATTGACCGCCTTGAGCACATCTTCAGCCTTCATGCTCCACCCCCAACAGGACGAGTCAGGCACAGGGGGCCTAAACCCCCATCCACCGCGGTTGCAAGGTCCGGCCCAGCCAAAAACGGTGGCATATAAAGAAAAAAGGTGGGCGAAACGCCCACCCTGCCATGCCGCAAGCGGCTAGTCCGGGTGGTAACCAAGCTTTGTGGCATGGTTACCTGTAAGCTCATCAAACCCTTTCGTGGGACCTCTGTCAAGCACCATGTGGGGCTGGAAAACCTGGATCGAAGCGGGCTGGGTAGAAGCAGGCGGTGGTCGGGCAGGCAGGGAAAATCATGGGTTGGACTGAATTACTGGTGGCCATAACCTCCCTCACCACGCTGGAAGTGGTGCTGGGGATAGACAATCTGGTGCTTTTGGCGTTGATCACCCAAGGGCTGCCGATGCAGGAGCGGGGCAGGGCCCGCCGGATTGGCCTTCTGGCGGCGCTGGGCACCCGTTTGCTGCTGCTGGGCCTGGTCACCCTGCTGATGCAATTGAACCAGCCGTTGTTCCACCTTCCGGGTCGGCTGATTGGCGCCGCGGAGGATGTGGGGTTCAGCGGCAAGCAGATCATTCTGATGATCGGCGGGCTGTTTCTGGTCTACAAGGGTGTCCATGAAATCCATGAGAAGCTGGAGGGACCGGAAGGCGAGGACGAGGAGTTGGGCGGGAGGCGCAAGGCGTCGGCGTCGTTCGGCTGGGTGATCGCGCAGATCGCGCTGATCGACATCCTGTTCTCGCTGGACTCGGTGATCACGGCGGTGGGGATGGTGCAAAGTTTCCCTGCCATCGTGGTGGCGATGCTGATCACGGTGGGTGTGTTGCTTTTTTTCAGCGAGCCGGTCTCCAAGGCCGTGGAGCGGCACCCGACGCTGCAGATGCTGGCCTTGAGCTTTGTGATCCTGATCGGCTCTGTGCTGATCATGGAGGGATTTGGCAAGCATGTGGAGAAGGGGTACATCTACTTCGCGATGGGATTTTCGGTGGTGGTGGAGTCGTTGAACCTGATCTCGAAATCAAGGAAGGGGAAGCCGGTGGAGCTGAGGCCGCCGCATCTGCCCGGGGTTGTGGCAGACGGGCCGGAAGCCTCGGAACAAAGGGAAATAGAAGAGAGGCCGAGGGTGGAGGTTTGAGGGTGGAGTTCCCGGTTACTGCCGATTGAATCACACCCCGAAGACATCCTCGAGGGCCTTGCGCATCACGGCGGGGTCGGGGTCGATGCCGGACCAGTGCTTGATGCCAATGACGCCCTGGTTGACCAGCATGCCGAGTCCGTCGATGACCTTGCAGCCCTTCTCCCTGGCCTCGCGGACGAGCCGCGTGGTGGGCGGGTTGGGAATGACATCCGCCACCACCATGCCGGGCTTCAGGCCGGCGGTGTCGAGCGGCAGTCGGGCGTTCACATCGGGGTAGAGACCGATGGAGGTGGCGTTGATCACCACATCGGTTCCGTCGGGAATTTTGGCGTCGGCGGTGCCCACCACGAGATCACAGGCGATCTTTGCCTTGTCGCGCAGCAGCGCGGCGAGGGTTTGACCGCGTTCGGCCGAGCGGTTGACCAGGGTGATATGGCTGGCGCCCGCCAGGGCGAGTTCGACGCCGATGGCGCGGGCGGCGCCCCCGGCTCCCAGCATGAGGACGCGCTTGCCCCTTGGGTCGGTGAGGGTGCGCAGGGACTGGACGAAGCCGAGGCCGTCGGTGTTTTCGCCGATAAGCTTGTCGCCCCTGCGGACGACGCAGTTGACGGCCCCCATGAGGCTGGCGGATTCACCCAGCCCGTCGAGGTGCTGGATGACTGCGACCTTGTGGGGGATGGTGCAGTTGAAGCCGCGGAATCCCATGGCGCGGGCGCCGCGGACGGCGTACCCCAGGTCGGCTGGATCCACCTCGACAGTGAGGTAGCGCCAGGCCAGTTTGTGGTGATGGTAGGCAGCCTCGACCATGGCCTGGGTGGGGTTTTCGGCCACGGGTTTGCCGAAGCAGGCGGTGAGTTCCTGCTTGAAGTTCAGTTCCTTGCTCATTGGTGTTTCCTTCCTTCCCAGGGGTTTTTGCCATCCACCCAACGCTTGGGCGGGCAGGCGGTCAAACGCATGTGCTCGAGCATCTGGTGGCCCTGCCGGCGCGAGCGCTCGTGGCGAAGGGCATCGATATCGACCGGGGCGACAACGATCTTGTCGCCGGGGCCGGGGTCGGCCTGGGCGAGGATGCGGCCGTCGAAATCGACGACCATGCTTCCGCCCGGCCAAGAGAACGGGGGGTAGTGGGAGAGGCTAGCGCCCTGGTTGGCGGCCACCACATAAGCGATGTTTTCCAAGGCGCGGCAACGGTTCACCACGGTCCACCAGTCCATGGGCTGGGTGGCGCCCCAGGGGTCCATGTAGGCGCTGACACGGATGAGTATTTCCGCGCCATGGACCGCCAGTTGGCGGATGGCCTCGGGGAACAACCAGTCATAGCAGATGGCGCAGCCGAGCTTGCCGATCTCGGTTTCAACCACCGGGAAGAGCGGGTCATCGTAGCCCTGGTCGAGGAGGTCGTGCGGGCTGGTGTGGACCTCCCAGGGCAGCCAGGGATTCACCTTGCGATAGCGGTAGAGTTCGCCCTCCGGGCCGATGAGGCATGTGGTGTTGAACACATGGCCGGGCCAGCGGGGATGGACCTCGAGGAAGGTGCCGGTCTGGATGTAGACGCGGTGTTCCCGGGCCTTTTTGACATAGGGCTCGAGCAGTTGGGGGCTGATTTCCACCGCCAGGTGTTCGCGCAACTGGGCCGCATCCGGGTAAATGGGGGCGGAATGGTAGAACTCGGGGAAAACCACCAGACGGACATCGCCGAAGGGTCGGTAGCCCACCACTGCCTGCTCGATGAGGGTGAGGGCATGGCCGATGCGCTTGGGAAGCTCCGCGCGCGAGGCGGGGTTGGGAAGGTCTGTCTGGATGCAGGCGGCCCAGAAACGCGGCATTGAAAACCCCATCCGTGACAACGCTGGGAGAGTGACCGGGCGACCCGGCTACCTGGAACGGATCATCTTAGAAAACAGCCGGGGGATGTGGGGGAAAAGCGGTCCGAGTACCCTTGTCAGGGCGGGAGAAAGCAGGGATAGTTAAATTGTAATCCCAAGGAAAAGGCCCATGCCGCTGGCAAGACCCAGCCTGGTGAAGGTGTGCACCGCCTGCGCGGTGGCACTGGCCTTTTGGCTGGCCGCTTCTGGGAACGCCCGGGCGGGATGCGGCGACCACGGCTATGTGGTTCAGCGGGCCAACGGCGAAGTGGTGGTGGTGACGCCGTCCGTCCCTACCTGCCCGTGCCAGGGGCCGCAGTGCAAGTCCTCCAAGCCACCCCTCACGCCGATTTCCCAATTGGAAGCGCCAGTTCCCGCGGAAAATGCGTGGGCTGGGAATGCCGTTCCGGTGCTTGCCGGGGCTTGCTTGCTTGTCATTGCCCCATCCCTGGAAGATGAAAGTCTGGCTGGATATAGCGCTGAAATCCTGCAACCTCCGCGCCTGTAATCTGGGTTTTTCCGGGCCGAGCGGGCCTTTTATCGAGTTTTACCGCTCGGCAAGCCAATCATTTTTGGCGCAATCCTATTGATTCATAGGTCCCCCTGCGGGCCTTGATGGGGCCGCCGGGTGCTTCCCGGCACACGGGCAGGGGCTAATAAAAGCCGGTAAAAGCCCGGCTTGGAGGGTTCGATGTCCCAAGGAGATTCACCAGCCGGGTTTCCCAGCCCGATGGGGACCGCGGGCAAGCGGGTTCCGTTCAAGTACGTGCCCGCGTTGGGCACCGGCCTGAAGGTGTTGCTGGCGATCGTTTTCGCCGCTTTTGCAATCCTTTCGGCCAGCGGGTTTTACCTGGTGGTGCTGCGGGTGCTGGAGGTGGCGCGGGATCAGGCCCTGACCAACGCGTTCACTTTTTGGGTGTATCTGGCGCATATCGGTGTCGGGCTGGTGTTGGGAGTGCCTTTTGTTTGGTTCGGGGTGCACCATTGGGTCACTTCACGCAACCGCCCGAACCGGGTGGCGATCCGCCTTGGAATCATCGTGTTTGTGCTGGGATTGGCGACCTTTTTGACCGGGGTTGCGTTGGTGCAGGTACCGGGGCTGTTCCAATTACCCACCGGCACGGGGCGATGGATCGTTTACGCGCTGCACCTGCTGGCCCCGGCGGCGGCGGTTTGGCTGTATGTGGGGCACCGCAGGGCGGGGCCCAGGATAAAATGGAACTGGGGTGGATGGATCGCGGGGGCAACAGCGGGATTCACCGCGCTGATGGCGGTGCTGCACATGCAGGATCCGCGGCAATGGAAGGCGGAAGGGCCGTCCACCGGGACGCAATATTTTTTCCCCAGCGAGGCGAGGACCGCGACGGGCAACTTCATCCCCGCCCATGTGCTGATGGCGGACGAGTACTGCCTGAAGTGCCACGGGGATGTCTACAAGGACTGGCTGCACTCCGCCCACCATTTCAGCTCGTTCAACAACCCGCCCTACCTGTTCAGCGTGCGGGAGACGCGGAAGGTGGCGATGGAACGGGACGGCAATGTGCAGGCGGCGCGCTGGTGCGCGGGGTGCCATGACCCGGTGCCGTTCTTCTCGGGAGCCTTCGACGACCCGAAGTTCGACGATGTGAACCACCCGACCGCGCACGCGGGCATCACCTGCACCACCTGCCACGCGATCACCCATGTGAACAGCACGGTGGGCAACGCGGCGTACACCATCGAGGAGCCGCTGCACTATCCGTTCGCCTTCAGCGACAACCCGATGCTGCAGTGGATCAACAACGCGCTGGTGCGCGCGAAGCCGGACTTCCACAAGAAGACCTTCCTGAAGCCGATCCACCAGACGGCGGAATTCTGCTCGACCTGCCACAAGGTGTCGCTGCCGCTGGCGCTGAACCATTACCAGGAGTTCACGCGCGGGCAGAACCACTACGACTCGTTCCTGCTTTCGGGCGTGTCGGGCCACAACGCGCGGGCCTTCTACTATCCCGAGACGGCGAAGGAGAACTGCGCGGCGTGCCACATGCCGCTGAAGCCCTCGAACGACTTCGGTGCCAAGGACTTCGACGGCAACGGCGAGCGGAAGGTGCACAACCACCTGTTCGTTGGGGCGAACACGGGTTTGCCCGACCTGGTGGCGCGTGAGGACCGCTACAAGGACAGGGCCGGGGAATTCTCGGCGGTGGCCGACAAGCAGGCGGACCATCTGAAGAACAAGAAGCTGCGGATCGATTTGTTCGCGCTGAAGCGGGGCGGTTCGATCGATGGGGAGTTGCTGGGGCCGATCCGGCCCGCCCTGCCCGAGTTGGAGCCCGGGAAGGAGTACCTGGTGGAGGTGGTTATCCGCACGCTGGCGGTGGGGCACCTTTTCTCGCAGGGGACCATCGACAGCAACGAGATCTGGGTGGATTTCAGCGCGGCCACGGGCGGGAAGGTTTTCGCCCGCAACGGCGGCATGCAGAAGCCCGACGACTCGGGTGTGGTGGACGAGCGGGCGCACTTTATCAACGCGCTGGTGCTGGACCGCAACGGCAACCGGATCGACCGGCGCAACCCGCAGGATATTTTCACCGCGCTGTATGACAAGCAGGTGCCGCCCGGTGCCGCCTCGGTTGTGCACTACAAGTTCAGGGTGCCCGAGGACGCGAAGGGGCCGGTGGAGTTGAAGGCGCGCGTGCGCTACCGCAAGTTCGACCAGAAGTACCTGGAGTACATGTACCAGGGGAAGGAGATTCCGAAACTGCGAGTGGTGGACCTGTGCGAGGACATGGTCAACCTGCCCGTGAAAGGTGGCGCTGCTGTCGCGGCGCAGGAATCGCCCATCAAGCCGGCCTGGCAGCGGTGGAACGATTACGGCATCGGCTGCCTGCTGGAGGGCGGGGCGAACGCGAAGCGTGGTGAACTGAAGCAGGCGGAGCAGGCCTTCGTCAAGGTGGCCTCGGCGGGTGGTGACGCGGCGGCGCATGGGTGGCTGAACCAGGCCCGTGTGCTGGTGGCTGAAGGGAGGCTGGACCAGGCTGCCCAAGCGCTTGAAAAGGCGCGGACAGCCGATCCGCCGGCACCCTGGTGGACGCTGGCCTGGTTCACCGGTTTGGCGGCGGCGGAAACAGCCGCGGACGCTTCCGGGTTTGACCAGGCGATCAAGGCGTTCCAGTCGATCGTGAATCCGGCCAACCAGCCCAAGGAGCGTGGCTTTGATTTCAGCCGGGACTATGTGGTGTGGAACCGCCTGGCTTTGACGCTGTACCAGAGGGCCCAGCTCGAGGCTCCGGGCACCGACAGCCATTACAAGTTTCTGGCCGATTCGGTGAAGGCTTACCTGAGGGTATTGGCGGAGGATTCGGAGGATCAGGAGGCGCATTACGGCATCAGTCAGGCCCTGGCGGAAATCGCTGGGGACAAAGCCGTGGCGCCAGCACCCCCGGGGTCAGACGAGGCGTGCCTAACCGGGGAGCAACTGATCGATATGGCCCGGCAGGCGGTGCAGGATATGCCTTTTGAAAAGCGGGAAAGCCAGCTCCAGTTGATGGGGCAGGCGATCGCGGGTTGGGCGGCCATGTCACCCAATCCAAGCACGCCGAGGTGGTCGCCCTTGCGCAGGGCGCTGAAGCCCCTGGACGAGGCGCTTGAGAAATCCCTGGACACAGCGACGGATCCAAGAACCCGGGTGGCGCTCGCGGGTATTCTGACGCAGGGGCACCGGTTGGCGCACACCCTGCTGAAGCCGGACGACCTGGCGCGCGCGAAGACCACCACCGCGTTCCGCGCCAAGCACGCCGCGGCCAACGCGGCCGCCGAGGCGATCATCCTGTACCCGACCGCGGGCGAACCCACCTGGAACAAGCCATGAGCCAGCCGAATGAGCCGAACGCAAACGAGACCTCCGGGGAAGCGCCCGGAGTGAAGCCGTGGGGGATGATCATCGCCGTGGCGGTGATTTTCGCCCTGATGATCGGATTCGCGGTGGCCTGGTATGTGATCTCCGACAAGACCAAGCGGGGGCCGACCTGGATCGACCCGGGCAAGGTGGAGAACAAGAAGGCCGCGCAGGCGGTGCCGGAGGTGGCCTGGACGGATGTGACCGCGGAGGCGGGCATTGCCTTCAGCCACACCACCGGGGCCGCCGGGAAGAAGCTGCTGCCCGAGACGATGGGTGCCGGCGTGGCGGTGCTGGACATGGACAACGACGGGCGGCAAGACCTGTTTTTGGTGAACTCGTGCCCCTGGCCCGACCATTCCGGTGCGGCGAAGGGCCCGGCGCTGATGCGCAACCTGGGCAACGGCAAGTTCGAGGATGTGACCAAGGCCTGGGGCATCGACCGCGCCCACTATGGCATGGGTGTTTGCGCTGGGGATGTGGACAACGACGGGTTCACGGACCTGTTCGTGACCGGCATTGGTGATTGCCGGTTGTACCGGAATCAGGCGGGCAAGGGATTCACGGATGGGACCGTTGCCGCCGGGCTGGCGGAACCGGCCGCGATGGCGTGGTCGGCCTTGAAGCCCGAAGGGTATCTGGCGCACAGGGCAAAGGTGGATTTTCCCTCGAGCGCCACTTTTTTGGACTATGACCTTGACGGGCAACTGGATCTGTTTGTGGCCAGTTATGTGAACTGGGCACCGGGGATTGACCTGGGCATCGCCAGCACGCTGACTGGGGACAAGCGCGGGTATGTCTCGCCGCGGTCTTTCGAGGGATCGCAATGCAAGCTGTTCCGCAACATCGGGGGCGGCAAGTTCGAGGATGTGAGCGACAAGGCCGGTGTGCGGGTGACGGAGAGCGAGGGGATTGGCGCGGGGGCCCGGCAGCGGGATGTGGCGAAGTCGCTTGGAGTGATCGCCTTTGACGCGGACAACGATGGCTGGCCTGACCTGATGGTGGCCAACGACACGGTTCGAAATTTTTTCTTCCACAACGAGGCGGACCCCGTGGCGCCCGGTGGCAAGGGGCGGAAGTTCGTGGAGATGGGGCTGCCGCAGGGGGCGGCTTATGCCGAGGGCCAGGCGCGGGCCGGCATGGGGATTGAATATGGCGAGTATCTGCCGGGCAAGGCGGCGGTGTTTGTGGCGAACTTCGCCAACGAGCCGGTGACCTTTTTGGCGATCGACAACAAGGGTAGTCCGCCACGCTTCGCGGACCGCGCGCTGGCGGTGGGGCTGGCGGGGCCCGGCCCGCGGGTGCCGATGAAGTTTGGCGCCAGCCTGCTGGATTTCGACCTGGACGGGCGGTTGGACCTGCTGCTGTGCAACGGGCATTTGGAGCCGGATATCGGGTTGGTGCAGGCGAGCCAGGCCTTTCCGCAAGCGCCGAAACTGTTCTGGAACACCGGGACCCAGCCCAGAGTGTACGAGGGAGTTGAGGAGACCCCGGCGAACGGGGGCTTGTTCAAGCCGCTGGTGGGGCGGGGCAGCGCGGCGTTTGATTGCGACGGGGATGGTGACCTGGATTTGGTGCTCACCGCGAACGGCGGGCCATGCCGGCTGGCGCGCAACGACCAGAAACTGGGGCACCACTATCTGCGGGTGAGGCTGGAAGGGGATGGCAAGCGCGCGAACCGATCGGCCCTCGGTGCTGTGGCCCGGTTGAGCGTGGGTGGCGTGGTGCATGAGAGGGCGGTCATCGGAGCCCGGGGCTACCTGAGCCAGCCGGAGTTGCCACTGACTTTCGGCCTTGGCGGGGCCACCCGGGTGGACTGGCTGGAGGTGAAATGGCCCTATCCGGGGGCCAAGTTCGAGCGTGTGCCGGTGGACGGAGTTGACCGGGAAATACTGGTGAAACAGGCTGCCGGCGGTTGAGTTTGGCCATTTGGCGCCCCAAAACCCGGAATTTTCAGCCTATCCGCACCCCCGGCAGGCCATGAACGGGGCGGGTGGGTAGCCAAACGGCATCCGTTCCGGGATGATGGACTTTCCCCCTTGGAGCGCTTTGCCATGGAATATTCAGCGCTGGCACTTTGGTTGAGCGTGCAGACAGCGGCGTGGCCGGTGGATGGCAAGGCCGAGGCTCCCAAGGCCGCCGCGAAGGAAGCGCCCAAGGAAGAGAACCCCGCCCGGCAACCCCTGAGCGGCGAGGGGAAGATGCCGCTCTCTGGCCTGAAGCCATCGCATGCGGTGGCCAATCTGTGCGTTTATCGGTACCCGGTGAGCACCAACAACGCCGAGTGCCAGACGCTGATCGACCAGGGGCTGGGGTATTACTACTCGTATGTGTGGATCGAGGCGGTGCGGGCGTTTGAGACCGCCTGTCGGCTGGACCCCGATTGCGCGATGGCCTGGCTGTTTCTGGGCCGGGCGTGTGAGAAATACGGGCCGGCGGACAAGCACAAGAACACCGCCTTCAAGAAGGCGGGCGCGCTGCGTGACAAGGCCGATCCCCGCGAGCGGATGCTGATCAAGGCCTACCTGCTGTCGCGCGGCCTGGAACCTGGCGCAGGGGATGGCGAGGCGCGCAAGAAGGCGGCCATCAAGCAGGTGGATGAGTTGCTGGCCCAGTTTCCCGAGGACCAGGAGGCCTGGTACGAGCGGGCGCAACTGGCGGCGGGCGGCATCTTCGGTGGCAGCGTTGCCGGGGCGCCGTTCTACCACGCGCTGTTGGGCGTGAACCCCCTGCACCCCGGCGCGAACCACGAGCTTGTGCATTTTTACGAGAATATCCAGCGGCCCTCGCTTGGCTGGAAATTCGCCGGGAAGTACATCGAATCATCGCCCGGCATCCCGCACCCGCACCATATGCAAGCCCATCTGGCCACCCGGCTGGGACGTTGGGACAAGACCGGCAAGCATTCGGCCATCGCGGCCGAGCTGGAGGCCGCCTACCAACGGGACATGGGCGTGATGCCCAAGGATGACCACCAGTATTCGCACCACCTGGAGATTCTGCTGCTGTCGCTGACGCACGATGGCAAGTACGAACTGGCGCGGAAGATCGTGCAGCAGACGCGTGACGCCGGCCACGAGCACCCGGTGCCGTGGTTCCGCCTGGCGATGCTCACCCAGGATGCCTCGCTGGCCCTTGAGGTAGTGGACATGCTGCGCAAGCGGGACAAGCAGCAGGCAGCCTGGCTGGGAGCCTTATGGGCCTGGCGGTCGGGTGATGTGGCCCGGCTGGCCGCGGAGGTGGAGGTACTGAGGCAACTGCGCGTAGCGAAGAAGGACGACCGCAAACTGGACCTGATGCTGTGGGAGGCCCAAGGTTACCTGGCTTGCGAGCAGGGGGATGGTGCCGGTGGGTTGCGCCTGTTGAAGCGCTGCGTGGACAAAACCAAGAATGACTTCAGCCACCACGCCTGGGGCAACGGCGCCTACCACATGATGGCCTGGGGAGTGGCCGCGCTGCGTGTGGGCGATGCCTCCCAGGCTGAGGAGGCGTTTTTGGAAGCCCTGGCGCACGACCCGGGCAACGCGGGGGCCTCGCTTGGGTTGCGCATCCTTTCGGAAGTGGCCGGTGACACGCGCAAGGCGGAGTCTTACTCGGATCTTTCAAAGCGTCAGTGGGCCCGGGCCGACCGGGGGGCGTTGGCAGCCCTGGACGGTTGGCTGAGGGGTCTGGCCGCGGCGGGCTTCAACCGTTCCGTTGGCCCGACGGTGAGCCGCAAATAATTGGCAATGAAGGATTTGTGACTATCTCTCGGGGCCCTCCTGGGCCCCTTTTTCGTGGCTGGTCGGCTTGTGCCCGGAGGTGGAAAACGGGTACACCCATCGCTTGGCACCGGAGGGTGAGAGCGTGGGCAAGGGTGTGGTGCTGGTGCATGACTGGCTGACAGGGCTGCGCGGGGGCGAGAAGTGCCTGGACGTGCTGGCCCGGGCGATGCCGGATGCGACGCTGCACACCCTGCTCTACCGGAAGGGAAAGACCACCGCGGCGATTGACTCGCTGAGGGTGGTGCCCAGTTGGCTGAACCGGTTGCCTGGGGTGCACCGCTATTACCGGGGATTGCTGCCGGTGTTCCCGTCGGTGGTGGAACGGGCCTGGCGATTTCCGGACGCCGAGTTGTTGGTGAGCATGAGCCACTGCGTGGCGAAGGCCGCGCAGGCGGCGTCTGGTGTGCCGCATGTGAGCTATTGTTTTTCCCCCATGCGCTACGCGTGGCAGATGCGCCAGCAGTATTTCGAGGGGGTGGGAGCGCGCGGGCTTAAGGCCCGGGTGGCGGATGCCCTGCTGGACCGGATTCGGGCCTGGGATTTGAAGACGGCCGACCGGGTGACCCACTTTGTGGCCATCAGCGACCATATCGCGCGGCGTATTGAGGAGTGCTACGGGCGGAAAAGCGAGGTGATCTACCCGCCGGTGGACACGGACTACTACACCCCGGCCGCCCCCGGGGAGAAGGCTCCCTGTCGGGAAGACTTTTACCTGGTGGTGAGCGCACTGGCACCCTACAAGCGTTTCGATCTAGCGATCAGCGCCTGTCAAAAGCTTGGGCGTAGCCTTGTGGTCATCGGCGCGGGTCAGGCGGAGGCTTCGCTGAAGAAAATTGCCGGGCCGGAGACCACTTTCATGGGGTGGCAGCCTGACAGCGTGATCCGGGACCACCTGCGCCGGACCACGGCGCTGTTGTTCCCTGGTGAGGAAGACTTCGGCATCGTGCCGGTGGAGGCACAGGCGTGCGGCGCGCCTGTGATCGCGCTGGGGCGAGGCGGTGCCGCGGAGACCGTGCGCGATTTGGAAGGTGCGGGCGAGCCGACCGGAGTGCTCTTCGAGGCGCCCGAGGTGGACAGCCTGGTGGCGGCGATGGAACGATTTGAACAGAACCGCGGGGCGTTTGATCCCCAGGCGGCGCGGCGGCAGGCAGAGCGGTTTTCGACTGGGCGGTTCGAATTGGAGTTGCTCGGGTATCTGGACAGGGTTAGGGCAGGTGTGGGGAGGAGCCAGGCAGCTTAAAAATAAATAAATGTTTTTTTTCTATCTTAGGACTTACGCAGTTGCCTTGTGAGGGCCGATCCAAGGATTAGCCCTGAACGCCCTGACAGCTTCCTGAAAAATCCTGGCCTTGGTGGCGCCCCAGTTGTATCCGGTCCTGAAGCAAAAGCGTTC
>Ga0315905_10004002_pt1 | contig 15112 bp, 7 predicted proteins | sample LakEriMetagenome_5_FD_203522 | JGI IMG/M metagenome (GOLD analysis project Ga0315905, IMG submission 203522) | Freshwater fungal communities from buoy surface, Lake Erie, Ohio, United States - Buoy 4 MA121 | ecosystem: Environmental > Aquatic > Freshwater > Lake | place: USA: Lake Erie, Ohio... | reverse complement strand
GCCGGTGGCACTTGCACATGTCCGCCTCCCGAAAATGCATCGCCCTCCCCATCCCCAAGCGCGCGTACTTGATATCCTCTCTATCCACGTCGACACCCCGCCATCGCCGCGCAACTCCTCGGCCCTCCCAGCGCGCACGACAACCAATCAATCGACACTTGTGGCGGCTGCCTTCTCTCTCCGGAAAGCACACACCGATGAAGTCGGCCCGCGCGCCGGCGCAAGGAGGGCGCGCGGCGTCGCTCTCAATGCGCGCGCGCGCTCCCTCGAGGCCCCTTTCCACGGTGGCCCGCGTCGCCGCGCCTCCGGCCGAGCCGGCCAGCGCCGCTGCTGCTGCCGCGGCCGCCGCCGCCAAGCCCGCCGCCGCCACCGCCGGCAGCAGCCGCGGCACCGTGAGCGTCGTCGGCCTCGGCTGCGCCAAAAACACCGTCGACGCCGAGACGATGCTCGGCGACCTTCAGCGCCAGGGCTTTGACGTCGTCGGCGACGACCACGCGAGCGCCGACGCCATCATCATCAACAGCTGCGCGTTCGTCGAGGACGCGAAGAACGAGTCGCTCGAGGCCATCGTGGCGGCGGCGGGGCTCGAGGGGGAGGACGGCCGCCGGCGCAAGGTCGTCGTCACGGGGTGCCTGGCGCAGCGGTACGGCGAGCAGCTGGCCGAGGCCTTGCCCGAGGCGGACCTGATCGTCGGGTTCGAGCACTACGACGGCCTGGGCGCGTCGCTCGGGCAGCTGCTCGACGCCCAGCGGCGCGAGGCACGAGACGGGCGGCCGGCGGCGGCGGCCAAGGGCGGCGGCGGCGGCAAGAAGGCCAAGGCCGCCAGCGGCGCCAAGAAGGCCGCCGAGGTGGCCGCGGCGATCGGGCTGGCCGGTGGCGGCAGCAGCGGGGACGCGCCAGCGGCCGCGCCGCCGCGCCGCGTCCAGGTCGGCGGCGCGACGGTGCCGTTCCGCCCCGAGGCCGAGCGCTACCGCCTCGGCCCCCCGCACTCTGCCTACCTTCGCATCGCCGAGGGCTGCGACTGCGCCTGCAGCTTCTGCTCCATCCCGTCGTTCCGCGGGACGTTCCGGAGCAAGCCCTACGCGCCGCTGCTCGAGGAGGCGCGCGCCCTCGCGGCCGCCGGGGTCAAGGAGCTGTGCCTGATCGCCGAGGACACAAACATGTACGGCCACGACCGCCGCGACGGCAAGGGCCTCGCGCACCTCTTGCGCGACCTGTCGGCGATCGACGGCGTCGCGTGGATCCGCCTGCTCTACTGCTACCCGTCGGTGTGGCCGGAGGAGCTCGTCGACGAGATCGCGTCCAACCCAAAGTGCACCAAGTCGATCGACATCCCGCTGCAGCACAGCGACAACCTGACGCTGCTCGCGATGAACCGCCCGCCCGCCCAGCACACGCGCAAGGTCCTGAAGATGCTGCGCGAGCGCATCGGGCCGGACCTCGCGCTGCGCACGACGTTCATCTGCGGCTTCCCCGGCGAGACGCCCGAGCAGCACCGCGAGCTCCTCGACTTTGTGCGCGACCAGCGCTTCGAGCGCATGGGCGCGTTTGCGTACAGCGAGGAGGAGGGCACGCCCGCGGCCGGCCTGCCGGGCCAGGTCCCGCCCAAGGAGCGCGCGCGGCGGCGCGACGCGCTCGTGGCGGCGCAGCACGCGATCCAGTGCGAGTGGGCCGAGGCGCGCGTGGGGCGCGAGCTCGACGTGCTGATCGACGGGGTCAACGAGGACGGGTGGCTGGTCGGGCGCACGCAGTGGGACGCGCCCGACGTCGACCCGTGCGTTTTTGTCGGCGCGCCCGTCGAGGGGAGCGGGGTCGCGCCCGCGGTGCCGGGCGAGCTGCGGCGGTGCCTGGTGACGGGCGCGAGCCTGTTTGACCTGGAGGCGCACCCGATTGCTTGAGGCGCGCGCGTGTGTTTTGTGTAAGGCCTCGTCGTCTTTTGTTTTTTCTCGTCTTGGCGTTTGCTTTTGTTCCCTCTCTGTGTTTGGCGTTCGAACGCTCCGCCCGCCTCTGCGGCAGCAGGCGCCGCCGCCGCTCCGCGTGTGTTCAGCAGCCGACGCCCGCCACAGTCAGGCGGCGGCGCTTTTCATGTTACACCAAATGCCTCATCCCTCGACCTCGACCTCCTCTTCACCGCAGTGTCCCACCTAGTACGGACGCTCGCATCGAATTCGCTTGGCCACCGCGCGCCGCGCCCCATAGAGCTCGTCTTTCCTCGATTTGCTTCTTCCGCCCGCGCCGGCCCGCCCGCCCGGTCTGCTCTCTGCGCGCGCGCGCGCGCGCCAGAGGAGCGAGCGCGCGGGTCACCTGGAGCTCCTGGTGCTCCTGCGGTAGCAACAGCGCCGCGCGCGCGCCCCCCCCGCCCGGGAGCGTCGCCCCGCCGCCGCTTTTTGCACGCGCGCGCCGCTCGAGCGACGCCGCCGGCCCCCCGAGCAAGAAATGAACCCCCTCACGCAGGCCAAGGCCACGCAGCTCGCGAGCGCCCGCGAGGCCGCCCGCGGCGCCGGCGCGAGCGCCTCCTGGCACGCCCAGTACGACCGGTCCGCCTACGTCTTCGCCGGGGGCTTGGACCCGGACCTGACCGAGGCCGACGTCCTGGCGGTGTTTTCGCAGTATGGCGAGATCGTGGACGTCGACCTGGCGCGCGACGCGGCCACGGGCCGGAGCCGCGGCTTTGCGTTCCTGGCGTACGAGGACCAGCGCTCGACGGTCCTCGCGGTCGACAACCTGAACGGGGCGAGCGTGGCGGGCCGCAAGGTGCGCGTGGAGCACGTGGCGGACTACCGGCGGCACAAGGCGGCGGCGACCGAGGAGGCGCAGGGCGGCGGCGCGCGAGGGGGAGGAGGCGGCGGCGCGGCGGCGGGGGCGGCGGCGGCAGAGGCGGCGGAGGAAGACGAGGAGGCGGCTCGGCGGCGCCGCGCGGAGGGCGCTGGGGCGGCGGGCGGCGGCGACGAGCCCTGGGCGGCGTCGGGCAGCCTGTTCTCGCTGCTCGCGTCGGCGGCGCCCGCGGCGCGCAAAGAGGAGCAGGGCGGCGGCAAGAAGGAGGAGGACGAGGAGGAGGAGGAGGAGCGGCGGCGTCGGCGGCGGCGGCGGCGGGAGGGGGACGAGGAAGAGGGTCGCGAGCGGCGACACCACCCTCGCCACCATGGCGACGAGGACCGCCACCATCGCCACCACCGCCACCGCCGCAGCAGCAGCGAGCGCGCGCGCGGGCGGGAGGAGGAGGCGGAGGAGGGGGAGGAGAAGAAGAAGAGGGGCGCGGACAAGCGGGCAGAGGAGGGCGAGGAGGAGGAGGAGGAGCGGCGGCGGCGGCGCCACCACCGCAGCCGCAGCCGCAGCCGTGGCAGCGACGAGGAGCGCCGCCGCCGCCACCGCAGCCGCCACCATCATCATCACCGCCCCAGGCGCAGCCGCAGCCCGCGCGACCGGCCGGACGGGGAGGCGCGGGGTGGAGGAGGGGGATGATGTTTTGTGCGATTCTATAATGCGACGTGCGCCTGCCGTCTCCACCCCCCCCCCCGGCCGCCGCCGCTTCAGCTTGCCGCCCTCGTCCTCGTCCTCGTCGACCTCGTCGTTGCTCTTCTCGTCTCCTCGACATCGGTCGTCCTGTGTCACACACAAACGCATCACTAGTCTCCGTGTGCGCACCTCCGTCGTTCACCTCGCTCGACCTACCCACATCTGCTTCTTCGCTTGCGCGTCAAGCTCGTCTCTCGTCTCTCGTCAGGCCTGCCTCGATTTGAACAGAAACAGAGCGACGACGCGAAAACGCCCGAGAAACAACAACAACAACACACCATGCTCGCCACCGCGCAGCGCACCTCCATGCTCAACAACATCACGACGGCGCTCGCGCCGCGCGCCGCCCGCTCCGTCGCGGCCCCTGGGCGCCTGGGCGCCTCGCTCGCCGCGCCGCCCCCGCCGCCCCTCGCGGTCGGCGGCGGCGGCGGGGGCGGCTTCGGCGGCAGCGGCAGCAACGGCCGGAAGAAGCTCGTCGGCTTTTGGCCCGGCAGCGGCGGCGGCGGCGGCGCAGGCGGCAGCGGCGGCAACCACGGCCCCGGCAACGGCGGCGGCGGCGGCGGCGGCGGCCGCGGAGGACGCCGCATCACGGCCAGCGCAGGAGGCGGCGGCGGCGGCGCGGGTGCCGGGGGCGGCGGCGGCGGCGGGCTTTGGAACGCGTACGTGCGTGCTCTGGAGCGCTCCCCCTTGCTCACAAAGGCCGTCACCTCGGGCGTCATCTCGGCCGCGGGCAACCTGATCTGCCAGGTCGGCGTCGAGGGCCGCGCCCTCTCTCCCGGCCCCGCCGCCACCACCAGCCAGCAACAACAACAAAGGGGCCTCGACGCCCGCCGCCTGGCCCTCTTCACGGCCCTGGGCGCCGCGTACGTCGCCCCCGTCCTGCACGTCTGGTACGGCCTGCTCGGCCGCCTCGTGCCCGCGGGCGGCGCGGCCGGGGCCCTCGGCCGCATGGGCGTCGACCAGCTCGCCTTCGCCCCCCTCTTTGTCGCTTCGATGATGGCCCTCCTCGCGGTGGCCGACGGCCAGGGCCTGCGCGGCGCGCAGCGCGCCGTCGCCGACGGCCTCCCGGGCGCCGTCAAGGCCAACTGGGCGCTCTGGGTGCCGGCGCAGTTTGTCAACTTCCGCTACGTCCCCGCCAGCCTGCAGGTCGGCTTCTCCAACGTGGTCGCGCTCGCGTGGAACGTCTACTTCTCGTTCCTGACGCGGCGCAAGGACGACGACGTGCCCGTGGCCGGGGGGGCAAAGGGCAAGGGCAACAAGAGGGCCAAGGCCGGCGGCGGCGGCAAAAAGTAAAGAGGGGGTGGTTGGGGGAGCGCGCGCTGCAGGAGAGAAGAAAGATCCAGAGGCGCCGCGCGTTGTAATTCTTTCTTCTTCTTCTTCTTCTCGACCTGCCATTACGGCGGCCCGGCCGCGGCTGCTTGTCCATCCTCCTCCTCGTATTCCTCGGCGCCGATGCCCGCGGCCGCGCCGAGCACGACCTCGAGCAGCTCGTCGCACTCGTCCGCGAGCGCGGCCACCGCGCCGTCGTCGTCGCCGCCGTCGCCGCCGCCTCCTGCCTCCTCCTCCTCGCCAGCCTCCGCCGCCGCGCCGGGCGCCTCTCCTCCTCCTCCTCCTCCTGCTGCTGCTGCTGCCGCCGCGTCGCCCTCGGCAGCAGCAGCGGCCCCCTGGTCCACCGCCGCCGCCTCTTCCTCCTCCTCCTCCTCCTCCTCCGCCTCCATGGGCGTCGGCCCGACCGCGTCCGCGAGCCCCCCGAGCGCCCCGCTGCCCTTGCGCGCGCTGCCGCCGCCGCCGCCGCCCCCCGCCGCCTGCTGCTGCTGCTGCTGCTGCTGCTGCTGCTGCTGCAACTGCTGCTGGTGGTGGTGCTGCGCCGCCTGCTGCGCGGCCGCCGAGACGATCGAAGGGGCGCGGCTCGTCCGCCGCGACGTCGCCTCGTGCTCGGCCAGCGCCGCGGCCGCCTCGCCCGCGAGCAGGTCCTCCAACGTCAAGCCCCCGCGCTCGGGCGGCGCCAGCGCCGCGTCGACGACGCGCCGCCAGCGCCGCGGCGGCCACGAGAGCGGCGCGACCTTGATCGCCTCGATGAGCGCCTCAAAGTCGTCGAGGGCGAGGAGCTGGGGCGCGAGCTCCTCCATGAGGGCGACGGCCGCGCGCGGGAGGACGCCGCCGCCGGGGGAGGCGGCGGTGGCCGGGGGGGTCGCGGCGCGGCGCGCGGCGGCGGCGTCGGCGTCCGCAGTGGCGGTGGCAGTGGCAGCGTCGCCGCCGCCGCCGGCCCCGCCGCCCTCGCCACCACCATCATCGACGACGGGAGGCAGCAGCCCGCTCCCCCCGCCGGCCTCCTGCAGCATGACGTCCACGAGCCGCGCCGACAGCGCGTGCACGGGAAAGGGCGTCGTGAACGCCGCCATGAACCAGCTGCTCGCCCAGAGCACGGGCGGCAGGCCGCGCTCGGCGAGGTGGGCGCTGAGCTCGGGCTGCCGCCTCGCGAGCAGCGCCCCGAGGCGCGCGAGCTCGGCCTTGAGCGGCGCGAGGCCGGGCAGGTACAGGCGGCGCAGGTTGGCGCCGCCGCGGACGGCGCGGAAGGACGCGGGTTGCTGGGCGGCGGCGGCGGCGGCGGCGGCGGCGCTGTTGGCCGCGGCGACGGCAGACAGGCCGCCGCCGCCGCCACCACCGCTGCCGCCGCCGCCAATGCCGCCGCCGCGCGGGGACCGCAGCTGCTGCGACGGCGATGGCAGGTCGAGCGAGGCCGCGGGGCCGAGGTTCCGCGGCGACGGCCGGGGAGAGGCCAGCCCAAACGAGGGCAGGCGCCCGGACGGCGTGCCGGCGAGGAGCAGCCCCGCCGACGCAAAGGCCGACGTCGACGACGACGACGACGACGGCGGCGGATTTTGGTGGTGGTGGTGGTGGCGGGTGGACGGCACTTGGGGGCACGGGTCCATCAGCCGGCAGAACAGGCGGAAGGCCGTCTCCTCGGGGACGTACATCAGGAGCAGGCCCGCCACGAACGCCATGCCCTGGCAGTAGCTGACGGTCGGGTCGCGCGCGGCGTACGCGCGCAGCAGGCGGAACAGCGCGGCCTGGCCCCCTCCGCCGCCGCTGCGCGAGGTGGCCGCGGCCGCGCGCGCGAGGGCGGCGGCGGGCGGGGGGTGGTGGTGGGAGTAGTACTGCGAGGCGCTGCTGGCGCGGCTCGCGTTGGCGGTGGAGGAGGGGGGGCGGAGCGGGGGAGGCGGGGAGCGGGCGGTGGTGGCGGCGGCAGAGGCTGGCCGCGAGCCGCCTGCTTTGGCCGACGCTGGCCGCGAGCCGGCGACGGCTGTGGCTGCTGCTGCTGCTGTTGCTGCTGCTGGTGCTGGTGTGGCCGCCGGTTCTGTCGGTGCATCGCCGCCAGCCTCCTGCTCGGCTGGCGCCGTAGGCTCCGCCGCTTTGTCTCGTCCCGCCTCCTCCTCGCCCTTGGCTGCCGGCGCCGGCGCCGCCCCATCGCCGCCCTCCCCGCCCTCGCCCTCGCCCTCGCCCTTGTCCTCCTCCTCACCCTCGTCCTGCGCGGGCGGGTGCGATTCGACGGCGGGCGGGGGCGCCTCGCTGAAGAGCGGGTGCTCCGGGAAGGTGCGGCCGATGTCGCGCGCGATGGCCTCGTCGATCGTGTGCGCCGCGAGCACCTGCGACGCCGACGGCGCCAAGCCCGCAGAGGGGGCCGCCGCCGCCGCCGCCCCAGGGCTCGCGGCGCCGCCGCCGCCTACCCCGCCGCCGCTGTTGCCCGGGGCCCCGGGCGCCGGCCCGCGCACGGCGGCGCACTGGGCGAGCAGGCGCGCGTACTCGCCCCCGGGCTCGGGCGGGCGCTCGACGCCGTCACCCAGCGCCCAGGGGACCTCGAGCATGGCCTCGAGCAGGGCGTCCTCGGCGGTCGGCGGCTCGGGGGCGGGGCCGTCGGGTGGCCGCTGCCGCCGAGGCTGCGGCTGCGACTGCGGCTGCTGCTGCAGCGGCTGCTCCTCTTCGGCGCCGCCCGGCGCCCCCGCTGGTGCCACGTCCTCCTCCCCGCCCTCGTCCGCGCCTTCAGCAGCAGCGACCGGTTCCCCACCACCACCCCCCCCACCCCCACCGCCACCACCAGCAACGGCGTCGCCCTTGTCGTCCGCGGGCGCAGCGCAGCCGTCGCCGTCGCTGGTGCCAGCAGCGCCGCCGCCGCCGGCATCGTCGCCAGGCTGCTGCGGCCGCCGCAGCGAAAGGCTCTGCGCCAGGAGCGCGCGCACGCACTCGACGGCCTCGGCGTCGCCGTCCAGAGGGGCGCCCATGGACGTCGACGGCACGTCGTCCGGCACGACCTCCCAGCCGTCGCCCGAGGCCGACGGCACGGCCGCGGCGCCGCCTGCTGCTGCTGGTGCCGCCGCCGCTGCTGGTGCCGCCGCCGCGCCCCCCTCTGCCCCGGCGAGCGGCACGCCGCCCACGCGCGGCCGGCGGGCCGTCGACGCGGCCGCGGCCGCGGCCTCCCGGCGGTTGGCCATGGCTTTTGCCGCCGTGTTGAGCGAGGTGGGGGCGCGCCCTGCGTCTGCTGGTGCGGCTGCTGCTGCTGCTCCCGGCGCGGCGGCGGCGGCGGCGGCAGCAGTGCGCGGCCGCCCCTGCGCCGGCGCAAACCCGCCGGCGGCCCAGTCGTCGATGGCGCCGCTCGCGCTCGGGGACGGAGGGGAAGAGCCCGGCCGCGCTGCAGCCGTGGCCGCCCCGTCACCGTCGCCCCCGCCCGCATCGCCGCCGCCGCCGCCGCTCGGCAGCGCGCACCCGGAGATGGGCACGAGCGGCGGCCGCGCGAGGCCCGGGTCGGCCGCCAGCGCGCCCCACAGCCTCGACCGCATCTGCTGCGGCACGTCCTCGTACAGCCGCGCGCCGATCTGCACGTCGACGGGCTGCTTGCGCGCGCGCTGCAGCTCGGCCTCGCGGTCGCGCCGGCGCTGCTGCGCCTGCGCGCGCGCGACGCGGCGCTCGACGTCGCGCAGCACGCCCTGCAGGGCGCGCGCGCCCGTGGCGGCGCCCTCGTTGAGGCCGCGCTGGATGGAGCCGATGGAGCGCGAGGCCTCGCCGATGATGAACGCGGCGCCCTTTCTGTGAGTTGTTGTTGTTTTTTTGGGGGGGGGGGGCGGAGGAGGGTGAGCGACGGCGGGCGTGCGCGTGCAGGCAATGGCGTGTCGGCGGCGGCGGGAGGAGCAAGCGAGGGTCGGCGGGCGAGGGTGGACGACCGCGGCGACGAACGCCCCGGTGGAGGATATGTGCGCTGCGTCCATCCCGTAGATAGCGCCGCGAGGGACGCGGACGGACGGACGGACGGAACGACGTGAGCGTGTCGGGAGGATTGGGGGGTGTGCCGAGACCTTTCTGCACGCCCGCCATCGCCCGCCACGCACCTCCGCAGCTGCTCGTCGCGCAGGAGCTCCGTGGCGGCGCGCACGGCGTCCGTCAAGCCATCAAACAGGCCGCGCCGCCGAGGGGGCGACGACGCGCCCCCGGTCGCCATGATGCGTCTGCTTTGCTTGCTGTTGTCGGTGTGGTGCGTCGTCGAAAGCGCGCGCGCCCCTCGCGCGCCGAGCGAGGTAGAGCGCGTCGTGTGGGTCGATCTGGAATCAAAACAGACTACGGGTGAGGGTACGCCTACAATGAAAGAACGAGTGGCCGAGCGATCGCACTGCGAGCCTGCGCACGGCCCCTTCGTGTGCCGGCGCAGCAACGAACGGCGTGTCCCGCGGACGTCGCCGCGCCCCCCGCGCCTCTCTCTCTCTCTCTCCCTCCTCACTCGCCTACTTGCCCGCCGCCTTGGCGCCCTGCCTCAGCGTCCCCACGATCACGTCCTTGACCACCGCCCCGCGCGGCTCCACCACCGCCACGTGCACCACGTCGCCGCCCCCCCCCTCGGGCGCCTCCGGCAGCACCACCCGGAGCCGCGCGGGCAGGGCCGTCGGCCGCTTGAACTCCGACTCGAGCGTCAGCGGGTAGCGCGGGGCAAACCCGCCGCCGCCGCCGCCGCCCTTCTTGTTGCCCGCCGCCGCCGCCGCCGGCGGGGCGCGCAGGGCGGCCTCCATGCACCCGACCAGGTACATGGCGTGGGCGATGGGCTTCTTGAAGCCGAAGAGCCGGGCGCTCAGGGCGTGCAGGTGGATCGGGTTGCGGTCGCCCGAGAGCGCGCCGTAGCGCCGCCCCGCGTCGCCGGCGATGCTCAAGGTCTCGGCCAAGACCAGGTGCGGCGGCGCCGCCGCTTGCTGCTGCTGCTGCTGCTGCAGCTCGTCGGCGGCCTTGCCCTTGGCCGCCCCCGCCGGCCCGCGCGACCGCGTCGGGTCCAGCACCAGCACCGTCAGCTCGGAGGTCCAGACGACGGGGCCGCCGCCGCCGCCGTCCTCGGCCCCCGCCGCCGCCCCCGCCTCGCGCGCCACCGTCCGCACCACGGCCTCGACGTCCCCCTTGGCGTTGCGCCTGTACGAGCGCGGGTCGATCTCCGCGCTCAGGCGCAGGGCGTCGCCCGCGCGCACGGGCCGCTCGAGGCGCAAGGCGCTGCGGCTCAGGACGGCGCCCAGCACGTTGAACGGGAACGCGGGCTGCGCCATGGCGAGCATGCCGACGCGAAACGCCTCGGCGAAGATGAAGGCGGCGGGCGCGTCGACGCCGCCGCCGGCGCCCCCGCCGCCGCCCGCGGCGGCGGCGTCGGCCGGGAACTTGACGAGGCGCAGGTAGGCCGCGAGGCGCGCCGGGTCGACGACGACGGGCTCGTCGACCGCCACGGAGATCCTGGGGTGCCCCTCGAGGGACCCGGGCAGCTTGGGCTTGAGCGCGCCGGCCGCGACGCGCCCGTAGAGCTCGAGCAGCGACGGCATGCGCGGCACGGTCGGCGGCGACGCCGCGCGCCAGCGGCGCAGCAGGCCGTACAGCAGCACGAGCGGGCCGAGGAGCAGGGAGAGGAGGGAGAGCAGGGCGGCGCCTGGCTGCTGCTGCTGCTGCTGCTGATGCTGCTGATGGGCGGGCGCCATTGTGTGCGTCGCGCTTTCGAAAAACCGCCCGTGATTGGATGGGGGAGCGGGTGCGATCGCGCCGTTGAGAGAGAATCGAACAGGCAAAAGCACGAGGGAGAGACTGCTGCTTGCTTGAGAAGTGGTCACACAAACATGCGCGCATAAGTGGGTGGAGTGTGTTGCGCGCGCGCGCGCGCGCGTGTTTCAGCGCGCGCGCCCAGGATCGTCGCTGTTGGCGGCGGTGTTGCCGCCCCGCTGCTCTCCGACCCCGCTCTCAGCCCCCAACCGCCGCCGCCGCCGCCGCCGCCAGCCGCGTCAGCAGCTGCTCGCGCTCGGTGCGCAGGCCGCGGACGCGCGACAGCGCCCACAGCAGGTCGGCCTGCGCCGCCGACGTGAGCGGGGGTGGCGACGACGGACGGTCCCCACCACCACCGCCCGCATCGGCCGCCCCCGCCGCCGCCCCCGCCGCCGCCGCCCGCGCGACGAGCAGCAGCAGCGGGTCGTCCTGGGCGGCGGCGGCCGCCGAGCCGCCCGCCGCCGCCAGGCCGCGCACGCCGGCGCACAGCACGGCCACGAGCTCGGCCAGGGGCCAAGACGACGGGCCCGCCGCCGCCGCTGCCGCCGCGAGCGCCGCGCGGAGGGCCGCGGAAAAGGCGTCGCCCTCGCGCGCAGACGCGGACGCCGCGCGCGCCCGGCGAGCGGCAGCGGCGGCGGCGGCGGCGGGGCGCGCGCTGTCATCCTCCTCCTCCTCCTCTTCCTCCTCCTCCTCTCCATGAAGGTCGGGCGCCCGCGCCGCGCTCAGTTCCGCGAGCGCCTCGGCGGCTGCCGCCACCTCGCGCGGGCGCCACGCCTCGAGCGGCGCCGCGGCCGCCACGGCGCGCGCCAGCCGCGCCGCGAGCCGCCGCGCGAGGAACAGGCTGTTGGTGTCGCTGCGGCTGCGCTCGCCTGTCGCGGCCGCTGCTTCGACCTCGCTGGCGCACAGGCGCAGCAGCGCGGCCAACTGGGGCGGCTCGAGCGAGGGGCGCGCGGCCAGCACGTGCTCGGCCGCGGCCGCAAACAGGGCAGCGTGAGCGCGCTGCAGCCGTGCTGCTGCTGCTGCTGCTGCTGTGGCGGCAGAGGAGGGGGCGGTGCTGCTGCCACCGCCGCCACCGCCGCCGCCACCAGCGCATCCAAACGCCCCGTGCGTGGCCTCAAGCACGTCCACGTAGTCGCGAGGCGGGGGCACGGCCGAGGGCCAGCCCGACGTGGCGCACCACAGCGACAGCGGCGGCGCCGCCGGGGCTCCCGCGAAAAAGGCCGCGCCCACGGCAACGCTCGTGGCGGCGGCGGCAGCATCGTCCTGCCCCTCTCCCTCCTCCTCCTCCTCCTCCTCCTCTTCTTCGTCCCAGTGCGGCGCAAACAGCGCCGCGTCCAGGTCGTGGCCTCCCGGTGCCTCGGCCGACCGCACCGCGCCGGTCATCTCCTCGGCTATGGCGGCCACGAACGATGCCACGTCGACGGCTGCTGCTTCTCGCTGGCCGCCGCCGCCGCCGTTGTCGTCGTCGCCCCCGTCGCCCGGCTCCGCGCCCCTCTCGAGCTCGGCCACGCCCGCGCGCGGGCCCCACGCCATCGCGTACGCGCGCGCGAGCACGGCGAGCTCTCCTGGGGGCAGCAAAGCCGGCAGGCCCGCGCGCGACGCCGCGCGCGCCAGGGCCGCGAGCACGGCCCGCGCCTCGGCGGCGGGCAGCGGCGGGGCGCCGCCGACGGCCGCCTCGGCTGCCGCCGCTGCCGCGACGCCCGCGGCCAGCGGCGCCAGGTCGGCCGCCTGGAGGGCCGGCGGCGGCGGGCGCGCGCCTCTGTCGTACCCGCCGCCGCCTTCTGCTGCCGCCGCCGCCAGAGCCGCCCCCCCCTCGTCGTCATCAGGGCGGCCCCTCACCATCAGCGCGCGCCGCGCCGCGTCCGCCAGCGCCAGCCAGAGGCGCCGGTCGCGCCACCCGAGCCCCGCGAGCGCGGCGGCCAGCTCGGCGAGCAGGTCGGGCGCGTGGCCGGGGAGCTTGCGCCCGCCCGAGCGCGTCAGCTCGCGCGCCAGAGGGGCCACGGCGTGCGCGGGGATGAGCGGCGGCGGTCGGGGCGGCGGCGCGCGGCCAGAGGCCGGCCGCCCCCCGTCTGCTAGCGGGCAGAGCGGCCTCACGTCGGCGATCGCGGCGCCCGCGCGCCACGCCACGACGAGCAGCTGCGCGATCTTCTCTCCCTCGACGCGCTTGGCCACCCGCGGGTCGCGGTCGATCAAAGGGGCCAGGTCGGCCAGGAGCGCGGCGAGGTCCTCGGCAACGGTGGTCGAGGAGAAAGGGCGGTCGTCGCGGCCGCGCCATCGGCCGCCGCCGCCCTCCCGCGGCTCCCGCCGATTCCGCCAAGCCCCCTCCTCGTCTCCCTCGCCCCTCTCCCCCCCCGCCCCCGCCGCCGCCGCCGCCGCCGCCAGCAGCAGCCCCCGCAGCCGCCCCGCCGCCCCGCCCCGCTCCCCGGCCAGGCGGTAGTAGTGCAGCGACGCCGCGCGCATCAGCGCGCCCGGCGCGTGCTTGGCGTCGTCCCACGCGCTCGACCCGCGCCCGCCCGTGCGCGCGCGGAGGCGCGCGAGGGCGCGCAGGGAGGGGGCGTCGCGCACGGCCGCGGAGAGGCGGCGGGCGGGGGTGTTGGCGCTGCCGTCGGGCAGGACGTCGCGCTCGACGAGCTCGCGGTAGCGGTTGCCGCTGCCCCCGCGGGCCGCCGAGGCCGCGGGGGCGGCGGGGCGGCGAGTGCGGCGGCGGCGTGTTGGCGACGGGCGGGCGGCGGCGGCGGCGGCGACCTGCCGTGGTGGTGCTCCTGTTGCCGCCGTCGCCGCCGCAAGCGTCGTCGATGGCGCGGCGACGGAGGTACTGGTCACGAGTATCATGGTGGTGAATTGGTCTGCTGGCGACGGGTGGCGTTGGCGCGCGCGCGTCCGCGTTCCGACGGCAAGCAGCAGCTGCGGCTTTTGGCTTTCGTTCGCTCACGCGTGGGCGGAGGGGCGCCCGGAGGCGCCGCATAGCAATGCGCAGATGAAAGAGGTCGAGCTAGCCATCCCCATCGTCGTCGTTGAAAATCGTGCAGCGACGGCGCCGCAGCCTTGGCTTTGTCTGCGTCGGCTCGTCGCGGTCAGGTGCCGCCGCTCCGCCGTCCGCCGACGGCACGCTCGCGCCCCCCCCCCCCGCCCACACAGCGCGCGCAAAGCGGCCGCCAACCCACAAATGGCCCCTCCCTCGCTCGCTCGCCACGGAGGACGAGCGTCCAAACCCGCGTACTTGGTCGAGATCTCATATCACAACGCCACCAGGAACGACACTGTCAAGCAATGGCGGCGCCCACCGCCAGCAGCATGTCGACGTCGACGTCGCGGGTCGCGCGTCGCTCGACCAACCAGACCGTCCAGCGTCGCCCGCCCTCGGTGGTCCGCGGCCAGCCCGCCCGCCTCGCCAGCACGTCGCTGACTACACAAGCCACGGGCCGCCGCGACGCCCTCCTCATGGCGGGCGGCCTCGTCGCACTGTCGCTGCCGCAGCTGGCCGACGACCGCCGCCGCGCGCTCGCCGCCGAGGCCGAGGCCCCCGCCGCCCCGTCCGCCGCCCCGTCCGCCGCCCCGTCCGCCGCCCCCACAACCTACGCCGACGAAGCCGACGGCTTCAGCCTCGCCATCCCCAAGGGCTGGTCCTCCGGCGAGGGCTCCCTCAGCGGCAACGCCTCCTTCTCCGGCTCGACCGGCAGCCGCCGCGCCGTCGCGTTCTTCGACCCGTCCGCGCCCGGCACCAGCGTCGTCGTCGTCATTGGAAATACGAGCCCAGAGTTCACCAAGATGTCGAGCTTTGGCACGTCCGCCACCTTCTCCGAGGCCCTCGTCAACTCGATGGACCGCGGCTTCCTGCTGCGCGCGCCCGGGTGGGTGCGCGCGCGCGAGGCGGGGCCCGGGGGCGCCGTGCAGGTGGCGCGGCTGCTCGACAACAAGGAGGTCGACGTCCCCGGGGCCGACGGCGGGGGCACGGGCTACCTGACCGACTACACGATCGCGCAGGTCTTCCCGGACGGCGGCGGCAACGAGGGCGGCGGCGGCGACGCAGCTGCCGCCCCCAAGCGGCGCCTCTTGAGCGTGGCCGCCCTGCACACGACGGCCCGGGGGTACCGGCGCATCGTCACGGTGACGGCGCAGACGCTCGCGGGCGAGCAAGGGGAGGAGGAGGCGCGCGTGGCGACGCTGCGGTCGATCGTCGGGTCGCTGCGGATCGCTTAGGGAGGAGAGCGCGAAAATCTGATTGGTTAACACGCGTGTTGACGTCGGGCGGACAAGGATTGCGGTTGAACAGGGGGAAAAATGGGCATGCAACAAATGGATCCGAGGCAGGCAGGGTGTGTGCAATCGAGATTTTGTGTGTGCGCGCGCGCGCACTCTGCCGCCGCCGAGACAAGCGGGCGAGCGGGGGGGGGGTGCGCGCGTATGCAGAGAGGGGTTGGTTGATGGGCGCTCGCGCTCGCGCGGCGTCATGTGACGGGGCGAGGGGACTCCAAAAAATGGGGCAGGTCGTCAAAGCGGGGCGGAGGGGGCGCACTCAGAGGGGGGCTTTTTTTTTTAATGCGTG
>Ga0315905_10004001_pt1 | contig 15112 bp, 11 predicted proteins | sample LakEriMetagenome_5_FD_203522 | JGI IMG/M metagenome (GOLD analysis project Ga0315905, IMG submission 203522) | Freshwater fungal communities from buoy surface, Lake Erie, Ohio, United States - Buoy 4 MA121 | ecosystem: Environmental > Aquatic > Freshwater > Lake | place: USA: Lake Erie, Ohio... | reverse complement strand
GAGGGCTCCGGAGGTGTGAGGGAGGACGAGGGGATCGGGGGTGTCGGGTCGGAAGATTTCCTCGCGTTCTTTGGCTAGGCCGATGATGGGGAGGGAGTGGAGGCCGAGGCGCTGGAGTTCCTCGCAGGCGCTGGAGAGTTGGCCTTTGCCGCCGTCGACGATGACGAGGTCGGGGAGACGGACGAAGGGGTGGAGTGGTTGGGAGGGAGGGGAGGATTCGAGACGGCGGAGGGCTTCGAGGGGGGATTCCTGGGAGGCGTCGGCCTGGTCTGTGCCGAGGGCGTGGCGGCCTTCGAGGAGGATGCGCTGGTAGCGGCGGCGGACGACTTCGGCCATGGAGGCAAAGTCGTTCTGGGTGCTGACCGAGCGGATGCGGTAGCGGCGGTAGGCGGCGGTGTCTGCGGATCCGTTGGTGAAGCGGACCATGCTGGCGACGATGTGGTTGGCGGAGATGTTGGAGATGTCGAAGCATTCCATGGTGAGGGGGATGCGGTCGAGGCCGAGGATGTCGGCGAGTTCCCTGACATCTTCCATGGGGTCGATGTTGGGGCCGGTGATGCCGCGTTGTCTGGTGAAGCGGCGTGCGGGCTGGAGGGTTTTGCGGAAGTCGGCGAGCATGTCGCGGAGGTCGGCGGCGCGTTCGAAGTCGAGTTCTGCGGCGGCGGCCATCATTTCGGCTTCGATTTCCTTGAGGTGGTCGCGGGCTTTGCCTTCGAGGAACGAGCAGGCTTCGTTGACGCGGGCGAGGTATTCGGGGCGGGTGATGCGGCCGATGCAGGGGGCGGAGCAATTACGGATGAGGTCGTTGTGGCAGTGGCGGTAGTCGTTTTCGCCAGGGGTGACGGGACGGCAGGAACGGAGGCCGAATTGTTTCTGCATCCATGTGAGGGTGGCGCGGAGACTGCCGCTGTGGGCGAAGGGGCCGAAGTAGCGAGCGCCGTCGTCTTTGCGGGTTCTGGTAAGGTGGAAGCGCGGCCATGGTTCCTCGGGGTGGACCTTGAGGAGGAGGAAGCGTTTGTCGTCGCGGAAGGAGATGTTATAGCGGGGACGGTATTCCTTGATGAGACGGCCTTCGAGGAGGAGGGCTTCGGGTTCGTTGCGGACCGTGTGGAATTCGAAGTCCCAGATGCTGTTGATGAGGGCGCGGGTTTTGAGGTCGGCGAGGCGGGTGCGGGAGGGTTGGAAGTAGTTGCTGAGACGGCGGCGGAGGTCGCGGGCTTTGCCGACGTAGATGATGCGGTTGAGGCGGTCGCGCATGAGGTAGACGCCTGGCTGGTGGGGGACGTCGTGGAGTCGGGCGACGAAATCAGGTTTTTCGCGCATGGGTCAGCGGGTGGCGGGGACGGAGAGTTGTTCCGAGGTGGCGGAGTTGGCGAGGATGAGGGCGGAGGGGAGGATGGCGGCGATGCGGACGGGGATGCCACCGGCGTCGAATTGGTCGCCTGAGTGGAGGGAGAGAGGATCCGGGTGGTTGCCGATGCGGATGGTGGCGGACCATTCGGGGGATTGGACGAGACAGCCGCGGACGGCGAGGAGACGGTTAGGGTTGTCGTCGCGGCGGAGCCTGACTTCGGAGAGGTCGGAGCGGTGGGTGGAGTTGGGGCGGAGCGGGACGAGACGATGGGTGATGGAGTCGATGATCCAGCCTGAGGTGCCGACTGGGTCGCCGGAGGAGAAGGTGAGGGGCTCCGGGGAGTCGGCGAAGAGGAAGGCGGCTGAGGAATTGTCAGGAGCGACGCTGGAGAGGGCGAAGGGCCATGAGCGCGGGGAGATGGTGATGGAGGAGAACTGGGCGGCGGCGGCGGCTAGGGAGGAGGCGGGGAGGCCGGGCCATGGCTGGGTGGGCGGGGGTGGGGAGGGCAGGGAATTGGCAGGGAGAGGAGGGGCGGCCTGACGGAGCGTGATGGCGAGGGCGTCGTGGCCGTTCTGATCGGCGTGGTCGGCGGCGGAGAGGGATTGGAGGTCGAGGGCGGTGGGGATTGCGCCGCGGAGGAGGAGGAGCGTGGCGGCGTCGTTGCGGCCGTGTTCTGCGGCGAACATGAGGGCGGAGCGGCCGTCGGAGGCGGGGGCGATGGGGTCTGCGCCGGCGTCGAGGAGGGCGGCGATGGCGGCGGTGTGGCCTTCGAGGGCGGCGATTTTGAGGGCGCGGTCGAGTTGGTTAGGGGCGATGGGGGCGAGGGCGGCGATGATGGGGGCGTGGCCGTGCTGGGCGGCGGTGGCGAGAGCGGACCAGCCGTCGGGGTCGAGCCATGCGGGGTCAGCGCCGGCGCGGATGAGGGCGGAGACTGCGTCGAGATCACCGGAGGCGGCGGCGGCGAGGAGGATGGGACCGCCTTTGGGGCCGGAGACGGCGGGGGCTGCGCCTTGATTGATGAGGAGCGTGACGAGGTGGCCGTGGCCTGCGGAGGAGGCGCGGGAGACGGCGGAGGTGCCGGAGGCGTCGGTGACGTCGGGTCGCATGCCTGCGGTGATGAAATCGCGGAGGATGGATTCGCGGCCATCGGAGGCGGCGCGGAGGAAGTCGTCGACGGAGAAGGCGTAGCCTGAGTTGTGGAGGCGCAGACGTGCCTTGTCTGCGGGGTCGTTTCGGCAGCTTGGGGAGAAGGCGATGAGGAGCAGCAGCGCGGAGAGCGCGAGTCTGGGCATGGGGAGTGGATTGATGGGCGGGGTGGGGCGGGTCGCAACAGGGGGGGAGGAAGGTGTTGCAATACGGGAGGTGGAGGGGACGTAGGGTGACGAGAGTAAAGAACGATCCAGCCATGAGAATGAATCATCCATCCCGTCGTGACGTGTTGAGAACAGCCGGGTGGCTGGCTGGTGTGGGGGTGGTTGAGGGTGCGGAGGAGAAGGGAACTGGGGGTCGGGTGCCGTTGATGGTGTATGTGGGTACGTTCAGTTCGCCATTGAAGGACGTGTTGCCGACGCAGGTGGATTTGCCGCCGGGGAACGGGCGGGGGATTCATTTATTCCGAGCGGATGGGGAGAGTGGGGCGCTGACGGCGGCTGGGGTGGTGGAGTCCGGGGTGAGTCCGAGTTGTCTGGTGGTGAGTGCGGACGGGAAGTTTCTGTATGCGGCGAACGAGACGGAGCGGCGCGGGGCTGGGAAGGTGGGGACGGTGAGTGCGTATGCGGTGAACGGGGCGGATGGCGGGTTGAAGTTGATCAATGAGGTGGAGTCGGGCGGTGCGGGGCCGACTTATGTGAGCCTGCATCCGGGAGGTAGGTTTTTGTTTGTGGCGAATTATTTTGGCGGGACGGTGGCGGTGCTGCCTGTGCTGGAGGATGGGCGGTTGGGTGCGGCGGTGTGTGTGCGGGAGGATGCGGGGGAGATTGGGCCGGCGAGGTCGGCGCATGCGCCTGCGGGGAGTTTTGCGTTCAGCGGGCATGATCGGACGCATGCGCACATGATTCGGGCGGATACGGGAGGGAAGCATGTGCTGCACACGGATCTGGGGTTGGACCGGGTGTATGTGTGGCGGTTTGACGAGAAGAGCGGGGAATTGACGCCGAGTGAGCCGGCGTTTGTGACATTGCCGCCGGGGGATGGGCCGCGGCATTTTGATTTTCATCCGGACGGGCGGCGGTTGTATGTGATTCAGGAGGAAGCGTCGACGATCACGGTGTTTGACTATGATGGGGAGAAGGGCGTCCTGGCGGAGCGGCAGACGATTTCGAGTTTGCCGCCGGGGTATGCGGGGAGCAATTTCTGTTCGGGGATACTGGTGTCCGGGGATGGGCGGTTTGTGTATGCGGGGAACCGGCTGCATGACAGCATCGGGATTTTTGCGGTGGGTCGGGATGGGACGCTGAGTTTTGTCGGGGAGGAGTGGACGCGTGGGAATTATCCGAGGAGTTTCAGCATCGATCCGAGCGGGCGGTTTCTGTACTGCTGCAATCAGCGTGCGGACCATGTCGCGGTGTTCCGGGTGGATAAGCGGACGGGGCGGCTGGAGTTCACGGGGCATTTTGCGGCGGTGGGGAATCCGTCGGCGGTGGCGTTTGTGGAGTTGAAGGGAGGTTGAGGGGAGAGGGTGGTCCGAGGGTTGCGCGTGGCGAGGGGCGGGGTTACGGCGGGTGTGTGAATACCCTGCGTCGAACGTTTCATCCCGCTGTGATCGTGCTGTTGTTCACGGCGGCGTTCATGGCGTTGTTTTTTCTGTGGCCGATTCTGGTGACGGTGCAGGAGGCGTTTCTGAAGCCGCGGGCTGGGGGCGGGCGGGTGTTTACGCTGGAGTATGTGAAGCTGGTGTTCAGCAATCCGGTGTATGTGGAGGGACTGATCAATTCGCTGAAGATGGCGCTGGGAAGTACGATTGGGGCGATGGTGCTGGCGCTGCCGCTGGCGCTGCTGGCGGCGCGGTGTGAGTTTCGGGGGAAGCTGGTGCTGACGTCGCTGCTGCTGGTGCCGCTGATACTGCCGCCGTTTGTGGGGGCGATCGGGGTGAAGCAGATTCTGGGGCAGATGGGGGCGTTGAATGCGCTGTTTGTGGGGATGGGATGGATGGATGCGGGGCATCCGGTGGACTGGTTAGGGGCGGGGCGGTTGCCTGGGGTGATTGTGATGAACAGCCTGCATCTGTATCCGATTCTTTATCTGAACATCACGGCGGCGCTGTCGAATCTGGATCCGGCGATGGACGAGGCGGCGGAGAATCTGGGATGTGCGCCGGTGCGGCGGTTTTTCCGGGTGACCTTGCCCTTGGCGATGCCGGGGATTTTTGCGGGGGCGAGCATTGTGTTCATCTGGGGATTTACGGAGTTAGGGGTGCCGCTGATTTTTGACTACAGCCGGGTGACGTCGGTGCAGATTTTCGACGGGGCGAAGGACATGGGGGGGAATCCGCTGCCGTACGCGCTGGTGGCGGTGATGCTGGTGATCAGCGTGCTGCTGTTTCTGGCGAGCAAGCTGGCGTTCGGGCGGAGTGATTATGCGAGTGCGGGGCGGGCGAGCATGGCGGCGCAGCTGAAGGTGCTGCGTGGGTGGAAGGGGATGGCGGCGGCGGGGTTTTTTGCGCTGGTGATCTTTCTGGCGGTGCTGCCGCATCTGGGGGTGGTGCTGACCTCGTTTTCGGGGGACTGGTATGGGACGGTGGTGCCGGCGCACGGGACGATGCAGCATTACCGGGATGCGCTGGGGCACAGCCTGACGGTGCCGTCGATTCAGAACAGCCTGAAGTATGCGGGGCTGGCGACGGTGTTTGACTGTGTGCTAGGGTTTACGATTGCGTGGATCACGGTGCGGACGAAGCTACCGGGGCGGCATCTGCTGGATGCGCTGTCGATGCTGCCGATCGCGGTGCCCGGGCTGGTGCTGGCGTTTGGTTATCTGGCGATGACGCGGGAGGGGCAGGTGTTCCGGTTTCTGATAGGGCCGAATGATGATCCGCTGCTGCTGCTGGTGGTGGCGTACAGCATCCGGCGGTTGCCGTATGTGGTGCGGAGTGCGAGTGCTGGTTTGCAGCAGACGAGTCCGGTGCTGGAGGAAGCGGCGCAGAATCTGGGGTGTGCGCCGCTGAAGGCGATCTGGCGGGTGACGCTGCCGCTGATTTCGGCGAATCTGATCGCGGGGGCGCTGCTGGCGTTTGCGTTCGGGATGCTGGAGGTGAGTGACAGCCTGATTCTGGCGCAGAAGCGCGAGCATTTTCCGATCACGAAGGCGATTTACGAATTGTTCGGGAATCTGGGGAATGGGGATGCGCTGGCGAGTGCGCTGGGGGTGTGGGCGATGGTGTTTCTGACGATTACGATCAGCGGGGCGGGTTTGCTGCTGGGGAAGAAGCTGGGGGCGCTGTTCCGGGTGTGATGGGGGTGTGAGGATTGTCAGGAATCGATGAGTCGGTAGCCGATGGCGGGTTCGTTGATGATTTGCGGGCCTGAGGTGCCGAGTTTGCGGCGGAGGTGGCTGATGTGGACGCGGAGGGCCTCGCTTTGGTCGGAGAGTTGGGCTGGCCAGACGCGGCGGATGATCTGGCCGAAGGTGACGATGCGGCCGGCGTGTTCTGCGAGGGTGTGGAGGAGGGAGAATTCGGTGGGAGTGAGTTTGAGGCGGTCGCCGGCGAGGGAGGCTTCGTGGTGGAGGAGATTGAGTGTCAGGGTTCCTGCGGTGATTTCGGGGTTCTGTCGGGTGAAGCGGCGGCGCTGGATGACGGCGAGGCGTGCGAGGAGTTCAGCGGTGCCGAAGGGTTTGGTGACGTAGTCGTCGGCGCCAGCTTCGAGGGCTTCGACCTTGAGGGCTTCCTCGTCGCGGACGGAGAGGATGAGGACGGGGACCTCGCTCCATTCGCGGAGACGTTTGAGGACGGAGAGACCGTCCATGGCTGGGAGGCCGAGGTCGAGGAGGACGGCGTCGGGGCGGAGGAGGGCGATGTGCTGGAGGCCGGAGGGACCGTCTTCGGCTTCGTGGACCTCGTAGTTACGGGATTTGAGGACCATGGAGAGGAGACGGCGGACCTGAGGTTCGTCGTCGATGATGACGACCTTGTTCATGGGGAGAGAGGGGCGGCCTGGGCTGGGAGGCGGATGGTGAAGCAGGCGCCGCCGTCGGGGTGATTGCGAGCGGAGATGTCGCCTTTCATGGAGCGGACGAGCCCGCGGGCGATGGCGAGGCCGAGGCCGGTGCCGCCGGCGTGGACGGCCGGGCCGCGGTAGAATTTGTCGAAGACGGCGTTTTCTGCGCCATCGGGGATGCCTTGGCCGCGGTCGCGGACGGAGATTTCGAGGAAATTGGCTAGGAAGGCGGCGGAGATTTCGACGGGTGAGCCCTGAGGGGAATAGGAGGCGGCGTTGTGGAGGATGTTGGAGAGGGCCTGGGCGAGGAGACGGCTATCGAGTTTGAGGAGCGGGAGGGAATCGAGGCCGGAGATGAGGAGCGGGCGGGAGCGGAATTCCTCTTCGAGGGGAGAGGTGGCGGCGCGGACGACGTCGTGGAGTTCTTCCCAGTTGAGATTGGGGCGGAGGGCATCGGCTTCGACGCGGGTCATGCCGAGGAAGTTATCGACGATGTGCTGGAGCCTGCGGGTGGCGGTGGTGATTTCTGCGGTGTAGGGGTTAGGGGAGGCGAGGCCGTCGAGGGCGGTGCGGATGATGGTGATGGGGGTTTTGAGTTCGTGGGAGACGCTGTCGAGGAGAGTGCGGTGGAGGCGTTCGCTTTCTGCGAGGAGGTTAGCGCGGTGGCGTTCGGCGAGGAGGGATTCGCGTTCGCGGTGGTGGCGTTCGAGGGCGTCCTCGCGCTGGCGGAGATTGGAGGTGAGGTGGCCCATGCTGAGGGCGACGATGAAGAAGAGAGCGAAGACGGCGAGGTCGCCCGGGTTTTTGATGCGGAAGGTGAAGTGGGGTTGGAGGAAGACGAAGTTCCATGTGAGGGCGCTGAGGATGGCCATGAGGATGACCGGGCCGCGGTGCCAGCGGGTTCCTGCGAGGACGATGGCCATTAGGAACATGAGGGCGGAGAAGAGGTATCCGGTCTGCGGGAGGATGGCGCGGCAGGTGGCGGCGAGGGAGAAGACGACGGCGAGAGCGCCGCTGTACTGGGCGACGAGGGCTAGGGAGTCGGATTCCTTTCTGGAGGCGGCGTCTGGTTCCATGGGAGGGGAGCCGGGGTCAGATTTCGACTTGCTGGCCCAGTTCGATGACTCTGCCTACGGGAATCTGGAAGTAGGAAGCGGGTTGCTGGGCGAGACTGCTGGCGAGGGCGAAGAGGTGTTCGCGCCAGCGGGCCATGCCAGGGCGAGCGGAGGGGACGATGATTTCGCGGCCTGTGAAGAACGTGGCGTGGTCCGGGTTGACGTCGAGCCCGAGGGAGGCGCACTGGCGGAGGAGACGGGGGACGTTAGGTTTCTGCATGAAGCCGATGCGGCCGGTGACGCGCCAGAAGCCGGTGCCGACTGGTTCGATGGAGAGACGGCGGCTGGGGAGGATCCATGGTTCGTCGAGGACCTCGATGGTGAGGAAGATGACACGCTGGTGGATGGCTCCGAAGTGTTTGAGACTGTGGAGCATGGCGATGGGGGTACGGCCGCGGGTGCTGGTGAGGAAGATGGCGGTGCCTGGGACGGTGATGGGAGGGCGGCGGTTGAGGGATTCGACGAGGGCTTCGTGGGAGAGAGCGGACTGGTCGAGACGGGCGCGGACGAGTTTGCGGCCGGTGGCCCATGTGGTCATGACGGCGAAGATTAGAGCGCCGGTGGCGATGGGGAACCAGCCGCCGTGGAAGAATTTGGTGAGGTTGGCGGCGAGGAAGCCTGCTTCGATGATGCCGAAGATCGAGCAGACGGCGAGGGTGGCGGGGAGGGACCAGCGCCAGAGGAGGCGAGCGACGAAGCCGAAGAGGATGGTGGTGATGAGCATGGTCATGGTGACGGCGACCCCGTAGGCGGCGGCGAGGTTGGAGGAAGATCTGAAGGTGACGACGAGTGCGAGGCAGGCGAGCATGAGGGCCCAGTTGACGATGGGGATGTAGATCTGGCCGCGGGCGTGTTCGGAGGTGTGGCGGATGCTGATGCGTGGGAGGTAGCCGAGTTGAACGGCGCTGAGAGTTAGGGAGTAGGTGCCGGTGATGAGGGCCTGGGAGGCGATGACGGTGGCGGCGGTGGCGAGGAGGACGAGGGGGAGAGTGGCCCATTGGGGGGCCATCTGGAAGAACGGGGAGCGGGCGGCGTCCGGGTTGCTGAGGAGGAGAGCGCCCTGGCCGAGGTAGTTGAGGGCGAGGGCAGGGAAGACGAGGTAGAACCACGCGCGGCGGATGGGGTTTGGGCCGAAGTGGCCCATGTCGGCGTAGAGGGCTTCGCCGCCGGTGACGGCGAGGAAGACGCTGCCGAGGATGACGAAGCCGGCGTGGCCGCTGGTGGTGAGGAAGTGCCAGCCGTGGATGGGGTTGAAGGCGGCGAGGATGTCGGTGTTGGCGGTGAGGTGGGAGCAGCCCATGGCGGCGAGTGTGAGGAACCAGAGGGCGGTGAGGGGCCCGAAGAATCTGCCGACGCGGTCGGTGCCGAGAAACTGGGCGGAGAAGAGGGCGATGAGGATGATGGCGGTGATGGCGACGATGAGCCACTGGCGCTGGATTTCCCATGTGGCGGCGGCGTCTGGTAGGGTGGGCGGGGTGCCGAGGAGACCGCCGTCTTTGAGGCCTTCGACGGCGCTGAGGACGGAGATGGCCGGGGTGATGATGCCGTCGCCGAAGAGGAGGGCGGCACCGGCGAGGCCGAGGATGACGATGCAGGCTCTGCGGCGGGATTGTTCCGAGAGCCCGTGAGCGGCGAGGGCCATGAGGGAGAGGATACCGCCTTCGCCTTTATTGTCGGCGCGGAGGACGCAGACGAGGTATTTGATGCAGATGAGGATGATGAGGGACCAGAGGACGAGCGAGACGACCCCGAGGATGTGAGCGGGAGAGGCGTCGATGTGGTGCGGGCTGGCCGGGCTGAAGCATTCGCGCAGCGTGTAGATGGGGCTGGTGCCGATGTCGCCGAAGACGACGCCGAGGGCGGCGATGACGAGGGTGGTGACGGACAGCTTGTGGAGCCCGTGGTGGTCGTGGGAGGATTCGGAGGATGGTTCCCGGGGAGGATTCATGGCAGTGCCGCAAGGTGGGTCGCTGGCGTGGGGATGCCAGTGAACGCCCTTGGGGAACCTGTGAAGAAAGTGTGAAGCGTGGGGCGGGGTGCCGTCAGGGGCTTGTGCAGCCCGTCTTTATGCTGATTCGCGCCCTCCTCGCGCCCGGGACTCGGAAAAAATCCCTCGTCCAGAAGACACCATCTGTGAGACGGACTACACTAGGGTGACTGGATTCCGCTGGGTGCCGAGGCCTGCGACGGAGGCCTCGACGAAGTCGCCGGGTTTGAGGAATTCGGGCGGGTTGGCGCCTGCGCCGACGCCTGAGGGTGTGCCGGTGGAGATGACATCGCCAGGGAGGAGCGTCATGAAACGGCTGATGTAGCTGATGAGGAAAGGGACTGGGAAGATGAGGTCGGCGGTGGAGCTGTCCTGGCGGGTGTGGCCGTTGACGGAGAGGGAAAGGTCGAGGGCGTCTGGGTTACCTGCTTCGTCCGGGGTGACGAGGATGGGGCCGAATGGGGCGAAGGAGTCGGCGCTTTTGCCCTTGGTCCACTGGCCGCCGAGTTCCTTCTGCCATGCGCGTTCGCTTACATCGTTCATGATGGCGAAGCCGGCGACGTGGTTGAGGGCGTTGGATTCGGAGACGTGGGAGGCTTTGGTGCCGATGACGATGGCGAGTTCGACTTCCCAGTCGGTTTTGGCGGCACCGGGGTGGATGAGGATGGGGTCGAAGGGGCCGGACCACGCGGAGGAGGCCTTCTGGAAGAGGACGGGTTCGGAGGGGATGGCGGCTCCGGTTTCGAGGGCGTGGGCGCGGTAATTGAGGCCGACGCAGATGATTTTGGAGGGTCTGGCGACGGGAGGGCCCCAGCGGACGTGGTCGGGGATGCGTGGGGCGGAGGTGGCGCTGGAGACGAGCCATGCGCGGAGACGGTCGATGCCGTGGTCAGCGAAGAAGGATTCGTTGAAGTCGGAGGTGACGGCGGAGGCGTCGATTCGTTCGGAGCCAAGGAGGACACCTGGGCGTTCGTTTCCCGCGGAACCGTATCGGATCAGTCTCATGGGGACAGATGGGTCGGTGGCATAGTGGGTGCAACCATCAAAGCAAACCCGCCATGACCCGCCGCCAATTTGTCCATACTTCTGCTGCCACCCTGTTGTTGCCTGCTGCTGTGCGAGCGGAGGGGGCGGGGAAGTGTTATGAGTTGCGGGTGTATGCGGCGCATCCTGGGAAACTGGATGCGTTGAATGCGCGGTTCCGGGATCACACGTGTGCGCTGTTCAAGAAGCATGGGATGACGAACGGCGGGTATTTCATGCCCGTGGAGAATGCGGAGAGGAAGCTGGTGTATTTCCTGTCGTATGCGGACCGTGCGGCGCGGGATGCGTCGTGGAAGGCGTTCATGGCGGATCCGGATTGGAAGAGAGCGGCGGCGGCGTCGGAGAAGGATGGGCCGCTGGTGGCGAAGGTGGAGTCGCAGATGCTTGAGACGACGGATTTTTCGCCTGAGTGCAAGATGGAGCGGAAGGCACCGGAGCGGGTGTTTGAGTGGCGGACGTACACGACGCGGGAGAAAGTGCTGCCGAATCTGCTGGAGCGGTTCCGTGGGAACACGTGCGGGTTGTTTACGAAGCACGGGATGACGAACGTGATTTACTGGACGCTGGCGTCGGGGCAGCCTGGGGCGGATGTGACGCTGACGTATCTGCTGGCGCATGCGTCGGCTGAGGCGGCGGCGGCATCGTTCAAGGCGTTTCGTGCGGATCCGGAGTGGACGCGGGTGCGGGAGGCGTCGGAGAAGGCGGCTGGGGGGAGTTTGACGGTGGCGGATGGGGTGAAGAGTGTGATGATGGTGCCGACGGATTATTCGCCGCTGGCGTGAGGGGGGGATGGGATTGGCTGATTCGCAGGGGGCAACGCGCATTGAGTGCGCCCAGAGATCTGGGATTGTTACGGCGGATCGGAGCGTGCGGCGGCGTGTGTGGAGAGGGGCAACCCCGTACGGGGTTGTGGAAATTTCGCATGGTTATCCCGGGGTGTCGCTTCGCTCGACCCCAGGCTATTGACCGGTCATCCCTACGGGACGGGGTGAGGGGGGAAAATGGTGGATTTTGGAGTTGCGCGAGGGGTGTGAAACGGTTAATTTCTGCGAGTTGACTGAACCACGCGCCCATTGCCTGACCGTTGCTCTGCTGCGTTGCATGATGATGCCCGCAGGCTGCCCGGTCGTTTTGACTTTGGCGGAAGGCCGGACAGAGCGGCAGGATGCGACCTATTGAACGGATGACGGGTATTGATGTGATTCAGTTGCGTACTCCTACCGGGCTATCCGGTCGAACCCCTGCTGCGCCCGTCGCGCGGCGTTTCAGTTGAAACACCAACCTGCTCACGCTTATTCCTGCATATCCTTCGAGAAACCAGCCGTCCCGGGCCCGGGACACCACCCGGGTGAACGACCGCATCCGGGCTCCCCGCATCCGTGTTGTCGACGGGAATACCGATCAGCAGATTGGGATCATGACGCCGCAGGAGGCGATTCAGATTGCGCGTTCGAGGGGGCTTGACGTGGTGGAGGTTGCGCCTGAGGCGAAGCCGCCGGTGTGCAAGATCATCAGTTACGGGAAGTGGAAGTACGAGCAATCGAAGCACCAGAAGGACAAAGGGAAGCAGAAGGGAGGGAAGGTGAAGGAGATGAAGTTCCGGATCAACATTTCGCCGCACGATTACACGACGAAGATGCAGCATGCGGAGGAGTTTCTGGATGAGAGCAACAAGTTGCGGGTGGTGTGTCAGTTTCGTGGGCGTGAGATGGCGCATCCTGAGATTGGGATGCGGCTGATGAATCGTGTGATTGAGGATTTGAAGACGATGGCGCACGTGGACATGATTCCGAAGCAGGCTGGGCGGGCGATCAGCATGACGCTGTCGCCGATTGCGCAGCATTTGCGGCACCGTAAGTTTGAGAAGCCGAAGATGGCGTATGTGGAGGATGTGGGGGATGAGGAAGACGACGACGAGGAGGAGGACCGGACGCCGCATGTGCACACGCTGTCGATGGATGAGATTCTGTCGCAAATGGAGGAGGACGACGGGCGCCCGAAGCGCCGTCATTGAGAGAACGGCTTGAGCGGAGCTGGATTCCTGTGGTGGGCGGGGCTGCAAATGCGGCCTTGGTACTACGGGGAGACTGAAGTTCGTGTTTTTCGTCCTGGACGAAGTCACGGAAGACTGCCAAGCATGAACATCCGCTGGCAATAACTGGCGGATACCCCGGATGAAAGACAACCCAATGTTTCAGAACAGGAAGCGCCCGCGCCGCTATAAAGGCCGCCCGGGATCTTCGTCTGCCCCCAACTCTTCAGAATCAACCGATATGGACCCCAATACCGAAGAATCCGGCGAACTTCCGATGGAAGTCGTCCAGGACATAGCGGAGGCGGTCATGGCGGAGCAAGCCTCTGACGCGCCTGCGTCAGAAGGTGGCGCTGCTACGAACGACACCCCCTCCAATGAAGCCCCCCCGAGTGAATCCATGCCACCGCGGCATTCCCGAGATCCGCATGGGTCTGGTGGGCGTCGTGGTGAACCGCGTGGTGATCAGCGCGGAGAACCCCGTGGTGATCAGGACTCGCAGCAGCGTCGCGAGTTTGACCAGCAGCGTCGCGAGCAGGAAGCGCAGCGGCGTCAGCAGGAGCAGCAGCGTCGCGAGCAGGAGCGCCTGCGTCGCGAGGAAGACACGCGTCGTCGTGAGCAGGATCGCCAGCGGCGCGAGGCTGAGGACCGTGCGCGGATGCCTGTGGACGAGTTGTGCAAGAAGGCGTGGGATATTTATCTAGCTGAGGTGAGCGAAGAGGGTGTGGAGTTGTTTCCTGACAATGATGCGCGGGAGTTGGCGCGGAGGAGCTTCCGGCTTGCGGAGATTTTTCTGCAGGAGGAGTTGCGGGCGCGTCGGCCGCCATCGCCGCCGCCAGCGCGCGAGTACCGTGAGTACCGTGAGCCGCGGAATGGTGGGGGTGGAGAGGGAGGGCAGCCGGAAGGTCAGCAAGGCCAGACGGGTGGTGAAGAGGCACCAGCGCCTGCACCTGCAGCGGCCGCGGCGCCTGCTGGCGAGTGACGGAATGGGTCGCTGAAAGAATCACGGGAGGTCCCTTAGCGGGGGCCTCCCTTTTTTGTGGGAAGTGGGTGGGGGGAAGTGAGAAGTGAGAAGTGAGAAGTGAGAAAGGAGAGAGGAGAAAGGAGAAAGGAGAAAGGAGATGGGAGACGGGAGACGGGAGACGGGAGAAGTGGTTGGGGTGTGCGGATTTTGGGCAAAGTGTGTCGCATATTGCGGGAATGAAATGGGAGGCGGCATGTTCCCGTTTGCATGGGGGACTGCAAACCGAGTAACATGGAGCACAACGTTATGGATCTTACTACAACTGCATACGGCACGTGGAGCGGCGGACGCTTCATGCATTTTGGCGAACAGCTTAACGACCAGCGATTTGCGGAGGTGATTCGTTTTGCGTATGAGCAGGGGGTGCGGACGTTTGTGACGGCGGACGTGTATGGGGTTGGGCGAGCGGACGAGATGCTGGGGGAGGCGCTGGCTGGGATTGACCGGTCGACGTACTGTCTTGTGGGGACGGTGGGGCACGACATTTATGAGGGTGTGCGTGACGGGTCGAAGGGTTATCCGCGTTTTACGGAGCCATCGTTGCGTGGGCCTGAGGGGTATGAGGGGTATCTGAAGATGGCGACGGAGAAGTCGCTGGAGCGTTGTCGGACCGATTATTTTGATATGGTGATGCTGCACAATCCGGATGAGCGTGGGTACACGAGTGATGCGGTGTGGCAGGGGATGGCGGCGTTGAAGGAGGCTGGGCTGACGAAGCGGTTAGGGGTGGCGCCGGGGCCGGCGAATGGGTTTGCGTACGATCTGATTCACTGTTTCGAGCGGTACTGTGAGTTGATTGACTGGGCGATGCTGATTCTGAATCCGCTGGAGCCTTGGCCGGGTGGATTGGTGTTGCCTGCGGCGGAGGAGTTCGGGGTGAAGGTGCTGGCGCGGGTGGTGGATTATGGTGGGTTGTTTCATGGGGATGTGCGGCCTGGGCACGTGTTCCGGCCGGGGGATCACCGGACGTACCGTCCGGCGGGTTGGGTGGAGGCTGGGTGTGCGAAGATTGACCGGATGCGGCCGATTGCGGAGAAGTACGGGTTGAGCACGTTGCAATTGGCTGGGTTATGGAATCTGGCGCAGCCTGCGGTGGCGAGTCTGGTGCCGACGTTCATTCAGGAGGCTGGGGAGAATGCGCGGCCGATTGAGGACAAGATTCGGGATTTTGCGGCGATGCCGGCTGGTGGGGTGCCGTTTACGGCAGAGGAGGTTGAGGAGATCCGGAGCATTGGGGACAACACCGGGTGCATGGTGCTGAAGGGGGCGAGTCGGAGGCATGAGACGAGCGAGCGGCCTGACGAGTGGGCGATGCGGCCGGAGTTGGAGGCGATTGGAGCGAAGTGGGGACTGGCGTCGATTCCGTGATGGGGTGTTGAGGCTGAGGGGGGGTGGAATCCTGC
>Ga0315905_10004000_pt1 | contig 15113 bp, 10 predicted proteins | sample LakEriMetagenome_5_FD_203522 | JGI IMG/M metagenome (GOLD analysis project Ga0315905, IMG submission 203522) | Freshwater fungal communities from buoy surface, Lake Erie, Ohio, United States - Buoy 4 MA121 | ecosystem: Environmental > Aquatic > Freshwater > Lake | place: USA: Lake Erie, Ohio... | reverse complement strand
ACGTAATTTATAGGCTTTTTCCAATACTGATCTATGAAACCAACGATTGTACCTACTCCACGGATTGTTGTCTGCACTGTTTCTAGAAATAGTGATATAATCTTTAAATGCAGCATATTCCGAAGCATCATCAAATGGCTGAGTATCAAATCCCTCATTGTCAAACAATACCTCAGGCACACCTGCACTTAACGCAGGCACCGTTAAATCTCTAAATCTAGTCAATGTAATAGCTGTCCCGACTCCTTCTACCAACCAGGAATCTTTAGCATATTTTGTAGGCATTACCTTACCAGTAAATTCCACAATCATGCCGTTTGAGAAGTCAACACCATTACCGCTGGTATATGTGATTTTTCCAATTATTTCTAATTCTACATTGACAAATGTATTTTCTTCTATATCGGCGATGACAAATCTGCCAAAGGCATCGGCGGTAATTTTACTTTGATAATACAGAACATCAGGTGCATCATACGGTACAGTAAAACTCAATGTGCCATTTTCAATTCCGTTGTTTGTCACCCCTTTGTCAAATATCAATGCTGTGCCTTGATTAGCAGATTCTACAAATTGCCAATCTTCGCTGTCAATGGTTATTGAACTGGCATCTAGCACTGTGATATCACGAACTGCTCGCCATAGTTTGGAATCATATACAGCAAAACTACCTGCGCGATATAATTGATTGGGTCTAAACAGCAGTGATCCTGAATCAAAATTTGTGCGTATGCTGAATCCTTCGCCTGGAGCATTTATTTTAAATTGATAAGTTTGGCCGCGAAATAAAGTTACTGTGGGATTGTTTGTATAACTGTCAGGGCTAAAAACAAATGAATTTTTTGTGGTGCCTAGCACAACTTTATATGTGCTGACAGTTTCTGCAGATTGTCCTGCGATATTGATACTACGTGGGCCTAGTGGTTCCCAATAGTATTCACGATAGTTTATAAATTTATCCCAATCTATAGGGGGGTTCCACGAGTAGTGAGTTTGACCGGTTATCTTATCATCTCGTTCGATGGTGTTTCCAAAAAATTTCAGTTGATTTTTTACATCTATATAATCATAGAAATTTTCTATTTTATCATGATTTTTAAATATCACACCAGGTTCAAGTTGGTAACTGCTTCTCAATGTAGCATCTGTGTCAACATACACATCTTTGCCGTTGTAGGTTTTATCATATCTACGACCCAGGTATCCTACAACTTTATCCAACACGCCAGGTTGTATCAGCGGATCGACCACTGCAGATAAAAATTTATCATTGGCAGGAGTTTGAAAAATTACGGGCAGTAATTCTACTGATCTGCGTATAGGTAGTTGACTATTAGGAAATTTATCAGCAGCCATTAATAGGATCCTCCACTACTTGATCCGCCGCTGCTTGATGTGCCACTACTTGATCCTCCACTACTTGATCCGCCACTTGACATTGCACTGTCTGCCATTAATGTTCCGTCTGGCATATAATGATAACCTGCAGGGGCATTGCCGCTGGATTGATATGTTGTAACTTGTTTATTTTTAGATTGCACACTTGTATTTGTTCTTACGCCTATTTCGGACGCTGTGATTGCGGACACAATTTCTATATCATCCACGGTAGCGGCGCTGATTAAAATTTCATCAGGGCTGCTTTGTATTTCAAATAGGCTGCCAAATGCTTGACTAGATTGTCTTGGAATAATAACAATATTTGCTAAATCCGGTGCTACTGTATTCAAGATATAGGTAGTAAGTTCACCCATGTAGAATCTGTCTCCAAAATCCCAATTATTGATATCAAAGAAATTGTTAATTGCTGAAATAATTCTTACCTTGAGATCGTTGTCATTGATAGATAAATTTTGATTTTTAACAACTTTAAATATCGCTTGGAGTGCAGGATCTGCTTTGGCTCCAAACAAAATTTTGTATTTGACGGGATGATATATTATATCATCACTTATGCTTTTTATCGAGGACAATGCAGAACCAAATGTTGTTCTCAACGCCTCGCTGGTAGGCGCTACTGGCTGTATGTCTGTGCCGCCGGCCAGATATATTCTATAACTCTCATCATAGCTTCTAATTAATAGAAAAATGTCAATAATATTGCTTGAAGAGGGATCTATTCTTCTATCAACGCTGGCGTTGTGTATATATTGGAATTTAAGATTTCTTCTACCCACAACTGCAGAATATTCATTGGCAATGTCTAGAGTATTGGTTATTCGATTCACACGTTTGATTATATTCTCACTGGTGTCATAAAAATAAATTAGCTGTTGGTCGGGGTATGTGAAAGAATCTGTTAGATCTACGTTGGTCTGTTTGTTTCTTATTAATATAAGATCTGTAGAGTTATCAACCAATGTGTTGATTCTGCTGCCGTATACATCGTTCGAGGTTTTAAAAAATAAAAAGTTTAAATCTGTGTCAACCCCTACTATATTTTCAAATGATTCAGGATTATCTATCACACCGTCGTCGTCTGAGTCTCTGAAACTCAATTTGATTTCACTAGTACTTTCATATCCGTCATCAAACTTCAGTGTATCACTGATTTCAAATGCAAAATCCTGAACCAACTGCGTGACAAAATCTTTTCCGGTATTGACACCAAGAACCTTGATTTGATCTTTGACCACTGCTCCTATCTGATCATTGTAACGTTTTTCATTTTTATCAAAATAAAATCTATTTTGATTCACGCTACCAAAAATATAACCAAGCCTTCTAATTCTCACAGTGTAGCTGTCAGGTTGTCTCACAAAAGCCACTATCCACGAACTGTCGACGTTGGTACTCGTGGTGTCTCCGGCCTTACCGAGGATGAAATCATCTACAAGATTAAGATTGTTGCTGGTAACCAGCTTCCACTGTGATTCAGTGGATTCGTACCTCAAGCCAAAATTTTGATTTTCAAATATCTGATTGACAATTTCTGTTTCGAGAGCCACGGGCAAATCGTTGATAAATCTTGGCAATATCCTAGTGGCAATGGCTCCTGTCGGTACAGCAACATTCAATAATACAGGGCCAAGACCTTTGGTATAAGTTCCGTCTCCTGTGACTTTGATTATTTTAGTCCATATATAATCTGTTTGATCTGCGTCATTAGCATCGGCTGGAACCAGTTTTCCTTTTTTAAATCTACTGCCTGTGGGAGCTGTAAATTTCACAGCTGCATTGGTCAACACATACTTTAAATTACTGGTTGAATATACTCCGACTGGCAGCTGAGAATTATCTATAATATTTTTAAAATATCCTGTGCTGGTTGCTGTGGAAACAGATTGCCATACTGTGTTGGCATCGGTGAATAATATTTTATCAAATTTTGTAAAATAAAAATTATAAACTTCAGAATCAGTGAATACGGGTTCGAGATTTCGTCTAATAAAATTAATAATATCTATTCTATTTGTAAATTTAAACGACAGCACAGATTCGTCTTGTTGTTTATAAATGTATCCGTCACTGCCAAACACATTGATACTGCTGTACTTGCCTGTAGCATCAAGAATATCAAAATTTCTACTGATGCCGCTGCTGGTTCTGTTTACTGCCTTGATTTTTACAATGTTCTGTGATCCTAGAAGTGGTGCTAGATTATAATCTTCTGCGGTGATCATTCTATTTTGAGTGTAATAAACTGCAGGAGCATTGGCACGAATGGTATCTATGTCTTCTGAGGCTGCTGAATTGGCCACTGTATTCTGTAGAGCAAGTCCAATAGTCAGTGTATGTTCTACATTATTTTTGTTGCGGTACACTACAGAAATATTGATTCCTTTCAATTCGTTCGGATATATGGTATATGATAAACCATTGCTGGTTCTATAAAATACTCTGAACGATCCCTGTGGCAGATTACCGTAGACGCCGTCGGCGAACACAAGATCGATGTTGTCATTTTCTTTGGTGTTGATAGCATAAATGTTACGTATGTCTTGTGTTATGCTGTTATATGCTATGTTGTTGCCTACTAGAGACGATACCTTAGTCCATTCCTCTAACTGAGCACCCTGTGAATTTAAAGAAAACAACCATACGTCATCATTGTTGATGTTGCCTGCGTCTACAGCAATTTTTTCATTGGTAGTCGGCACTGTTACTGTAAAATCTGCTAATTCCAAGCTGCCCTGTTTAAACAATATAAAAAATCCTGTGTTGGCACTTCCTGGTCCCGATCCATCATTCTTGTACACAAATCCTAGTTGGTTACCCGGCACTGGGGGTTCTTCATATATGTTTTCACTGTTTTTAAAAGCTGTGCTTACTATTTCAAAATTCACATTTCTACTGGCCACAGTTTTAGAGAAGGAAAACAAAGGCACATCAGAGTTTGCTGTGCGGAATCTATATTGTTCTGTGGGAATGCCTTGTATGGTCGCAGATCCTTGACTGCGACCAAATTCTGTGTTGTCTGCCATAGCTGAGTTCAGAACAGTAAGAAATTGTTCTAGCCAGTTAGCGTTGGTAGGATCGTTCCAGGTTATTAATTGTTGAGCAAGATTTTTTCCATTGCTGTCTAAGATATTGTCGGTGGTTCTAACTGTAGAAAATTTCAATAAACCGCTTGCAGCCACAGTGCGTTTGGCATTATAACTCAGCATGCGAGCTATGCGAAGCACACTTTCTTTGGTTTCTGCAAGTTCAATGAAATTTTCTCTGCTGGCAAGATCTATACGGAATGCCAGGCTTTGTCCTAGAAATGCTACTGCATCAATCAATGCCATGTATTCAGAACTTTCTATGTAGTCATTGAAATCTTCTGGATAATTTTCACGTAGATATGTGATGATGACTCTGCGCAGATTTTCAAAGTCGTAGCTGCGGAAGTCAGCGTTTTTAAACGTCTGATAGATCCTGGTCCAATCTTGATTCAGTATGAGGTTGTTTTGTCTGCTGGTTGTGGTCATACCAATATTTACCCTTAAAAATAAACTGCTTAGTTAATCACTCTATTGTTTTTGTCAAAATTCAAGGTCATGCGTTCTGTGATGTTGAATGGAATGTAGACTAAATCTGCCTGAATTCGCATGCCTTGATCTGTGCTGTCTATGTTGATTTCGGTGACTGCGAATCTAGGATCATAGTTGATGATAGCTTCTACATCCTTGGCTATGATTTCTTTGACATCTGGTGTGAAAGGTTCAAACAGCATGTCCCAGATCACTGTGCCGAATTCTGGGTTTTCTAACTTTTCGCCCTTGCGGATATAAAAATGATTGATTAAATCCTGTTTAACAAGATTGATATCGTATAGTTTGAAGTTCTTACTGGCTTCGCTGGAACTGAATCCCTTGTAGGTGAATTGTCCTTGATTCTGCGTCACTGTGGCAGAACGTTGCGCTGCTGTCTGTTGATTGTATAATCTCGTTGCCATGATTAGGTGTTCCTGTCAGTTTTATCTGGTGTTAGCAGATCTGGTGCTCGGTGTTCATGCAGAGCCCAAGGTTCATGCATGGGTATGCGTTTCATGAAGCTCTTCACGATGCCTGCTTGATAACGCTGATCCCAACCTGCTGCTGTGCTGGTAGCTGGATTATCTCTGAGATCGTATGGTCTTACAAAATCAGCGGGCGTAGCAGTTTCTGCATTGTTTGGGCCATTGAAATTGATTTTAGTACCGTTGAGTTTGAGCTCAGATCCACTACCAAGATTTATGTCTGAAGTAGAGCTGATCTTAGTTTCTGCTCCGGATGCAATATCTAAATCGTTGTTGGTGGATATTTTAGTCTTGGCTCCTACTAGTATGTCAAGATCGGCACCCACCGTGAGCTTGGCATCTGCGTTGATTAAAAACTCCATGTCTGTGGCGATTTCCGCATGCCACTTGCCTGTTTCAGTTCTCATATTGATATTTCTACCGGCTTCTAGATTTATGTCTCGGTCAGCACGTATGTTGAGATCCTGTTGAGTATGCACACTGATGCTGTCTTCGGCATACACATCTATCTTGCCATTACTGGTAAGTTCTATCCATGCTGTTCCTCTAGCATTGGCAATATAGATTAGGTCTTCTGAATTATGCATTAAGATCTGATGCCCAGTCCTAGTTCTTACTCTAAAGTATTCACTGGCTGGGATGGTTGCAGAACCAGTGTCACCTTTTCGTTGATTTTCTGCGTCTAATAGATCAATGTACTTTACCGGGCCGTCAGCAGCAGATGTAGCTCTATGAAATCTGTCATTGCCGTCATCCATGACCAACTGTGTGCCACCTAGTCTACTCACAGGCACCGTGGCCAAACTGTCTGACTTGCCTATCTGCTGTTTTTTTGCACCGACTCTGCGATCAAGAGGACCCGGAGTAGATATACCAAACACCATGCTAGGAGCTTCCCGTCTTGGTGATGAAGTAGTAAAACCCCTAACATCATCTTCTAATAATCCTTGCTCGAGAAATCTATCTGCGATAGGATGCACTACTCTGGGGAATTTTTCGGGATCGATCTGTTGCTCATCGCCGTTGATGCGTTTGTTGATTTCAGCCACAGGCAAGGGCAATGAGGTATCACCGTATCTTTTTTTATCTTCAGCATCAAGAGTGTTCACAGTGCTACCGGCAATAGCTGGAACCATGTGGTTAATATTAACGCCCGGCACACAGGCAAACCAAAATCCTGCGGCAGGATCTCCATTCACAAACAACACCAATACATTGACTCCTACATCAGGTGGTACAAACCACATACCATATGATTTCTGGGTGTCATTGAATCCGTCTATGGTTGATTTAGTTCCATCATTCTTGCCCATAAACTCAAATGGCGTGTATCCAAAAAATGGCGATGCGTACTTGACAATAAAAGTTTGACTGTCCTCGCCGGATGTATTTGACTGGTCCTTTAACAAGTTGACTTCGATTGATCCATTGAATGAAGGATCAAGATGACTGATCACCCTGGCAATATAGATACCAGTGGTTAATCCACCACTCCTGTCTGCATCGTCAACTGACGGTCTTGATAATTCAGCCATTAATTTTTTCCTAGATCTCGATAATACCTAAATCCAACTCTTCTTTGAGATTGGTTTGGAGCAGCACTCGTAACGGGTGCAGCACTTGTAGCAGCATTCGCAACAGAGTCGGCGCCAACATTAGAATTACCGGAACTGTTGTCTACAACAGATGTCTTTGGTGGTTCTTTCTCACCTATTTCAGTGGCTGGAGTATCAGCCTTGGTCGTCACCACCAACTTGTCATATTCTTCTCCAGTTTCTGGGTTGATGGCTCTTACAGTCTCAGGTCCTTGCGGTCCTGGCATTCTTATACATTTTAATTTTTGTTTCCAATTTCCATCATTGAATGTATTTTCACAGGATACGACCCTATATATACCACCAAATGCACTTTCCTTTCCTGATATTGAAAAATCATATAAACCTGTTTCTTGGTTTATATCGGCTGGAGTTCTAAATGAAATGTAGATGTAAACGTTGCCGCTTTCGTAGTTCATGGTGCCATCATCTGTGATCTGGGCTGTGGGTGAAGCAGCACCAACAAAATAATTACTCATTCCCGAATCTATCAACCAATAAGGATCACCAAGTATTTCAAGGTTTACTGTGACCATGTCAGCACTGCTGCCGCTGATAAATGCTTCTTGAAAATTTTCTGCAACGTTTTGTTCGACTGTTTTATAGTCAGAACCACCTTTGAATCCTTTCAATAGTCTAGGATCACGCTTTGGTCTAGATCTACCAGTTTGTGCACCTTGCACTTTTTGACCTGCCTGTCCTTTACCTGTTTTGGTAGAAGCGTTTTTTGTTTCAGATGGAAATTGATCTTGTGTGGCAGTTTTAGCAGCATCAGCTTCTGGTTTAGGATTTGCTCCTGCATAAAATAAATTATTGATGTCGATACTGAAACTAAGGATGTCGACATTTTGTCCTGTATAGATATACTGATATTCTTTAACAACATCTTTCATGAGTTCTGCATACCCCACTGGTGCGGACGTGGCATTGGCAAATATGCTTTGATGAACTAGATACGGCACAACTCTGAAAGTTATTTTTTTTGCATAATCACCTGTGAGCTTGTCAGGTTCTAATAGCTCTAGTTGCACGTCTAACTTGAACCACTTGATGAATCCCTGTGGTGTGAGATTTTGTGGCTTCAATGCATTTGTGGCATATTCTGAACTGAGAATAATTTGGTTGATGATTGCGGTCAATGACTGATCCTGACCAAATTGAAAGGCTCGAGTTTTTGGATCTATGGTCATGCCATCTCTGATTAACACCCCTGTTTTTTCATCGTATTGATCGCCGGCTCGCTTGAAAACGGCTTTACCACCGGAACTTTGATTAAATCCTAGACTCGCAGAGGCTATATAATTCTTGTCTAGTAGTTGGGGATCCTTGTTGATCACATCGGCTTGACTGATGTATTTTGCCGCAGCCGTTATCTTCGCTTCTTTGCCAGGGTCTATTGTGGCTCTTTTTATTTCTGCTTGACTTCCTGCTGAACTTTGCCAGTCACTGGAAAGTATGGGAAACTGTATCACATATTCATCTGTTTCAGTGATTTTGCCGTCGGCTTTTAATTTTTTTTCATTGTCGTTGAGATAGGCTACGAGACTGCCTTCGTAGCCTGACAACAGATCAAACACAAGACCAGGGCCGCTGGCAACTAGTTTTACTTCACTGTAAGTGGTGTTGATGACATCAGAAAATCCTTGATGGTTATACGGTATGGCTTCTACCTTGTATACACTGCCTCCTTCATTGACCGTGAATTTAGTAGACGATAATTTCATTACAAAATACTTGGGTTTTATCTGAGACAAGTTCTGCCCTAGCTCATTGAATCCCTGAATGTCCATGCGTAACACAAACGGTGCATTGTCTAGATAACTGAGGTATCCTGCTTTCACTGCGGCGTTCTGCATGCTTTGTAACAATAGTCCCATGGAATGTGGTTCAATGATGTCAAAACTAAATTTGACGGCGTTACTGTTACCTGTGGCTTCGTTGGCCCCTATTATTGTCTGCATCACAAAATTATTGATGTAGTATTCCGGACTGCCAAAAAATGTCGCTACTCTGTCTGCGTCATATCGGCCTGCAGATGAAAACACTATATTTTTCAATGCTGTTGGATTATTTCTATAAGATTTTGGATCATTGAATTGCCCCGGAGTCAAGCAAGCAAATGTCCACAGAACATTTGAACTAGCAAACACTTCCATGGGATTGGTAACTTTAGCAGGTAAATTTTTCTTAGCTGATGCAGCTGTGGTGTTTGGTTTAGTTTCTTGTTTTGATTCACCATTTTGCAGCACATCAGAGGCTCGTGCCGGCGACTCTAGAGTTTTTCTCACGGCATTGCCTAAGGCAATGGTACTATTGGTGAATTCTTCAATCGCCTGAGTGCCGTCTGGTTTGTACTGCTTTACTGCGTTGGCTAAATCTCTTACGGCCATTTATACTCCTAAAAACTTTGAAAGATTTTCTTTTTTAGGCAAGTATATCACAGTTCCTGGCACAAAATCATATATAGGATCATTGATAACACTCATATTTCTTTGTATGAACACCCACCATAATTTAGCACTGCCATATACATCATAGGCTAATAGATCGGGTCTGTGTCTATACTGATTTTCTATCACGTATCTAAAATCATCTGCTTCAGATGGCACTGGTCTGATATCTAAAAGATCAAGATAAAAATTATTCTGCCTGGTGTCAGACCAGGGGCTGGTTTTTGCATAGTTGGCCATTAAATGTATCCTACCTGTTTGTCACCGGACATTTTTCCGCTGGCATAATCTTGCAGGTTAAATTTCCTCAAACCTTGTCTACTGTACACTGGCGCTACTTGTACTGTTATTGTGCTTAACACCGGCACCCAAGTGTATTTGCCGTTCATAAAAGGATCACATTTGATATAGTTTACATCGTCTTTTAGATCCACAGAGAATGATTTTATTATCACAGGAACTTTGTCAAACACATGACTGCCATATCCTGTGAGATTACAGATAATAGGAGGATTACCTGCAAGGTTGCCTTCACCGAAAAACATCTTGGTAGCTGTCTTGAAAAATGTTGTAGCAGCTATCCAATAGGCGCCATCTGTGGCAGTTTCACAACTGAACTCACCGCTGATTGTTATGTCATCAACCACACTGTTTTTGTAGCTATATTGAGAATAGTTGGCATGAGTGATGGGTATGGTGTTGTATTCTGCTTTGGTACTGACCGTGATGTTAGGCATATACGGCCAAACTACTCCGCCGGTGCTATGCAGAACTTTAAACAAATCACTGTTGAAATTACTCCATTCACAGGTTATGCGCACACGCCAATCATCTTTGGCGCCGGGGTTAAGCTGTATGGCTTGCCCTTGTGGCGCAAACACCTGTGCCCCTTTTGGTATGTTGACGCCTCGCTTGAGACTAAGTATATTGTTGAGCATGCCGGCAGATGCACTAAGGCTACCGGCGGCCTTCATTAATCCGCCTGCGAGGTTACCGCCAGTGAGTTTATTCAGTGTTCCTGTGATGTCTGCTGCTAAGTTACTGGTCGATCCTGCAACTGTTCTAAGTTTATCAACTGCACCGCCCACAGCACTTTGTATGGTATTGTTACCCCCCAACGCACTAGCACCAAAGTCTTTTATGTCTCCGGCCATCTGGTTTAGACCTGATTTGAATCCAGCTGATAGATCCGAAATTTTGTCGTCTAGCTTTGCTTTTTCTAATGCAGAGGTAGCATCTTGCAGTGCAGCTTGCCCCTCATTGGTAACTCGGCTTATACCTTCCGAAATACCTGCTACCAGTTGCGAAAAAGGATTTGTGGGATTGCTGCTTGGTCCTGAAGATGCTGCTTTGTCACCGCCGAATCCAAACGCTGCTGTTAATCGTTCGTTAGTTTTGCGATTGTTGGCAACCTGTTCGGCAGTGATGCCTTCGGGGTCGCCGCTGGCTCGGTTAATCCGTGCAGCTTCTTCTTGCGGTGTTTCAGGATAAGTCTTACGAGCCATTTTGAGCAGATTTCCTTGTCATATAGACTATTTATTATGATAAAAATGTGCTATTATATAACATATAACGGAGAATTCTAACTAATGATTGTGCCTAAAATTAAGTATCTAACCAACAAAGATTTATTAAGAGAAATACACCTAAGCAAAAATACCTACTGTAGTTTCACAGACCCAGCATACGAAGAATACGATCTAATCGTTACTACCTTAGACAAGCTGAACATACGCACTATCGCAGAAGCCAAACGAAATAGAGCATCTAAAATGGCTAAGGCTGCACACGAAGCAGCCGTATACGCAGCCGGTAAAAAAATGCCGGCCAAAGAATTTGAAGTAGACTATCGCAAAGTACAGAAACAGGATCTAGTATTTCGTGTGATGACCTTTACACACGTCCCGTTGGCACCAGGTCGTAAGAAAACTCTAAAGAACACTGCTGACAGTCACGACAAAGTAAACTTTCCACCTTTCCAACATTGGAAATATGACGACAATGGTAACTTAGTCTGTGTAGGCAAAAGTCACTGGAAGGGTGATCTAGATCGTGGAGAGTTCTCCAAGGATCACGGACAAATGACCAACGACCTTGCTCGTATGTTTATCAAGCTCTGTGAGAGATATGCTACTAGAGGCAACGTCCGTGGTTACACCTACAATGATGAAATGAAAGGGCAGGCCATACTTCAGCTCACACAGATTGGACTACAATTTGACGAATCAAAAAGTGACAATCCGTTTGCCTATTATACTGCTGCTGTAACCAATTCATTCGTTAGAATCATAAACCTTGAAAAACGCAATCAAAACATTCGAGACGATATTCTTGAAATGAACGGCATGAATCCTTCATGGACACGGCAAAACAGTGCCAACGGTGGTAAGAACGCTCCCGGACCAGTCACTATCACAGATAGTTTAGATTGAGTTTGACCTTACATTTACATTCTGTTATAATTAATCTATGAACCTTTTTAAGAAAGTTGCATGCTTCACTGACATACACTTTGGATTAAAATCCGGAAGTCGTACACACAATCAAGACTGCGAAGATTTTGTGTCTTGGTTTTGTGACACAGCTCGAGCACAAGGCTGCGAAACAGCTATATTCCTAGGCGATTGGCATCATAATCGTAGTACCACTGATGTGAGTACTATGAATTATACTGTGAGTAACTTGGAAAAACTTAGTCAGAACTTTGAAAAAGTCTATTTCATTCTAGGTAATCACGACTTGTTCTACAAAGACAAACGTGAAATCAACTCCATTGAGTTCATGCGCTTGTTTCCTAACATCGTGCCCATACGTGAATTACACACAGAAGGCGATGTCACTATCATGCCTTGGTTGATAGGCGACGAGTGGACCACGGTGAAACAACTGAAAAGCAGATACATTTTTGGACATCTTGAACTGCCGCATTTTTATATGAATGCCATGGTACAGATGCCTGATCACGGTCAGTTGCAGACCGGACACTTTCAGCATCAGGAATTGGTGTTTACTGGACACTTTCACAAGCGGCAACAAAAAGGCAATGTGGTCTATATAGGCAATGCTTTTCCTCATAACTATGCAGATGCGGGTGATGACGATCGTGGTATGATGATTATGGATTGGGGCGGCAAGCCCGAATACCATTCTTGGCCAAATCAACCCATATATCGAACATACAAGTTAAGTCAGATCATCGACACACCGGACAAGTTACTGCGTGAAAAGATGCATTGTCGTGTGACCATTGACTTGCCTATCACATTTGAAGAAGCAAACTTTATCAAAGAACAGTTTATGCCACAGTATAAACTGCGTGAACTCATGCTAATTCCAGAAAAGGTAGAAGTAGAAAGTGCGGTTAATCCCATAGACATCACATTTGAATCCGTCGACACCATTGTGATGAATCAGATCAATAACATAGACAGCGATACCTATGACAAAAAACTACTGTTGGACATCTATAACGAACTATGATTAAAATCAATAATCTCACAGTACGCAACTTCATGAGCGTGGGCAATCAAACCCAGGCCATAGATTTCGATCGCGGACAACTTACTTTGGTCTTAGGCGAGAACTTAGACCTTGGCGGTGATGACAGCGGAGCTCGTAACGGCACAGGCAAAACCACTATCATCAACGGTCTTAGTTATGCTATCTACGGGCAGGCACTGACTAATATCAAGCGTGACAATCTCATCAACAAAATCAACTGCAAAGGCATGTTGTGTACTGTTACCTTTGAAAAAGATGGTGTCAAATATCACATCGAGCGAGGTCGTAAACCTAATCTGTTGAGATTCAGCATCAACGATCAGGAACAGGAGCTCAGCGATCTTGACGAAAGCCAAGGTGACAGCCGTGAAACACAAAAGGCCATTGAAGAAGTGTTTGGCATGAAACATGAAATGTTTAAACATCTCATTGCCTTGAACACCTACACAGAACCGTTCTTGAGCATGAAGGCAGCAGATCAACGTGCTATTATTGAACAGTTGTTGGGTATTACCATACTGTCAGAAAAAGCAGAATCTCTCAAAGATGCAATCAAGATCAGTAAAGACAGCATTGCGACAGAAAACACAAGAATAGAAACTGTCAAAGCCAGCAACGAAAGAATACAACAAAGCATTGAGTCACTGATACGCAAACAACGCATGTGGGAAGAACAGAAAGAAACTTCTCTGACCAATTTGCTCAAGAGCATAGACAGACTCAGCGACATCGACATCGATCAAGAAATTCTTAATCAGCGAGCTTTGGCAGATTGGACTGCAAACAAAAAAGAACACGAAAGCCTAGCATCGCTAAGTGCTAAACAAACTTCAGCTTTAGAAAAAGAACAACGTATTTTAGACAAACTAGAACGAGAATTAACTAGTCTAACAGAGCACAAGTGTCACACCTGCGGTCAAGAGTTACACGATTCCAAGCACACAGAAATCATGTCTGCTAAGTCTGCGCAGATTCAAGAAAGCCGTGGCGCTATCAACGAGCATCTTGAAGAGCTCAGTGTGATTGTCGAAGCAATATCGCTGTTAGGAGAAATCGGAGCATGTCCCGCAGTGACCTATGACAACCTAGAACAGGCTCTAAATCATAAAAATACACTGGGTGGTCTAGAACGTGATATTACTATCAAGACTGCAGAAGAAAACCCCTACGATGATCAAATCGTTGAGCTAAAAGAAACAGCAGTACAAGAAATAGATTGGAACAGTCTTAACGAGATAGTGCGTGTGAAGGATCATCAGGAGTTCTTGCACAAGTTATTGACCAACAAAGATAGTTTTGTTCGCAAACGAATAATAGATCAGAACCTTGCGTTCTTAAATCAACGATTGACCTACTACCTGGACAAGATTGGCCTACCGCACACAGTAGAATTTCAGAATGACTTGACTGTGATTATCACACAGCTGGGACAGGATCTAGACTTTGACAATCTAAGCCGTGGAGAACGTAACAGATTGATTCTATCCTTATCGTGGGCGTTCCGTGATGTGTGGGAAAACCTATACACCAGTATCAACTTGCTGTTCATTGACGAACTTGTAGATTCAGGCATGGATGCAAGTGGCGTTGAATCCAGTATTGCTGTGTTGAAACGCATGACTCGTGAACGTGACAAGAACGTGTTCTTGATTTCGCATAGAGACGACCTTACCAGCCGTGTTAATCATGTGCTGAAGGTGATCAAAGAAAATGGGTTCACTAGTTATTCTAATGATATAGAGATTGTAGCGTGAGTTCAGACGCACACGATCGCATGATCCATGCCTTTCAAGAATACTTTAAATGGCAGGATCGTTTTCATCACAAAAAATCCAACGAAGCAGGCATCAAGGCTAGATCATGGCTATCAGAAATACGCACACAGGCATCAATCATAAGAGTAGAAATACAAGACAAACGAAAGATACAACAAGCATCCAGAAAAGGCATGAGAGGCAAGAAGCTTTAACTAATTAAAGAGTGCAATGGACGTTTCAAAATCAAATAATAGACGAAATACCAGAAGGCTATATTGGCTTTGTTTATATAATCACGAATAAAATCACCGGACAGAAGTACATAGGCAAGAAATTAGCACAATTCAAACGTACTAAACCCCCACTC
>Ga0315905_10003998_pt1 | contig 15114 bp, 17 predicted proteins | sample LakEriMetagenome_5_FD_203522 | JGI IMG/M metagenome (GOLD analysis project Ga0315905, IMG submission 203522) | Freshwater fungal communities from buoy surface, Lake Erie, Ohio, United States - Buoy 4 MA121 | ecosystem: Environmental > Aquatic > Freshwater > Lake | place: USA: Lake Erie, Ohio... | reverse complement strand
AGAAGAATCTGGGCGAGCTGGGGATGGGGGGCGGTATAGCTCTGGGGATGGGGGCGAAAAATTGGGGAATTTCCCTTGACCAGGGGGAGGACTGGCTAAATCAGGGGGTTGATTGAAGCCGGACTCGGTGGCGGTGAGGGGTTGGGTCGGGGCGGCGATCAGTTTGATGGGGGGTAAGGGCGGCGGCGACACTGATCGCAAAGATCCCCCCGGATTCGGACTCTTGTGATGATTGGGATACAGTTGTCGATAAATATCTGTTAACCCTTGCAGAATCTCCGTTGCGTTTTTCGGACGCTGGTGGGGCAGACGGGCCATTAAGTGATTGAGGTAGTCAATTAAGGGGGGGGGAAATGTCAGTGGTGGCCTGTTCCCAGCGCAGGGTATCCGTGGTCGGATCGTAAAAATCGCCGGGTTCTTTGCCAGTCAATAAAAAGACAAAAGTTTGTCCTAGGGCAAAGAAATCCGATTGGGGCCCCGCCTGACCATGCATTTGCTCTAGGGGGTATAGCCAGCAGAAATAATCCCCGTAACTTGACCTTGAACCCGTTTTTCCATAAAGCTGTCACTGACTTGACGCGCTGCCCCAAAGTCAATTAAGGCAAGATGGCCGTCCGCCCGGAGCATAATGTTAGAGGGTTTGATGTCTCGATGAAAAAAGTTGTGTTTATGAACTTCCTGCAAAATGGTGATCAGTTGAATGAGCCAATGAATCGCCCGTTTTTGTTTGATCACGGTTTTGCGACGAACGGCATATTCTAATAAGTTTAGACCTTCTATTTTTTCCATCACCAAGCAGTGTAATGGTTCCGAGGAATTGTGGGGATGGTAAATAAAGTAATCGTCAGGCTCTACTTTGGGGATGCCGGGATGGTTTAGGTGGGAGAGGACTTGGGCTTCTCGTTCAAATAGTTCGATGTATTTTGGCCAGTTATGACTCAAGACTTTCAGCACTCGCAAATCCCCAGCTTTGCTAAATAATTGATTGGGGGTATGGTTTAACACTTCATAGGTTTTGCCAAAACCCCCGCTTCCCAGTTGGCGAGTGGTGCGATAACGACCATCAATCAGCAATTCTGACCCACAGCCCCGACAAAAAAGTAGGGTTTCACTGTTATGTTGATTTTTACACTCTGGGTTAATGCAAATGCTCATTGAGTTGAAAGTGAGGGAGATTTTGAAAGTTGTGATTGACAGTAAATTTTGGAATCTTTTCGGGTCTTTTTAACCTAGCTTAAGGGGTTCAAACCGAAAAATCTAGACTGAAAGTTCCGCCGTTAGATTTGCTGCCAGGGCAAACGATATAAGTGGAGGGGGTTGTCTTTGCCTTTGACTTTAACGGGGGCAAGGGTTTCCAATGGATAAGAACGGGGAGGGAGTTTGGCGACGGTGCTGGCTGCGAGGACGATTTCTCCGGGCTTTGCTACGCCACAAATGCGACTACAAACGTTGGTGGTATCCTCGATCACTGCATATTGAATCAGTTCTCGTGAACCGATATTGCCGGCGGCGACATGGCCGGTGTTTAAGCCGATGTGAATGGCAATTTCGAGGCCGGTGTCAGCTTTCCAATGTTCATTGAGTCCTAGGACAGCTTTTTGCATGGCGATCGCCGCTTGAACGGCCTTTTCGGTGTCATCGGGCTAGGGGTAGGGAGCGCCCCAACAGGCCAACAGAGCATCCCCCACATATTTTTCCAGGGTACCTTCGAGGGGAAAAATAATTTCTTCGACCATGACCGTGAAGTATTCGTTGAGAAAGGTGATGATTTCCCTAGGCGATCGTTGGGAAGAGAGGGAGGTGTAACTGCTGATGTCGGCAAATAAAATGGTGACTTCTGTGTCAGTAATGTCCCATAAACTGGCTTCTTTTTCCTGTAATTTTTGGCGGACAGTGTGGGAGAAAACCGCTCTAGCTTACTCCGCATCACCGCTTCGGCTTGGATTTTTTGGTAAAGTTGGGCGTTCTCAATGGCGATCGCCGCTTGATTGGCCAAACTGGTTAAAAATTCCAAATCTTCATGGGAATAAACATTGGTCAGGGAAAGATTATCCACATAAATTAAGCCAATAATGCCATCCCTGGGGTTGAGGGGCACACACATCGACGCATGGATCACCTGCTGGAGGATGGATTCCGACTGTTGAAACCGTTGATCATTTAACGCATCGGCGGTCACAATCACATCGCCATGATCCTGGACATAACGCACAATGGTTTTACTAAAAAAACTAGGGTCTTCTTCAATGCCCGCCCGAAACTTAACCGCAGCCGGCTTTAGCAGGGCGGCATCCCCTTTGTTCAATAAAATAACGCCCCGGTCAACATTCATTATTTGAAATAACAAATCCAGAATTTTTTCTAATAACGTTTCAATTTCCTGGGGGGTAGAAAATTCCCGACTCAGGGCCAAGAGAATTTTGAGCTTATCTTCTGCCCGATGACTGGGGGTTTGGGGACGCAAATTTAAGATAGTCCCAGCAATTTTTTCCGTCGGTTGATCGTGTAATAACAGTGCCTGTAACGCGGTTTCTGAAGACTTTGGCGATAATTGATTAACGATCGACCACCCTTCTGATAGGGCTTCTTGAGGAGGGGATACGCTCGTTGGCAAGGTAAGACAAAATTGACACTCGGCCCGGCCAAAACGGAGGCGATCGCCATCGTAAACCTGACATTCTTGGATGGGTTGGTTATTGACAAAAGTCCGGTTTAAGCTGCCCAAATCCCTCAACCAATAGGCATCTGGGGTCACAATCAATTCCGCATGGCAACGCGACAGACTCTTATCAAGAATGACAATAGAATGACAATACTGTTATCCAAATCTCGCCCAATGGCATTGGAACCAAACTGTAAAGAATGGATTAAAGGGTTGGGTTTATCCGGGTGCTGCACCAAGAATGCCATAGGAACCTCGTCTACCGTCACAATCAACCTTAATTCAGAATTAACTCGCCCTTGACTTTCGCGCCAACTGAGCCAACCCCATCAATCAACATCCCTACAGTTTATTCGTTATTGATCGTCTTGATCGTTTCGCCGTTAAACCCCGTTAGTCCTCTCCAAACTTTATGCTCGCCCCCGAAAAAGTTAAGGTAAAATCCTAGCAAAACCCGCTGACCTTGACCCCAGTAAGCTTCGCTGATAATAACTGGCAATGAACTATTATGACTGACTTCTCTTCCGGTGGTACCCTGCTTAAATTAAGTATTGGTGACGTGGTCACGGCGGGTCTCAGAATTTATCGAGATCACTTTAAACCCTATTATTGGCAAGCGGTTCAGTCCTATCTTTGGATTGCCCTCGCGGTTTTCATTTCGGTAATTGTGCTCGGGGGCGTAACGGCGATCGGGGCTGTCCTTGACCCAACGGCTTTTGTGGGAATTCTGATCCTAGTGGTGTTGGCCTTATTCGTTCCCTGGGGCTACTGTCTAGCAAAATCGATCGCCGTCCAAGGGGTGTTAGCGAGGGTAGCCTTTTTTGAAGCGGGGGAACAGCCCGAAAGTTTAGCAGCAGCACGGATTCAATTAATGCCCCGATTTTGGCGCTTTTTATGGGCGTCATTACTGACGGGACTGGTCATGATCTTATGTCTGGCGATCGTGGGTGGTATTTTTGCTTTCTTATTGATTATGGGCGGACTGATGAGTTTTGCAGATCCTAACGGGGGCATTGTAATAATACTTTCGTTCGTCTGGATTTTCGTCGGTATTTTTATTTATATCTGGGTCTTCTCTCGCTTGGCCTTAACCGATGTTTGTCTAGCCGTGGAACCGACCTTAAGCCCCCTCAATGCGGTCAATCGCAGTTGGGCCCTAACCAAAGGCTATGTGCTGACCTTGCAAATGATTTTCTTTATTGCTTTTTTAATGACCATTCCCTTATCGATACTGAGTAACTTTGGCAGTGTGGTGGCGCTTCTAGCCGGACAAGATGAAAACATGGCAACGATCATTAATTTACCCTTGAGCATCTTAATTGGGGCGTTATTAATTCCCTTTTGGCAGGCCATCAAAGCGGTGATTTATTTTGATCTCCGTACCCGTAAGGAAGGGTTGAGGTTATCGTTAGATTTACCCCCGATGGATGATTTTTAATCCCTCTGGTTGTCTCATCAGGGTGATCAGCATTTACACTGTCACGGTTTTTAGCAGGTTCAATCAAGTCAGATGGTTAAAGTTGTCCGTCGTCGTTCCCTCGGTTTCCAACCAGTTTTTGATATTGGTTTAGGCGGGGATCACAATTTTCTCTTAGCTCAAGGGGCGATCGCCGCTAATTGTTTTAATAAATCCCATTCCACGGCCTATGCCTACGTCACCTATCAAACTGCATATTTAAAAGCCAACTATCCTGTCGAGTATATGGCAGCGTTATTGACTGCCAGCAGTGATAGTCAAGATAAAGTCGAAAAATATCGGGAAAATTGCCAAAAACTCGGTCTTGAAGTCTATCCGCCTGATATTAACCGTTCCCAACGCCATTTCACGCCCTTAACCGATGCCAATGCGATCCTATTTGGTCTATCGGCTGTGCGAAACCTGGGAGAAGGGGCGATCGAGCAAATTTTGACCGCCCGAGCCGCAGCGGAAAATCGACAGTTTAAATCCCTCGCTGATTTTTGCACCCAAGTTGATCTCAGGGTTGTTAATCGTCGGGCGATCGAAACGTTAATTATGGCCGGGGCATTTGATGGTGTCCAAACCAACCGCAATCAACTGTTACATGACTTAGAATTAGTTATTGCGTGGGCTCAAAAACGGGCTAAGGAAAAAGAAAGCGGGCAAACAAATTTATTTGACTTACTCGGGGGCGGTAATCATGTAGCAGAGACTACCCCTTCTCCGAGTGGCTTTGACCAGGAACCCTCTGCCTCCCCCGTACCCGAATTTTCCCTCCAAGAAAAACTGAAACTAGAAAAAGAACATTTAGGCTTTTATGTGTCGGAACATCCCTTAAAGTCGGTGCAAAAAACAGCCCATTTACTCTCTCCGATTAACTTAAGTGAATTGGATCAGTGTAAAAGTAAACAAAAAGTTAGTGCAGTGGTTATTTTAGTCGCTGTCAAAAAAATTATTACCAAAAAATCGGGACAACAAATGGCATTTTTAACCATTGAAGATGTCTCAGGGCAAGCAGAAGCGGTGGTTTTTCCTTCCAACTATGAGCGATTACAGGAATGGTTAATCGAAGATACCCAACAAATGATTTGGGGGAAAATTGACAAACGAGACGATCAAACTCAATTAATTGTTGAGGATTTAGAACCCATTGATCAAGTCAAAATGGTAATGTTAGACCTCACAGCCCAAGAGATTATTAATAATAGTGTTCAAGCCCAGATTAAACAAATTTTGCAACGCCATAGTCCCCAAAAAGATCAATCCAAAGTCCCCGTCTTAGCCACCATTTCTGAAGGCGAAACCAAACATTTTATTCGGTTGGGGGAGGAATATTGGGTCAATGATTACAGTTCAGCAGTTTCAGCGTTACAGGCATCGGGGTTCCGGGCTCAGACGCAATTGTTAATGCCCCAAGCTCCTTCATAATTACCCTATTCATTAGTAGCTTTTGGGGTTTGTTAAGCCGTAACACACATCAAAATACAACAATTATAGTCATTCCCGATAGGACTGAGACAGTTAAGATGCCTAAAAACCTTGTGGTGAAAGACTTTGCATATCTCATTCTTAATTGAAATGACTATATTTGTTAATTCCGAATAAAATCTAGTTTCGTTTTTAGTAAATCTAATAATTTGGATTTGGCGATCGCCCCTTCATGGGAGAGCACAACCTCATTTTCTTGGAATAATCGGAATGCCGGAACTCCTTCCACTTTACATTGGGCTACCGAAGCGGGATTCGGATCAACTTCTAATTTTAAAACCTTTAATTGCTCACCATATTCCTCGGCGATCGCCTTGATCGCGGGGGCTGTCAATCGACAAGGCCCACACCAAGCTGCCCAGAAATAAACGAGAACGGGTTTGTTTTGTTGTTGGATTTCTTGCTCAAACTCGGCATCGGTAATTTCTAGTAAACTCATAATGTTTATTAAGAACTTTTTTATTGTATAAAATCTAGCTTTTAACCCATGATCCCATGAAATTGACCTTTAACCGATAGCCTTTTGTCAGGGATTACGATAGAAAAACGCGAAAATAGATCGTCGGCATTAGTCCGATCAACTTAATCTGTCCCGTATCAGTTACTTTCCTCCCCTAACCCAGCCACGACCTACTAGACTTCAATCCAGGAGCCAGCCCAAGATAGCTAGACTCCTTGATTAGCGCGTGAAAACGTTTTACTTACAACTCATTCAACTTTCGGCGCAACGCTTCTAATTCGGCATCAACCACCGCATCATCCTGACTCGTTGTATTGGTGGCCGGGGTAGAGGCCGAATCAACGGGGGCTGCTCCTAGCATGGCAGGAGGGGGCGTGTTTTGGGGCGATAATAACCCCTTTTCCTTCTCCATTTCCGCCTTGAGCCTGATAAATTCATCTTCAACACCGGTACTAGATTCCAATTGGGCAAACTGATTTTCAATGCCAAATCCCGCTAATTCCCCTGCGGCTTGGGAGGTGGCTTCCATATCGAGGACTTTATTTTCCATCCGCTCAAAAGCCCCGGTGGCACTACTGGTACCAATTCCCCCCAGGGTTTGTTGCAATTCTGCATTGGCCTTGGCGGCCTTAGCCCGGGCCTGCAACATATTTTTCTTGGTTTTGGCTTCGGAAATTTTGCCTTCCAATGCGACCAAGTTACGACGGAGACTTTCCACCATCGTGGTTTGTTGCTCTAGTTGGGTCTTATAGGCAGTAGCAGTATCGGACAAACTTTTTTTGCGGGTTAAGGCTTCTCTGGCCAGGTTTTCATCCCCTTTGCTCAAAGCCAACTTTGCCCGCTCTTCCCATTTTTTTGCTTCGGTGAAGTCTTGGTTATAACGCTGCTCTGTTCGTTTTTGTTCGGCGATCGTACGGGCAACGGCTTGGCGAAGTTGTACCAAGTCTTCTTGCATATCAATGACAGCTTGCTCTAGAACCTTTTCGGGATCCTCAGCTTTACTGACGAGGTCGTTGAGATTGGCACGAACGACGCGGCTTAGACGGTCAAATAATCCCATGTCTTATTTATCCTCTCGAAATCGCTTGGGGTGAAGGAATGGGGTCTGTACGGAAGTCCGCCGACAGGGGGACAAGAATAGCCCGATGTTATTCAGTTTAAACTACCCTTGCGGTGACTCAACCGTTAACTGAAATTTCTGGGGGGTTTTCCCTTTCCTAAATCCCTGATTTAAGATAGATTCATCACGCTGGGAGTCGGTCACGGAAAACAGAATTATGGGCAAACTATTCAAGCTTGTACGAAAATTAGCGATTCCTGCGGCGATCGCCGGTTTTGTATTTGTAGGCTTTGGGGATAAATTTTTGCCCAAACCGTGGAGTGCTTATAGTAAAAATACGCGGGAGCAAATCAATCAAAAACTAATGGGACTTGCCCCTGAGCCCGATCTCAAACGTCCCAGTGAAGGCCGGGAAAAGCAAGTGGAGCAACTGATGAAAGACCCCGCTAATCCCCCCAAACAGCCTTAATCGCCCAGACAACTAACTAGGGCAGCCTCTCTAACCCAATTGTTAAAATTGCAAGGCTTTGCCCCTAACTTTAGTGTTTAATTGACCGTTAGCAAACACAATTTCTCCATTGACAAGTGTCATGACCAAAAAATTGACCCAAGAATCCCCTAATAAAGAAAAAACGCCGTTGCAGGAAAAAAGTCACTGGCGAGAGCTAATTGAAACCGTAATTACTGCGGTGATTCTCGCTGTTGGGATTCGGGCGTTTGTGGCAGAGGCTCGCTACATTCCCTCTTCATCGATGGAAGAAACCCTACAAATCAATGATCGCTTAATTATCGAAAAAGTATCCTATCGTCTCCATGAGCCTGAAAGAAGGGATATTGTGGTTTTTTATGCTCCTCCTACCGCTGCTATTTGTAATGGTGGTCTCAGCGCCCCCCCACCGAAAGACGCTTTTATTAAACGAATTATTGGAGTACCAGGGGATAAGGTTGAATTCAAGAATGCCCAGGTTTTGATCAATGGTCAGGTATTAAATGAGCCTTATATTGTCCAAGATTCCAACAACCCTGCGGCGAGTGAAACCCTGGTGCCCCTAAATTCTGTCCTGCTTCCCAAGGGGATGATTCCTGATAATCCAACCCAGGGATTTGTGGAGCAACCCGTTCAGGTGACGATTCCCCAAGGTTCCTATTTGGTGATGGGAGACAATCGTAATAATAGTTGTGATTCTCGTTATTGGGGTTTTGTGCCACGGGAAAACTTAATTGGGAAGGCTTTTGTTCGTTTTTGGCCGTTTTCTCGTCTAGGAGTGCTGGCTAATCCATCGGCAAATGGGCCAACGGATGTTATTCCCCAGGCGGTTAATTAAATCAATGCCGGGATGAATCGGGTTTTCTGAGTAACGTTTCTAAAGATGCCAAACGTTAATTGGCTAAATTCGTTCTACTTTTGGCAAAGTGCTCGCCAAACTATGGGCTAACTTATCCGCAATACCTGTCACCCAATTTTCATCTTGTTTGGTATAACTACGGGGAATGTTTGCGCCTAAAATTAATGCCCCCCGATCGCCAAGGGGCTGACAAATAACGCCTTTGGTATTTTCGGGTAAATAGGGAAATTCCACCCGACCGGGATAGAGGGGTAAGTTGACTAGATAAACAGGTTTTTGAGTTTTAAGCACCCGTTCTAAAATTGCCCCGGGGGTTACCGTCTCAGATTCTCCTAAAATGCCCCGCCGTAACAATACTTGGCGATCGTAATAAACCACCACGGATTTAGTCACCGTATTGGTTAACAACAAATGGGATGCCCAAGCCAGTTCGACTTTAAGGGGTTCGGGTAATGTTTCTGTTAACTTAAATCCTTCTTGTCCACTTAAGATCACAGCCTCTGGTGATCGGGGTTGGATCTGTTGCCAAATCAGCCAAACACAGACCAATAGGCCCGATAGAATCACCCCCACCACATCGGATCGGGATTGGGAAGGGGTTAAATTCGCGGTAGAAAGGCGATTAATGAGTAATAAAATTCCGCCTAAACTCCCGGCAACCAAAGGTAAAAAGCGGAGGACACGATTGGGATCAGCATTCATGTTTAAGCCAAATTACGGTTCTTCACCAGGTTCAAGGATGCGCTGGAATAAATAACCCGTTCCCCGTGCTGTGAGAATCAATTCGGGGTTACTGGGGTCTTCTTCCAACTTGGCCCGCAGGCGAGAAATATGCACATCCACCACCCGCGTATCTACATGGCGTTCAGGCGTGTAGCCCCATACTTCTTGCAGAATTTCAGAGCGGGAAAAGGGTTCACCAGAGCGACTCACCAATAATTCCAACAGGCTAAATTCCATACCTGTTAAGCGGATTCGTTCATCACCTTTATAAACTTGGCGTTTATTCGTATCGATACGGATGGTGGCAATTTGAATAACGCCAGAACTAGGAATCCCCGGCATTCCATTTTTATCTACCCGTCTAAGTACCGAGCGGATACGTGCTTCTAATTCTTTGGGGGAAAAGGGTTTGACGACATAATCATCGGCCCCTAGTTCTAGCCCTGTGATTCGATCTGCCACATCCCCTAAGGCCGTCAGCATGATGATCGGAATATCCGATTCTTTGCGTAATTCTTGACAGACCCCATAGCCATCGAGCTTCGGCATCATCACATCGAGGACAACCAGATCGGGATCGCTTTCATGAAACGTAGTGATCGCCTCTTCTCCATCGGCGGCGGTGACGACCTCATAGCCAATCATCGACAACCGGGTTTCTAATATGCGTCGAATGCTGGCTTCATCATCAACGACCAATATTCTTTCTTTATGGGTTTCCAAGATCCGCAACCCTCCTCCGGTTAACTTGTATGACAATTAGTGAAGTTTTATGGCAATTAGCCATTCTCCTAAGCATATCGCCAAAGCGAGGTTTTGTAGTCTTTCCTAACTTGATAAAAGGGCGGCAAACTCTGAATTTTAAGATTTATTTCATTTTTGCTTGTTTGCTTCCATCAGACTAGCAATAGGGGCTGTTTTTCTTGGTCAAAGGATCAAGCTACATTAGGAGGCAGTGATTTTTATCTGCTTTGCCTCTTTTATTACTTAATTTATGACTGAGACTTTACTCATTCCCGCTGGTTTGTTGACCCTGTTATTGGCGATCGCCGGAGTTTTGTACCTGATCACCGCACGGGGCTATCAATCGGCTGATTCCGTGGCCAATGCCTATGACCAGTGGACAGAGGACGGCATTTTGGAATATTACTGGGGCGATCATATTCACCTCGGCCATTACGGCGATCGCCCGATGCGTAAAGGCTTTATTGAGTCCAAAATTGATTTTGTCCATGAAATGGCTAAATGGGGCGGACTCGATCAACTTCCCGCTGGAACCACGGTGTTAGATGTGGGCTGTGGCATTGGCGGTAGTAGTCGCATTTTGGCCAAGGATTATGGCTTTAACGTCACCGGGGTTACCATCAGTCCCCAACAGGTCAGACGGGCCACGGAATTAACCCCCTCGGATGTCACCGCAAAGTTTCAAGTCGATGACGCCATGAATTTATCCTTTCCCGATGGTAGTTTTGATGTGGTTTGGTCGGTGGAAGCAGGGCCCCACATGCCGGATAAAGACCAGTTTGCTAAGGAATTATTGCGGGTATTGAAACCCGGCGGCATTCTGGTGGTGGCGGATTGGAATCAACGGGACGATCGCCAAATTCCGTTAAATTTTTGGGAAAAACCCGTCATGCGCCAACTGTTGGATCAATGGTCTCATCCCGAATTTGCCAGTATTGAAGGGTTTGCCGAAGCCTTGGCCGCGACGGGGTTTGTGCAGGGGGACGTAACCACCGCCGATTGGACAGTACCCACTTTACCCGCCTGGCTCGACACGATTTGGCAAGGCATTATTCGGCCCCAGGGTTGGTTGCAATATGGCGTGACAGGGTTTATTAAATCGGTGCGGGAAGTGCCGACCATCTTACTAATGCGGTTGGCATTTGGGACAGGGCTTTGTCGATTTGGGATGTTTCGGGCCGTCCGGGCAGTGGTTTCCGCTCAAGTTAACCCGCCAGTCTTGTCTTAGAATACTCACCATGCCTTTATCTCCCTTGACCTTAAGTGTCCTGCTGACCACAACGGCGATCGCCGCACTCATGGGTTGGCGTTACTGGAACGAGCAACAGCGTTATCGTGCCTTAGCGACCTTACCCTCTCCCCCCAAACAGCCTTTGTTGGGCAACATTCCCGACATCTTAAACGCCGTCAAACAGAAACGATTTTTTCAACTGCTTTGGGACTGGAGCAAACAATACGGATCTATGTACGTGTACTGGGTGGGGAGGAATCCCGTCTTGATACTGGGACAGCCAAAGCTGATTGAAACTATCATCATCACAGGAATGCGAGACGGCCAGTTGATTCGGTCTGACATCGCTAGGCGGGCATGGAATGATATCAGTGGACCAATTTTGCTCGGACTTGAAGGAGACGAGTGGAAATGGCGGCGAAAAGCCTGGAACCCTGAATTTACCGTCACTGGGGTTGCCCGTTACAACAATATGGTCGGTCAAGCCTGTCAATTGGTTAGTCATCGCATTCACCAAGCCCCCCAGGGAAAACCCGTAGAAGTCGATCCGTTGTTTGTGGAATTAACCATGCGCGTGATTGCTTTTCTACTCCTAGGTATTCCCCTTGACCCGCAACAACCCACCCCCGAAGGGCCACCCCTGGCTGTTCAAGAAATTTATCAAGCCATGTCAGTTATTGCCTATCGATTTCTGCGGGTTGCAACGGGGGAAAAAACCTGGCAAAAATATTTACCCACCCAAGCCTCACGGGATTATTGGGACGCAAAAAAAACCTTAGAAAAATTTTTGTTACCCCGCGCTGAATTGGCGTTAAAACTGCGGGATGGGGAAATCACAGCGGCAGAAAGCGGTGTCAGTGATCTGTTTCAAAATTCTATGCTCGTAAAGGTGATCGCCAAAGAACCCCGCTATAGTCAAGGGGATTTATTGGCGGAAATGATCGAGTTACTAATTGCCGGAACCGATACTACAGCCCATTCCCTATCATTTGCGGCGGGGGAATTAGCCTCCCATCCTGCGATTTTTCAGAAAGCCCAGGGGTTAGTGGATCACGTTTATGCAAAATATGGCACGCTTTCCTCCGTGGAAAGTTTGACGGAATTAACCTATATCCGCGCCATTTTTAAAGAAACGCTACGGTTATACTCGATTGCGTCGGGTTCAACGTCTTTACAGGTGGTTAGTCCTTTGGCGATTGCCGATGTCGTGATTCCCGTGGGCACCAAGATTTTTTGGTCAATGCAGGCCGCGGGGCGTGATCCAGAAACCTATCCTAATCCTGACGAATTTCAGCCAGAACGCTGGTTAGAGGAAGAAAAAGGCAGTCCGTCCCTTCCCCTGATTGATTTTGGATCGGGTGCCCATCGTTGCCTCGGTGAACATTTGGCCATGCTAGAAGCGACGGTGATGCTAGCGGAATTATTGCGACAATTTGATTGGGAACTGGTCAATGGACGGGCCTCTTTGGAGAATTTACAACAAAACCTCTTAATTTATCCCCCCGATGGGATGCCGTTACGGTTTACTCCCCGCAAGATTGCGGTTTAAACCTTGGGTTATTTCAACATACAGAGGAATTAAAACCGATGGACAACTGGCAGAATTTTCTGAAAAATTTGGGGGAGTGGCGGGGCAGTTTTACCCGTTTGACTCCCCAAGGAGAAATGGTGGGATCAACGCCTTCAATTTTGACCCTGGAAGGTTTTGAAGACAGCAAATTAGTACGCTTTCGGCTACGACGTTACGACAATCCTGATTATCAAGATCCCCCTAGCCAAGATTACAGTCAGGATTATCGGTCTTTAGGACGGCAGGCAATTTTTTTTGACACAGGGGCATTTTCTAAAGGCCCTTGGCAGTTAGCACCCTTCACCGAGTTTGGGGCGGAATTTGGTTTTGTGGATGGCGATCGCCGTTTTCGGTTTGTGCAGTTGTATGACAAAGAGTTGAAATTGGACAGCCTGACCCTGATTCGAGAATTTCGTCAGGGAAGTGTAGCAGAGGAAAGACCCCCCTTAAGCCTGGAGCAATTATGGGGGACTTGGCGCGGTGAGGCTTGCACGGCCTATCCTGATTGGCGCGACCCCGAAATTTCCGCCACGGAGTTGATCTTGAGCAAAAATGGTCAGTCTATTCAACAAGTTTCAACCGTGGGTAACCAGACCGTTAAAAGTCAAGGAACCATTGAGGGCAATCAAGTCCGCTGGGCCGAAGCTAACCCCTGCACCCTATTGCTATTACCCGATGGCGGTTCATCTAATACCCCCGATCGCCTGCAATTACGGCAACCTTTTTCTATGGAAGTGGGTTGGTTAGTCGGGGACAACAAGCGACAACGACTGATCAGACACTACGACGAAAAAGGCGCTTGGGCATCTTCCACATTTGTCATTGAACACCGTGTTTAAGAGGATGTTTGAGAAGGTCTAGATATGGTGTGATAGAACATCTAGGCTAAGCGCCTGAGCATGAGACGAATCATACCAACATAAATAAATGCCTCAGTGGTTTCCGGAAGAACTTCATAATCCTTGCTCAATCGACGCCAGTGATTAAACCAACCAAAAGTGCGTTCAACCACCCATCGTTTTGGTAAAAGCACGAAGCCTTTGGCATCTTGAGGACGCAATACCACTTCAATTATGAATCCCAAAGTATTCATGATCATTTTCATAAACTCCTAGCCCCTAAAACCACCATCGACAAAAATCCGAATCAGGCGAGCACGGGGGGGCACTCTTTTCTTTCACTTTTTGCAAGAGTATTTTGACTCCTTCTCGCTCTGATACACTGGCCGCCATTACTGACACCGCAATCAATAAACCGAAGCTATCTACCAGGGTGAAACGTTTACGACCCTTGATATTCTTACCGGCATCATATCCGACTTCTTTATTTACCCACGTTCCGGTTTTGACACTCTGACTATCTAAAATTCCGGCACTGGGACTCGGATATAGTGGTAGACCGTTCCTGATGGAGGGAACTCCCCCGGTAGATTTCGCCATGGCCCCCCATTTACCAGCACGTACAATATGGAGTTTAAGACTTCTATTATCTCCTCCACACTCCTTGGTCTACCTCCTGGTTTGGCCGATGGCAGAAAATCTTTGATGAGTTCCCCTTGGAGTGGACTCAAGTCTGATGAGTATATTTTTCTTGTTTTCGTCATTTTGTCTTCCTCCGCATTTTTGGCTCTACCCTCTCTATTGTCTACCTCTCCTCTTCTCAAACGTCCTCTTAAGCTTCCTTAATCTTCCTTATTTTTGGGTAAGCCTAAGTCGGGTAAATTTTTAACAATTTGGACGGTTTCTAAGCTAATAGTAATCACTTGTTTGATCAAGCGCACGATATATTCCTCGTCGTCTAAACGGTTTGGATCGTTAACAATGCCGCTTCGTTTATCGGTTTTAATTTGATATTGATCAATGACCCAATCTAAGGCGGAACGATTGCCGAGGCGATAGTCAAAGACTTCGGGGGGAATACCTGTTAATGTTAGAAATTCATTATATTTAATCTGGGTTTTATCTTTGCTGAGACGCATTTTTTCGACTCGCCAATCGATGGGCAAATCTTTATTTTCGAGATGTTTGAGGCGATATTCGGGTTGTTGTTCGTAATTAATATGAATTTCGCCGAGGTGTTTTCCTGCTGTAGCAAAGGGCCAAAATTCGGGAGCAAAGGGAATACGAGGAAGTTCTCTTTTTAGGTTAGCGGCGTAACGTTGGCGATAATGGGGATGATGGAGAACGGCATAGGTATAATGAAAGATATCCCATTTGGTAATGGTTTGATCTTGGTATTGAGTTTGGAAGGTTTCTAATGCCCAATGAGTAATATTTTCTTGACAATCTTTCCCATCTTCTGCATAAGTATAAAAAGAAAAATATTGTGTGCTACAACCAGCCCCAACAAGATGTAAATCCAGAATTAGGTT
>Ga0315905_10003997_pt1 | contig 15115 bp, 7 predicted proteins | sample LakEriMetagenome_5_FD_203522 | JGI IMG/M metagenome (GOLD analysis project Ga0315905, IMG submission 203522) | Freshwater fungal communities from buoy surface, Lake Erie, Ohio, United States - Buoy 4 MA121 | ecosystem: Environmental > Aquatic > Freshwater > Lake | place: USA: Lake Erie, Ohio... | reverse complement strand
CGCTCGGCCAGCTTGCGCGACAGCATCACGTGGCCGTCGAGAATGCCCCGTACCGTGTCGGCAATCGGCTCTTGCGGATCATCCCCCTCGACCAGCACCGTGTACAACCCGGTGATGCTCCCTTGGGCCGTCCGCCCGCTCCGCTCCAGCACCCGCGGCAACAGGGCGAACACACTGGGAGGAAACCCGCGCGTCGCGGGCGGTTCCCCCGCCGCCAGCCCGATTTCCCGCTGGGCCAACGCCAGCCGTGTGATACTGTCGACCACCAGCAACACGTTTTGGCCCCGGTCGCGGAAATACTCGGCCAACGCCGCCCCCACGCTCGCCGCCCGTCGCCGCACCAGCGGCGATTCGTCACTGGTCGCGGCAACCACCACCGACCGCGCCAGCCCCTCGGCTCCCAGATTGTCTTCCAGAAACTCGCGCACCTCGCGACCCCGTTCCCCAATCAGCACCACCACATTCACATCGGCCGAACTGTGCCGCGAAATCTGCCCCAGCAGCACGCTCTTCCCCACCCCCGAGCCGGCGAAAATCCCCAACCTTTGCCCCAGCCCACAGGTGAGGAACGCGTCGAGCGCCCGGATTCCGGTCGCGAGCGGTGTGTCGATACGTGGACGGTCAAGCGGCGAGCCGGGCGCCGGCTGGAACGACATCCGATCGGGTAAGTGAGGAGCTGGCCCCTGGTCCAGCAGCCGCCCCGAGCCATCCAGCACCCGCCCCAACAGCCCCGGACCGACCCGCAATGTGGGGGCGGAACGTTCCAACACGACCCGGCTGCCGGGCCGGACTCCGGCGAGATCCCCCTCGCACAACAAGACCGCCTCGTGGTCCTGAAAGCCCACCACTTCGGCTCGCAGAGGCGCGGCCCCCTGTCGTTCGACCCGGCACCACGCCCCCAGCGGAGCTGGAAACGCCGTCACCGACAGCGCCAACCCCGACAGCCGCGTCACGCTCCCGGTCAGCCCCAACGGCAGCACGCGATCGAGCAGTTCTCCCCGGGCAGTATGCGGCCGGGCGACTCTCGGCTGCGGCGCGTGAAGACCCTCGGCCTGAAATGGGCGGCGGGAAAACAGGTTGCGGGTCAGGCTCATGTCGAGAAGTCAGTCGCGAAAATGGTCTCACGCAGTTCCACTCGGACTCGTACGGCAGCCGGTCGTCGTGCCGTGTGGCCCCCAGGCCGTCCTGTTCGGTACCGAAGTCGCAGGCCGTCACTCACCCGTCAGTTCCTCGACCAGCCGGGTCAGCCGCGTTTCGATCCGGGCGTCGATTTCCCCACCCGCCAACTCCACCACGCACCCGCCGCGCTGCAGGTGAGCATCGGCGATCAGTTCGCAGCCCGGCCCCGTGAGGCGTGGGCTACCCAGAGTCGTGAGCAACTCGAGATCGGCGGGATGCAGCCGCAAAGAGGCGACCGGCAGCCCCGCCGCCAGCGTCAGGGCTTCCCGCACCAGAGAGGCGCTCTGCGCGGGACGGCGGGCCAGTTCCTGCTGCAGGATCCGCTCGGCCAATTGGGCGGCCAGAACGGTCAAATCGGTTTCCCACCGGGTCAGCAACTCGGCCTGTTGCCGTTCAAGCTGGGCCACGAGGTGCCGGGCCGAGTCGAGAATCTGGCCAAATTCCCCCCGGGCCAGCTCCACCGCGCGCTCCCGGGCCAGTCGATCGACTTCGACCGCCGCCTCCTGCTGTGCGAGCTCCCAGCCGGCCGCATACCCCTCGGCCTGTGCCGCGTCACGCAGTTGCTGCAGGGAGTGGCGGTCCGACTCGTGCACCTGGGGGACCTGCCCGGCATTCTCAGCGAGGTCTGCCTCGACAGGCTCGCGACCCGAAAGGTTCATGCCGACGGCAGCCCGGACGAAGCGGTCGATGTCGTCCTGGTCGTCCGGTACCCCCTCCACGGAGTGGGGATGCCCAGCGGCATTCCAGTTGCGCGGGTTGTCGGCGGGAGTGTTGTCGTTGGGAAGCTCGGTGACCCTGCCCCGTTTGATCACGCGGGCGGTGGTGCGCAACAGATTCATGCAGGCTCCTCAAACCCAGGTGTGGCAGGGGAAACGCGGGGGGGAACCGCCCGGCCCCGATAGCGCAGCGGAGTCAGCCGCTCGGCGATCGCCCGTTGGGCGGCATCGACATCCCCCAGTCGCACCGGTCCCAGCCCGCTCCGGGCCCCGGCCAACTGTTGGGCGTCGCCGATGGCGAGGGCGTGCACCAGCTTGGCGACCAGCGGCTCATCGGCACCCCGCAGAGCCACCGCCCAGTGCTCGCTGTCGAATTGGGCGAACAGCTCGCGCAGCGAATTGTCGTCGAGCATCGCCAGGTCGATGAATTTCGATTCCCGCTCCGTGACGGCCGGAGTCACCGGCTGGGGACGGTCCACGCCAGCGCGCAACTCGCGTCCCGCCCGTGCTCCTGTCCCTCCCGCAGGCGGCAGCCCCGCTCGATGTTGGCTGGGGGAGGAGACGGGACCTCGCTCGAGCTCACCCGCCGGCTGGGTGTACATCGCCAGATGCCGCAGTCGCGGGGCTGGGGGAGTGCCATGGGCCGTGTGCAGCATGGGAGCACCGAGTCCTCCGGGCAGACCCACGCCCTGGGTGGCCCGGGCGGCACGCACCTGTCTCAATCGCGTGGCGAGTGTGGTGGCGAGTTCCTGCAGCACTGCGGCGGCCGGGGTCTCGAGAGCGGTCATCCGCCGCACCACATCCAGCCGGTTGGCGGCCGGCATCATCCGCAGCACAAACGACGATTGGGCGGCGGGCAGCTGAGAAAGAATGACCGCGATGGTCTGGGGCTGTTCATCCTCGAGCAGTTCGTGCCACTCTTCGGCCGAGCAGTCGTGCAGTTGGGCGAAGCTGGCGGGGGCCGGGGTGGCGGGGTCCCAGCCCGCTCCTCGCCGCGGTGTCCCCCTGGCGGAGGTGCCGCGTGGAGGACGAATCGAGTCGAGGTCGAACCCGGTGGCCGCTTCGTCGGCGGCGTCCTGGTCGGACGGGCTGCGATGTCGTGCTGCCCGCGAAGACTCGGTCCAACCGGTCTTGCCGCGCGTGCCAGGGGCGGCCGGAGAAGACTCTTCCTCCCCCTCGTCGACCGGCGCGGCCGCCGGGGTCGGACGTCGACGCGGACCACTCGTCGGGGACGGGGCGGCCTCACCAGTCTCCGGTTTCCCGTTACCGTCCGGTTGGGGTGTCGAAGGAGCCGTGCCAGTGGCTGTGCCGGTGGTCGTCGCAGACTGGGGGTCGACTGGTTTTGCCGCGGCTGCTTTGCGGCGCAACCGGCGCCGGGCCAGCAGGCCGAGAACGGCCAATCCCGACAGTCCCCCACCCATCCAGGTGCCGACGCGCCGCCAATCGAGCGTGGTGAGGTAACAGGTGATGGGATTCGACCAGAGGTCATTACCCGCCGCGGCGTCTTCCTGAAACGTGACGCTCACGAACTCCCGCGCTGGGACCCGGGGACCAAGTTGCAGTTCCTTGCGGACAAGTTGCTCCACTTTGCGGCGGACATCGATGCGCGAGCGACGCGGCTTGCCGCTGGGACCGGTGGCTGTCTCCGGCCGTTCTCCCGGCTGCAGCAGCGAGCGGGTGACCACGCTGGGGATGATGACCGTCACCTGCGGAGGCTGGTCCATGGCGGCGGCCGACGGCAGCGGATCCTCTCCGCGCCGCTGGGCGACAGCCCGGTCCGCCACTTCGACCTGTACCTGGGGGATCCACGCCAACTGCTGTTCCAGCCGCGTCTGCAGTTTCGTACGCGGGTTGGCGACCGCTCGGGAGCCGGTGCGGGTGGAGGAGCGTCGCGGGGAGGGACTGGATCGGGTGGCGTCCGACACGGCGGGTGCGCCGAGGGTCGCCAGCCGGGCCGCCTCGCGCCCGGCGGGGGGCTCGGCGGCGTATGTGCGGGGAGGACTGGATGGACTGACGGAATGATCGGCCAGTTCGATCTCGTCGGTGCGGGAAGCCAGCGAACGCGGGGGGCGGTTCTCGCCGACAGCCGGGGTCTCTGCATGCCGGACCAGTTGGGCGCCGTCGGGGCCAAACTCGATCAGCGACACATCCTGCGCACTGGAGAGGCCGAAGGTGCTGACGACGGCGGTCTTCAGCGACTCGGCCAGGCTGGCGGGAATGCGCTTGCCGGGACGGGGGGTGATGTTCAGCACCACGGTCATCCGGGCGTCGGACTGAAAGCTCCGTTTGCGGCTGCGGTTCCACATGAGCCGGGCGTCGGCGATGTGCGGATCCTTTTTGAACATCGCGACCAGGTCACTGGCGCGGGCCGAGTCGAGCAGTTCCTGGCGATGGGTTTCGCTGACGGACCAGGCGGCCTGGCCGAGAGCTTTTTCAAATCGGCTGCTCTGGCCCTCGGCGGCGGGGGCCAGCGACTCGAGCACGCTTTCGCACTGGGCCACTTTGTCAGGAGGGACCAACAATTGCCCGCGGACCACCCGCACATCGGTGACGCCAGCCTCTTTAAGTTTCGCCTGGGCGGTGCGGACCTCGGCGGTCGGCAACGCCTGACCCCCCCACAGCGGGACGGACGCCGGAGTGGCGGGCTGACTGGCGAAGTACCAACCCCCGGCCACCAGCCCCAGCCCCAGCACGCCTCCCAGTGCCCCCCGCTGTCGCAGCGAGAGCAGCCCGAGCCGGTGCTGCACCTGGGTGGCGAAATTCGACCACGGGTTCATGGGGAGGGGCGTAGCCGGGGAGGAGGGGCGAAGCAATTCGGCCAGGAGAGCCGGGCGGGGCCGTGCAACACGGGCCCGGCAAAACCTCCCAGACCGCAGGGAGAAGGGGGCGGGGGTCATACCCCGGAACGGCCGCGCGGGTCAAGAGGCGTTTGGAACCTCGGCAAACAGGGCGAACTGGGCAGTTTTCGGCCCGGTGTTGGGGGGCGGCATGTCGGCGGGCCAAGGTTTCTTCCGGCCGATCGCCCGACATCAATCTGGCGAAGAGGCGGAGGGGGGCACTGAGCCCATGGCGCGAGAAAACCGTCGGGCTTCCGTCAATCACGTCGAACCCTGCCTTCCTTCCCCCGTGGCCTTGCAGACGCCAGCAACACCGGAAACACCCAGACATCGGTCGTGAGACCGCTGCACTACCCAAGCGGGGCGTGCCGGGGTTAAAATCTGGCCCACGGAGAGGTGGCAGAGCGGTTGAATGCACCGGTCTTGAAAACCGGCGTGTCTGAAAGGGCACCGTGGGTTCGAATCCCACCCTCTCCGCTCCCGGGCGTCCTGCGGATGCCCGGTCTTTGACCGAAATCCCGATTTCCGAGCCGGTGGTCGACAATTTCGGCCTCCGGACGACGCGCCTCTTTCCCGCGTGGAACAAGTTCCACGCTGCGGAGGTGGCGTGGATTTCAATCCACACACAGGCCCAGCGCCCAGACCCTCTCGATTCCGGCTCGACCGACCCCGGAGGGGTCACAGAAACTAGCCGGGGATCGAGCGCAGCGACACCCCCGAAACACGCCCCCCAACAACGCCAGCACCCCGAAGGGGGTGCCAGAAAGCGTTGGTGAACACAACCGACGCCGGTAAGAAACCGGCCCCCTGTGGTACCAGCCGCGCACCCCCGCGCGACAGCCCGTCCCGGCGGCGCCTGTCAGCGGTAGTGTCGCAACGCGAAACCGGGCCCAGGGGCCCCCCACAAACATCGCCGCCCCGAGCGGCCATTCAGTTCAACCCACCAAGCTCGGTGCGAACCCGCGTTGGGCGCCTGCGACGTGCCACTGACGGTGGCCTGCGGAGATGACGGGTTTCAGGGCGGCTGTGATGTGGATGGTCAACCCAGGCCTATTTTTGTCTGAATTCCGATGTCGATCGTAACGCGTTACAGCAAAACGTGTTGCGTCGTTTGCAAAAGGTTCGCAAACAAAAGTTGGCCCCCCTCTTGAGGGTGGCAAGGGTTTTGGCCCGGGCGGCCACCCGGCTTCCGCGGCTTCGGGATCGGCATCAATGCGTCCAACCTTTGCGGCACGATGCCGCGACTTCCCGGCCGGATGTCGCCCCCTTCCTCTCATTACCGCCGTTCCGACGAAAGCCCATTTCCCGCCAAGCCAGCCCACTTCAACACACGTCGGCAAATCGAGGCACCCGGGTTGGCGTCAGCCCCCTGCCGCGCTACCATTCCGAATTCCATCACAGGAAGCGATCGCACCGCGTGATAGCGCCCAGGAGTCTCAACGACTTGACTCGACGACAACGTCGTTTGCAGGAAAGAACGATGCGGAAATTCACTCACCGAGAACGCGCCCGTCGAATCCTGTCGTCGATCGTCGCCGGGTTGGCCATGACGGCGGTCATCTCCACCTCGCGAGTCTGTTTCGCCTCGCAGATCGACGCGGAAGCGAAAGTTCAACCTGCGGCAGCGGCGGCACCGTGGGGCTTTGTTCGGCCGGACCGGGAGATCGCCGAAGGGATTGTGTTGCAGGTTCTGGAAGATTTCCCGGTCACGTTGCCGGGGAACCCGATTGCTGACGAAACCAGGCCGAATCCAGCCGAATCCGAGGTCCGTCGGAAACCGCTGGAAAAGCTGCGGCAACCGAGCAATGCCCCCATCAACAACGTCTCTGTGGCAGACGTCTTGGACACAGTTGCCACAGAGCATGACTTTCACTGCCGATGCGATCTTGAAGGGGTGGAGCGTGCGAAAACTGATCCAGAACAGACCCGAGCTGGAGGCAACGTGCGGCGCCGCGAGGTCGCGGGAGCGTTGCGTGAGATTCTGGGTCCGCACAATCTGCGATTCGCGGTCGATGATGGGGAGGACCCCATCACCAACCGTGCCCCTCAGCCGGGAGGGGTGAAGCGAAAGAAGACCGACGAAACTTATGCAATTGAACAGGTGGTGTTGGGAAAGATCGACGTCAGAGACAAGAACGACGAAGCAGAGGCGAAAGAAGCGGCACAGGCCACAAGTCGCGCTGTCGTCCAGCTCGATCAGCCTGTGATCAAGGATAAAGCGCAGCAAGAGATGAAGGATCGGGAGCGGGCTTACTTCAGGAAGCAGTTTCAGATGGCGTTGCGGACCGAGCTGGCCCTGACCCTGCGTGCCTGTCGTCCCAACCCAGAGCAACAGACCGAAATCCGTAAAGCCGCGGAGAAAGCCTTTGAAGAGACGCTGGAAAAAATGGTTGACATCCAGGTTCAGATGAAACGCGGCTGGAACGGTCCACCTCCGAAATATCTGAGCCTCAAAGAAGAGGTGCAACAGGCGATCACAGCAACCGTCAATCGGCTGCTTCCCGTAGATGCCGCCGCGACCCACAAGAAAGAGGTCGACGCCCGGATCGAGCACCGGAAAACAGCCACGATCCGAAATCTGGTGTCTATGGTGGATCGCAACGTCATTCTTTCCGCGGAACAGCGACGAAAGCTGACCGCGCAGATGGCCAAGCACTGGAGCCCCACTTGGGGGAACGCCCTGGAGTACATGCAGTGGGGGGACAACGTTTTCCCAAACATGCCTGCCGAGTGCCTCGATTCCGTACTCAATGACAATCAAAAGAGAGTCTGGGCGGGAGTCCATACAGTCGAGCGCTCAGAATTCTGGGGAGTCAGGTTCGGATTCTTCAACGCCCAACTCCTGCTGGATGGTGAGGATGTCGGCGAGGATGTCGGCGAAGCCGTGCAGCTCAATCGTGATGATCAGGCCGGCGTCTCAGTCGAGGGGGCCCTTGCACTTCCCGCAGCCGGCAAGGCGGAGTCCTCTGACGCAAAGCCCGCCGCGGAGAACGTCGCCGAAGAGAAGCCCGTTCCAGAGAAGCATGGCGATGGATGAACGCGACGATTGACTTCGGCAATTCGGGCTTCCCCCCCCGGGCACAACGGCAACACCTCACTCCCCGGTCTGAAACGCGACATGTCGAAATCACAGTTCGCCGCAATCCCCGCCCCAGCCCTCGTCGGGACGGCGCTCTCGACCGGGGTCGCACTGGCGATCACTCTCACATTCCTTCCCCCCGCCTCGGCCCAGATCTTCATCCAGAGGGCGATCGTCCAGGAGGCCGCGGAAGAAGCAGAGACGGACGAAGAAGAACTTCCCAACGCGCAACAGCCCGCCGTGGTAATCGGCGGGATCGACGAGCGGAAATTCGAAGACAGGATCTGGAACGGAAATGCCAATAGTGCGGCGGCGGGGAAGGCCCGGCTGCAATCGCAGCTTGACTCGCAGATCGCTGAAATCGTCCGCATTTGCCAGTTGACGGAGGCTCAGTCGCAGAAGCTCAAGCTCGCCGGCGGCAGCGACATCAAGCGTTTTTTCGACCGCTACACGAAACTGCGGAGGCAGTTTCTCAAGGTGCGCGACGACCCGAATCTGATCAACAGTTTTTGGGTGGAGCTTCAGCCACTGCAGATGGAGATTCAATCGGGGTTGTTCGACGACGAATCAATGCTGCTGCGGGTCGTTCCCAAAGCGCTCGACGACGCACAGCGCGATATCTACGAACAAGAGGCGCTCGCCCGACGCAAGTTTCGAATGCTGGCCAAGCTGGAGCTGTTGCTGGTCGCGGCGGACGATTCGCTCGGCCTCATGATCGACCAACGCGAACGGCTGACGGAGTTGTGCATAAGGTACGTTCGCACCCCGCGTCGATTCGGCCAATACGATTCGGATGTCATCCTCTATGAAGTTTCACGAATTCCGGAAAATGAAGTCCGAGAGATTCTTGACGCCAACCAGATGAAGGGGTGGAAGCAGGCGACTGCAAAGGGTCGGGAGATGGAGCAGTTCCTGCGTCAGAACAAGTTTCTTGCCGAGGACGAGCCTGCACGAGTTTCCATGCCGGAAGCGCCCTCCCGGCAGGTTGAGGGGGAAGAGCCAATGGACGATAAGCAGGCGCTGGAGACGAAAAATGAAGGGTGACGGCGGCCAAACGCGGGTGATTGGGGCGGGAGGGCGGCTGAGACAAATGCAAGGCCGCGTCGCCCGGGTTCCCTGTCCTCCTGACGCTGATTGCGGTCTCGATCGAATCGGTTCGGACTCAAGGTCTGAACATCCGCGATCTCGAAGCGGTTCCCCGCGACGTGCATCAGATGTACGACCGCGGTCTGCAGGATCTGGCTTCCCCCCAGACCGACAAAGGGGACTGGCAGGGATCGCGATGACCTCTTCCCGATTCGCCGTCGCCTGCCTGATCGCTTTGACCTGTGGCGTCGTGACGGCCGCAGAACCAGCCGCGGCTTCGGTCCGTTTGAGTTTGCGAGACGAAAGTTCTCTGCTGGGATTCGTTGCGGCGTCGCCCGATCCACAGGTGCTGCGCTGGCAGTCGCCGAGTTTTGTGGCACCGTTTGAGTTTCCCCTGTCGCGCATCCATGGAGTCCACTTTCCAAACGATCGGGGGAAGGTGAATCCCCGGGGGGCGTTTGGGTTTGAGCTGGCGGGGCACAATCTGCTCTACGGCGAACTGCAGTCGATCGATGCGACGCAGGTGGTGGTGAAGCTCCCATTTCAACTCGAGCCGGTGCGGATCGAGCGGTCAATTGTTCACCGGATTTTCCGTCAGACTGACGACTCCCGTCTGATCTATCTGGGACCAACGGGATTGGAAGGCTGGAACCAGACTGAACCCAAAGAGGGGGCGGTGTTTCGTGAAGAAACGGGGCAGATTGTCACGGACTTCGAGGGGACGATCGCGGCGGACATTGAGTTGCCACCTCAGGCGGCGTGCGAGATGGAAATCTCGTGGAAGGGGGATCCCGATTTCTCGTTTGAGCTCGGGGCGCCGAATTCACCCGACCCCTGGAAGGAATCATTGCGAATCGAAGTGATTGATCAAACCGTTGTCGCGATCCGCGACACCAGCACCGACGCCGACCTGGCCCCGCTGCAGCCGGTTGGTCCCGGAGAAGGGCGCCTGCGGTTGATGGTTTTCATTGACCAGCTCAAGCCGCAATTCTTGATCTTCACGCCGGCGGGCCAATTGCTGGCCGACCTGCGGGTGACCGGGACGACCGCGGCCCCGTGGAGCGTGCGGCTAGTCAATCGCACGGGGAGCGTGCGGCTCGAGAGACTGGGTATCAGTCGCTGGAACGGCGCCCGTCCACAGGAAGTCGTCGCGGCAAAATCTCGTCTGCACCGTGTCGATGGTGCGATCGACTACGGTGCGGTCGAGAGTTTCGACGCGCAGGGGGGGGTTGTGGTTCGCGGCGATCAAGGAGAGGTTCGGGTGCCCCTCGCCGAAGTCGACAGTCTGTTTTTGTCGGAGCCCGCTCCGATGGACTCACAGGGGGTGGCGGTCGCAGGATTGGATGGGACCCGATTGACTGGAGCGCTGCTGGGGATCGATAACGCCCAGTTCCAGGTCCAGGCGGCGGGGATCACGGAACCGGTTGTCATCCCGCTCGATCGGGTGCGTTCGCTGCTGGTGATGGGGGCGATTCCAGAGGGTGTGACTGTGGGGGAGGGGGTCTCGGTCGGCACGCTGCAACTCCGGGATCAGTTCATTCGGGGCTGGCTGGTTGACGGTCGCAAAACGACCGATGTCGGCTGCCTGGTCTGGCGGCCCGAGGCGGCAATGAACGCCGTCGCGCTGCGTGCCGGCGAATCCGGGCGGGTCGTCTACAAAGAGCCCCCCCCTCCGCCGTCGCAGGCCGAACTGCAGCGAAGACAACAGTCGCAATTGAAACAACAGCAACAGGGGGTCGCGCCGAACGGTGGACAGCGGATGCGCCAGGCGCTCGCCGACAAATTCGCCCAGGCGTACGCAGTCGCCCGGAAACCGACGTTGCCGCTCTTGCACCTGCGGACGGGAGACAAGATCTCCTGCAGGAAGGTGACGGTTGAAGAGAACGGAGTCGTCATCGAAAGCGACAGCACCGACGCGAAGCGGATCTCCCACGAGCAGATCAAGGTGTTGGAACTGATTCCCCTCAATCCCGACGAAGTAAAGCTGAAAAAGTCCAAGAAAGAACGTCTGCTGACGCTCCCGCGCATTCAACGCCCCAGTCCGCCGACGCAATTGCTGCGGGCCACCTCTGGAGATTTTCTCCGCGGACGAGTCACCGCGATGAATGATGAAAAGATTCAACTGGAGGTGCGACTCGACAATCGGGAAGTCCCCCGGGCACTCGTCTCTCATATCTTCTGGCTGCATCCCGATGAGCTCGATCCCAAAGCCTCTCCGCCGCAAACAGCCGCGGCAGAAGGGTGCACGCGGGTCCAGGCGTATCGCAACGACGAGTTCCGGTTGACGTTTGACGCCGAAGAACTTTCCGCGGGAACTCTTTCGGGGACCAGCGAGGTTTTGGGCGTCTGCCGGGTGGAATTGGCGAAGATCGACCAATTGATGATTGGCCAGGGTCTTGGACAGGCGGTCGCGCAACTGGCGTACCATCGCTGGAAACTCAAGAACGCGGTCGATCCGAAATTCGCGTCGGAAGGAGACGCCAACGGCCTTGGTCGGAACCCGGGAACCGAATCGGGTTTGGTTGGCAAACCCGCCCCCGATTTCTCGCTGGAATTGCTCGACCAGAACCAGCCGTTCAAGCTCTCGCAGCAGCGGGGCAAGATCGTTGTTCTCGAATTCTGGGCGACCTGGTGCGGCCCCTGCATTCGCACCATGCCCATGGTCGAGGCGGCCGTCTCGGAGTTCCCCGCGGACCAGGTGCGACTCGTCGCGGTCAACCTGTCGGAACAGCCCAGGCAGATTCAGGCAATGCTGGAAGCACACATGCTCGATGTCACAGTCGCCCTCGACGTCGACGGAGTGGTCGCCGAGCGTTACGAAGCATCGGCCATTCCCCAGACGGTGATCATCGATCGCGAAGGAAAGATCGTGCGACTCTTCGTGGGCGGCAGCAATGACCTGGGCGACCAGATCAAGTCCGCCATCACCCAATTGCTGGGTGGCAACTGAACCGCCGCAGGCGAGCGGGGTCGCGTAAGCCCCTCTACCCTCCGTCCCGTTCATCACGCCCCGCACAGCACCTTCAGGAATTCCTGCACCAAGCCCGTTTTGTCGTTCCACGTGCGGGCACTCTCCAGATTGCCATCCACAACGCACGGCTCATTCACATTGCCACCTCCAAACTGGTTGATGTTCAGAGCGCACTTCGCGACGATCGTGATGCGACGCCCCTTGCGCACCCCCGCGGCGGCGGCGATTTCAACGCCATGGCACACGACCGCCACGGACTTACCGGTTTCACAACAGTGCCGGGTGATCCGAATCAAATCCTGGTTTTACCGCAGATATTCGGCCGCCCGGCCTCCACTGAGATTCGATACCCAGTTTGCTGCAGGGCCCCATTCCATTCCCTGATCAGCCCGAGCGAGCGATGTCGATGCATCGCAGAGACACATTTGGGAAGCCAGGAGAAGCACCACAGTGGGTGTGGTCACCGTTTGATCCTCTGTTCGGGTTGTTGTTGGTCACCGAACCTGGTTTCCATCCGTCTCGCTGCTTCTGCCATCGAACCGGCGCGCTCGGCGCTGGAGGGGGCCGAGTGAGCTATGACCCTGGAAAGGTCTCCCTCAGCCCGCCGTCTGCTGCATTGCTTGGTTAGGCCGCTGGTCTTTCATTTGGAATCCCTCATCTCTGTCTTGGGCAGCGAGTCCCGAAATGTCGCATCAAGCTCTGTTGGCTCGCCGGAGATGACATGATCTGACCACGTCCTGCTGGCCGTGGACATAAAACTTCGCTTGATCTCAGCCCGTCCGTTGCGGCGACCGAGGTACCTAACGCTGTACATGGACTGGGGCATCCCAATCTCAGCATACTGCTTCTTGAACTCGGAGCGCTGGACGCACTCAGGAGCAGAGCAGCCGCAGAAGAGCAGAGCGAGGAGAAGTGGTGTGAGTGGTTTCATGACGTGAGAGGCGATCTGACGATGAAGCGCACCTGGCCGGAGCGCCTCGGCGAGCGATGAAGTCCCAGACAGCAACACGGCGGGCCGGGTCAGGTGGAGCCCCTGGTGCGGCGTGCCCGAGATGACTTGCCCGGACCGGGCTTCTATGTCTCGAAGCCGTTCGGCCCGATCACGTTGAACCCACCGTCTTTGGTGGCGCAGAAATCATCAGAAACGTTGCGTGGCAGGTACACACAAAGGGATTCTCCGTCGCTCGGCAAAAGTGTGGAGAATCTGGCGGATGGTGCATCCGACTTGAAACTTCCACACCCCATCTCGGCCCAGAGGACACGTCACTCGGACTTCGCCTTTCGAACGCAGTAGAGGTCATCGACTCCACGGAGAAAGAGGTCGCCGCCCGCTACGGATGGCGATGCCCAGAAGTTGTCGTCGAGCTTACCGGAGCCGATCACCTCGAAAGCAGGCCCGGCTTTGATAATCGCCGCAGTCCCGGACTCGTCCAACAAGAGCACATGGTCCCCGGTTGCGACCGGGCAGGCGATCAGTCTATTCATCTTCGGCACGCGTTCGTTGTATTGCTGCTTCCCGGTCTTCGCGTCATAGCACGCGAACGTTCCCTTGCCGGGGACGTACAGGTATCCGTTTTGGGCCAGCGGAGAGCTCCAGCCGGCGCCTCCCGTGTTCACGCTCCAGGCCACGAACTCGCTGGGCTGCTCGCCTTTCTTCGTGGTGATGTCACCACTCGCCCCAGCCCTGACGCCGAGCAGGGGGCCGCTCGAACTCTGGCCGCCGTTGGAGAAGTAGAGGGTGTCACCGTCGACGGTCGGGGACGAAGAGAACGGCTGGAACCCGGCCATCGTCCAGAGTTCGTCCCCGGTGTCGAGGTCCAGCCCCGACACCCAACCGGGGCCACAGACTGCCAACTCGGTCCGCTTGCTGTTCGCCCACACCAAGGGCGAACTCCAGGAGGTCGCCACGCCCTTGTCCCCCGACTGGAACCGCCACGCCTCCTTGCCAGTCTTGCGGTCGAGGGCGACGACGAATGCCGATTCCTGACTGAAGCTGGTGACGAACACTTTCCCCCCGCCTAGAGTGGGCGACGACCCACTGCCGAAATTGGCCACCGTCGGGTACGCTCCGAGTTCCGCCTTCCACACCTCGTTGCCGGCGTGGTCGAACGCCGCAACCGTCCCCGTCGCCCCGAAATACGCGTAAACCCGCTCGGCGTCGGCGCAGGGCGTTTCAGTGGCGTAGCTGTTGCACGCGTGGACCGCGAACTTCGGCTGGCCCCTCGTCGCCGACTTCGCCCAGAGCGTCGTGCCGGTGGTGCGGTCCAGGGCGACCACCTGCCAGTCGATCTCCACATCCGGTCGCTTCTCCCGCCCGGTTTCGATGACCCCCTGGCCGAAGTTCTTGGGCTTGTTGAGCTTGTCAGAGACGGCTGCCGTGACGAACAGCTTGTCACCGACCACCACCGGTTGCGATAACCCGGTGCCGGGTAGTTTCACCTTCCAGGCGACGTTCTTGTCCGCAGACCACTCGGTCGGCAGGGCCGCCCCCTTCGTCGCTCCGGACCCGCTCAGGCCGCGGAACTGAGGCCAGTCTTCGGCAGTCACGGGACTGGAGAGACAAAGACCCAGACCCACGGCCGTGGCAAGGAACAATCGAATCATGAGGTCTCCAGCGATCCGGAAGGTGTCAGTTTTCAGGTCGATTGTGAAGCGACTGCCACGAGCCCTACCTCAGGGGCCGCCAGACCGCGCGGCCAGCCGGCGACGGAAGCGGACGAACCGCTCGGGCTGCACACGACTCAAGGAGAGTTAAATGTAGGCGTCTGAGGACAGCCAGACAAACAGCATCATCGCGGCGCGGATCGTGCAGTCCCGACGGCCAATCAGCCCCAACCCGCAACCTCAGAACCCCCGCAACCTCAGACCCCCCAACCTCAGACCCCCCAACCTCAGAACAGGAAGTTGCAGATCCGGGACTGAACGAGGCAGTTCGAGAGGGCCAGGCAGTTCGAGAGCAACTCAGGGGCAACCAACTCAGGAGGGGCCATCCTCAGAAGCCGGGGCCACCCTTTGAGAAGCCGGGGCCACCCTTTGAGAAGCCGGGGCCACCCTGGAGAAGCCGGGGCCACCCTGGAGAAGCCGGGGCCACCCTGGAGAAGCCGGGGCCACCCTGTGAGAAGCCGGGGCCACCCTTTGTTGTGACTGACCTGTCAATTTGGGTGTGGACCCGCATGAATGCCACGTCCGTGACGTCGTCGTGGCCGGCGCTACCCAGCGCATACTCGCTCAAGAGCCCGGCAATTGC
>Ga0315905_10003993_pt1 | contig 15120 bp, 12 predicted proteins | sample LakEriMetagenome_5_FD_203522 | JGI IMG/M metagenome (GOLD analysis project Ga0315905, IMG submission 203522) | Freshwater fungal communities from buoy surface, Lake Erie, Ohio, United States - Buoy 4 MA121 | ecosystem: Environmental > Aquatic > Freshwater > Lake | place: USA: Lake Erie, Ohio... | reverse complement strand
GAAATACTTCGAGAAAATTTCAATTGGTTCTTTGTAAATTGAAACAGAATTTGTTTTTTGTTAATTATAAATGAACTAAAATAATTAAATGAAAATAAAATAAATTACATTAAAAAAGGTTATTATTGTATAATTATATTAACTCAGTAATAGGTTATAAACATTTTTTCTTTATCAATGTTTGTGTATCGAATTTTTATTTTTCCCAAAGGAAAATCTATTCATCAATCTGGACCACCTTCTATTGAATTTCAGCATTTGGCACTAAAAAAAATATTTGATAAATATTTATCTAAAATCGGATTTCAACTTCAAGAGATTAAAATTAAGTATTTAGTTGGGGCAATACCAAATCTAAAAAAGTTAATAAATCCTTATAGGTGTTTTTTTTTTAGGCAATCTTCTGATTCACGGATCCTATTAAACCAATCTAGATCTCAAAGAAAAAAAAACGAAAAAATTCGACCCAGTTCTGAGAAAGGACCTAAAAAAAGTATCAATCAACCCGAATCTTTTTCTTGGTATGAAAAATATAAAATAACCGAAGTTATTTTAAGTTGGTATAGAGGTAAGGTAACTTTAACTATTTCGGTTCCATTTAAAATTTCCAACCTAACCAAATTTCAACTTTTTGTTAAATTTCAAACCAAAGGGTTTCCATACCAAATATCCATCTTTGAATTGGAAAATAATGTCCCATCACTATCAGAAACTCGGTATCACGATGTAGATTATTTACCCCTTGACTGTTTGGAAGGAAAAGAAATAATAGTTGTTATTATAGATCCTATGCTTAAAAAAGTATATCCTTTCCGATGGATGAGAAAACTTAAGGAAACTTGGATGGTAGAACTATATACAAACGCGTTAAAAACTTATTTTTTTGATATAAAACAAAATACAGGGATTTATAATTTTATATCAAGTTTTTTTCCAAATCCTTTTCATATATTCGATTTTTATACACTATTTACAATTACCATTATATGTTTGATAGGCTTTTTATGATTATAAAAAAAAGGAAAAATTTAAATAATACGAATATATTTCACCGTATTACCTTTTATGAATAAATGCTTTATTTCTTTAAAAAAGGTTCCATTTCTAAAAGTTAAAATAGAATTTTCCATAAAAATATTCAATTGAGCATCAAATTTTTTCAATTTTCCGTTGCAGGTAAAACCTTCTTTACACTCGACAAGTATAAATGTGTTATCGATTTTTCTTAAAAAATGATCTTGATAAAAAAAAAAAGATTTCATAAAAAAACAAAAAAAGAAGCCTCTTTTTTTTTAGGTTATGTTGATCGAAACGGGATCAAGAATTGATAATATTCAATTGGAACTTAATACAATAGAAATTTTTTTTTGGTTTAGACAATTTGTAATTTCAAATAAAAAAAAAAAATTGAATAAAATCTTTACCCAAAAGTTCAACATTAAAAAATTAGAAAATAAGGAGTATTTCAGAAATTTGAAATGTCTTATTCTTAAAATATTTACAAAATTTTCATTTTTTCAACCTTCGATGTTTGAAAATAAACCATGGGTCTGTTATTGGTTACTTCATTCTCTGGATTTATTTTCTATTTATTTTAAAAAAGACTATTTTGCTAAGATTCAAAACAAAGTTTTTTTATTTTTATCAAAAATTAATTTATCTAAGGTTTTCAGAAATTCTATTCCTTCTCTTTTCTACTTATATTCATCTATCCTCTATTCTATACTAATCAAAAATTTTAATTTTCAAATCCTAAATATAACATCGAAAAAATCAACTTATTGTTTTTTAAAATCCTTAACTAAAAATGTAGTTTTACCTCGAAATTCTAGATTAAGTGATTGTGACGGGAGAAATTTATTTTGTATTTTCACAATTTCTTCCCTTTATGGCATCCTGAGTTTAGATTTAGAGGACCTGTGTATTCAGAATTTTAGACACTTATCAATTACATCAGAAGGGTTTACTACGAAAAAATTTAGCGGGGTTCACGGAGCTTTAAATTATTGCTGGTTGGGATCTTTATTTTTTTTAAAAACTGATAAAAAATTAAAACTTTTTTTTGGAATTAAAAAATGGTTATTAAATAGACAACATATTTTCACCTTTGGTCTTTCAGGACGGATATCTAAAGTTCCGGATTCTTGTTACAACTTTTGGATAGGGGCTAGCCTCATTTTACTTAATATCAAAATAGGTAAAGAGTTGGGAAATAGTTATATTTTTTATAATGACAAAACCTCATCAAGTTTTTCCGATAGATCAGGTAAAATAACAGATTCCTATCATATTTGTTATTCGATCAGCAGTCTTGCATTATTAAATTTTTTATCAATGAGCCTAGATTTAAACAGGACGAAAAATTTTGATCCAAAAAATAAATATAATAAATTATGCTATTTAGGAAAATTAAATCCCATTTTTAATCTAAGAGAAACTAAAATTTTATATTTTTTTTCTATTGATTAATTAGAAAAACAAATAAATATTTATTCTTAAACATATTTTTTAGATGCTTAATTACAACCACTAAATTCTTAGACATATTGTGTTACTTGTTTTTTTGGATTTGTATATAGCAAAAATATAATTAATTTTTAAAATCAAATTATTTCTTAAGATAATTAAGTAAATTCGTGAATTTTTTATTTGGGATTTAAAATGAAATGATATCTTGGAAACATTCTTGAAATCAAGAACCACATCTATTTCGTCGAGTAAATACCATTTGAAAGAAAATAAATCTTGAAATGACAAAAGTAAACACAAAGAACTTAAGGTTTTTTCACCACCAGAAATTTGAAAAAAATTCTTACTTTTTATTCTTTTATGATAGACGAGTAGTTGTATACCATCTGAAAAAAAGTCTTTCTTGTAAATTGAATCTATTTTCATTAAACCATTTTCGAAAAAAAAAAAAAGAAACTTTTGTCTTAATGTTTTGTTCAACAATTCAAGACCAATGTGAAAATCAAGAATTTTTATCAAATGTAAACTTTTACATATTAGTAAATTAATGTGATTGTTGAGAATTTTGTTCTAGAAGACCTTTTTGTTTATCGGAATATTTTTTTTTCAAAAAAAAGGAAAAAATTTTCTTCGAATAAAAGGTATTTAAATGATTTTTTGATGAAAAATAATAAATAAATAAATTTTTATTATGATCATAATTTTTATTCTGCTTTAAATCAAACATTAATCTGTGAAAAAAAATTAGGTTTTGTTGATGAAAATAGTAGTTTTTACTTTTTAAATTAATTGCTTTTCAATCCGATATCAACCTTTGCTTTAAAAAAGATTTGATTATAATTTGACATTTTAATAATTTTTAACGATTTTTTAAAATAGAATACAAACAGTTTATTTTGGATGTTCTTTTTTTTAGAATGATTAAAATTCTTTTTTTTCTCAGAGCTATTTTCAAGCTTAGTTTTTTTAAAAACAGGTTCAAGGAATTTTTTAATAAAAATAATTCCGATAAAAATATTGAAAAACTATTTAACATTTTTAATTTATTTTGAATAAAATAAAAATAACAAATAGAACCTATATTTTCATAAACATACTCAATTATTCCTATTCGTTTTTAATATTTCCCTATTGAATCCATTTTTAAAATATTATTTATTTCTCCTTGTTTAATTTCAATTATATCTTTTCCTAAGGGGGTGTTAAAAAAAATTAACTTTTTTAAAAAAAAAAATTTTGTTAATTTTCCATTTAAATAATATTTCGATTTCTATGTTCAAAATATTTTTCGGGTTATTGAAATTTCTTTTAATTCTCTAAAAAGGGTTAAAACAGATTGTTCATTAAACCTCAAAAGAACAGTGGAAGATGAAAATAAACCACCTTTTAACTTTAAGTTATATATTAAATTTCCTAATTTTTTTGATCGAAGATTTATTACTCTTTTTCCAAAAGTAAATATAAATGCTTCTAAAAAGTTCGATTTATCGCTTCAATTAGGTCCAATTATGGCGTTTATTTTTGGGTGGAAAGGCCCAAAATTTACCGAACCAAAAAAAGATTTAAAGTTCTTTGTTTTCAGATTTTTTTTGAAAATATTATTATCTATAAGCATATTTTGGGTTAAATTATGATTAGAATATAAATCTATTTATTTATTTTAAGTTTTCTTATGTTTTTTAAAATTTTTTCCCTTAAAAAAAGTAAATTTTTTTTAGAGTTTTTATCTGAAATCTTAGAAATTTTAAAGTTTAATCGAAAAAAACCTCGGTACCTGTACCAATAAAAATTGAAAGGAATTTTCGGTGATAATTTTTTATTTAAAAGCAAAGAAGTTTCATAGACCCAGCACCTCGAAACGTGTGAAATGTTATAACCTCCTCCTCCGAGCACTAATAATGGAATTTTAGTGTTTTTTAAAAATTCAATACAAGTTCCATGTCCTTTGATGGAAAGATTAAATTTCCCCAAAGGATCTTTTGATAAAGAATCAGCTCCTGATTGAAAAACAATTATTTCTGGATTAAATCGAATCATTATTTCTTGAACTATTGGTTTAAATAAATCTTCAAATGAAAAATCCTTCAACCCTGGTTTTAAAGGAAGATTAAATGAAAAATTTTTCCCCGACCCACATCCATTGTTTGACTGGCACCCTGTTTCTGGGAAAAAAAATTTTTTATAATTATGAAATGAAAGACATATTACTCTTTTTGAAAGATAAAAAGCCTCTTCCACCCCATCACCATGATGAGCATCTATGTCAATATAAAGAATTTTTTTAAATGTTTTCAAAAGCTCTAAAATTGATATTATAATGTCATTAACGTAACAAAATCCGGAGGAACCAACACTTTTTGCGTGATGAAAACCTCCCGACCAATTAATTGCTATTTCGGTATTTTTTTGAGATAATTCTAAGGCTGCTGTTAGACTTGCCTTCGTATATAAATTAACAAATTCAGTTAAACCCGAGAAAATAGGACAATCTTCACCATTATACATAGGGAAAAAATTTTCAATTTCATGAAAATTCTTTTTATTGTTTTTTCTAAATAAATCAAACATGTGTTTTTCATTGTGAAAATTTTCTATTTCTTCAAAAGAAATGTTTTTTCCTTTTTTTATGTTTAACCAATTATCTAACCCATATGCCTTAATAAGATCATTTACCATATTAATTCTAATAGGTTTCATGGGATGTCCAAAAGAAAAAATAAAACTTCCAATTTTTGGCTCCAAAAAATAATTTACTTTCATTTTCTTTAAATTTAAGATGATAATTTGAAAATTACGAAAAGGTTATTAGTTTCAGTGACCCCTGAAAATAGCTTGGGGAAAAAAATTACAAATATTTATATTTAAATTTATTCGTAAATTTTATTGGTTGAAACTAAAAAATATATTCTAGATCAAAAATTATTTCTATTATTAAATGTTTTGGAAAATTCATTAACTTTTTTAATATTATCTCTTAAATTTCGATTAAATTTTCACCTGGTAACACAATTTAAAAAAAATTTAATTAACTGGTAATATTTTTTTCTATTTTTTAGTTACTAGATTATCATTGTAATTTCTGAATTGCATTGGACATGTAACTCCTTTTAGGAATTTCAATTTAGGAATACCTTTTTTTTAATATAAATTTGTAGAAATTATAAAATGAAAAAATTTAGATTAAATTTTCCTAACCAAGTCCTTTTAATTTTTTCCAGAAGTGGTCTTATGTGTAATATTAGTTCAAATTGGAAATTAATAATAAATTGTGGAATTTTCTTTTTTTTAAAAATTAAGTCATATTGAATAATTTATTATACAAAAACATCCTTATAAAATTCTTCTTTTTTAATTTTTCAAATTTTGTTAAAATTATAAAAATACAATCTGTCTTAAATTTATAGTAATATGGAGAAAATTAACAAACAAAGCCATCTATTTGAATTTTATGGAATAGAATGCGACCATTGTGTAGATATGGAACCTCTCATGGATCAAATTGAAAAAGATTCAGGACTTCCAATCAGGAGATTTGAAGTTTGGTATAATGATGAAAATCTCAGACTTTTACAAAAATTAGATAAAGGTGGATCATGTGGAGGAGTACCTTTTTTTTACAACAAAAAAACAAGGTCTTGGATATGCGGTGCAACAACTTATCCCAATTTAAAGGCTTGGGCACTAGGAAAGCCTCATGAAAGATTTTTACCTCCCCCAAAAGACGACACCGAGTATATTCAGGGAGTACGAGGTTGGTTTGAAAGGTTAAGAGAAGAAGGGATTAAAAGAATGCAACAAAGAACCGAAACTCAAAATTCCACAAAGAATTAAAAAAACTCTAGATCCAAACCGTACATGTAAATGAATTTAGAATAATTTTTAATTTTGAAAAGAAACATGCCAATCTTTTAAAACATATAGAATTGGTTTAAATTCATTAAAAACTTTTTTTTTTAAAAATTTTTCAGAATTCACTAAAAGAAAATTTGCCGTTTTTTAAATTCAATTTAGGTTTTATATTCATGGATTGTAACTCCTGAAATAATAACTTGCAAGCATATGGAAGTTTTAGTCGAATGTTTTGGTTCGTGATTTCTTCAGTAGCCATAAAACCAGTGTGAAAATCAAAATTAGCGATAAAAACATCTGAAGATATCATTAATCTTTCTGTTAAAAGCTCTGAGCACCCGAAACCAATAACACAATCTCTTTCCATTTCTCCAAAACGAAGGCCACCTCCTTTACTTCTCCCCTCTGTCGGTTGTCTTGTTAAACAAGACCTACTTCCTCTAGATCTAGCATGAATTTTATCTTTAACCATATGTTTTAGTCTTTGGTAATAAACTGGTCCGCAAAATATTTCTTGTCTTAAAGGTTTTCCTGTAAGTCCACAAATTAAAAATTCTTTTCCATTTGAAGAAAATCCAATATTTTTTAAAATCTTTTTAAAATCCATAATATCTTTTCCGATAAAAGCAGTCCCGTTAAAAAAATTACCCCTAAATAAACAGTTTTTTCCACTTATAATTTCAATCAATTTTCCAATTGTCATTCTACTTGGAAAACCATGTGGATTCATAATTAGATCGGGAATCAATCCATTACTAGAAAAAGGGAGATTTTCTTGGGGACAAATTAAGCCACATACTCCTTTTTGACCGTGTCTAGAAGAAAATTTATCTCCAATTTCTGGTTTTCGTACTTGTCTTAAAATCAATTTAATAAAATGAATTCCATTTACATCATTAGTATAAATTGCGTTTTTTATCATCCAATTTTTTCTAATTTTATTTGGTGTTATTGTTTTTTTCTGATTTTCCAAATTTGAAAAATTTAATTTGCTAAAATTTGGGCAATTAGGAAAAATTTCATTTTTGTTAAAGTCATTCGATTTTAAAACCTTTTCTCCAAAAATTTTATTTATTTCTTCTAAATATCCCGTGTTTTTGGATAGATTAACTCCTTTGCATAAAATTTTATGCTTTCTCAATAAAATCGTTCTTGAAAATCCTCTTAAGATACTTTCTTTATTCAAGATTATCGAATCTTCTAAATCATAACCGCTATAAGACATGATGCAAACATAACTATTGGTACCTGTGGGTAATTTATCGACTCCAAGAAGGTTTAAAGTTTTTGTTTTAACTAAAGATTTTTGAGGATAACTTAAAATAGATAGAATCGTATCTGTTCTGTCGTTTTGATTAAGTGAAACTACTCCAGCGGCTTGTTTCCCCATTGAACATTGATAAGTATTTCTCGGGGATTGATTATGATTACACAGAGGAATAGTGGATGCAGAAACCCCTAAAATAATAAGCGGAGAAAGTTCAATATGAGTTGTTTCGAGGTTTATTTTATTTTTTGTAGAAGCAATAAAAGCATTGTTTTCTTCATTGGTATCTAAAAATTCCATACAACCGTCTCTAATAAAATCTTTCCAAAAAAATCTTACTTTTTTTTTAGATATAATTTCTTTTTCTTTTAATTTTGTTTTTCCGTACTTAACTATTATTAAAGGCCTACAAATTCTTCCTGAATCACTAGTGATAGTGACACTTTTTAAAATACTGTCCCAAAAAATAGAAATATATTTTCCAAGTAAACCAACCCTTCTTAAAGATCTTATAGAGTATAGCAATTTCGGAGGAAAAGAATGAAAACCAATAAATTCACCATCAATAAACACGGTTGATGTTTTTTCAAAGCTGAATAATAGTTCGGGGTGAAAAGAAATTTTTGAATCAACCCCTAAATTTTGAGCCAACCATTTTAAAAATCTCGAGTTTTCTTTGGTAGAGATATGAGCTAAAAGAGTCAAACTTTTAACTAAACCACAAGATTCTCCTTCAGGGGTATCAGATGGGCAAATTAATCCCCACTGGGAAGAATTCAAAGCTCTCGGCCCACTACCTTTTATTCTCTTTTGACTACTTGAGACGATTTTAGTAAGGTTACTTAAACAACTCAATTGATTAGCTCTAGAAATTATTTGAGAAATACCACTTCTTTGGAGTCTGTATTTTTTAATTGACCAATTTCCTGTGATGAAAGCCATTTCAATACCATTTGAAATAATGTCAGTTTTAAAGATTCTATCCAAATCGAAAAAATTTTCTTTTCTTCTTCTTTCGATTGCTAAAATTAATTGTTTTTTAAACTCTTTGTTAGCTCTATTGAATAGGTCGTCGAACAAAATACCCAACAAATCTCCTACTAATTCTACTCTTTTATTACCATAATAATCTTTAGTATTTGTATAATCTGATCTATTGATTCCTATGAAAATCCTTCTAACCATGATTGATAACCAAATAGCTTTATCATAATTAAAAATTGAATTAAAACCTTTTTTTTCATCTTTAATCAGGATGTTTTCATCAATAAGCTTAATTATAATTTCATTAGTTTTTATAGAATATTTTTGAATTGATTGTTTGTTAATTTAATTTTTTTTTTTTAAAAATTTTTCATCAACACGTTTTGATAAATAAAAAACTGCTTGGTTCTTGGTTACTATATTATTTAATTTATTTTCTCGTAGACTGGGTTTAAGCAAGTTTTCATATTCTTTACCAATCAAATCTCTTATATCCTCGTTTTTTCCAAAACCAAAGTACCTAAACAAAATAATAATGGGAATATCTTCGAGGAAAATTTTATGCCGAAAAAAAAGTTTTCTGTTTTTTAATAAAATCGAATTTTTTAGTTTCAAAGAATTTATTTTAGTGGTAGTAGTTACACAGGGATTCCCTTGAAAATCATGTTCAATAAATATTCGGTTTAATGTCAATTGTTCTTGTAATAGAATTATTTTTTCAGCCCCCTTAATAATAAAATAGCCTCCAGGATCAATAGAACATTCTTTTATAGATTTTAAAAAAGAACCATTTTTTCTTGATAAGAGACAATTCTTACTCTGTAACATTAGAGGTATTCTACAAAGACTAAAATTATTCAAAAAAAGAATTTTTCCAGAGTATTTTAATTTTAGATTTACAAAAATTTGACTCGAATATGTTATATCTCTTTGTCGACATTCAAATGGGGTAACAGAATATTCAAAATCTTTTCTTAGAACTACGGCATTATTAATTTTTATTGAACTATAAACAATTTTATATATACTATTAGGAAAAAAAAATGAAGCTTCTTTGGTATTCAGTATTTTTTTTAAATCTGACTTTAAAAAAGAGTCAAATGATTCAATTTGTTGCCATATAATTCCTTTAGAAAATAAAAAAGAATATAATAAATTTTTCATTATTTGATAGCGGTATTGGCTCAGTTGGTAGGAATTCCAAAAGCGTAGGTCTCATATAAAAAGAGAGATCCTAAGGTCGTGAGTTCGAGAATTTAACTATATCTCATGTACCGCAATTTATCACGTTTATATATTTTACAATAAATTTTTTCAACCTCTTATTTCAAAATCTCTTGCATAAACTAAGAGATAATTTTTCGGTAATTATTTGTACCGCTTTGTTAAATGACAAAGGAATACCGTTTTCATTAAAATTTTTTCTTATGAATTTTTTACACAAAGATCTCCATTTATTATATGTTTTATGTGAAGGAATTCCAATGAGTATATTATCCCATTTGATTTCACTTTCATCGGTAATTTGAGGTGAAGAAATTGATTTAAGCAAGTTTAAACTATCAGCAAATGTCAATTTAAGTTTAGATCCTGGGCTAAAAAATCTAGACCATTCGTTTCTACATTGTAAATAACTTCTTGTTCCAATTTTATCAGCTAATAATGTCCACTTTGTTTTTTTTTCGACACCATGTTCTTGTATTGTTTCATGATTAGTCTGGAAAGTAATCAGTTGAATCAATTTACATCTTTCTTCTTGATTCCATCTTCCTTTTTTCCGTTTATCGCCGTTTTTTAAAGCGTCTCTCCATTTATCATAGCAAGCTCCTGGTAATCTATTTAAAATATTTCCAATTTTTGTCCAACTTCTTCCATAAATTTTAACCAGTTCATTGAGCATGGTTAAATCATCTGAACTCCATTTTCCTTTGTAATTTTTAGTAGAAAGTCGTCTTCGAGCGTGATCATAAATCGATTCGACTGATCTAGAAGGAATATGGAGCGCAACTTTTCCCCAAAAATTTTTTGGTAACCTTTTTCGTTCCAAAGAAAAAGTTTTTTTTCCATTCTCGATTTTAAAAAAAATTCCCTCTTCCTTTAGAACAAATTTTAATGCTGATTCCACCAATAAAGTTTCAGATCTACTGAAAGGACCTTTTTTATATTCCATTCTATTTAGGAACTTCTTTTTATGGAACAAATCATTATTATTATTCTTTAATCTTTCTTCCTTTTTATTTAACATACTTGCTTGTCAAAAATCTCAAATCCAATTAAAGTATTTAAATACCGATATTAAAATTAGAATAACCACTGAAAAATTGATCGATTCTTGAGTAAATGTCAAGCTTCTCACCTTTTGTCATTTCTTGATGTTTTATAGTTTCTGGATTAAATGTATTGCGATTTTTTTCAATTTCACTTATTTGTTTAATACTCAAAAAAATCTTATAATCTTTTTTTGATCCAACCAATTTTCTTAAAATTAAATTATTGGATAATTCTATCACATTTTCTATTAAATTAGGGGAGTAAAATTGATTTAAAGGGACCTTTCGCCAATAATATAAAATTTTATTAAATTTATCTAAATAAAGTGGTTTAGTTTGAACATTTAAAATAAGTCTACTATAATAATTTTTTATATATATTTTGTTTATTATTCCACTCGAAAGTCCAAAAAAAATAGATTTTAACCCCAGGTCGCAGCTAATTTTATATTTTTCTATGATTTTCAAATTTAAATCAAATGCTAAGCATTCTATGAAAATATTTCTCGTATTTTTTATTTGTTTAAATGTATCAGAATTATTTAAAATTTCTAATATCTCTGAAAGAATTGTATTTGACGAAAAAATACAAATTATTCCATTTGGGGAACATTCAGAAATTTGAGTTAAAAGAGAAATTATCTTTTTTAATAAAAAAGAATTTTTTTGAAAAAATTTATCGGAATTTGAAGAGAAGATATTTTCATTAAATAATAATTTTTGATTGGAAATACAAGATTTTTTAAAAATAGGTTTCAAATTTCCAAAATAAATATTATTTTGGTCAAGAATAGATAAATTTGAAAATAAAAAAGAATTTTGAGTCGTTAAAAATAAAAAACTCAAAGTGTTTTCAAAAATTAGTCGAGTAAAAACTGGTAATTCGAAACAACAAAGAAACAAAAAAGACTCTATTTTTAGGTTCTTTACGGTTGTATTTTTAATTCCAATTACTCTAATATTCTCATTGTTTGAATCGAGTAATATACCAAGTTTTTTAAAAAACCACATTAAATATTTTAAGCCATTCAAATATCTATAATTTAGAATGCGCGCCTTAAAACTCATTGTTAACAAATATTCATTAGCGTGAATCAAAAATTCTGAATTAAATTGATATTCTTTAAGTCGATTAGAAAGACTACTAAAAAATTGATCAATAGAAACATCTACGTTTGGTTTACCTCTTAGTATTATATGAAGCCAATCAATAATTTTTTTTAAAATGGCAAAAAAATTTGCAGAATTTCCTAGATTTAAATTTTTATAGGGATTAAAAGTAAGATATTTCAAAAAAAATGGTTCATCATTCTCGAAAAAGAAGGTTTTGTTTTGGCCTAAATTGATTAATTTTTTTTTGACACATTTTTTTTTTGAATGCAATATTTTAATCGAAGAGGTGGACAAAAAAAATTTTTTCAAATAAAGCAAACCTCTAATCGAATCAATTAATATTGAGGAATTTAACTGTGACACAGATAATTTAGTAAAAATGGTGTCTATATTTTTTCCGTTATCAAAGATTAGAAAAGAGGTTTTGAGAATCTTCTTCATATCCTTTTTGAAAATTCCTGGAGAAAAGAACTGTTCAAAATTCAAAAAATTTACATGTGATTCAAAAAATATTTCTCGGGATAAAAAAAATGGACAAATTTGTTTAAGAAAAGCTTCTTTCCTAATATTTTTGGTAGTCCACAAACCAGGTCTTTTTTTGAATTTTTTTTTTAAAAAATTTTCATAATAACCACATATTTGGTGACCCCATGAAATTTTTTTTACTTTCGAATTAGTTCTAAAAGTTGATTTCTTTTTGTAATTTTCAGGTAATATTAAACTTAAGCAAAAATCCTCTATTTCCTCTTTTTTCAATTCATCCTTAAAATTTGAATTTATACATAATCTAGCTTTTTCAATGTAAGATGATGCCAAGAAGTTTAATTTTGTGTTTGAAAGGTGATTTTTATCTTTTTTTGTCGAAGAATTTTTAAATTTTAAGAAAATTCTTTCAGTTTCGGGAATCATTTCTGTCACGTAGAGCAAACGTACCCTGTAATCGTAATCGAATTTATATGATATGAAAAAACTTAAAACAGCTGGAGGCAAATCTATTCCAGGTGGTATACCTATAATACCATTACCTTTTTCTTTCCATAGTTTTTGTAAAATAAATATTATTTGAATTTGCTCAGGATATATTTCTTCAAAAGGATAACGAATAATAACCGAACCAAGATTTATAATCATTATTATGGAGAAGGTGGGATTTAAAACAGATTCGAACCCACGACTTTTTGCTTGCAAAGCAAACACGCTACCCCTGCGTTACATCCCCTTATGTTCTTTAAGGTAATATTATATCAAAACATTTTTGTTCCTTGTCGACATTTTGGAGGGGCCTTAGAAACACAAATTCTATCAAACGTAATCGCAATGACAGAGGGAAAAAAAGTTAGTCCATTTGGAACTGTTATCATTATTATGTCTTTTTTTCCTTTTACTTCACTTGGTAAAATTTTACCCGGATCCTCATCTGCTTTATTCCGAGTAAGTTACAATGCTTTAACTTTTCGAGCTATGAAAGGAGAAGTTATAGATATTTTAGTTACTCATACAACAAAATTTGGATTTTTTGGGGAAGCAGGAATACTTGAAGTATTTATATCCCGAAAATTAATTCCATCCGATTATGTTTATGATCAAATTAAAAACCATTTTTATAATCAAAGTCTTGAAACTAACATTTTTAAAGGTTCTAAGACCACGATTCGTATTTTGGGTGTTAGACAAACTCAAGGAATCGGAATGAAAACTGAAACCGATGTCATTCAAGCAATTGGAACAATGAAAGTGTAATTTAATTTAATCAAAAATAAAGATCTTATTATTTTTATTTTTTTTCATCATTCAAGTACTTTTTTTTTTCTTTTTGAGAATTTATTTATAGTAAAAATTTTAATTTTTTAGATTTGGAGGCTCCGATTTAAAAATATTTTGGTGATCATATGAATAAAAATTTAAATTTCAGAAAAAAAAATGTATAAATATTTTTTATTTATTTACCAAGTGCTCAATATTGAACTTTTCCTCCACATAGAAATAAATGCGTCTTCTTTAGTATAATTTGAATTAGCGATACAAAGGGAACCAGAGTTCAGGTTCCAAAAATGAATAGTCGAAAAAGGTGGCTCTTTAAATATAAAAAATTCTAAAGATTTTATAAAGTTATCAAAGAATAAATTTTTTTCTTGACTAAAATTTATCATTTGCAAATTTTTTTGAAGTTTTAATGATTTTTCAGTAAAAACATTCTTTATAGGTGAGAACAATTTAATTTTATTAAGTCCCCATTCTCTTGAACTATTGAACTGAACTAAAGATCCTTTGATTTTCAAGAAAAAAGACCAAATATAGTTTATTTTTATTGATGAATTTTTAAAAGGAGGAAATTTTTTTAGTTTTTTCCTTTTTTTTATAAGATTGACTAATAAAGAACTATGAATTAATTTATTCATTTTCCATTTTTTACCTGCGATGTAAAATTTATTCCGATCCCTTTTTGTGAAAATCATTGAAATGAAGCTGTTTTTTAAATATCAAGAAGGATCGAATAACCATTATTAAATAGAAACTTATTATATATAAATAAGTTAATTAAATATTAAGTTAACAAGCTTACTCTCAATCTAGCTAACAATATAAATCGATTTAAAAAAAAATTAATACAAGTTTAAGATATACTGATCAAAAAAATTACCAATATATTATCATATGATTTAATTAAACAACAAAACAGAATCCAAAATATTGATCGGGGATCAATATAAATTAAAAGTGATTTTGAAATAGAAAATATAATATAGTATTAAAAATAGGAATATTTAATAGGTTTAATACAGATACTTACCCATATAAAATTTAAAGATTATTCTTTATAAATAGCATCCGAACCAAGTTATTTCGAAGATGGTAAAACCATAATTTTTACAAGGTATTTGGATTTTAATGTCTTTTTATTCCTAATCTATGGCATATTATCTTTTTTTCAGATAATTTAAAACCAATTGAGAATTATTTTATTTTTTAGGGAAGTTCAAAATCCCATAGACGAATATTGACAGAATAAAAAGAAAGAAAGAAAAGATCTAAATTTAATAGCAAAGTTTTTTGGAATAAAATGAGGTGATGGCGCAACGGTAGCGCAGTGGACTCCAGGTACATAGAAAATCCAAAGGTTATCGGTTCAAATCCGGTTCACCTCAATATCAGAATAAAAACATTTGA
>Ga0315905_10003992_pt1 | contig 15121 bp, 3 predicted proteins | sample LakEriMetagenome_5_FD_203522 | JGI IMG/M metagenome (GOLD analysis project Ga0315905, IMG submission 203522) | Freshwater fungal communities from buoy surface, Lake Erie, Ohio, United States - Buoy 4 MA121 | ecosystem: Environmental > Aquatic > Freshwater > Lake | place: USA: Lake Erie, Ohio... | reverse complement strand
GGCGCCCCGCGCCGCGGCCGCGCCCCGGCCGGGGGCGGGGGGGCCGCGGGGGCGGGGGGGGGGGGGCGGGGCGCGCCGCGGGGCCCCGGCCGCCCCCCCCCCGGGGGGCGCAAGCGCGAGGGACGACGGCACGGGCGGCACAGCGGCGCAATCTCGTTCTCCGCCGATCCGAGGCCGATCCGGGCCCGCATTTTTTTTCGCGTGCCAGCGTCGCGACAGGCCCCGCCGCTCCAGCCATCGTTTTGTGGCCGCTCAAAACCAACCCTCCTCCTCCGCCCCAAAAACACGACGATCCAAAAAAAAAAAAAAACACGCCACGCCGACAGCCGCGTCGCCAACGTCTACTTCACCCTGGTCGCGGGCCTCTCCCTCACCCCTTACAGCCCCGTGCGCCCCTGGACCACCTTCCTCCCCCTCATCCTCGTCCTGGGCGTCGCCATGGGAAAGGAGGCCGTCGAGGACTGGCGCCGCCGCAGGCAGGACGTCGAGGTCAACGCGCGCGCGGTGGAGGTGCTCGACGCGCCCAACGGCCGCTGGGAGACGCGGCGGTGGGCCGACGTGCGCGCGGGCGACGTCATCGTCATCCGCAAGGACGAGTTCTTCCCCGCGGACGTCCTCTTTCTGGCCGCGCCCGACAGCGCCGAGGGCATCTGCTACGTCGAGACGATGAACCTCGACGGCGAGACCAACCTCAAGATCAAGAAGGCGCTCGAGCCGACCAAGCGGCTGACGCCCGACGACATGGCGCGCGGGGGCGCGCTGCAGGCGACGGTGCGGTGCGAGCCGCCCAACTCGCGGCTGTACCAGTTCGTGGGCAACCTGGAGCTCGGGCCGTGGCAGCACCACCACGGCGGCGCGGCGGCGGCGGGGGGGGGGGGCGGGCACCAGCACGCGCAGCAGCAGCAGCAGCCGGCGGCGGCGACGAGCGGCGTTGGCGCGCTGCCGCCGCCGCCGCCGCCGCCGTCCGGCGGCGACAGCAGCCCCCCGCCGCCCGTCGGCACGCACGCGCGGCGCGGCAGCGGCGGCTCCACCAGCACGCTCGGCGCCAGCCCCCGCGGCGGCGCCGGCGGCGGCAGTGGCGGCAGCTTCTTCAACCGCCGCCCCTCGACCCTCCGCCACGGCAGCGGCGCCTGGGGGGCCGGCGGCGCGGCCGGCGGCCCCGGCCACCCGCCCCCCAACCCGGTCATGCCCATCCCCCCGGCCTCCCTGCTCCTTCGCGGCTGCTCCCTGCGCAACACCCCGCGCGTCATCGGCGCCGTGGTCTACGCCGGCCACGACACCAAAATCTTCATGAACGCGACCCCGCCCCCCAGCAAGCGCTCGCGCGTCGAGCGCACGGTCGACCGCATCATCCTGTTCATGTTCACGCTTCTGTTCGCGATGTGCGTGAGCGGGTGCCTGTACTACGCGTGGTGGATGCGCACGCGCGCGCCCCAGCATTGGTACCTGATCGGCGCGCCGCGCCCCGCCTCGGCCGCGGCCCCCGTCGCGCCCGCCGGGGCCGACGCCGACACCCAGGGCCCCGGGGGCGACGAGTTCGTCTCGCGCTCGCCCGCCGTCCTCGCGCTCACCAACTTCATCACGGCCTTCATCCTCTACGGCTACCTCATCCCCATCAGCCTCTACGTCTCGATCGAGATGGTCAAGATCGTCCAGAGCACGGTCTTCATCGCGGGCGACCGGGACATGTACGACCCGCTCTCCGACACGCCCGCGGCCGCGCGAACGAGCAACCTGAACGAGGAGCTCGGGATGGTGACGACCGTGCTGTCGGACAAGACGGGGACGCTGACGCGCAACGTGATGGAGTTCTTCAAGTGCAGCGTGGGCGGGGTGAGCTACGGCGAGGGCGTGACGGAGATCGAGCGGGCCAACGCCGAGCGCAAGCTGGGCCTGCAGGGGCCGCCGCCGCTCGAGGTGGTGACGTCTGCTTCTTTGGGGGACGGCGGCGGCGGTCTCAGCGGCGGCAGCGGCGGCACGCTCGCGTCGACGGGCGGCACGGCGGCGGCGGCGACAGCAACAGCAGCAGCAGCGGCGGCAGCAGGACGAAAAAAGGGCGGCGGCGGCGGCGGCGGCGGCAGCAGCGGGCGCGTGGTGCCGACGCCGCCGTCGCCCGAGGACGAGGCGGCAGCGGCGACGGCAGCAGCAGCAGCAGCAGCAGCTGGCGGCAGCCCGCCGCCGCCGCCCGCCGCCGGCGCCAGCCCCGGCAGCAGCCCCCCGCCGCCCCTCAGCGGCGGCAGCTCCCCCGCGCCGCCGCCCAGCGGCGGCTCGCAGCAGCAGCAGCGGCAGCAGCAGCGCGGCGTCCTCGGCGCCGGCCCCGCCGCCCCCCCGCCCTCCTCCGCGCCGCGCCACCGCGAGCGCTACTTCAACTTCCACGACGACCGCCTCATGCACGGCGCCTGGGCGCGCCAGCCCGACGCCCACATCGCGCGCGAGTTCTTCCGCCTGCTTGCCGTCTGCCACACGGTCATCCCCGACGGCGACCCGGACGCGCCCGCCGGCAGCCCCGGGGCCGTGCGGTACGAGGCCGAGTCCCCGGACGAGGCCGCGCTGGTCGTGGCCGCGCGCGTGTTCGGCTTCTTCTGCGCGCGGCGCACGGGCACGACCGTCGTCGTGCGCGAGCCGGCGGTCACGCTGCCGCCGCTGCCCGAGGAGAACGGAGGCGACGGCGCTCGCGGCGCCGTCGCCGCCCCGGCCGCCGCCGCCGCCGCCGCCAACCCCCTCGGCGGCGACAACATCAACAACAACATCGTCGAGGCCGAGTACGAGGTCCTCAACATCCTCGAGTTCACCTCGGCCCGCAAGCGCATGAGCGTCGTCGTGCGCGACGCCGACGGCCGCCTCGTGCTCTACACCAAGGGCGCCGACTCGACCGTCTACGACCGCCTGGCGCGCGGCCACGCGACCAACGAGCGCCTGCGGGCGCCGACGCTCGCCCACCTCGAGGCCTACGGCAGCGCCGGCCTGCGCACCCTGTGCCTCGCGTACCGCGAGCTCGACGAGGCCGAGTACGACGCGTGGCAGGAGCGCTACATCGAGGCCAAGACGTCCCTGCGCGACCGCGACGCGCGCGTCGAGGACGCGTGCGAGGCGCTCGAGCGCGGGCTCGTGCTGCTGGGCTGCACGGCCATCGAGGACAAGCTGCAGGAGGGCGTGCCGCGGACGATCACGCAGCTCGCGCGCGCGGGCGTGGCCCTCTGGGTGCTCACGGGGGACAAGCTCGAGACGGCCGTCAACATCGGCTACGCGTGCAGCCTCATCCGCGAGGACATGGCGCAGTTCTGCGTGCGGGGCTCGAGCGACGCGGTCGACGCGCTCGAGGCCGCGCACCAGCCCGAGGCGGCGCTCGAGGCGGCGCGCCTCCTCGTGGCGGGGCAGCTCGAGGCGGCGGCCCGGGCGATCGCGGCCGACGACGCGGCGGCGCTGGCGGGCGTCGCGCTGTCGGCCGGGGGCACGCGGGGCGGCGGCGGCTTTGGCAACGGCGGCGGCGGCGGCGGCGGCGGCGGCAGCGGCGGCGGCGCGGGCAGCGGCGCGAGCAGCTGCAGCGTGAGCCGCGCGGCGTCGGGCCGGCTGTCGTCCTCGGGCGGCGGCGGCGGCCTGGGCGGTGCAAGGAGCGGCGGCGGCGCTGCGGCGGCGGGCGACAAGCACGCCGCCGCGGTCGTCGCCGCGGCCGACAGCACGCCCTCGTCCGTCGAGCCGTCGCGCGGCCTCGCGGCTGCGGCCAAGGCGCCGGTCGACGGCGGCGCCGTGGCGGCGCCGTCTGCGGCGGCCGCCAAGGCCGAGGCCGCCCCGTCGTCGTCGCGCCCGCCTGCCTGGCAGCGCCTGCTCCCCTTGCGCCTCCGCCGCCTCTTCATGGGCCACGCCGCCGCCGCCTCCTTGGGCGCCGCCGCGGACTGCCCCTTTGCCGCGCTCAACGCCTCGTCCGCGCAGCAAAAGATCCTGCTGCAGCGGCAGGGCGGCGTCGGCGGCGGCGGCGGCGGCGGCGGCGGCCTGGCTGGCGTCGGCGCAAGCGGCAACGGCCTCCTCAGCGCCAGCACCGCCAGCACCGCCAACCCGCCCCCCGGCAGCGCCAACCGCCAGCAGTACGCCCTCGTCATCGACGGCAAGGCCCTCATCCACGCCCTCCAGCCCGAGATGCGCATGCACTTCCTCGCCGTCGCCGCGCGCTGCAAGGCGGTCGTCTGCTGCCGCGTCTCGCCGCTGCAAAAGGCGCAGGTCACGCAGCTCGTCAAGTCGCGCGGCGAGACGACCCTCGCGATCGGCGACGGGGCCAACGACGTCGGGATGATCCAGAAGGCGCACATCGGCGTGGGCATCAGCGGGCAGGAGGGGATGCAGGCGGCCATGGCGTCCGACTTTGCGATCGCGCAGTTTCGCTTCCTCGAGCCGCTGCTGCTCGTGCACGGGCGCTACTCGTACAAGCGCATCGCCCGCATGATCTGCTTCTTCTTCTACAAGAACCTCCTCTTCGGGCTCACGATCTTCGCGTACAACGCCCTGACGGCCTTCAGCGGGCAGCCGCTGTACAACGACGTGTACATGAGCATGTTCAACGTCGTGTTCACGGCGATCGCGCCGCTCGTGGTCGGGTGGTTTGACGCCGACCTGGACAAGCGCTACGCGCGGCGGTACCCGCAGCTGTACGCGGAGAGTTGAGTGTTCGTTCTGGTTTTTTCTCCTTCGTTTGTTGGTGCTGTCGGTGGGGGCGTGTGGAGCGCGCGCGCGCGCGCGCGCAAGGAGCGCCGCGCGCAGGCACGACGGCCTCACGCACGCGGACTACTAACACGCCATCGCCCCCCATCCGCGCCCGAACGAGGCGTCCCCCCCTCCTTCCAAAAAAAAAAAAAAACTACACACACCCACACGCACAACTTCACAGGCCAAGGCAACCTGTACTTCAGCTTCTCCGCCATCTGCGGCTGGCTCGTCGCCGCGGTCCTCCACGCCACCGTCGTCCTGCTCGCCGTCCTCGGCTGCGTCGGCGTGCTGTCGCCCGGCGGGCGCGCCGACCGCGCCGGCGGGCAGACGTGGTCGCTCTACCAGGCCGGGCTCGCCATGTTCACGGTCGTCATCGTCACGGTGCACCTCCAGCTCGCCATGGTCGTCGACCAGTGGACGTGGATGCACCACGCCAGCATGTGGGGCGCCATCGCCCTGTGGTTTGTCTTCCTGCTCGCCTTTGGCGCCTTCCCCGTGCGCTTCTCGGCCGACCTGTACGACCTCCTGCGCGGCGTGGCCGGCAACGCCCCGTCCTTCTGGCTCCTCGTCCTCGTCGTGCCGCTCATGTGCGTCGTCCCCGTGTTCTTCTTCCGCGCGGCGCGGCGGCAGCTCCGCCCGGAGCTGTACCAGGTGGTGCAGGAGGTGGCGGCGCGCGAGCGCAAGGGCGAAGACCTGTCGGTCGGGGCGGTCTCCGCGGGGCGCGCCGCGCTGCAGGAGGTGCAGCGCGCGGTGAGCCGCGCGGGGCAGCTGGTGGCGCGGGCGTCGCGCCACACGCTCTTGACGCCGTCGGCCGGGGGGCTCACGGCGGCCGAGCTGGCGGCGGTTGGGGGTGCGGCGGGCGGCGGGCCGTCGGCCGGGGCGTCGTCGCGGCAGGCGCGCCACCGCCGCCTGCGCAGCCACACGGGCTATGTGCCCGCGTACGACCCCAAGTCGCGCGTCTACGACCTCGACCGCATCTACGCCGCGGGCGGGGCGGGAGGCAGCGGCGGCGGCGGCGCCCCGCACGCGCAGACCGACTGGGGCGAGGTGGCGGGCGGCGACCGCTCGCCTGGCGGGGGCGCCGGGCGCTTTGTGCCGGCCAGCGCGCCGGGCGAGCTCGGGCGCCCCTCTTGGGGCCCCGAGTTTGCTCACGGGTCTGGCGGGGCGGCGGTCGCGGCTGCGGCGGCGGCGGTGGCGGCTTCGGGGCCGAGCGCGATGGGCGGCGGCGAAGCCGGCGGCGAGGCGGGCGACGCGGGGCAGATGGGGACCGTCGACGACAACCCGTACGCCACGACCAACCCCGTGATGGAGCACCTCGAGGAGGCGTTCGCGCGCGACCCGCGCCGGCACCGGCGCGCCGCGTCGCTCTCGCTGCTGTCGCTGCCGGCGTCGGTGGCTGGGGCGTTTGGTGGTGGTGGTGGTGGTGGCAACGGCGGCGGCGGCGGCGGCGGCGGTGCTGGCGGCGGCGGCCTGCTGCCGCGCCTGCGCTCGACGTCGGCGTCGCTGCGCGGCATCCTGCCGCCCATCCTGCGCACGCCCTCGGCGCGGTCGTCGGCGGCCTCGACGACGGTGGTCGGCGGCGGCAGCCGCGGCAGCAGCGCGCCCGGCTCGCGCGCGCTGTCGCCCGCGCAGACGCTCGGGGGAGGGGCCGGGAGGGCGGCGAGCGGCGGCTTTGCGCTGTCGCCGCGCAGCAGCAGCGGTGGGCGCACGCCCGTGGTGCTGTCGCCCGCGGGAAGCATGGGCCTGCCGCCGTCGGCCATTGGTGGTGGCGGGGGCGGGGCAGTCGACGCAGCAGCAGCGGCCGCCGCCGGCCCGCCGGGCGCGACAGCGACGCCCCCTCCGCCGGCGTTGATGGCCACGCGCCTGAGCACGCTGCCCGAGGCCGCCAGCACGGAGCTCGTGGGCGCGGGAGCGTCCGCCGCTCACGCCTCGGCGGCCGGCGGCGTGCCCTCGCGGCCGCTGCCGGGCCTGCGCGCCACGGGCAGCGAGCGGCCGAGCGCCGAGGAGGAGGAGGCGGAGGCAGAGGCGGCGCGGCGGGCGCAGCCGTGACAACGCGCGACTCGTGACCTTGTATTTTTTGGTTCCAGCGGTGACGACGACGACCCCGTGCTCTCTGACCAAGGTCTCTCTTAGTGCTCACGCGTCCCTAGCGCTTTGGGGGGTGTTTTGTGTTGACGACGACGGCTTTCGGTTTTTTTCTTGTCGCCCTCCCCGCCGCCGCCCCTCTCTCTCGCGCGCTCGCGCGCGCGCGCGCGCGCCCATGCGCTAGCGACGCCCGCGCAAACTTGCTTCCGGCGCGTCCATACCCGCGGCGCGCTCGCACTCTCTCTCGCTCACTATTGAATCGCGCACGCAGCCTCTATCGACCTGAATTGTTTTCTCGAACGGGCCTCCGTTTTTGTCGACTGCTTCGGACCGCGCGAGAGAGACAGACGCGACCCCAAACCTCCTCCTGCTCTTGCACGAAAGTCGAATCGCGGCCCCGCGCGCGCTCCCCCCCGCGCACAAACCGCCGGCCGCCCGCCCTGTGCAGGCGCGGCGCGACCCTTGTTGCAATCGGCGCGCGCGCACAAGCGGGGGAAGCTCGCACCGCAGCAGCAGCAGCAGCAGCAGCAGCAGCATCCATGCCTCCCGCCACGACGGCGACGGACCCGCCGCTGTCGCCGCGCGCGCTCCACCCGCGCGGCGACGGGCCCCACGGCCGCCCGCGCTTCACGCACGTCCTCCTCGACCTCGACGACACGCTCTACCGCCACGAGCGCGTGGGGGCCATGGTGCGCGCCAACATCGAGCGCTACGTGTCCGAGCACCTCGGCGTCCCGAGCGACGAAGCGGCCGAGCTGACGGCGCGCCTATACGTCTCGCACGGCACCACGATGGCGGGGCTCGCGCAAGAGGGGCACGCGCTCGACCCGGACCACTGGCACGAGCGCGTGCACGCCCCCCTGGCGTACGAGGAGCTGCTCGCCCGCGACGACGCGCTCGTCGCGATGCTGCGGCGCATGGCCGCCTGCAAGAAGTGCCACGTCTTCACAAACGCCGACCGGCGGCACATGGACGTCTGCCTGCGCCTGCTCGGCGTGTCGAGCGAGCAGGGCGTGGCGTGGGGCGGGGGCGGGGCGGGCGGCGAGGACGCGTTCTACTACTTCGAGCGCATGCAGCGCATCGGCGCCGAGGCGGGCCTCGTCCCCGACGCCTCCCACCCGTCCGCGGGCCACCGCGGCAAGGGGTTCCTGGCCAAGCCCGACCCGGCGGCCTTTCGCCTGGTGGCCGAGCGGGCGGGCGCCCCCTCGCCGCGCACGTGCGTGTTCGTCGACGACTCGGCGCGCAACGTCGCGTCGGCGCGGTCCGTGGGCATGTTTACGGTGCTGGTCGGGCGGCGGCGCGACGAGGTCGTGGCCGGCGCGGACCTGTGCGTGGAGACGGTGCTCGAGCTGGAGGAGGTGCTGCCGGAGCTGTTTGACGGCGGCGGCGGCGGCGGTGGGGGGGGGGCGGGCGACGACGAGTGCGGCGCCGAGCTCGCGGCGGCGGCGGTGCCGATCAAGGTGGTCGCGGGATGATGATTGAAGAAAAGAGAGAGACGTGTGTAAAGCGCGTCGGCCGAGGGCTGGACGACCTCCTCCGCTATTCTCTCCAAGGAAGGAGGCACGATCACGAGGCCTGCGTCGAGGTGGGGCTCGGGTGGCGGCGACCGGCGACCGGCGACCGTGTGCGCCTCGCGTCGCGCCGCGCCGCGGAATAAGCGACGCAGCCGGCCCCGAGATGCGCGTCCCCCTCGCTATCTAGTCTGTGACCCCCGGTCTCTCTCTCTCCGTGTCGCGTCTCCATCCCACCCCACGTTACACGACCGGCCGCCTCAAAACATACACACACGGAACCAAGAAGGGGCCGCAAACTTCCGCCAGCAGCAGCAGCATCATCGGCCAAAGTCACAGAGCCGAGAGCAGCTAGCTGCGGCCGCGATGCTGCGCCTGCGCGGCTTCGTGAGCACGCAGGACAAGGTGCGGCAGGGGCAGGCGCTGCTGCTGCTCGACGTGGGCGAACGACCACGGACGTCGCGCGCGATGAATCGATCGATGGCGGACAAGCTGATCACACGACCCCCCCCTTCCCAACCGCCCCGCCCCGCCCCGCCCTCCAACCCCCAATCAACACAGGTCAAGACCGTCGACGTGCACCCGACGCAGCCTTGGGTCGCGTTCGCCGACGAGTCCAGCTGCGTCCGCGTCTGGGACTGGGCCACGCAGCAGCCCGTGCACGACGTGCAGCTCGGCGGCGCCGACGAGGAGGGCGCGCTCGAGGCCGCCGTCGCGCGCGCGAGCGAGCGCGGCGCGGCGGCGGACGGCGGCGCGACCATCGCGGCCAACCCGTCCGCGGCCGCGCTCGCGCCCTCGCGCGTGCCCTCGGGCAAAGTGCGGCAGGTGCGCTTCCTGGACGCCGACGTGGCCTACTGGCAGGCGGCCGTCACGCACTACGTTGCGTTTGGCACGGCCGGCGGCGCGCCGCCCCGCGCGGCCGCGCTCGCCCACCGCGCCTTTGGCGCCGCGGGCGCGTCGCGCCTGCTGGCCGTCGTGTGCGAGAACAAGGTCCTGCTGCACGACCTGGCGAGCCGGCGCGGCTACGACATCCCGCGTGCGGCGCTCGACGGCAAGGCGCCGACGTGCGTGGCCTTTTTGCTGCGGGGCGGCGCGCACAGCCCCGGCGGCGGCGGAGAGTGCGGCGGCGCGCCCGCGCGCGTGCGCGTGGCCGCTGCTGCGGCGGCCGCCGCCGCGCGGTCTGCCGAGGGGGTTGGTGGTGGTGCCGGCAGCAATCCTCCTCAGCAGCAGCCGAAGCAGCAGCAGCAACAGCGACAGCAGCAGCAGCAGCAGCAGCAACAACAACCGCAGCCGCCGCCCACGGCCACCGCCTCCCCCGAGGACGCCGCGCGCGCCGCCCTGCCCGACGCGCTCATGCCGTCCCCCGTCCTCGCGATCGGGTGCGCCGACGGCTCCGTGCGCCTCGTGCACCTCGCGACCCTCCGCCCCGTGGGCAGGCTCCTGCCCGCCCAGACCAAGGGCTCCGGCAGCAGCGGCAGCCCCGTGACCGCGCTCGCGGCTCACGCCGACCCCCGCACGGGCGGCGACCTGCTCTTTGGCGGCGACGCGGCCGGCGCCGTCCACTGCTGGGACCCTTGGGCGGGGCACCCGACCGCCAACACTGCCCGACTGGGCGCCGACCGCGAGGTCGGCGCGCGCCTGGCCGTGCCGGCGCACGACAAGCCCGTCGCGGCGCTGCTGATCACGCCTGGCCCCGAGGACCCCTCCGGGGGGCCCTGCAGGCCCCGCCTCTTCACGGCGGGGCTCGACCACCGCCTCGCCGCCTACGACGCGTCGAGCATGCGCGAGGTCGCGCGCGTCAGGCTCGACAAGGGCAGCCCGGCCACGTCGCTGTCCTACTCGCACCGCTACTTTGGCCTCTCGGGCGCGCAGGGGGTGCTCGCCACGTCCAACGGCTCGCGCGTCCTCGCCGTCTCGGCCGCGCAGCCCGGCGGCAAGCCCCCGCGCGTGTGCTGCGACGTCGTCGGGATGGTGCCCGCGGGGAAGAAGGCCGCGCCCAAGGCGTACGTGATCGCCGCGTGCCCGCTCCGGCCGGAGCTCGCGGCGCTCGGGACCAACTCGGGGCTCGCCTTTCTGGCGTTTGGCAACAAGGCGGTGCCGCTGCCCGTCGGGGGGGCGCCGCTGCGCTCGCTGTCCGAGGCGTTCGAGCCCGCGCGGCCCGCCGCCGCCGGCGGCGGCGGCGGGATCGCCGGCGCCCTCGCGCAGCAGCACGAGTTCCGGGAGCGGCAGCGGCGCGCGCGGCTGCTGGCAGAGCAGCAGGAGCGGCAGAGGCGGCAAGAGGCCGGCGGCGGGGGGGCCGGGGGAGGGGGAGGGGGGGTGGGCGGGCTCGCGGCGGTCGCCGAGGCGGCGGCGGCCGACGCGGCGCCCCCCCTGCCGCCCCCCCTGCCGCCGCACATGTCGTTCGCGGCGCACTTTGGCGACGGCCTGTGGCTGCTGCACTGCCGCGCCGAGGACGCCGCGTCGGCCGAGGAGCAGAGGGCCGCGCGCGACGCTTTTGTCGGAGGAGGAGGAGGAGCAGCCCCGGGGGGGGGCGGCGACCTGCTGCTGCTCGGCGGCCAAGGCCAAGGCGGCGGCGACGACGACCCCCCCTCGCAGCAGCAAACCAAGCGCCAGAGCAGGCGCCCGCCGTCCATCCCCGACGGCGACTCGGCCGACGCCGCCTGCCCCGCGCGCGTCGTCGAGCGCGAGCTCGTCGCCGACTGCCCGGGCCAGAGCGGCCGCGCCGTCGTCGCCGTCTCGGCGTCCGGGCGCTTTGTCAGCGCCTGCTGGCCCGCCACGCGCACCTACGCCGTCTTTGCGCGCGCCTCGACCGTCGCGCCCCCGGCCGCCGACGCCGCCCCGCTGGGCGCCTGGGCGCAGGTCGACGGCGGCCGCGGGGTCGACCTGGCGTGGCACTCGAGCCGCGACCTGTACGCCGTGCTGGACGAGCCCGCGCCCCTGCCCGCGGCCGGCGCGCCGTTCCGGCTCGGCGGCTCCGGCGCGGGCGGCGGCGGCGGCGGCGCGTTCGGCGGGGTCGGGGCCGCGCGGCGCGCGGCGGCCGAGGCGGCGCAGCGCGCGGCCGCCGAGGCCGCGGCCGCGGCCGCCGCGGCCGAGACGGCCGTGCGCGTGCTGTCGCTCGAGCCGCTGGCGTCGCCGGCGTCGGCCGGGGGGCGGGTGGGGGCGGGCGCCGCCGGCCCATCATCCTACGTCGGCGCCGCGCGCGAGCTCTGCGCGCGCCTGCCCGTGGCGTCCCCCACCACCGAGGGCGGCGGCGGCGACGTCCCCCGCGCCCTGCACGGCGGCCCCGTCCTCGGCGTCGCCTACCACCGCCGCAGCCCCGAGGGCAGCGAGTTTGCGGGCGAGGGCCCGTCGCCCGCCGCCGTCGCCGCGGCGGCGGCCGAGGCGTCGGCGGCCGCGGCCATCGCGGCCGGCCCCACGGGCGCCAGCGCCTTTTCCGGTGGGGGCGGCGGCGTGGCGGCCGGCGCGACGGGCGCGAGCCACCACCCCCCTGGCACGCCCACGGCCGCCGCCGCTGCCGCCGCCGCCGCCGTGGCCGTGGCCGAGCCCCCCACGGCCGCCGCCGCCCTGCCCGTCCTCCAGTTCTTCGACTGGGACGCCCTGCGCCCCTGCGGCCCGGAGCTCCCCGAGCCCACGCTCGTCGCATGGGACCCCTCCCTCCAGCACGTCGCCCTGTGCTACCCGCGCGTCGTGCAGGTGCTGCGCGCGTCCCCCGTCGTCGAGCCCCTCGGCGCCGTGCCCGTCGCGGGCGCGGCGTCGGCGGCGTGGGCCGCGCGGCAGCTGTACCTCGCGACCCCGACGCAGGTTGTGCTCGCGTTCGTCGTCGCGCCCGACCCCCCTCCGGCCCCCGGGGCGCTCATGTCGCTCGAGGACGACGACGACGACGGCGGCGGCGGCGGCGGCGGCGGCGGCGCGTCCGCGGCGGCGTCGATGCGCCCGCAGGCTGCGCTGCCGTTTTTCGCCTTGGCCGACGAGCGCGGCACGACGGCCACGAGCGACCTCTGCACGGCGGCGAGCGGGCCCGACTCGGCCCTCCCCGGTCCCTGCGCCCGCCCGCCCGGCTTGCTGCACCTGATCGGCCCGCGCGCAGGGCGCCTGTGGCTCGTCTCGGCGCTCGGCCAGCCTCTGGCCCTGCCGCTCGCGCACCACCCGCACCCGGGCCTGCGCGCGCGCCTGCTGGCCGCGCAGGGCGACGCGTGCGGCGCCGCGCGCCTCGCCGCGCGCGAGCTGCACCCGGCGCAGCACGACGCCCTCGCGGCCTTCATGCAGCTGGTCGGGCGCGCCGCGGGCGCCCACGCGGCGCTCGCGGGCCTCCCGGGCCTGACCGTCGCGTGCGAGGCGGACCTGTGCCTCGCCACGGGGCAGCTGCGGCGCGCGCTGGCGTGCGCGGCGGCGCTCGCCCAGGGGTGCGGCGACCGGCTTCACCTGTCGGCGTCGCGCCGGTTCGCGCGGCGCATGTCCCCCGAGGCGGCGGCCGCGGCGCGGGCGATGGGCGGGCTCACGGCGCTCGACGCGGCCGCGGCGGCGGGGAGGCCGCTCGGCGAGGTCCGAGCAGCGGCGGCCGCGGCTGGAGGGCCGGGGGCGGCGCTCGAGGGTGCGGCGGGCGCGTTCAAGGGGGAGGAGGAGGACGAGGCGCCGCGGTGGATGCTGGACGCGTACGCCAACCCGCGCGAGGACGACACGACCGAGGAGAGCGAGGAGGAGGAGGAGGACGGCGACGACGACGACGAGACGGACGGCAGCAGCGGGAGCGGGAGCGGGAGCGGCGAGGAGGAGGAGCAAGACACGCGGCGGCGGCGGGGCGGCGGCGACGGGAGCAGCGACGGCGACGACCGCCCGTCCGACGCGAAAGAGGCCGAAGAGGCGGCGGGCGCGGGGACGAAGAAAAGGGAGGAGAAGAAGAAGAAGAAGAGCGCCGAGGCGCTGGCCGCGCGGCGCGCCGTGCGCCGCTCGCGCGTCGCCGTCGACTGGGACGCCCCCCTGCGCGCCGGGTGGCGGTTCCCCGCGGCAGCTGCTGCGGCTGCGTCGGGCAAAAAGAAGAAGAAGAAGGATGACGGCGACAGCGACGCCGACGCCGACGCCGACGCCGCGCCCGCTCCAATCGTCGACCTTCGCGCCGCGGCCGCGGCCGAGGCCGCCGCCCTGCGCCGCGACCGGCGCCGCGCCGCGCGCGCCGCCGCCAAGCAGAAGGAGGACCGCGCCGCCCCCCCGCCCCCTCGTCCCGCCCCCGCGTCCGTCACGACCGCGCTCGCCCCGCTGCCCGCCGCCCTCCCCCTGGCGCTGCGGGTCGTCGAGGCGGCGCTCGCGCAGGGCGTGCTCGACGCGGCCGAGGGCGGCGTGCGCCTGCTGCTGCGGCACCGGGGCGCCCTGACGGCGGGGCAGCGCACGCGCCTGGCCGCGCGCGCGGCCGAGCTGGGGGCGGCGGGCGGGGAGGGGGCGCGCGAGGCGGTCGAGGCGCTCGCGGGCGGCGACAGCGAGGAGGAGCAGGAGGAGGAGGACGGCGGCGGCGGCGGCGGCGGCGACGACGAGGAGGGCGGCGGCGGCGAGGCGGGGGGCGACGGCAACGCGGCCGGCGTCGTGAGCGGCGGGGGGTATCCGGCGCAGGCGGCCGCGCTGCTGGCCGCCGCCCTCACGGGCGACCCGGAGCGCCTGCAGGCGGCCCTGCGCCGCGCGGGCGCCACGTCGCTCGCCGCCCTGCAGGCGCGCACGTTCCGCCTGCCGTGCGCGCGGGCCGCCGAGCGGCGCTGGAACGGCGCGCTGAGGGCTTCGTCGCGCGCGACGAGCCGGCGGCAGCAGCGCAACGGCCGCGCGGCCGGGGCGGCGGCGGCGGCTGGTGCTGGCGCCTCTTCTTCGGGCGGGGGAGGGGGAGGGGAGGACAGGGGCGACGGCGACGCCAACTACGCGTTCTTCCAGGCGCAGCCGGCGTGAGTGCGTGTGTTAAAAAGCGGCGGAGGGAAGCGCGAGAGAGGAGGGCTCGAGGCGCCGGAGCGCGCCGACGAAGGAAAAAGGGGGCGGCGGCGGCGGCGGGCGAGCGCGCCGCGCGCCTTTCGCAAAAACGATCCTCGAGGGTCGTGCGGGTCCCGAGGCGGCGCCGGAAGCCACGGGACACGCGTCCAATTGTGATCGGGCGTTGGTGCCTCTGGTCTGGTCGCGCGCGCTGGCTCGTTTCACGGCGGGAGCAGCCGGGACGAGGGAGCCTTGGCGGTCGCGCCTCCTGCTTCTGCTCGAGAGGTGCTCTCTCGCCTTTTGCCATCAACGCCCGACCCCTCCCGACGCTCGCGCGCGTCATTCTTTCCCGTCCTCCCATTTTTTCCACCACCACCCTCTCACACCGATTCTTCCCCCCCCCCACCCCGCTTCTTGCTCCTCCCCATACAGGAGGCGCGCCACCCAACCACGCCCGCCCCCCCCTCTCCCCTCTTTGACCCCCGCGCGCGCTCGTCTGACTGAGAAAAAGTTTTTCTGAAAAACGAGGGGCGACTCGACGCTTCGAGCCGCGATGGCGGCCCCAAAGGACGCCGCGGACGATTGCGGTGCGTCGCGATGGTGTGCTCGCCGGCGCGCGCGCGCAAGGAGCCGCAAGGCCGGAAAGGGGCAGCCTCTCCCTCAGGGGCACAAGGCCGGTCGTCGCCACCCCTCCCTCGCCGCCCCCCCCCGCCCCGCCCGTCGGGCTCACCCCCACGCCTCGCTGCCTCAACCCCAATCAACACAGCCTACACCACTGACGAATTTCGCATCTATGAGTTCAAGGTGCGGAGGTTTGCGTCCTTCTTTCGAGGATGTGCCGCGCCGCCGTCGGCTCTGTCCGGCGGCCGCGCGCGCGCGCGCGC